>Ga0137415_10004556_pt1 | contig 13699 bp, 11 predicted proteins | sample CZODoug3_1_1_16f_FD_183082 | JGI IMG/M metagenome (GOLD analysis project Ga0137415, IMG submission 183082) | Vadose zone soil fungal communities from Angelo Coast Range Reserve, California, USA - CZODoug3_1_1_16fungal (Hybrid Assembly) | ecosystem: Environmental > Terrestrial > Soil > Vadose... | reverse complement strand
CACCTGTAAGGATGACTTCCACCGGGGCTCCTGACAGCTCCGCGGCAATATTTACGGCGTTCGTGATAATCGTAATGTTATGAAAGTTGCGCAAAGCTCTGGCGATGCCGGTCGTGGTGGTACCGGAGTCGAGAATCACAACCTGGCCTTCTTTCACCAGACGTGCCGCAGCCGCAGCGATCCGGAGCTTCTCCGGTCGCTGGAGCTGTTCTTTTTCTCGAAGGCTTGGATCTTCAAGAGCCCCCTCGCGGGCCGGTAGCGCACCCCCATGAGTGCGATGGACCAGTCTTTGAGCATGCAGAACCTCGAGATCCTTTCGAATGGTGACCTGAGAGGTATCGAACTGGTGCGCCATCTCCGTCACCAGCACCCGCCCATTGCGACCAAGAATCTCGAGAATGGCACGGCGGCGCTCTTCGTTTAGCACATTATTCTTCAGGACCGGATTCTTCGGAATGCAACGCGACTTTTGATTGCCATTTCTTTTTATATCGCTTTCTTTCGTTTGTCCAGTCGAAAGGGAGACCGACGGACTATTCTGAAGCTCTGCAGGAATTGCCAAGAAATCTACGACGTCAGCTCGGTGAAGAAATTGTCTATCCGATTGCCGCGTCCATCGTCGCTCACGCCGGTTGCTGACCACAGAGAGTGCGGAATAGAAGCAGCCAGCGTTTTACGTCACTGGTAATCAGGAAATTCTCTCTTACGTGTTCTCGGCCATTCATGCCGATGCGGCGGGCAAATTCAGGATGCGTAAGCGGATAGCGTATCTGGAAGGCGCATCCCTCCACGGAGTGCACCAGAACACCGGTGAGCTTGTGAATGATCTGGTTAGGAATGCCTCCGACGGCCCCTGCAATTGTGGGTTTTGCTTTCCACAATGCTTCTGTGACTGTCAGACCGAATCCTTCCCTTAGAGACTTCTGAATCACCAACGTGGGAGGCCTGCTGAAGGGCGTCGATTTCGAGCGCACACCAAGGGGGAAGATCGAGGATGATTATGTCGGGGTCGCTGCCTGCGGCTTCTTTGACCTCTTGCAAGACTGCAGCACCTTCGGGATCGTCCGCAGCTCCGCCGCCCGCCAATACAAGTTGGCAGTCAACGTATTTCTTAGCCAGCTGGTAGGCTCGTATCAAGCCCACCGGATCTTTGAGGCGGTCAAACCGCGACACCTGGGTCACGAGCGGCCGGGAGCGGTCGACTCCGAACTGGTCACACACCTTCTGCACCACGGAGTCGTCGAGATGCTTGTTTTTTTCCGAAAGCGGATCGATAGAGGGATAAATAGAGATATTGCGGGATTGGAAGCTGGCGGGTAAACGATTGCGACGAGAAAATCGCGGCATCGAATTGTTCGACAAAGGGACGAAGAAAATCCCAAACCCCAGCATTGGGATTGGAGAGATCGATGTGGCATCTCCACCCCCACTTGGCGGAGCTGTTGTCGCGGGCCTGAATGAGGGCGGCGGGTTGCGGATCGTGAATTACTACTAACTCCTCATCAAATTGCATCCGCTGCAGATTCTGCTCGTTGTACATCAGAAAAATTTCCTGAGCATGCTTGGTGAGTTGATACGGAGTACCCTGAAGCGCATTGTGAAAAGCCTTGGTGACTTCAAAAAAATCGTTGCCACCGGTGATCACGTCCCACTGGGCGGGCACCTCGAGCTCGGAAAGGAGTGGAACGATGCGATTCAACATCTCCGCAACGCCGCCTCCTACCGCGGTCGAGTTCACCATCTTAAGCGTCTTACCTTTCCGTTCATGTGCCAGAAAGCGCAGGGCGTCCACCTCACCCTGACCGATGACGCTCTCGTAGTCATCCAAATGAGCAGCGGGGGACGGCGGAGGCGGCGTCAAAACGCTACTGGGTAGCCCTCGGCCGTTAGAAGGCGGGGCCTCGGCAGGCAGAACCGGTGCACAGCCTCGCTGCTCTGGCACGACCTCATTCGCAGTCTTCGATTGGGTAACGGGAGCCTGTTCTGAAGTGCGCCTCTGGGCAGATTTCATAACCCAAATTCAGTTCTGCGTTTGTTCTACGATCCGGGCGATCTGATCGCGCACCCCTTCCATGGTGTTCGTATAGATGTCAATGCGTTCGATCGACTGGGCGGCTTGCGTCATACCCAATGCCTCGTCCAACCATTGAGAGAAGTCATTGGACATCAGCCGTAAACGCAGGCGAGCCTCAATGAAGTGGTGATGGATAGAATGGATGCTGACTTTCCGCAGACCTTCCACAAAACCCGGAAGCGAGTCGGAAGCAAACGACGTCGGCAAAACAACGATGTCGGCGGCGCAAAATAGAACGGTTCGTGAGCAGTCCGGCTGCCCGCCCGCGGACGTTCCTTAAGAAATTCGTCTGTCATTTCTACCATCTGTCTTCGCAGGCCTTCAATGGAAGTAAATTCCCGAACATCAACACTGGCCAGTTGCTCGGCCAGAATCGGTTCGTGGCAGGCGAAGAGACTCCAATGCGCAAAATCATTGGAGAAGCCTTGGCGGATGAAGTGATGTTCTTGGAGCGTCCTGAAGGTGTGCTGAAAGATCGAATCATCAGGACACTGACGCAGTGTCTCCAATAACTGGGAGAGCGTGCTGGCTCGCTCGCGACCGATGCGCAGTAGGTGTTCGGAGGTGTTGAAGTAGAAGGGTTTTCCGGGCTTGCGAGGAGGCACTGGTCGCCTCTGCCCCGTGCTCATGAACCCTACCTCAAATTTGCGCTCGCCTCTAATTCACCTGAATGGCATGCCTCCAGCCAACGGAACAAAAACTCCAGCAATGCTGCCGGGGGTTTGAGCCACACTTGGGCTGCGGTATTCCGACGCTGAGGCCGCACCAGCACAGTCAAGCCCCGGTCCTGAAGAGTTTGGAAAGCAAGTTCGTCAGTTGCATCATCCCCCAGGTACGCAACGGGAGCGTCGGGCCCAATTTCATCAAGGATGGTTCGAACGGCATCACTTTTGTCTCGATCGGGAACACGAAGTTCAACCCCGCCGTCGAACTCCAAAAGAGTGAGCGAAGCGCGGTCCGCCAGAGGGGACCAGCCCAGCAAAATTCTTCCACGAAGCTTAATCGCCGATGGTTCGTCGAGTCCGCGCCAGTGGACCGCGATGCTTCCGGGCTTGGGCTCTGCCATTTGCTGCAGTCCCTGATACGTCAACCAGCGACCCGCATCAGCCAAGGCTTGCATGGCGTCCTGATCTATCTCCGGCATCTCACAGGTTCCATCGGGCAACAAGCGTTGCAGGCCATGAGACCCCCAGATTTCGGGACACGGCTTGACGCCAAGTAGAGGACCCACCTCATAAGCATTTCGGCCGCTGATAATCACAACGCGAGTGCGGCCAGTATCCACAAGTTCTTGAAGCAGGGTTGTCACCCCTGCATAGGGAAGAGCCCGTTTGCGATCAATAGAAAATGGCGCCAGCGTACCGTCATAATCCAACAGCAGCGCAGAATTCTGCGATTGCGCTACAGAGCGCAGGAACGGTTCAACTTCGTTTTCATCAACCGTGCTCAACAACATTTCCTCCTCACAGTCATGCGACGGATGCGCCCTGGTGAGCCTTACGGGCCTTTTCAGGAACCTCCAGACGGAGTTCGCAAAGGTCCGCAATCAGAGTTCCCGCCCAGTGGTAAACATTGTGCTCTCGGACTATCTTCCGCATACGCTGGAGGCGCAACTGCTTCTCTTCCGGTTCCATTTCCAGGGCGGCGTGAATGGCCTCTGCCGTTTGGTCGATGTCGTAGGGGTTTACCTGCAACGCGTCGGTCAATTCTCGCGCCGCACCGGTAAAGCAACTAAGGATGAGCACCCCGCGTTCGTCGCTCCGTGCCGCCACAAACTCCTTGGCCACGAGATTCATGCCATCGTGGAGCGAGGTTACCAGGCAGAGATCGGCGGCCCGGTAGTAAGCCTGAATTTCCTTATGGCTGTGCTGCCAGTTCAGTAAGACTATCGGCTTCCACCTGTCGAGTCGAAAGCGCCAGTTGATGCGGTCGGCTTCTGCCTCGACCTCAGCTTGCAGATCGTGGTAACGCTTGATGTGACTGCGACTTGGAGCGCCAATCTGGATAAATGTGAATTGGCCCTGATACCGTGGATACTTCTCGAGAAACCGCTCGATAGCCAGGAAGCGCTCCAAAATGCCCTTTGTGTAGTCCAAACGGTCGACGCCCACACCCACGAACGCGGCTTCAATTCCCAATGCCTTTAGCAAAGCCGAACGCTCCACATAGGCTGGCTCCTGCGCAGACTCTCCACCTGCGTCCGCGACGAAGTCCACGCTGATCGGGAATGGCCGCACCATGGTTAGATGACCGTGGCGTTGTACGGAGAAACGTTCGCGATCGATGCGCGATTCCACAATTCGATCGGCTGTCTGGAGAAAGTTATTGCAGTGCGACTGGATATGGAAACCGATCAGGTCGGCGCCCAGGAGTCCATCCACTAGTTCTCGCTGCCAAGGGCAAATGCCGAATGCCTCCTGGTTGGGCCAAGGAATATGCCAGAAAATTGCCACCCGAGCATCGTGTCGTTTCTGTTTGATAAGCCGGGGCAGCAGCGCGAAATGGTAGTCCTGCACCAGAACGACGGGGTTTGTCGTGCCTTCCATCTCTTCGAGCAAAGCGTCAGCGAACTTGTGGTTGACAGCCTGGTAATGTTGCCAATCATTGGCACGGAAGATCGGCCGGGTGTGCGCGATGTGGCAGAGGGGCCAAAGACCCTCATTGGCAAACCCGTAGTAGTAGCCTTCCTCCTCCTCTTTGGTGAGCCACACGCGCCGCAGCGTGTATTGCGGATCCTCTGGCGGTACGCGCAAACGGTTATGGTGGTCAATCGCTTCCATGTCGGCATCACCGCTGCCGTGAGCGATCCATGTTCCGTCGCAGGCGCAGAGCACCGGTTCGAGCGCCGTTACCAGTCCGCTGGGCGGAACGCTAACTTCCAGGAATTTGCCACGCCGGGTGTGCATATAGGGCTCGCGATTGGAGACGACGAAAAGTCGCCCGTCTCCCAAACGGGAGCGAATATGAACGGCGAGCCGGTCGGCCGTCCACTGGGATTGTCCCTCCTCGCGTAGCCGAGCCTCGGTTTCCGCGGCGGATCGGGCGGTGGTCAGCGTTTCCGCAAAGGTTGCGACCTCGCGTGCCAGCGGGCGGAAGAGTTCCATGTCCGGCACCTTGATGCGCGTCGAAGATGCGCGACCGGTGCGAAGGGCTCGCATCCACTGCGCGGTGCGGGCGATTGGTCCTGCGATGCTCCAACGGACTATCAACAACGTGATGAGGACTATGAGAAATACGTGGGCCAGGGCGCTGAGGAATGTTTCTCGCCAGATACGAAGACTTTGATCCTTGATATAGCCGGCATCATGCACGATCGCCAGTACGCCCCTGACCTCCTCCTGGCGATGCAGGGGCAAAGCATAGATGTTCACCGAGGCAGTTCCCAACCGCTGGAAGACGTCAGCTCCATGATTCTCGTTCAACGCCTGGGACATTATGGGTGGAGCAGTGAGCATGAGTGGAGCGAGATCTTTGGTGATTGCGATGAGGCGGCCTTGACGGTCGTATACGGCCAGACCCAGCAAGTGTTCACGGTTTCCGAAGCGCTGCACCGTCCGTTGCAGGGCCTGAATTGAATCCCTGTCGAGTTCGCGCTCAACATTCCGCGCCAGACTCTCCCCCAACACCTCAGCGCGTCGTTGAAGATCTCTGCGCAGGCTCTGCTTCTGCACCAAGACCTCGTAGTACGAGGACGATAGCGACACTAGCGTCACGCCGATAATGAGAGAGACTATTAGCCGAGCGCTCAACAGTCGCATGCGACAGCTCCTCCAAACGGGCTAGCGGCATCCGTCTGGCAAAGGCCACAAGGGTCTGGAAGCTGCAGTGATTGGCGATTCACGCGAGCAATGCACGCGCCCAGTTTACCCACCCCGCTATTGCATTATCTAAAAAGCTGGCCAGTTCTCAAAAGTGATTGTGCCTCGTACCTTTTCCCGACGTGCATTGGATGCCAGTTAGCTTCGTTTGGCTGCTGACCATTCGGCTGCCATCCTCTGAGAACATTGTACTTCGAACGCTTTGCGAAGCTCTTGTGGAAAAGCGCCGCCAGCTCGCAGCCGCAACAAAACTCCGGGCCGGTTGTGCCCGATCTCGGGCCATTGAAATGTACGGGTGTTAGCAGCCTAGTGAGCACAGACAATGCCAAACATGTACTTCACTGATTTAGAAGGCGTTGAGCATTTTTGAAGCAACGAAGCTTGTGTAATTCTTGCGCTCCGCGCTGACGGGCAGGCATTGCTAGACACTCCGATAAGCCGCAGCCAATCCGAGCGTCGCGGCCTCATCGCCAGGGCTGAGTTAATAGGCTTCAGTCGCCGCTGGGAAGTATCCAGTTTGCAGCAGCCGTGCTGCTTAAGGCATTTTTTTGACGGGTGGCCGCCAGCTTGGGAAAAGGAGAGCAGGGAAGACGCCATCCCAAGAACTTGAGAGCCGAATAAACAGACCCAGCTCAAGACGCGATCGTATACGCCCGCGCCACCAGCACGATGGCGAGAACGTAGCAGAGGAACATCAGCGCTAGGTACTTCGTCGCTTTCGCGCCACCACCGGCGAATTCTTTCCACACGAACAGGCCCCACAGAGCCGCTACCATGGGCGCGGATTGCCCAATCGCATACGATATTGCCACACCCGTAAAGCTGGCGGCGACGAAATTGAAAACTGTGCCCGTGCCCCAGATGAATCCACCGAGAAGACCGAGAAGGTGATCGCGTCCGGAAGCTTTGAAGAAGTCCGCAAACTGCACGGGCTGGCCGGCCAGCGGATGCTTCATAAAATAAACATTAATGACGAAGCAGGAGAGCAGTGCTCCCGAGGTGAAGAAGACAGCGATGCTGTAAGGTCCTAGAGCATTGCCGGTGGTGAGAGCGCGCGTCACAAAGGGCGCAAAAAGCCCCATCAAAATACCGGAAATTACGCAAATGACAATGCTCTTTCGCGTAGTCACCCGCCCCGCCAAACCCAGAGCAGCGTATGCTTTGCCATCCATGATTACGGCCACTATGGCGAACAACACTCCAAGCCCCAAAAGTGGACTTCCTTTCGGCTGCAGAGCGTAGCTCAACCCGACCCCAACCACGAGCGCGATCCCGATACCTACGGGGAAGGCCACGGCCAGGCCTGCCATCTCGATCCCAGCAACTAGCAGCAGATTCGCCGCATTGAAAATCACGCCTCCGATCAGGGCGTATGCGATGTTGCTGTGATCGGCCGTGCGCACGTTGGCCAGAAAACTTGTGCTCGGGTCGCCCATGCTTCCCATGGTGAGCGCCAGAATCAGAGAAATCAGAAAGATGCCGATAGCATAGTCCCAATAGAAGAGCTCGAAGCGATAATTCTTGACGCCCTTGTAAGTATTGGCCCATGAGCCCCAGCAGATGGCGCTGGTGATCATCATCATCAAAGCGATGCCCAGACTATGCGGTGTAAACATCGGTTCTCCTTGAGCGGTTGTTGTGGGAAACGCTGCTACTCACTTCTCTGCGAAGTGTGCGAATCGTCGGACTTACTTACCGCGAATTCTCGATACAAAAAGCTGCAAGAAGCGGTCAGCGTCAACATCTACGCAGACTTTTGCATTGGGCGTAATCTTGTCGACGCCCTCGATCACATAGCGGTCTCCGTGAAGGACATTGCGCTCAACTTGTCCGTGGCGATTTCCCACCGTTTCGCCGCGCGTGAACTCTCCCCGAGTCTCGACCTCTACGTGCATCTCCTGCACTTTGACCAGCGTTGAATCGACCGCCACTGCGACCGCGGACGGATCGTACATTGGGGATCCGGGAGCGCCAAACGTTCCCGAAAGGTTCACCAGGAATTTCAGAACCGAATAAATGAAGTCATTGATCTGGCCGTGAGTTTGTCCGAGTTGATCCAGATATTTGTGCGTGAAGAGCGCTTTATCGCCGACTTCAAGACCCACCATGGTTAACGGCCATCCCGCTTGGAAGACGATTTGCGCGGCTTCGGGATCATTATAGATATTGGCTTCAGCGGCGGCATTCACGTTGCCGCCGCTGATCGACCCCCCCATGAGGATGACTTCTTTGACCAGTGGCACGATGGAAGGATCTTTTTCCACTGCGAGTGCGATGTTGGTGAGCGGACCAACCAGAACCAGAGTGATCTCATGTGGCGAGGCGTGGACAAGTTGAATGATGACGTCGGGACCAAAGCGGGAATCAACCTTGCATTTACTCGGAGGCAATTCGATGTTGGCCAGTCCGTTCTTGCCGTGCCAGAACTCGGCCGTGATCAACTTCTGGAATAGAGGATGTTGCGCGCCCCGCGCCACTGGAATGTCGCATCGGTTTGCCAGCGATACCATGCGCAACGCGTTCTCCAGGCCCATTGCCGCCGTGACGTTTCCTGGCACGACGGTGATCGCTCGCACATCCAGTTCCGGCGAGTTGAGAGCCAGCATCAGCGCCAGCGCATCGTCAGTACCCGGATCAGTGTCGAAGATAATTTTTTTTGCCGCCGATGCTGGCACAGAAAAGCTGGCTAGAAGCGCCAGCACGAGTACGGGGGAAATATAGAAGACTGAGCGTCGCAAACCTGCGAGTGTGGCAGATTGAGGGATTCTCATTTGTTCCCGAAAGACTAGCGAAGCCTAGCGTCGAGATTTGTGAGTGTCAAGACCAAAGTAAATGACCAAAGTAAACGCCTAGACCAAAGTAAATGTCCAAACTAAGTGCCAAAGTCAATGCCGGCCGACACTCGAGCACGACGTGTCCCCTATTTGAAATCGCGTTTCTCCACGTGCCTGCACTTCCTTTTTCCCTATTCTGCCGTACAATTGCCTCTCAACATCGGCCCTCTGCTAGGCTTGAGCTCCCGGACGATGAGGGCAAGAATCGCAGTTCAGGCGGAGAACATCTAAGTGTCGGTGGAGAACAGCAAACCTTACAGAGTCGTCGTCGCGACTGGCCATGGGCGCGCCGAGAGCCCCGTCGCCGACAGCTTGCTGCCAACGTCCAGCGCTCCCCTGGCGACGCTTTATGGGCGCCCGCTGTTATCTAACCAGGGCATACCACTCAATCTGGACTGGGTGAAGCAGGTTCGAGTGAATACCAGCGCCGTGGAACGCAGGCAGCAGAGTCATGTGGCGCGTCGCACGGTGAAAAAAGATTGGCAAGCAGCATGGCTGTTGAGGGCCATCACGTGCATGGACCTTACCACCCTTTCCGGAGACGACACGGACGAGCGCGTCCGACGCCTGTGCTCGAAGGCCAGGCAACCGATTCTGCACGAACTCGTGAAACGCCTGGGTGTCGAAGATCTCAACGTCCAGGTTGCCGCGGTTTGCGTGTATCACCGGTTCGTGGAAACAGCGAGAAGGGCGCTTGAAGGCAGCAGGGTGCGAGTTGCCGCTGTCTCCACAGGATTCCCTGCAGGACTTTCTCCCTTGCCCGAGCGCGTAGGCGAAATCCGCCGCTCCGTGGAAGCAGGGGCACAGGATATTGATGTTGTGATCACACGCGCGCACGTCTTTGGCGGCAGATGGCATGAACTTTACGATGAGATCGCCGCGTTCAAACAAGCAAGCGGCGCTGCCCATATGAAAGTCATCCTCGGGACGGGAGATCTGCTCACTCTTCGCAATGTTGCCCGCGCCAGCTTCGTTGCCATGATGGCTGGCGCCGACTTCATCAAAACCTCGACTGGAAAGGAGCCCACCAACGCCACGTTACCCGTTGGCTTCGTGATGACCCGCGCGATACGGGAATATGCGCAGGAAACCGGCATGGCCGTCGGCTTCAAGCCCGCCGGCGGAATTCGTACCGCCAAGCAATCCATCGAATGGCTAGCCTTGATGAAAGAAGAGCTCGGCGTCTCATGGATGAAGGCAGAACTCTTCCGCCTCGGTGCCAGCGGGCTGTTAAACGATATTGAGCGGCAACTCGAGCATCAGGCGACTGGGCGGTATTCTGCAGATTATCGCCATCCCATCGCGTAGTGGTTAGCGACAGAGGGACCTACAGACTCTAATGAGCATCGCTGAAAAATTCGTAGCCATGGAATACGGCCCTGCGCCGGAAGACTCGAAAGACGCGCTGGCATGGCTCGACCATCACAAGCGCCGATTCGCCCATTTCATGCATGGAGCTTGGGTGAAGCCTTCTGCCGGGGAATATTTCGAGACGACTGACCCTTCAACCGGTGAGAAACTTGCAAGTGTGGCGCAAGGATCAGCCGCGGATATTGACGCCGCGGTCAAAGCCGCGCGTGCTGCGCTTCCCCAGTGGCAGGCGCTTACTCCTCATGTGCGGGCTCGTTACTTGTATGCGCTGGCGAGACAGGTACAGAAGCATTCTCGCCGCCTCGCCGTGCTCGAAACCATGGACAATGGAAAGCCGATTCGCGAGAGCCGTGACATCGATATTCCGCTGGTGGCGAGACATTTTTACTATCATGCCGGCTGGGCGCAACTGCTGCTTCAGGAGTTTCCGGATTACACGGCTTGCGGCGTTGTGGGACAGATCATTCCATGGAACTTTCCACTGCTGATGCTGGCCTGGAAGATTGCGCCCGCTTTAGCGACGGGAAACACCGTCGTCCTGAAGCCAGCCGAGTTCACTCCGCTTACTGCGCTAGCGTTTGCCGAAATCTGTCATGAGATCGGGCTGCCCGCCGGCGTGGTGAACATCGTCACCGGGGATGGTTCCACCGGCGAGGCACTGGTCAAACATCCTGACGTAGACAAGATCGCGTTCACCGGCTCAACGGAAATTGGGCGCGCGATCCGGAGCTCGACCGCACAAAGCCACAAGCGGCTTTCTCTCGAACTGGGCGGCAAATCTCCTTTTATCGTGTTTGAAGATGCGGACCTCGACAGTGCTGTCGAAGGGCTGGTGGATGGAATCTGGCTCAATCAGGGGCAGGTTTGTTGCGCCGGCTCCCGCCTGCTCATGCAGGAGAGTATCGTCGAACCTCTGATCGCAAAAATACGCGCCCGCATGAGCACCCTCCGCGTAGGTCCGCCACTCGATAAAGCGATCGACATTGGTGCGATCGTGGCTCGGGTCCAACTTGATCGTATTCAGCGACTGGTGGATCAAGGCGTGGCTGACGGCGCAACCTGCTGGCAGCCTCCAATGGAAATGCCATCGCGCGGGCTTTACTTCCCTCCGACTCTGCTCAGCAATGTTCACCCCACCTCGATCGTTGCACAGCAAGAAATTTTCGGTCCCGTGCTGGCAGCGATGACTTTCCGTACTCCCAGTGAAGCAGTCGAGCTAGCCAATAACACCGTGTACGGCCTTGCGGCGTGCGTGTGGAGCGAGAGCATCAATGTTGCGCTTGACGTTTCGGCGCAGCTCAAAGCCGGCGTGGTCTGGGTGAATTGCACTAACTTGTTTGACGCCTCCTGCGGCTTTGGCGGTTACCGTGAAAGCGGCTACGGCCGCGAGGGCGGCAGGGAAGGCTTGCTGGAATATTTGGAACCGGCATGGTTCAAGAACGCGACGGCATTACCTACCGCGAAGCCCGCCCCACCTGAAGCTTCGAGCGACGAAACGGAGTCCGCGACTCCGGCCCTTGATATTGACCGCACCGTAAAACTTTATATCGGGGGCAAACAGGCGCGACCGGATTCCGGCTACAGCATGGAAGTCCGAAGTAAGAGTGGCCAACTAATCGGCGAAGTAGGGCTGGGCAACCGCAAGGACATTCGTAACGCGGTCGAAGCCGCGCGTAAAGCCTCGGGCTGGGCCAGGACCACGGCGCATAACCGTGCCCAGATTCTTTATTACATGGCGGAGAACCTGTCGCAGCGTCGCGGAGAGATCGAGCATCGACTGGCGGCTGCCGTTGGAGAACCGCAAGCCGCGGCTGAAGTGAACGCGAGTATTGAGCGCATCTTCTCTTATGCCGCGTGGACCGACAAGTTCGAGGGTGCCGTGCACAATCCGCCATTCCGCAGCATAGCGATCGCAATGAATGAGCCAATCGGGACCGTGGGCATCATTTGCCCACGGGAAGCACCTCTGCTGAGCTTCCTGTCCCTGGTGATGCCCGCGATCGCCGCTGGCAACACGGCAATCGTTGTTCCTTCGGAAACTTATCCGCTCATTACCGGGGACTTGTACCAGCTCTTCGACACCAGCGATCTACCGGGCGGTGTAGTGAACATCGTCACTGGGTACGCGTCGCAACTTCTTAAGACTCTTGCCGAGCACGATGATGTGGATGCTGTTTGGTGCTTCGCCGACGAAGCCGGCGCATCCGCGGCGAAATCATTCTCAACTGGAAACTTGAAGCAGGTTTTCACCAACGAAGGTCGCGTGATTGACTGGTTTGACGTAAAGCAAGGCGAGGGCCGATGGTTTCTGCAGCACGCCACCCAGGTGAAGAATATCTGGGTTCCGTATGGCGAGTGATCGGGACACCCTTCTGTACCACAGAATCACAGAGGCACGAAGTAGAAAAAAACCGGGAAGGTTTTCTCTGTGTCTCTGTAGTGAACCGCCTTCTGAAATCCATTGACAAGAATCGAGAACGCTGACTAGACTCGGCCTTCCTCAACAGAGTTCTGTGAACCTTATGGCCAAGCGTCCTCGCATCGCGGTGATTGGAAGCGCAAACGTTGACTTGACGACCTTCAGTGATCGTTTCCCGAAGGCCGGTGAAACAATTTTTGGCCAGAAGTTCGATCTCGGCTTTGGAGGCAAGGGCGCGAATCAGGCCGTGGCTTCCCGACTGTGTGGTGCTGACGTTTTTATGGTTGCCCGGGTGGGTAGCGACCTGTTCGGTCCCGCCACGATCGAGAACTTCAAGAAGCTTGGGATCGATGCCACCCACGTGCAGCAGATTGAAGGAGTCTCCAGTGGCGTGGCGCCGATTTTTGTTGAGCCCAGCGGCCAGAATCGAATCCTCGTGGTGAAGGGCGCGAATGATCGGCTCAGACCTGCAGACGTCGATGTTGCCTCCGACCTGCTCAAGACTGTCGATTGCATGGTCCTGCAGTTCGAAATTCCGCTCGAAACGGTTTATTACAGCGTCCGTTTTGCGCGTAACAACAGCATTCGCTGCATCGTCAACCCAGCACCCGCCCAGCCGGTGGAGATGAATGCTCTGGCTGGACTCGACTATTTTGTTCCCAACGAAAGTGAAGCCGAGACCATCACCGGAATGTCGGTCCGAAACGTTGAGGATGCGAAGAAGTGCGCGGAGAAGTTACTCTCAGGCGGCGTCAAGCGGGTCATCCTGACGTTGGGGGCGAACGGCTCACTGCTGGCAGGCCACGAAGGGATGGAGCACATTCCCGCGTTCAGCGTGAAAAGCATTGACAGCACCGGAGCGGGTGACGCATTCATCGGCAGCTTCGCCGTGTTCCTCGGAGAAGGTCTGCCCGAGCGCGAAGCCGTCCGCCGCGCCAATCTCTACGCCGGACTCTCGACCACCGGCGTGGGGACTCAAAAATCATTTTATGATCGTGCGCACTATGATGCAGAGTGGGCGGCACGGTGTGAGTCCTAGTGCCCGGGGCCGGATCTGATAACCGAACTTCACCGCGGAATAGCCGAATAAGAGATCCGATCTGAAAAGGGTGTGAAGCGTTTCCATCTTTCACCGCCCCTGTACAAACCCAGCCGCTTGTATAAGAATTACGTTCCAGCCGCG
>Ga0137415_10004555_pt1 | contig 13700 bp, 10 predicted proteins | sample CZODoug3_1_1_16f_FD_183082 | JGI IMG/M metagenome (GOLD analysis project Ga0137415, IMG submission 183082) | Vadose zone soil fungal communities from Angelo Coast Range Reserve, California, USA - CZODoug3_1_1_16fungal (Hybrid Assembly) | ecosystem: Environmental > Terrestrial > Soil > Vadose... | reverse complement strand
GACGCGCGCCTTGCCCGGAATACGCTCGGGGTAGGACCACACGAAACCCTTGCCGCCCACCCGGAAGTCGAAGCCGTCGCTCTCGATCTCTTCCACGTGCGGCAGGGCGACCGCCAGGCGACGTAGGTCGTCGGCGTCAGCCATCCAGGTCGCTTCCAGAACGCACCACCCGCACAGGCTAGGCCTTCGTAGCGCTGCCCTCGAAACCTTCTATATAGTTAGCTGTATTGCGGCACGACGATCGGAGGTGCGCGTGGCGGCCACAACAACGCGGGACGAACGCGCGGCGCTCGCTGACAGCGTTCGCCACTTCCTCGCCGACCACAGCGCTGAGGCGGACGTCCGCCGTGCGTTCACCTCGCCCGACGGTTTCGATCGGGCCACCTGGCTGCGCATGGGTCAGGAACTCGGCCTGCAGGGCCTCGCCGTGCCGGAGGACTTCGGCGGCGCAGGCTTCGGCCAGCTCGAGCAACTCGTCGTGCTCGAGGAGATGGGACGCGTGCTGCTGTGTGCACCGTTCCTGTCCTCGGCCGTGTTCGCCACCCAGGTGCTGCTGGCCACCGAGGATGTCGACGCTTGCAAGGAGTATCTGCCCGATCTGTGCGCGGCCACCCGGATCGCCACGCTCGCGCCGCCCGGGCCCGACGGCCGGTGGGACGTCGATGCGGCGACGTGCCGGGCGAGCGCACTTGACTCCCCCGTGCTCGACGGTGAAGTGGGCTTCGTGCCGTGGGCGGCCATCAGCAACCTACTGCTCGTCGTCGCGACATCGCCTGAGGGCACCGGGGTGTACGCGGTGGAGCGTGACCAGCCCGGGGTGCAGGTGCATGTCGTCGAGACGCTCGACCCGACCCGGCCCCTCTACCGGGTCGTGTTCGCTGCCGCGAGCGCGCGCCGGGTGGGCGCTGCGGACGGCGCGGCCGATACCTTCCGCCGGGCCACGCCCGCACTGCTCGTGGCGGTGGCTGCCGAGTCGACCGGGGTGGCCCGCCGGGCCCTCGACCTGGCGGTCGAATACGCGAAGGTGCGCGAGCAGTACGGCCGGGTGATCGGGTCGTTTCAGGCGGTGAAGCACCGGTGCGCGGACATCCTGCTCGCGGTGGAGGCGGCGACCTCGACGGCACAGGGGGCCACGGCGGCCGTCGACCGCGGCGACGACGACGCGCGCGCACTCGCCCACCTCGCCGTCGCACAATGCAGCGAGGCTGCGGTGTACGCCGCGACCGAGAGCATCGAACTCCACGGCGGCATCGGTTACACCTGGGAACACGCAGCCCACCTGTATTACAAGCGGGCGCTCGGGTCCGCTGCGCTGTACGGCTCCCCCGCGCTCCACCGAGCGAGCCTCGTCGACGAACTCACAAGCCTGGCTCCCTCCGGGCCCTCGGACGGCCCCAACGACGCCGCCCTGCTCGAGCTCGCCGCCGACGCCGACGAGCGGGCGTTCGCCGAATCGGCCGTGGCCTTCCTCTCCGCGCGCGCCCCGCGGCGGCAGGAGCTATCCGCCCGATGGGGTGACGGCGCGGAGAACCTGGCGCTGTTCCACGAGAGCGAGGGCGAGCAGGAACGCGCCGAGGCCGAGGCCGCCCGCCGGTGGCAGCGGGCCCGCTGGGATGCAGGATTCGGGTGGATCACCGGGCCGGAGCGATTCGGTGGCCGCGGCCTGCCCACGTCCTACGAACGCCTGTACCGGACGCTCGAAAGCGCCTTCGACATCCCCGACATGAATCCGGTGCGCATCGGCCTGAGCACGGTCGGGCATGCCATTGCCGATTACGGCACCGACGAACAGATCACCCGCTACGGCGCCGGCATCCAGCGCGGCGACGTCATTGCCTGCCAGCTGTTCAGCGAGCCGGACGCGGGCTCCGATCTAGCCAGCGTGCGCACCCGCGGCGTCCGGCGCGACGACAGCTGGCATCTCGACGGGCAGAAGGTGTGGACGTCCAACGGCTCATTCGCCGAGATCGGTCTCGCCCTCGTGCGCACCGATACCGAGGCCCCGAAGCACCGCGGCCTCACGATGTTCATCGTCCCGATGGACACGCCGGGCATCGAGGTGCGGCCCCTACGCCAGCTGACCGGCGGGGCGAGTTTCTGCGAGGTGTTCCTCACCGACGTCGTGATCGACGACACGCTGCGCATCGGGGCCGAGGGCGAGGGCTGGCAGGTCGCTACTCGCACACTTGCCGCTGAGCGTCGATCGACCGGCGATCGCTCTCACGAGACGACGGCCCGGGCGGTCCAACTCCTGTGGCAGCTCGCGGTTCGCACCGGGCACGGGGACGACCCACTGGTCCGCGACGCCTGGGCGCGCGTCGTGACTCGCGTCCGATCGGCACGGTTCCAGCAGATCCGCATGCAGGAGATCCCCGACGAGGAGTTGACCGGAACCGAGCGCGCCATCGACAAGCTGCTGCTCGTGCTCTCGCTGCGGGCGATCGGCGAACTCGCGGCCGACCTGCTCGGACCCGCGTTCGTCGCCGACACCGGCGAGTGGGGCACGTACGGGTGGAACCGGTGGCTCATGGGCGCGCTCGGGTACCGCATCGCCGGCGGCACCGACGAGGTCCTGCGCGGGATGCTCGGCGAGCGGGTGCTCGGCCTGCCGCGCGAGCCCCGGTCAGCCCCGGCGTAACCACACGGCCAGATCCGGTCGGGCGGGGTCGACCGGCGGGAATCGGCTCATGACGTCCGGGTCGTGGCCCGGCACGACCGTGATGCCGTCGGCGGCCCAGCTCGCCATCGCCCGGTAGCTCGCGAACATCGCGGGTAGGTCGGTGAACGTCCCGAACAGCAGCTGTTGCTCGAACTCGTCGTAGAAGTGCGCAGCGTCCGAGGCGAGCAGAACGGTGTCGTCGATGAGGACGCCCTGCTGACCCGGCGAGTGGCCGGGCAGCCGGCGCAGGTCGAGCCCCGGCGCGAGGGTGAGGTCACCGTCGACGAGCTGCAGCCGGTCCTCGGCGTCGATGCGTTCGAGAGCCGACAAGGCAACTGGATCCGTCATGGACCGCACTGGTGGCGAGGTGGTGTCCGGCCCGGTCCAGAACGTGTACTCGTCGCGCTGCACCACGATGTCGGCGTGCGGGAACAGGTCGACGTTCCCCATATGGTCGAAGTGCAGGTGCGAGAGCACGACCGTGCCGACCGTCGCCGGATCAACCCCGACCAGGGCGAGCGCCTCGCTCGGCGGCACCACCCACGCCGTGCTGCCGTCTCCGCTCGCCGTGAACCAGTCCGGACGAAAGCCGGTGTCGATGACGACCACCTCGTTGCCGCGCCGCGCCACCCAGAAGTAGAACGTCAGCTCGACGGTCGCATCGGGAATGCCGTGCGTGCTGTACCGGTGGAAGATCCGGCTGCGCCGCAACGTGTGCTGGGCATACCGGATCGCGCATACGTCCCATCCCATGACTACGCCGGCCCGGCTTCGGCGGGTAGGTCGTCCGGGTCGAGGCCGACGCTGGCCAACGCGCTCACCAGCGAATCGACATCGCGGCATCCACCGGAATCGCCGCACCGGTGATGTACTTCGCGGCGTCGGAGGCCAGGAACACGACGAGATCGCTGACGTCCTCCGGCTCGATCCACGGAACCGGCAGCGGGTTGAGGCGCCGCGCCACCTTGGCGAACGCCTCGTCGGACTGGTCGTCCTGGCCCGGGAGGAACAGATCCACCGTTGCCTGATTGCGGGTCATGCCGGTGTTCACGGTCGTGGGGTGCACGGTGTTGACCCGGATCCGCTCCGGACCGAGCTCGAGCGCGAGCACCTTCATGAATCCGACCAGCCCGTGCTTGGCCGCCGCGTAGTGCGCGCAGTTGGGGATGGCCCGCAGCCCCGAGGTCGAGCTGGTGATGATCACCGAACCGCCCTCGCCGTGCGTCCGAACGTGCGGCACCGCCGCCTTGACCGTTCGCCACACCCCGCTGAGGTTGATGTCGATCATGTCGTCCCACTGATCCTCGTCGAGGTCGAGCGCCGGGGTGTACGAGGCGATGCCGGCGTTCGCGACGACGATGTCGAGGCGGCCGAGTTCGGCGACGCCGCGATCGACCACCTCACGCAGGGCGGCGAGGTCACGCACATCGGCTTGCCCGCCGATCATCCGTCGATCGAGCCCCTCGACCAGCTTGACCGTCTCGGCGAGGTCGTCGAGGTTCGGAAGCGGGTAGGCGACCGTGCTGATGGGCCCGCACAGGTCGATCCCGATGACGTCGGCCCCCTCGGCGGCCAGCGCCACCGCATGGGAGCGTCCCTGACCGCGGGCCACCCCGGTAACGAACGCCACCTTGCCTTCGAGCCGTCCGGTCACGTGCGATCCTCTCCTCGTGCGGCCGTCAGCCGACCGGCGGACGGCGCTTCGAATCATCGAACCGGCCGCCCGCGCGCTCGGCGAAATCCGGACCGACCCTCATTACCCGGTACTGCTCGTCGGCAAGACCGGCCGTAAGCGGCACGCCGTCGGTGCGCAGCAGCGCCCGCTTGTGCTCCTGGTGGCTGAACCATGATCCCGCGACGATGGCGGCGGCGAGCGTCGCCGTCTCGGTCTCGAGCTCGGCGTCGGGCACGCACCGCGTCGCGAGCCCGATCCGCTCGGCCTCCCGGCCGTCGACCTCGCGGTTGGTGAACATCATCTCCCGAGCGCGGTAGGCACCGATGCGCCGCGGAAGCCGCTGGGTGAGCCCCCAGTTCGCCGCGAGTGCGAATCGCGCGTGAGTGTCGGCGAAGCGAGCCGACTCGGCCGCCACGATGAGATCGGACGCGAGCGCGACCTCGAGCCCACCGGTCACGCAATGTCCGTGGACGGAGGCAATCACCGGCTGCGGCAGGTTGGCGAGCCGCTCGATCACCGAGGCCTGGAAGTGCGGCCGGGGCGACCGAGTGGGTCCAGAAATGTCAGCGCCGGCCGAGAAGCACGGACCGGCCCCCCGGACCACGACTACTCCGATCTCGTCGACCTGGGCCTCGAGATCGGCGAGGTGGGCCTCGAGCGCCACGAACGTCGCGATATCGAGGGCGTTGCGCTTGCTCGGTCGATTCAGGGTCAGGAGGGCGACCGAGTCGCGATCCTCGCGGAGGACGGGGTCGAGTGCGGGTCCCGTCGCTGGAGCGATGGAGCTGGTCATGACTGGCCCTTCCGCCGTCCGGTGACGTCGACTCGTCGTGAGTGCTATTGGTTCTATCAGTTTACTGTTCTAGTCTGAGTTAGTCGCTGTCCTCAGCCTGGAAGGACGCTCGGATGACGTCCACGGATTCAACCCACGGCAGCTCAACTGTCGACGGAGCGGTGGTCAGCATCGGCGATTTGCTGATGGGCGGCCAGACGCCGCCGTGCTCGTTCTTCGACCGCATCGAGACCTGGCGCGAACGCGGACCGGTGCACAGGGGAGACGCGAAGGGGAACACCTTCTACCTGCTCACCGAGATGGAACAGATCCGCGCTGCCTGTCAACAGCCGGAGACATTCTCCAATTCGGCCATCCAGTGCGAGGTCCCCGACCCGCCGTACCACCTCATCCCGGAGATGCTCGATCCGCCCGAGCACGGCAAATGGCGCCGGCTCATGGGGCCGTTGTTCTCGCCCGGAGCCGTCGAGGCGATGGAGCAGTCGATCCGCGCCCGCTTCGACGAGATTCTCGACGAGGTCGCTCCGCGCGGACACTGCGACTTCGTCAAGGACGTCGCGCTGCGGTTCCCGAACACGATCTTCCTCGAGCTCATGGGCATGCCGGTAGCCGACGCCGAGCGTTTCCAGCGGTGGGAAACAGCGATCCTGCACGAGGGCAACCAGGGCAGCGAGTCAGCGATGGCCGCCATCGGCGAGGTCATGGCGTACTTCGGCGCCCTGATTGCCGACCGGTTCGAGAATCCGCGGGACGACATCCTCAGCAAGGCAGTGTCGTGGAAGATCGACGGCGAGCCGGTGGCCCAAGAGGATCTGCTCTCCTTCTGCCTGCTCATGTTCCAGGCTGGCCTGGACACCGTGGCCGCTCAGCTCACCTATGCCTTCCATCACCTCGCCACGAACCCCGCTGACCGCGAGCGCATCGTTGCCGAGCCGTCGTTGATCCCCACGGCCAACGAGGAACTGCTGCGCTACTACTCGATCGTTGCCCCCGGTCGGAAGGTCATGCAGGACACCGAGGTCGCCGGCTGCCCGATGAAGGCCGGCGACATGGTGCTGCTGCCGCTCACGGGCGCGAATCGCGATCCGAAGGAGTTCGACCGGGCCGAGGAGGTCGTCATCGACCGCGCGGCCAGCCACCACATCGCGTTCGGCGCGGGTCCGCACCGATGCCTCGGGTCGCACCTCGCGCGGCTGGAGCTCAAGGTCGCGATGGAAGCTTGGCACCAGCGCATCCCCGCGTACCGCCTCGACACCAGCGTGCCCGTCACCGAGCACGCGGCCGGCCTCATCGGCCTGGACAACCTGCCACTCGTCTGGAACGTCTGAACCGCAGACCCCTCAACCTCGGCGGGCCCACGGGCGCTCTCCACCCTGGACGCCGCGGGCGAGGTCAAGCGCACGATCGACCACGAAATCGGCGTTGCGGGAGCGCTCGCGGTAGACCACCCGGGCGGCCCGCCATCGTGTCTCGGTAACCGTAATCGTGATCGTCCATGCCGTGCGACCCCGGACGGAGACGGCCCGCGCCAGCAGCGCAGCCGCGGAGATTGCGGTCAAGGTGAGGTCATCGGCCGCCGCTAGGGACGAGTCGGGCCAGGGCAGGTTTCGGCAGATCGCCACTCGGTAACACTGGCCGTCAGGCGCCGTCACCTCCGACTGCGCCACCCGACGGTCGGTCAGACGCCGCAGCCCGCGTCGATCACGTCGAACGACGGACCATGCGGGCTCGCGATCCCCAGAATGCCCGGTCATTGGCTCAGGCCAGGCGCGCGGGCAGCGGCCAGACCGTCGTGAAGACCTTCCGCACCTCGTCGTCGCCGAGAGGCTGACCCGCCGACATCTCACCAAGCATGCTTCCTAGTGTTGCGCACGCTCAAACGGCATCGTGCACCCGCCGAGAGCGCCTCGTGCTCTCAGCAGGGAGCCCGTCGGATGAACATGACCCGGCGTGCCGCGTGCATGTCGAACCATCCAACGGCCCGTTCAGGATGGAAAGTCTGCCGTGAAGCCGTACAAGAAAGGACTGCTGGCCAGCAACACCGGAATCCGACTGTTCTCTCTCGGGGCGCTGGTCGGCGAAGTGATTCGGCGCGAGCTCGGGGGAATGTGGGGAACCGATGACGAAGATCCGCACGGGGAGATAGACGCCGCATTGATCCTGACCACAGGCGGCACGTGTGGCCAATGCAACGAGTCATGAAACGCTTCGTGAATGGCAGCGAGGACAGTATCGGCGCGTACGGTTCAGCGCTCGGCGTTGATGTCGGCGCCTTAACTTGGCCGCTACCAGCCCAACGACGCGGCGGGCTGTTTCGCGGCCCGCGTTGATCAGGCCGGACGACGGACCACACCGGCTCGCGATCCCCGGAATGCCGGTCATTGACTCAGGCCGGGCGCGCGGGCAGCGGCCAGATCGTCGTGACGACCAGCCGAGCGAACTTCCGCACCTCGTCATTGCTGAGCGGGTGACCTGACGACATTTCCACCACCATGCTTCCTAGCGTTTGCGCATGCCCAAACGGCATCGCGCACCGCCAATGGATCTACAGGTCAGCTGGGGACTGTCAGCTGGGGTCAGCTGCCGTCGGGTGTATCAGCTGTCGTCGGGTGGGTGGACGACGTAGTGGTGTCCGGTGGGGTCGGTCCAGTGGTAGGCGCCGTCTTGGGTTCGTGTCACGGTCCAGTTGGCGTTGTGTCTGGCGTAGTGATGTCGCTCGCATAAGGGATGCAGGTTGTGTTCGCAGGTGTCGCCGCCGATGCACCAGGCTTCGCGGTGGTCAAGATCGCACATGCGGGCGGGTCGTCGGCAGTGGGGGAAGATGCAGGTGCGGTCTCGGGCGATCACATGATCGGCGAGCGCCTTGGGTGGCCGGTAGGTGTTGCGGCCGTATTCGAGGAGTTGGCCGGTGGCGGGGTCGGTGAGTAACCGTCGCCAGGTGCCGGTTTCATCGGTGGCGATGCGGCGGGCCATGGCGGCGGTGATGGGTCCGTAGCCGTCGAGGTCGGCGGGCAACTCGTCGCAGCCGAGCAGGGTGGAGGCGGCGATGGTGACGTGGATGGCGGGGCGCTGTCCGTGGTGTTCGGGCAGGCGCGGGTCACCGATCACTCGGGCGAACACGTCGATCAGGGCGTCGGCGCGGCGTTGGTCGATCACTCGATCATCACCCGGTGTTTTGGTCAAGGCAAGAGAGTCGAGCACGGTCTTGACCAACGCGGCACCCTCGGCCGGCAACCACGCCCACAGTTCGGCCATGCCGTCGGGTTGTGGGGTGATCACCACCCGCCGCTCCACCAACGCCTCGGCATGACGCTGCTCAGCCCGCCGCGGATCCGCAGCAAGAACCGCGCGGCGCACGCTCGCACTGAACTGGCCCACGGTCTGATCGGCCGCGCGGCGCAGCACGCGTTCCTCGATCTCACCGGTGGCCTTCTCAGTGAACGGCAGCACAGCTTCAGCGAGTGTCTTGGCGTGCAGGTAGGTGACCTCACCCCGGTCGAGCAACTCCAGAGTGGTCGGCAACCGGTCGACCAGGATCCGACCCACAGCGAGCCGATCGGCGGCGTGTCCGGGTGAGAGTCGCAGCGCGGCCCCGACTTGTTCCTCGGTGTAGTCGATCGTTCGTTTGCCGTCCCAGTTCAACGCGGACCCGTCCAGCTCCGCCAGCACCCGCTGTTGAGCAGCGGCCAGCCACGCGATCTGGCGCTCATAAGCCACGAGCAGATCGATCTGTGCGGCGCCGTCAATCTTGGCCGGGTCGATCACCGCCAACGGTCCGACCACCTCAGCACCCGGCGCCGCAACGGCCGCCCACGCAGCGACATCCGCAGGTGCGGACAGTGCATCGAGCACCGTCGGCGGACGAGTTGATGGATCGAACACGTGTCTGATTGTACGGGAATGGCAGCGCAGCTGTCTAGCCAGATTCCCCAGAAATATAAGGGAAACTGTGGCCTGCGATGGGAGTGATTCAGAGTGGACGTGGTTGAAGGTGGGAGTGAGGAGGGGGGACCGGGAGGAGGCGATTACAGAGCAAGGTGCGAGCCGAAGAACGTAGGAGCGGGACGTGGAAGCGGGACGTGGAAGCGGGACGTGGAAGCGGGACGTGGAAGCGGGACGTGGAAGCGGGACGTGGAAGCGGGAAAGTGAGAGCGGGGAAGGCAGGAACTGAGCAGAGGAAGGCGGGCGTGAGGACGGCGAACTCAACCGCATCCCGGCAGCGCTACCCACATACCAACCAGCGCCCTCCGTCGCCGCGCTCTTCAATCCCCGACCACGGGCGACTCGGCAGGGCAGGGCGGACAGGACCCAGCTCCCTTCGTCGGCGCGCTCTTCAACCAGGCGATTCGGCAGCGTGAGCAAGCGAGAACCAAGCCCCTCCGTCGCTGCCGCTCTTCAGTCCCGAATCAGAGCTCCTCCGGCAGGCCGAAGATCGCGAACAGGCCGACCTCCCGGAAGGCAACGATCCGCGCGATACGACCGCGCCGGACCGTGAGCACCTGAAGGTTGTGCGCCTGATAGGACCCGTCGTCCCAGCGATACGCGGCCAGCGCCGGCTGCCCGTTCGCCGCGGTCGGTACGTATCGCCAGGCGGACGGATTGTCGAGGACGCGGCTCGTGTAGAACGCAGCAACCGCGTCGCGTCCGGCGAACCACGTCGGGATCGGCGGCATCTCCAGCGAGGCGTCCTCGCGCAGCAGTTCCACCAGCGAGGTCACGTCACCGTTCTCCAGAGCCGTCACGTAGCGCGCGAGAAGCGCCCGCAGTGAGGCGGAGGACGGCTCGACCGTGTCGTCCTCGGACGGCATCACGTCGGCGAGCTGCGCGCGGGCCCGTTGCAGCGCGCTGGTGACGGCGGCTGTGGTCGTATCGAGCAGATCGGCAACGTCAGACGCCGGCCAGGCGAGCACGTCGCGCAGGATGAGCACCGCCCGCTGCCGGGGCAGCAGGTGCTGCAACGCGGCAATGAACGCGAGCCGGACGCTGTCCCGTGAAACGACCAGAGCCGCCGGGTCGGGCGCGATGAGCGCATCGGGCACGGGCTGCAACCACGGCACCTCGGACCGGGCCGGCCCGAGCTGCGAGACGTCGTCGCCGGGCGGGCCCAGCCCAGATGGCAGCGGACGGCGGCTGTTGCGGTCCAGCGCAGTGAGGCAGGTGTTCGTCGCGATCCGGTACAGCCAGGTCCGCAGCGACGACCGGCCCTCGAATCGCTCGAACGAGCGCCAGGCCCGCAGGTAGGTCTCCTGCACCAGGTCCTCGGCGTCGTGGACGGAGCCCACCATCCGATAGCAGTGGGCCAGTAACTCCGGCCGGAAGGTGTCGGCCTGCCGGACGAAGTCGTCGGTGACCGTCATGATCTCGACCCTAACCACGGGCACTGACACATCAGGCCCGCGCCAGTTCCGCAGCCGGCCCCGCTGCCGCCGGCCCCGCTGCTGCTGCCGCCGGCGAGGGCGACACCGTCCGCCGCCGAGGCAGCGCCAGGGCAACAACCGCCGCGACGACGGGGAGCGCGGCCGAAACACCGAGGGCGGCGACGAAGCCGTCGTCGAACGCGGCCGGACTCGCGTAACTCCCCGTCGCGGCGAAGACGGCGACGACCACGGCCACCCCGAACGCCCCGCCGAGCTGGCGCAGCGTGTTGTACGTCCCGGACGCCTTGCCGATCATCGCTGGCGGCACCGCGCTGACCACCGCGTTCTGCGCAGAAGGCATCGCGATCGAGATGCCGCACCCGGCCAGCACGAGCGGCAGGACCATCGCCGGGTAGGACGCGCCGCCCGCCGCGAGCAAGGCGACCAGGCCGATGCCGAGCGCTTGCAACGCCAGCCCGCCCGAGACCAGCCGCCGCACGCCCAGCCGCGTCTGGAGCCAACCGGCCAATGGCGCCAACGCCAGGATCGTCACCGTCCACGGCAGCATGCGCAGCCCGGCCTGCAGCGGCGAGTAACCCCGTTCGACCTGCAGGTACTGGGCAATCAGGAACACCGAACTGAAGTTCGACGCGAACAGCAAGAAGCCGCAGGCGTTCGAGACGGCGAACGTGCGCACTCCGAACAGGTGCATCGGCAGCATCGGCGCACGCGACCGCAACTCCCACCGCACGAATGCGACCGTCAGCACCGCTCCCCCGGCCAGCGAAACAAGCACCTCGGGGCTGGCCCACCCGGCCGCGTTGCCGCGCACGAGGCCCCATACCGCGCCGAAAGCTGCGCCGGTGACGAGCAGCACGCCGCCGGCGTCCATCCGAGCCGCCGAACGCGCGCTCTCCTCGATGCGCGCCAGCACCAGCGGGATCAGGACGACACCGATCGGGACGTTCAGCCAGAAGATCCACTGCCACGACAACGCCTCGGACACAGCGCCACCCACCACGGGCCCCCCGACCACCCCGAGCCCCAGGATCGCGACGAACAGACCGGTCGCCCGAGCGCGCTGCTCGGCCGGGAACGCGGAGCTCACCAGCGCCATCGCGAGCGGCATGATCAGCGCACCGCCGGCGCCCTGCACCGCCCGGGCGGCGATCAGCCAGCCGATGTTGGGCGCCAGAGCGCAGGCGGCCGACGCGGCGGTGAACACGGCCAGACCGACGACGAGCACCCGCCGACGGCCGAACCGATCGCCCAGGGCGGAACCGGTCATCATCAGCACCGCATAACTGAGCGCGTACCCGTTGAGCGTCCACTCGAGCGATTCGAGCGACGCCCCCAGGTCGGTCCGGATCGTATTGAGCGCCGTCGACACGACCAGCGCGTCGAGGGTGATCATCAAAGCCGCGATGGACGCGAGCGCGAGCGTCCAGCGCTGCGCCGGCGTCGAACGCACACCGTTGGCCTGCACAGGTCCTCCTAGGTGGATCGGAGTTTCACCTGTACTGACCAGCGAGGCGCCGCCGACTAATCGCGGAGGGGCCCGGCGGGCGGCGTGTCGACGGCGATCAGTTGCGAAACGGCTCGGCTGAGCTCGCCGTCGTCGGCCGGACTGCGCCAGGTGATCACGTCGCCACGATCGTGCAGCCGCGTCGTGACGCGCTCGCGCGCGCGACTGATGTCCGCGGCGTTGCTGATGACCAGCAGCCGGCCGGTCTTGCCCACCTGTTGGAGCAACGACTCGAGGCTGCTGCCCGAGAACGCCGTTGCCGAGCCGACGTGTTTCGTCTCGACGAGGAGCTCCCGGCCGCCGACGTCGAGCCAGAAGTCAGCTCGATCCCGCGACCAATCGGTGGGACGCCGCACCGGCGCGTCCGGCCGGATCCGGCGAAGTGCCGCCTCGACCTCGTCGTCGTAGGCGATGGCGGCGGCCACTCGTGGGGTCTGATCCTGCTGGACGGAAGACACCCGCTCCTTGACGAGCTCCAGCGACGCTTTCGCCGAGTCAGGCGCTCTTTCGATCACGTCGTCGATCTCGTTGCGGATCTGGTTCGAGATGGCGAACGCCACGCTGGCGCTGCCCCAGGACAGGTTCGCCGGCCACCGCCCGATCGCCGCGAGCAGGCAGGCGGCCGCGCCCACGACGATCGAGACTCCGGCCGGCAGCGCGAGCCGTCCGACGTAGGTGGCGACCGCGCCGGTCACGATGAGCGCCAACCCGCCGATCAGGATCATCCAGCGAATGGCGGGGGTGACCTGATGCTCCATGGGGCAGCACTCTGGCAGATTGCACAGAGTTACAACGGCCGGTAGCGGCTAGAACTTCACCGGCTCGCGGTACTCGCCCCACAGGGGACGGAACGCGTTGCAGATCTCGCCGAGCGTCGCTTCCGCGCGCACCGCATCGAGCATCGGCGGCACGGTGTTCTCGTCGTTCTTGGCCGCCTCGACCATGCGCGCGAGCGCGGCGTCGACCGCCACTTGATCGCGCGCTGCCCGGCGGGCGGTGACCAGATCGCGCTGCTCGAGCTCGACCTCGTGTGAGACGCGCAGGATCTCGAGCTCGTCGCCTACATCGCCGGTGAGGACGTTGACACCTACCACCCGCTTGTCGCCCTTCTCCAGCGCCACCTGGTAGGCAAAGGACGAGTCGGCGATCTCGCCGATGAACCAGCCGTCCTCGATGCCGCGCAGCAGCCCGGCGGTCATGGTGCCGTCGCCGCCGAGTTCGCGGATGCGCGCGAAGATCGCCTCGGCCTCCGCCTCGATCCGGTCGGTGAGCTCCTCGATGAACCACGACCCGCCCAGCGGGTCCGCGACATTGAGCACGCCGGTCTCCTCGGCGATCACCTGCTGGGTGCGCAGCGCGATCTGGGCCGCCTTGGCGCTCGGCAGGGCCAGCACCTCGTCCAGCGCGTTGGTGTGCAGCGAGTTCGTGCCGCCCAGCACCGCGGCCATCGCCTCGACGGCGGTACGCACGATGTTGTTGTCCGGCTGCTGCGCGGTGAGCGAGACGCCCGCCGTCTGGGTGTGGAACCGCAGCGAGAGTGCCTTGTCGGTCTTGGCGCCGTAAACCTCGCGCAGCCAGCGAGCCCAGATGCGCCGCGCCGCCCGGAACTTGGCGATCTCCTCGAAGAAGTCGATGTGGGCGTCGAAGAAGAACGACAGGCCCGGCGCGAACTGCTCGATGTCGAGCCCCCG
>Ga0137415_10004554_pt1 | contig 13703 bp, 16 predicted proteins | sample CZODoug3_1_1_16f_FD_183082 | JGI IMG/M metagenome (GOLD analysis project Ga0137415, IMG submission 183082) | Vadose zone soil fungal communities from Angelo Coast Range Reserve, California, USA - CZODoug3_1_1_16fungal (Hybrid Assembly) | ecosystem: Environmental > Terrestrial > Soil > Vadose... | reverse complement strand
CTCCAACAGCAGGATCCGCTTGGAAAGCTAGCACCGCCGGAAATGAAGGAATCCGCTAACCATTTCCTCAAACGCAGAAGCGAACTACAGCGCCTCGCCCGCGTAATTGAAGACCGGCTTATCGAAATGGAGAAAAAACCATGAGCAGTAAACAGCTACATCTGAAGGACCAGAGGCTCGGACGCTGCATTTGGCTAACTGCCTTGATCGCCATCATCGCCTTCATCGGAATACTCGTCACCATCGACTACCTACCCGATCACGGTATGCCCGATCCCGAGCCTATTCCGACCGTGACGCCTTCGCCGACTCCGCACGAATTGCCAAAAGATAAAAATATTAAATCAACCGTCTAACGAACTATGAAACTACTCCTACTCTTTGCGGCAGCGCTCCTGCCGATACTCTCTCAAGCTCAAAGTTTCCATGTCGATATTGATCGGAATCGTGACCGCGATTACGACAGCGAACATCAGCATTACCGTTGGTGGTATCACAAGCACCATCACGAGCACGGATTTTGGCGAACGTACCGCGAATGGGACAGCGACTACGGAGTGTGGATTATCAGACGCGGGTGGGTAGAAGAAGAACCAGATTAACCAAAATGGAAGGGCGGGAGCTTTCCTAAATGGTCGCTAACGGCGCCCCGAAATGAACCGTTCGGACTAGCATCGAAATCACCCGCATAAAAATCTGCTTATTCCGGGTGGGTCATTTGGCAGGCACGATTTATTACGCGGTGCGCCACATCGTGAATCCAGCAGCCGACCGCAGGGATATCGAGAAGTATTTCGGAAAGAAATAACGTCGTGGCGGAGTCCGAGAGAGAGGACCTCGGCAGGCTTTTTATTGGGGGCTAGCGCTTTTTATAAAATATGGGATTCAGAAACCGACCTTCCATGGCTGTCGTCTTTTTTGTCGTTTAGAACCCCCCTAAGTAATTCGATCGTTTCAGTCAGCAGCTTGGATGCTCTTGAGACTAATTCGGCCTGTTGCGCGCCTTGTTCCTTCGCCAACTCGATTGCAAAGGACGCCGCAGTCAGGCATTCAAAACCTGCGTGAAGCCTTCGCGCGATCAGCGCACGTTCTGCCTCTTGTCCAGAGCGGCGCCCACGTTCGAACTCAGCTGATTCGGATGCCCTAGAATTGAAGCGCATAGCATAGACGACATCCCTGCCTGTTGCGATCATCGCTCCTATCGCTGCTGTTTACCAGCCTTCATTTCGCGCTTGTCAGTGATTTATAAGGCGCTGCGCCGGTAGGACCTTCAGCCGCTCAGGAAACTAATCAAAACCAGAAGCAAGACCAAGATCATGATCGGTAAAATCGGGGAATGGTTCATCTGCTTTTTATTGCCCGGAGAAGGCATCAAGGCGCTCGAGACTGATGCGCCCTGATGCCTGGAGCCGGTAAAGGCTTCAGTTTTTCTTTCGTGGCTTGAGGGCGTAGCGCGCGTGTCTATCTTGGAGAAAAGAACTGGCAAGATTGATCGAAATTATGGTGGTTGTTGCGGTTCGTGGCTTAACAAGAACCAGGGCTAAAGCTCTCTGGATTTAGCCGATATAAGCAAATTGCAGGAGTGAGTTACCTGCAATCCGCTGTCATAGAAACAAAGTAAAGAGCCCGCCGAGAGAGAAGACCTCGGCGGGCTTTTTGCTCTTCGCCGCGCTCAGACAAGATTAATGGAAATTATGGCGATTACGGCTAAACCATCGACTGGTTTAGCCGATTAAATGGTCAGAAGGTGCGTTTGTTGATGGCCTTCCGGATGCTCCGAAACTTCCGCGCAATCGGCAGAGAGGAGGGGTTAAACCAGTTTACTTGAGTTCTTAGAAACCGCCCGTTCCACTGCGTCCTCCTTCGTTCCGGGAACGCAATTCGCTTTGTTCCTGCGCAACCAAGTTTAGCAAGACATTCTCCATTCCATTTGTCGCAAATCTGGTTATGGGTCGGGCAGTCTTTGATCGGATTGGTTTGCCGATCTATTCGGTGTGCAACTAACTGCCAAATTGACAGCTTGCCAGGCAAACGGTCAGCCAGATGACATACGCACCAGTGCGTGGCGGACTCCCTGCATCATCTCTGACGTCGGCTCACGCCGCCGCGTTGTCGAAGGAGCCGGTCCGCAAAGGACCGCTGGGCCTATAGGTGCTGATGACGACGCCCGAAGACACAGCCTTCGTGTTGACGAGCGCGAGTTCGCGTGGCGGAGTTCCATCAGAAAAGAAACGTTTGCCTGTGCCTAACAGGACCGGAAAGACGAGCAGCACGACCTCATCAGCAAGGTCGTGTTCGAGCAGCACCGGCGTCAGCGTCGAGCTGCCCCAGACGATCAAGTCCGGCCCGCCCTTCGCCTTGATGCGGCGAACGCCCTGAACGATGTCCGGTCCAAGGTCCTCGACCGGCCCCCATTCAAGACTGTCCGGCCTGTGCGTGGCGACGTATTTCGTCGCCGCGTTCAGACTGTCCGCCATCGGACTCTTCTTGGCTTTCGGCCAATAGCCGGCAAAGATGTCGTAGGTTCGGCGGCCCAGCAGCAGATCGAACGCGTCGCCCTGAGCCGCGACGATGGCCTCTCCCGCAGCGTCATCATGATGCGGCACCGCCCATCCGCCGTAGGGGTAGTCGTCTTCGTTTCGGCCCGCCGGGGGCCTGGATCACGCCGTCCAGCGAGATGTGTTCGATGATCCTAATCTTTCTCATGTTATTTTTTTTGAGGTGGTTTCAAATACTTGACGAACGAGCGGGCCGTGCTCGGACATGAATGTCGATTTTTCTTATTCGTTTCTCCTAACCAGTTCCGGTGCTAGACGGGTCGCTGAAGTTTCGCTCCGTGAAGCAGAAATAGAAATCGATTCTGTCTCCGCGAAGCGGAGCTTGAGGAGTCAGTCGAGCCGGGCGGAGACCTTTCAGATCAAATCTGCAGGTTACCGTTCAGCTCGGCCCGCAAAATCCGATAGGCTCCTAGCCCATCTTCTTTCGAAGGTCTACCAGCAACCGGTCGGTAGCATTGATCCGAATGACTCCGATACGCGGAAATTCGAGGTCTATAATGACATAAATTGTCACGGTGATCACCGCTGCAAACACGATAATGTGCAACCAACTGCGCGTCTTCGCTTCGGCCATCCCGTATCCGGCGATCAATGAGCTAACCAGTGCGAGCCCGACCAGGACGCCATAGATCGCAAAAGGCGGGTGGGTATTGACCGCTACGATCCGGTTCGTTGAATTTGCGATCCATTCGTTAATCGCCGGAAGGAGAACGTACGCGGCGATTGGTTGGGTGTTCGGATTTCGGCACGCGGCAATGGCCTGGGTTTGAATATCGGTCTTTAACACCGAAGATCGCGCGAATGCCTGTTTGGCCGCACGAATATGGGTAGTGCCTTAATTGCTTGCAGTTCGGCGTCGAGGTAGCGGCGAAAACTATCCTTGAGCTTAGTCTGAACTGGTTCCGGAAACAGATCGAGGACATAATAGGCCTTGCCGAGGGTATTGACCTCCTGAACAATCAGCTGTCTCCGGGCATCAAATCGCGATGCGGCTCCGGAAAACGTGAAGGCAAGAAGGAGCCCGAGCAGACTAAATACGACTCCGACGACCGCACCGAGGCTAGCCTTTGCACCCTCAGGATCCACCTTCATTTGCCGGACCGCAATCCCGCGCCCGACCTCCAGCAGCAGCAACATCGCGGCAAATAATCCAACGGCGAAGAAGATCGAAAGCAGTGTGTAACCCATACGATTTTCCACATCCGCCTACCGGTCCCAGAAGACAGAAAAGGGAACCGGGGATTATTGGCACATCCAAGGTCGGTCGGTCGAGGAATCATTCGACCAAGCAGCGCTACCGAAAACAGCGACGAATCAAAAGAATCGGCCCGCAAAATCTGCGGGCCGATCATCTATCCCCACAATAACTGCGCGAAAGCTGATTCGTAGTTAAGTTTCCTTTTCGAAGACAGATGCCATCGTCCGTAGGATCATCGCTCCGGAAGTTGCGCCGGCATCCAGTACACCGCGGGAGCGCTCGCCTAACCGGCTGGCTCGACCGATTTTCGCGACCAGGTCGCGCGTAGATTCTTTTCCGTTTTCCGCGGCATCAGCCATTTGCGCAAGCGCGTCTTGGAACGACGCACCTTTAATCGCAGCTGATTCGTAGGCCGCAACTGCCGGTACTAAAACATCCATGATCGTCTTATCACCAACCGTCGCCCCGCCCAATTCTGCCAGCCCGGTGCGAGCGGCACACAGCATTTCGCCGAATGTTTTTTCGTCGATCTGTGCCTTGTCTTTTGCCCAGAGGCCCATTTGTAAAAAAAATGTACCGTAGAGAGGACCCATTGAGCCGCCGATCTCGGTCAGCAAGGTCTGGCCAATCAGTGTCAGCCCTTCACTCACAGAGACCTCCCGTTCACCCAGCCTCGTTTTAACCAGCCCAAAGCCCTTTGCCATATTGATGCCATGGTCCCCGTCTCCAATTTTACCGTCGATCTCGCTGAGGTACACCTTGTTCTCCTCGATCACCTGGACGAGCGCCAGAACCAATTTTCTACCTTCTGAACTCGGATAATTGGCCATCTCCTTTTTGCTATTTGCTATTTGCTATTTGCTATTCAGTTCGCAGCGCCAGCAGCGAACTGAGTGAGTCCCATGCTGTCGGCCTCCAGGTCGATCAATGGCCGGAGTTCGTCATCGACCTTCATTACCGTAAACGTAATTCCCATCATCTCGAGTGAGGTGAAATAATTTCCTACATAGGCGCGATGGACCTTCAGTTTTGCTTCACCGAGTAGATCATACATTTTATTAAAGGCGATATAGAGTTCCATCACTGGCGTGGCACCAAGTCCCGAAACGAGAGCTACTACTTCGTCACCCGATTGGAATGGCAGATCCGGTAAGATATGATCGAGAGCGAGTGAAGTAATCTCGTCGGCTGATTTGAGATCACTCACCTCCACCCCAGGTTCACCGTGATGGCCAATACCGAATTCCATTTTGCCTGGTTCGATAAAAAAATTCGGCTTACCTACGGCCGGGATCGTACAAGGAGTCAAGCCGACCCCAATACTTCGAGTATTATCAATCGCTCTTTGGGCAATGGCGATAACCTCATCTAGTGACCCGCCGAGCGCCGCCTTGGCACCGCCGACTTTCCACATCAAGACCTCTCCAGCGACTCCGCGACGCTTAGTGGCCTCCTGCTTTGGTGCAGACGGGACATCGTCGTTAGCAACCACCGTCTTCACCTCGATGCCCTGAGCAGCCGCCAACTGCTTGGCCATCTTCACATTCATATTGTCGCCGGCGTAGTTCCCATATAGGCAAGCGACTCCGGCTCCGCCATTCGCTGCTATGAATGCGTCAAGAAATGCTTGAGCCGACGGAGAGCTAAAGATCTCGCCAACCGCAACAGCATCACACAGATTTTTACCAATATATCCGATGAAAGCGGGCTTGTGCCCGGACCCACCTCCAGTTACGACACCGACCTTGCCTTTGATTGGTGCTCTGACATATTTCAGCACTCGAGGATTCTCCGGCACCGCGGATACTAGATCCGGACGAGACTTCACAAATCCGCGTAGCATCTCTTCGACCACCAGATTTGGGTCATTGATGATTCGTTGCATCACTTTTTCGGGTTAGCTCTGTTTAAACCGTTCTTCGATTTCTTTTATCCGTGCGACTTTCGGAATCGAGCGACCGCCCTGAAACTCAGAAGCCAACCAGATATCGACAAGCAATTTTGCGGACTCAGCGGCGATGACCCGCCCTCCCATGGTCATAATTTGGCAATCATTACTCATGCGGGAGCGTTCCGCGGAATACGCGTCATGACAGACTGCAGCGCGGATTCCTGGGACTTTATTCGCAGTGATCGCAACTCCAATTCCCGTCCCGCACATTAGAATACCGCGATCGTGTTTTCCGGCGGTGATTGCCTCGGCCACCACTAAAGCCACGTCTGGGTAAAGAGTCTTAGCGGATGGGTCATCAATTCCGTAGTCCTCGACTGCAAGCCCCTGCGACTTCAGATGGTCCAGAATTGCCACTTTCAGCTCATATGCTGCGTCGTCTGCGCCGACCGCGATTGGTTTTATCGACATTTCCATAAACGCTTCATTCCGCCTTGATTCCATCCCGACGCCGGTAGCCGCCGAACGCGAGTCAGGACTGACCTGACTCGCAATTAAGTCCGGGCAATTTGACTACGGTACCAAAAGAATCTTGAGCGAGTTCTCACCCTTCTTCATCATTTCCAGACCCTTCGTATAGTCTTCGAGGGGGAGCTGATGGGTTACCACACCGCGAGTGGGTAAGCGACCGTCGCCAATCGCGTCGATCACGAACGGATAGCAGTAAGGACCAAGATGCACACCTAATACATCTAACTGCTTGCGATCTGAAATAATGCTCCAGTCGACGGTGACATCATGAGAGAAAACACTGAACTCCACGAACCGGCCGAGTTTCCGAATCATCTGCAATCCTTGAACCACCGCGTTCGGGTGACCGGTAGCTTCAATATAAATGTCACAGCCGTATCCGCCGGTCATCTCCTTCACGATTTTGACCACATCATCTTCCAACGGATTGAAGACCAGATCCGCACCAAACTCCTTCGCCAGCTTCAGCCGTTCAGGTTTGACATCCAGCACCACAAGTTTTTTCGGATTGCGCAGTCGCGCGGCTCCGACCATTCCGAGACCAAGCGTACCGGCGCCGGCCAGCACGACGAAATCGTCCCAGCCGATCTGCGCTCGTTTGATGCACCAGGCCGAGCAAGCGTATGGCTCAACCAGTATAGCTTTCTCGATCGGCAGATCCTCCGGGACGTGGTGGTTAATTCCTTCTTTGGGATACCGCATGTACTCAGCAAAACCGCCGTTTACGTTGTTTTGAAATCCGTAAACATCGTGCTTCTCACACATCCAATATTCACCCCGCTTACAGAATCGACACTCCCAACAGGGAACGATCTGTTCCGAGATAAGGCGGTCGCCAATCTTCACGTCTCCTCGCTTGGCCACGTTCTCCCCCAGCTCAACCACGTGACCGAGAAATTCGTGGCCAGGAATCATTGGCGCTTTGATATAAGGCGGTTGACCGTTGCCGCCCCAGAACGATTCTGCGCCCACATACGATTTAATATCACCAGCGCAGATGCCGCAGGCCTCAACTTTGATAATAATATCATCGGCACCGGCACGCGGTACCGGTACTTCTTCCAACCGGTAATCACCAGGCGCGTAGGCTACTACTGCCCGCATGGTTTTAGGTAGCTCTTCTTTTAACGTACTCGCGCGAGAGGCGGGTACCGAGACTTCAAGTATTTGGGGGTTCATAATCGCTTACCAATTTTTTGTTTCTAGAAACATTTCACTGTTAATATCGCTGGCAACATCTTTTCAGGAAATCCACTTATCGGAGATGGGCCACATCCCTATTTTCCCAACGATCTGAATCTTGCTCATTTTCGCTGTCAGATAATCGCGCCCCCGTAGTCACATCAAAGAGGTTCAAATCTTCGTCATTAAAGCTGAGGTAAACCTGCTGGCCCGATTGATAGCGCCTCGTTACCGGAATACTCGACATTAGAAGAATCTCTCCATATCTCACTCCGACTCGAGTCTCATCGCCCAGGTTCTCCACTACGGTGATCTTGCCGACGAAGCTGCCTTCCACCGGAATCGCACTGATCCGAATCCCCCAAGGCCGAATGCCAAGTTTCACTTCTTTTCGCGAGCTCAAGCGATTCTCCAAAAATGTATTAAGGGGAAGGGAAAATTGCGTATCCGGAATGATCAGCCGGCCAGAGTCGACCACTGCTCGAAAGATATTCATCGGAGGTTCGCCGAGAAACCCGGCCACGAACTCGTTGGCGGGATGGTTGAACACTTCGAGCGGCGTATCAAATTGCTGGAGCTTTCCTTCGTTCATCACGGCGATTCGATCCGCCAGCGCCATGGCCTCCAACTGATCGTGAGTAACGATAACAGTGGTGAATCGCTGCTCGGCGTGTAACCGCTTAATTTCGGTTCGCAATTCCACCCTGAGCCGCGCATCCAGATGACTGAGGGGTTCATCGAGCAAGAGGACAGCCGGCCGACGCACCATTGCTCGTGCCATGTTGACGCGCTGTTTTTGCCCGCTACTGAGAACAGCCGGCTTAAGATCGAGCAGCTCCTCGATACGAAGGGTCCGGGCGATCTCCTTCACCCTTTTCGCAATCTCCTTACCGTTCACCCCGTGGGCCTTAAGGTTAAACGCCAGATTATCGCGCACCTTAAGAGGCGGATAGAGAGCATAATTTTCAAATGCCAATCCAACACCCCGATCTTTTGGATGTACATAATTGACTAATTTGCTGCCAACTCGGATCTCTCCATCCGTGATCGATTCAAGGCCGGCAACCATCCGAAGCGTCGTCGATTTGCCGCAACCAGAGGGGCCCAGCAAGGCCACGAACTCCCCGTCACTAATCGCGAGATCGAGCTGATCCACCGCGGGCGGCTGCGCCGGCGTGTAAACCTTCGTCAGCTTCTTCAACACGAGTTCAGCCATGGGAATACTCCTCCTCGGTCTGAGACGAACGAGCTAGATATCGAGCATTATCTCGATCAAAAAAAATCAGCGATCGCGTCGAGACACTGAAATTAATGCGTCGATCCACTTCGAATGTTCGATGGCTGTCAACCAGCGCTCGGACTCTTTGACCTCCTACCGAATCGATGGTTAACACCGACTTGGTTCCGAGGGGCTCGAAACTATAGACGACGCCGTGGAAACCGCTTTTGCCGTTTGCCAGGATCTCGACGTCCGCCGGCCGAAAGCCAACTTGGATAGTGTCAGTCGACAGACGGTCAAGCATGCTGCCGATATCCTCTGAGACCGAGGCACTCCAGTTTTCACCAAGCATCTGAAAACGAACTGCCTCCCGGTTCTTGCTCTGAATTTTCGCTTCGATGATGTTGATTTCGGGATCGCCAAAGAGCTGAGCCACTTCGACGGTTGCCGGCCGGAAGTAAACTTCTTCGGGAGCGCCAACTTGCAAAATTTGGCCGTGATTGATGACAGCGACCCGATCACCCAAGCTCATCGCCTCCAAATAATCATGGGTAACATAGATCGTTGTTGTCCCAAGCTGTTCACGCATCTCCTTGAGCTCGGCGCGCATCGAATGCCTCAATTTAGCATCCAAGTGACTGAGCGGTTCGTCCATCAGAAATACGTCCGGCTGCCGCACCAGTGCCCGACCCAAGGCTGTCCTTTGTCTTTGCCCATTGCTCAATGCTTGGATCGGCCGATTAAGCAAATGATCGATCTTCAGCATTCGCGCAAAATGGCGGACCCGTCGCTCGATTTCCTCCGTTCGAAGACGATGCTTTGGGCTTTTTAACGGGAATGCCATGTTTTGGTAAACGGTAAGCTGTGGATACAATGCGTAACTTTCAAAAACCATTGCCACGTTCCGATCCGCCGGTTCGAGCGAATCCACCACTCGGTTTCCGATTCGAACCGATCCTTGATTAGGTGTTACGATGCCGGCAATCAGGTTCAGGGTGGTTGTTTTGCCAGCTCCAGCCGGGCCGAAGACGGTCAAAAATTCCTGATCAGGAATGTCGAGCGAAACGTTTTCAACCCCTCGCCGTTTGCCGTAGAACTTCGTCAATCCGGTTAACTGAATACTCGCCATAGTAACTATTCAGCCTTTCACCGCTCCGAACGACAATCCGCGGACCAGATGTTTCTGGATCAATAGGGCCAGAACTACCTCCGGCAGAGCGGAGATTGCTGCTGCTGCTGCCACCTGACCATAATGTACCGTGTCTGAGGCGAGGTATCGAAGAGCGATGACCGTCGAAGTTTGGACGTTATTTGAAAGCAGTAGCGGGAAGGTGAACGCATTCCAGGCGAAAATGAAGCAGAGCAATCCGGCGGCAACCAGTCCCGGTTTAACCAGTGGTAATAACACCTGAAGAAACACGCGCCACCAACTGTAGCCGTCCAACTGGGCGGCGGCTTCGATATCGGGCGAGATATCTTCGAAAAATCCGCGCAAGATCCAGATCAGGAGAGGAAGGGTGATGAGTTGATAGACCCAAATCAAACCGAGGTAGGTATCGTATAGGCCGAGCCGTTGATAGATCAGATAGAGCGGCAGAATCACCAGGATTTCTGGAGCGAATCGAAAAGAAAGAATCGTGAAGGCGATATCCTCTTTCAGTTTGAATTGGAACCGAGCGAGAGCATAGGCAGCCGGAACGCCGACCACCAGAGAAACCAGCACCGCTGCCACACTGACTATCAAATTGTTGAAAAAGAACCGCGTGTAATCCGAGCGAAGGATCGTGGCATAGTTCTCTAGCGTAGGGGTGAAGACAAACGTCGTAGTTAACATCTGGCTGTCTGGTTTGAGCGACATGATCACCATCCAGAGTAATGGGAAAAGCGCGAAGAGTGCGTAAGCCGAAAGCAATAGCATCTGGACCGTCTTACCAACCACCGCTAGCGGTGAATGCGTGCGCTGTATCATAAGTAAATAGATCGCATGTCTAAGCAAACCCGGCGGCGCGCTGTTGCGCTCTTCTCCAGAATCCAATCAGAATAAAACTGACCAGATAAACCAATGCCCAGAGGAATAACATCATCGGAATCGCCTCGGCTAAACCGTAGAATGGAAATGCTCGATTGTAGGCTTGTAGCGAAAGAGTCATGGTCGAATCGCCCGGTCCACCTTCCGTCAGGGCAAAGATAATACTGAACTCCTGAAGCGATAACATGAGCCGAAACACCAAAGTGATCAGTAACACCGGGGCCAACATAGGAAGTGTCAGGTTCTTGAAAACGAACCAAGGTGACCCGCCGTCGATGAGGGCTGCCTCATAAGGAGATCTCGGCAGCGACCTAAGGCCGGCTAAAATCAGAATAATGACGAAAGGGGTATAAACCCAGGCATCTACCACCACGAGCGAAAACATGGCACTATCGGGTGAAGCGCCCCATTTGAAATCACCCAAGCCCAGCATCTCCATCGGTTGTCGAAGAATTCCCACCGAAGGATTGGTCATCAGTTTCCAAATGAGGGTGCCGATTACCGGCGCAATCATCAGCGGGAAGATGAGTACGATGCGCAAAAATCTCGAAAGAAAGTTTTCCTCGTTCAGCAGAAGCGCCACGCCCATTCCCAACAGCATTTCAACCGTCGTGCAGAAGAAGGCGTACTGAATGGTGATCCAGAGTGAGTGCCAGAAATCAGCATTCTGAAACATGGACACATAATTATCGAAACCGATCAGTGAGGAGTCGCTACTGTTGAGGCTATAGTCGGTAAACGAAAGATAGATCGCCGCAAAAAACGGAATGAAAATACCGATGGTCAGAACCATTGCCGGTGCCAGCACTAAATAAGGGCGAAACCGGCGTCTCCGCGCGTACGCGGCGGCTTCGGTTGACTGAGTGTTACCTGGGGGCGGCTGCCCGGTCGGACGATTTGGGTGGGAAGCAACGGTGGTACTCATCCGCAAAAGTTCATAACTCCGTTATTACACCAGTACGGTGAAAAGCGCTGGACCCCAACAAGAAGATCCAGCGCTAAAAAAGCGAAGACTACTGAGTAGTGGCCGTCTTTTGTGGCTGATCCAGCTTCAATTTAGATGTCTTCGCCGTAATTCGTTTGGCCAGTTCTGTCATCGCTGATTTCGCGTCCGCGCCAGAGAGCACAATCTTCTGTAATGTGGCCGCCCATTCGGTGGTGGACTCAGAGAAGTACGGTTGCGGGGTGAACTTAACGCTGGTGTTCGCAATGATGGTGTTAAACGTATCAAGGTAGCCCGGCATCTTTGTCATCACGGCTTGAAAATCCTTGTTATCCCAAACGGATTTGCGAGGCGGATCCACAACGCTCGCGTTGATTGCCGCCCAGGTTCCATGATCTTTCCCGGTAAAGTATTGGACGAAAAGCCACGCCGCCTTCTTGCTCTTCGAAGACTTGTTGATCGCGACCTGCCAGATCCATTCGTTTGCCCCAACCGGATCCCCTTCTTTCATCACTGGGGGCGGCGAGTAGGCAATATTGCCAGCCTGGGCTGAACCGCCCGGCACATTTTGAAAATAGCCGAGGATATCCGCATCGAATAAGATTGCGGCTTTGCCCGCGCCGAAATCGGCTCCGCACTGGTACCAGGTATAGTTCGACCAGGCGGGCGGACCTGCGTCCTTGACCAGCTGTGCCCACTTTTTGGTGACCTCAACGGCTTTTGGTTCGGCTAAATCGGAGACCAGTTTTCCATCTTTGATTTCGAAATCTTTCGCACCCGCGTTGGTGAACGTAGTCATATAGCCGGGATGAATCGTCGCCCAGTTTCGCGTACCGCGAACAGCGACTCCGTATGAACCAGGTCCCGCCCAGCCTTTAAGCTGCTTGGCGACGGTGTAAAGCTCATCAAACGTTTTCGGTGGCTTAAGCCCCTTTTCGTCGAAGTACTTTTTATTATAGGCAATGATATTGGTTTCGAAACCTAGGGGCAGCGCCCATTGGCTTCCCGTCCCGGTTGGATGACCGGGGATGAGGTCCCATTTCCCCCCGTTCCGAACCCCCTCAAAGATATCGGTATAGTCATATTCCGAATTGGTTTGGCTCGGATCTTTCAAATACGAATCGAGCGGCTCCATGTAACCGGCGGTAGCGTAGTCCCAAAGCTGGTAGGTACCGGTCATGAATACGTCCGGTGTGCCGTTTTTCGAGGCCAGTGACGCCGTCAGTTTGTCGAAATAATTTTCCTCGGGCGTTTCCGAGGTTTCGACCTCAATACCGGTCAGGTCCTTGAATTCCTGCAGTCGTTTAATGATGGCGTCGGCATAAGGATGCTTGTTGAGCATCACGACCAACTTGGTTCCGGACGCTTGTTTCCAATCGAAGTTGCTTTGGGCTCCGGCGCTACCTAAGAAGAGAAGCGTCAGTGCAACCACCCCCGCTGATCGTGCAATCAACGGAATCTTGGGGGAACGATGTTTCATAGTGATTCAGAAGTAATGAGTTCTGGGGAATTAGTCCCCAAAAACCGCGAACCCCCAGTTTAGGTTTATATGACCGAACCAGCACCAGGGAGTCATTCAGAGATTAAACCGTTCGCCGGGTCGTGCAAGAACTTTTGTTTAGTCGTATGAACTTTTGTAAAAATAGCTGAAATAAAACTACTATTTCCCGATCTAGTGTACTGTACGAAAAATAGCGAGATCGTGATTACCTGCACTTCTCACTCGCAAATGTCGGGCGCTATGAATAGATCTACTGCTGGCTTTAATTAAACTGCGCTGCGGTTATCCAAAAATGGCGAAGAAGGTCCCCCCCAAAAGCAAGAAGAGTCGAGCCAAGAAAGTCGGCACGGCTAGGCGACCAATGTTTCTGGACGATTCTGACATGTTGATCAAAGCGACTTGGCTTTACCACCATCGGAAGCTGACCCAGGAACAAATCGCCCAACAATTGGGGTTTTCCCGACCTACCATCGTACGATTGCTTCGCCAAGCCGCCGAGCAGGGATTGGTCACGGTGTCATTGCGATCTGACGCATTGAGCCGGGTTGAGCTTTCCGCTCAACTGGTCGAACGGTTCGGATTGCGTGAGGCGTTCATTGTGCCTACAGTCGACGGTGATACCGAGGTAGACCGGAGACGTGCGGTCGGGAA
>Ga0137415_10004553_pt1 | contig 13703 bp, 13 predicted proteins | sample CZODoug3_1_1_16f_FD_183082 | JGI IMG/M metagenome (GOLD analysis project Ga0137415, IMG submission 183082) | Vadose zone soil fungal communities from Angelo Coast Range Reserve, California, USA - CZODoug3_1_1_16fungal (Hybrid Assembly) | ecosystem: Environmental > Terrestrial > Soil > Vadose... | reverse complement strand
GGACTTCAGCCCTACTACGCCACCGTCGCTGACGTTCTAGACATTCACGAAGTGCCGGAGAATCAGTGGAGCCCCCGTGTTCACTTGATGAAGGACGCGGCAGATCACTTGGGACAGAGCCAGCGTTTCCGCCCGGCGGAATTGGCAGTTTCGTTTGATAACAATCTCGTGTACGACTTCGACACCGAGCCCGATATCAGGAATAGCAAGCGCTTCCTGAACAAGCACGGCGTCGAGCAGGGAACTTGCGCACACTTAGGAGAGTGCGACATCGGCTGCCGTGCCGATGCAAAGAACACTCTAGACAAAAACTATCTGCACATCGCCGAAAAAAATCATGCAGAGATACGCCCCTTGCATCTGGTCACCAAAATTGAACCCATCAGCGGCGGCTACCGCGTCTACCACAATGAATTCAAGAATGGCGGCTCAATTCCGGGCTCGACCTCGGCAGAGCGCGTGATCCTGGGTGCGGGCTCCATGGGTTCGACGGAACTTCTTCTGCAATGCAGGGAGGTTCACCACACTCTGCCAAATCTAAGTCCCTCCCTCGGCAAACACTGGAGCAGCAATGGCGATTTCCTGACCCCCGCGATGTATTTACATCGCACCCTTTGGCCGGATCGCGGAACAACGATCGGCGCGGTGATCGACTACCTCGATGCCAGCGACAACGGGAAGACCTACTGGATTCAAGATGGTGGCATTCCGAACGTGATGAATAAGTATCTTGAAGCCGTGCTCAAGCGCGTGCGAAAACAGCCCAGTGAAAGCCATCTTCTGGAAGGGTTCAACATGCAGTCCCTGCTCCAGCACCTGACACTGTTCACGGCGAATTTCGATTTGTTCAAGCACATCATGCCGTGGTTTGCGCAAGGGGTCGATGCGGGCGATGGCGAATTGTTGCTAACCAAGGGAACTCTGGATTTGAAGTGGGACATTACGCGTTCCCTGCCGCTGTTCGAAGCCATCGAAAAGCGGCATCACACACTGGCTGCGGCGACGGATGGTCATCCGTTTCCATTGCCGACGTGGTCGCTTTCGCACGAGTTGATTACGCCGCATCCTCTGGGAGGCTGCAACATGGGCGCGACATCCAATGAGGGCGTTGTCAATCATGAAGGCGAGGTCTTTGGGTATAAGAATCTGTACGTCGCCGACGGAGCGATTATTCCCAGACCGCTGGGAGTAAATCCATCGCGCACGATCAGCGCCCTGGCAGAGCGAATCGCCGATCGCATGCGAATCTAGAATGCGTAGCGGGCCGTGGGATGTGCCGAACCCAGTGCAGGGACCCAATTTCGTCGACCTACAATTGCCAGCACTGTAATGGCAAACGGTGTGTGTCTGACAGTAATCCTTCCGCACGTCGATGGATCATGAGGTTGGGTGAGACATACGCGGATAGCCGAAGCCATGGGAAGGTTAGCAGTAAGGGAATGGATTGCTGATACGTTTGCGACCGATAGGTCACTACTCGCCTTGTAGGAAGCAAACTGAGCACACCCACCCTGGTGTTCAGAAACCGGCCTCCCCGGGGAACTGCCCAAGAACTCTCGGAAGGCGTGAGAGGAAATTATGTCCAATGCGTTGCCCCCCAAAACCTAACCGCAGGTGCTACCTATGCAGATGCGGTTAGTGCCTTTTCATTCGTTCAGAGCGTGGCCGTTGGCTTTGCTCTCGTGCAAACCCGAAGCGAGAAGTGTGTTCCGAAGAACACTATCCTGAAGGTGGATGAAGTGCTGCCGCGCGGCCAATTCAGATGCCACTCGATGACGTCAGCGCATGGCCTACTCGAAGCGCGTCCTTGGGAGGAGCGCGCAAAACGAACCTCCCAGAACCCCGCAGCTCTCGGGAGAACTCCGTTTTCTCTTAACAGGAGGCTTACATGGACGTCGGCGAACCCTCTTGGCGGTGGTTCCTGCCTTCGCAGGACCGGACACCGGAAACTGAGTTGAAGGATTGACTTGCGCGGTTCCGGCTTGTCAACGCCAGGCCGCCGATCGCTAGGATCAGACGGGTTGTTGATAGAGGCCGATCACATTTCCTGCTGGATCTCGAAACCTCGCAGTGATCTCAGGCGCCTCCGCGCCGATGGGCTGCACAACCTCGCCTCCGTTGGCGACGATGGCGTCAAGGGTCGCGGCCACGCTGTCGACCATGACATAGAAGAGGAGGCCGGGCTTTGCGCTGGGCACGCGCCCAAGTACCCAGGTACCGCTCACCTCGCCGGTCGTGTCGTCAAAGGAGGTGCTGCCATCGCCGCGTTTCCGGATGTTCCAACCAAAGACCTGTTTGTAGAAGTTCGAGGAGCGAACAATGTCGGTCGCGGGCATCTCGATGTAACAGATCTTGCCGTTCGCAAGGGTGGGAGGCATCATTGGTCCTTCAAGGCGTTGTCATTCTAACGGGCAAACCGCGCCGGTAGCAACCGAGGTCCCAGTTCATCAGCGCGCCGCGCGTGTACCAATTCCCGCCGGACGTGGGCGAACCGGAAACTTGAATTTCAACGGTACTTCCGTGTAGCCACTCGGGCGCAATCGCGAAAGGCGTTGAACGGCGCCAGATAGGTAGAATCGCTGTATTCAGAGTGATATGTGCCCGGTACGGATCGGCCTAACTGAAAAAGGAAATTCATGCTCACGCCACGGCCGTGAAGAGTGGCGAAAGACGCCGAGAGGAGTCGCAGATGCGTGGATTCCGGGTCCGGCTTTCAGAGAGTTTTCAGTGAGATTCCCATCTATCTTTTCCCAATGCTAGCTTGCAACCAATGGGATAAGGCTTGCTTCCTGCGAGGTCCCATCGAACTCGATGAAAAAATGTGCAGGTTACATCTCTTGTCGACTGCCACTTCGAAGAGGCCAAAAGTGTCTTTTTATCCTGCCCACATCAAGGAAAGGGAACTCTGGGTACCTGGTGGCGCCGTTTTCAGCGCGGTGGCCGGACACAGAGCCGACATGAGCCGTACGCATCAGATGGAACTAAGCTGTGAGCAAACCATTCGAAGTTGGGGCGTATGCGAACCGGCCCTTGAGGCTGGTGGCGAATGGAAAGGCTCACGGACGAGATGCCAAGACTTCAAACCGGACCTGAGAAATTCGGCCGTCCGGCATTATAGGGGGCCTCGGAACACATGGCCATGACGGAATTGTGAACCCACTTCGCAACCGAAAGCGAGGGTGGTAGCCCTCTGCCTAGAGCAAAGGCATCCGAGTTCTATCCCAATCTTGTGGATGCCGCCAAGCGTTACCGGGTGGATGTCGAGAATGTGGAGAAAGCAGTGGCGGCCGGGTTCGCGGCCAAGTCAGCCAAACAACCCAAGTCCAAGACAAAGTCAAAGACAAAGACAAAGTCAAAGTCAAAGTCAAAGCCCAGGTCAAGGCCCAAGTCGGTGGCCTGTCGGCAGAGCTCCGATGCCGGTGTGGAGGGAATCAGTTTCTGGTTCTGAAGCAACACAAAATATTGTCGGCCCAGGGATCGTGACCTGATGTATCATGCGCGCAATCGTGAGGGCAACCACGTGAACGAGTAACTCCGGGCCTCCATCCCATTCGGTTTGCGGTCTGCGCGATATAGGTAGGTAAGATCAGCCGCTTCTGCCGGAGGTAGTGCGCTTTGGACCTCAGCAAGATCAAACACATATTCGTTCTCATGCTCGAGAATCGTTCCTTCGACCACCTGCTTGGTTTTTCCGGCATCGCTGGCATTGATGGCCTGGTCGGACAGAAACGTAGCAACCGAGACGCAGTAGGGGAGCCTGTGGCCCCGACTCCAGATGCCGACTACGCCGGGGACTACGACGACGACCCTGGGCACGATTTTGAGGATGTCCAGGTTCAACTCTACGGAACCAGGTCTCCCCCTCCCGGACAGCAGCCGGATATGAGCGGTTTTGTGAAGTCGTATGCCGACAAATACGGCCTGAATCCCACAGAGTCACACCGGGTCATGAGCTGTTTTTCGCCCGATAAGCTGCCTGTCCTGGTGACACTTGCCAAACAGTTCGCGGTTTGCGATCAATGGTTTTCGTCTCTTCCCGGCCCCACGCTACCTAATCGTCTGTATACCCACAGTGGGACTTCGGGCGGCCGGCTGGACATGTCGCCCGAATACTTTACTGGTTTCCGCACTATCTTCGAGGTGTTGGACGAGGCATCCACCCCCAGATACCCTAAGGGCGTTCCTGCGACAATCTACTGCGACGGTTGGACGGCGGCCGCCACCTTCAACTATCTGCTGAAATATCAGCAACAGTTCTTCGGCACATTAGAAGACTTTTACTCCGACTGTGCGGGGTCAGAGGAAGATGTACCCGCCTACTGCTTCCTGGAACCGCGGTACTCCTCAGGAATGGTGGGGGAGACGTTCTTTCCCCAAAACGATCAGCATCCAGACAGCGACGTGCGGCAGGGCGAGAAGCTCATCTATCGGGTCTATCAGGCCATCCGAAAGAATAGGAAGCTATGGGAAAGCTCAATTCTAGTCATCACCTACGACGAGCACGGAGGCTTGTATGACCACGTCCCGCCCCCTGCCTGCGACGCTCCGGACGACAAGCCCGGAGACCTAGGGTTCGACTTCAAGCGCCTAGGAGTGCGCGTTCCAACCGTCCTTGTCTCGCCCTACATTAACCCCGGGACGGTGAGTCACATCCAGTTCGATCACACTTCCTTGATTTCAACGGTACGCAAGCTACTCACGGGCGTGTGGCAAGACAATGTCTTGGGCATGCGCGCGCGGAACGCAAACACGTTTGACGCGCCGGAAATTCTAAACCGGGATACCCCGCGGCCGGACGATGTGTACATCCCGACGGTGGTGCCACCAACGCCCTCCCAGGATGATGTCGACCTTAGCGTTTTGCAGAGTTTCCACCTGAAGCAGGCCATTGCCCTGAACCAGACGCTACCGCCCGATAAGCGGATTCATACTGACCCGGATACCATCAAGACCAGCCAGCGCGCAGATGTATACCTGCGGAATGTATTCGCAGCGGCGACTGGCGCAGGGGGAGGCCAGTCATGATGAGGCGACTCCTCTTGTTCTATTTGTTGTTCAGCGGCTTGGCACTGGCTGGCACGGTCGATGACCTGAAGGCTTCGTGTGGCCGAGCCCGCGCCAAGAAGGGCGCCAGCAATCGATTGCACTGGGCCGAGGAATGCGTGGAACAGATATTCACGCTCGATGTTGTCCATCCGACGATCAAGACGATCGCGCCCGGGACTGGAGTCGCGCTCGGTCTCGGCACGCAGCATATCTGGCGACGGAACAGCTTCGAATATCTGCCTTCACTGACTGTGGTGGGTTCGTTCGGTGGTTCGGTAGCAGTACGAACCGATTTCACCATTGCTCTGCCACCCGTCTCCTTCGGGCATGTTCCTGCACCGCCGAACGATTCACAAGCCGAGGCCAGGCCCAGGCTCGGCCTGATTGTCGATTCGGTGGACATTGATGCCAAGGCTTCCATTGGCCTGCACAGCTATTGGCTGAATGCAAAGCAGCAGGACTTCTACGGCATTGGGCCGGTGTCTGCTCGCTCCGGATTGGCAGTCTATGGTCTGGAGGAGAGCGGCGCGGGAGTCTCGTTCAACGACCCCATCACCACATGGGGGCAGGTCGGTTTGAAAATCGATTTCATCCGGCCGCGCACGCTCTCGCTTCCCAATGCCGGGCCTCCTTCGATCGAGCAGCTGTACGCATCCACAACCGCGCCTGGACTCGGAACCCATGCCAAGTTCATGCGCTACGAGCCGTACTTGCACTCCCGATTTCGGTTCGTGGGATCGTCGCGCTGGAAGTTTCTTGACCTGCGAATCGGGGATTCGTTCTATCAGGATCTTGACGGCAGTCAGTTTTCATTCCAGAGAATTACGGCGACGGCTCGTACGGAATATGACATTCTGCTACCTTCGGTGGGAACTGCGAGCCATCGCGAGGCATGGAAGCAATTTCTTTGCCCGGCGAGCAGAGGCGCCCGCCACTGCTCGGCCGGAACGCTCGACCTAGTGGGCCATGTTTCCGCTGCCTACACTGGAAGCAACAGCAGCGTGCCCTTTTACTTGGATGAAACCCTGGGAGGAGCGGACATTTACGGGAACGACACATTGCGAGGCTACCCGGATTACCGGTTCCGGGGGCCCAGTCGCATGCTGTTTCAGGCCGAATACCGGCACGGCATCTGGGGACCGATTGGATTTCTTGGATTTTACGACGTGGGGAGAGTGGCCGAGCGGCCTTCTGATTTGGCCTTCGAGCACCTGCGCCATGATTTTGGATTGGGGATGACTATGTCAGCGACCAATCGTGTGGTGTTCCGGGTTTACATAGGGTTTGGCACGGGTGAGGGCATCCGGCCGAACGCGAAGTTTGGATCGATACTCTAGACGAATGCCGGATCGTGCGCCCGGTCGAATTAACAAAAGTCACCGGTCCGAACCAATGAAAAGCTGCTTTGCGATAGCTTGGGCCATGACGTTCTCGGGGGCTGCATGCGCGTTGCAAGAATAATCGACGAAAAGATCGCTCCGTTATCCGGAAAGGATTAGTTTTCTTGGGCGTCGCACTCATCATCGCATCGTTCATTGTGGCGTCGCTCCTCTCGGGAGTGGGAATAGGTGTTGAAATCTCTAGAGCTAAAGTCGCAGGCATAATTCTCGGCGCCTTCATTTGCCGGCTCGCGCCAATACCTTTCCTGGGGCGTGGCATGGTGTCGAGCGTAGTCGCGCACGGAGACTCGGCTGCTGTTTGACGGCCGTCTGTTTCGTGTGCCGACGCGGGAAAGTGGGTTCCAATGGCAGAAACCATTCAGAAGCTTTTCATCAATCCACCGATTGCGATTGCGCGGCTAGGAGGCAGCACTACGCCGCAAAAAGCTTATCGCTGGGTGCAGTCACCCGACCCGCGCAGCAATGGCGAAACCACGATCGAGCCAGACTGGTCCCTCGAGGTGCAATCGGATGGGACTGTCGAGCCGGTGCTGCCGACCTCTCTGCAACTCCGCGATGGTGGTCTCATCCGGCCCGTTTGCCCGTTCTTTGAGTTATGGGCCTCGGTCGGAGAACCGGGCAGCGATCCCACAACGTGGAAGGATGTGCCGGTCACTCCGGATCTGCTGAAAAACCAGGGAGTCTCGTTGAATGACCTGGTCATCAAGGTAGACGCAAAAAACTTCAAGGCGTCTCGGCGGACATCGAAACCCGAACTCCAGTTCGGGACCTTCGCACCCCTCGAGGTCAGAGGCGATAATTTTACTTCTACGCCTATTCTGGCGGTCAGCCCTCCGGGCGTTCCCGCTGTCCGCCGCATGATCCCTGCTGGCAAGAGCATCCCGCTCGGCTCATTCCAAGTGATGAAGAGCCGGCAGCAACCTGCGCCAGACCCAAACCGGGCCTGGACCCAACTGGAGAATGGAGTGCCACGGGTGAACGTGGAGGTGATCCGCTTCCGATTCACACCGGCGCGCGGCCATTTTTATGGGCCGCCCAAGACCGCACAACCGCATACTCCAGACGGGGGTGGATCCTTCGCTCCGGTCGATGCAGTTCGGGCATTTCTGAACCAGAAGGCCGGCTGGCAAGGCGCCAGGGCCGACGCGACTGCGCCAGATGCGCCCTCGGACACCTATGACGGTGCGGACGTTAACCCGAGCAATAATCCATCCTTGGGGGTAGTGGATGACACTTGCGAAGGGCGCATTGAAATCGGCATTGCCCGGGCGTCGCTGGCCAACGCGTCGCTGATTGCCTCCGCCAGCGTATTTGTTGGTCCGCCGGACTTTGCTCCGGACCGGCGACCGTTCCTTTCATTGGCGGATGAATTGAACGATCGGGCGGGGGACAGCGCAGCGCGAACGGCGCTGATGTCGGCCACCGAGCGGGATGCCTGGGTGCAAGACCTTTTCGAGCGCATTTACGAAACCTTGTCACTCCTCAACCTCGATTTACAGCGAAGAGCGAAGGCGATGCGGCTGACCGGCGATCGGCTCGCGTCCGCTCCCATCCCCAAGGACAAAACGCGCGAGCCAGCCAATTCGATGGGCGGCCAGGATGCGTTGCGTAATCCATCGTTTGCCTTGCCCGCACTGAGCCAGAACGTCAAACTCCCCTTGTCGGACCATGCCCGCATGCGGCACCGCATGCTTTCTGATCTTGAGGCCCTGCGCGATTTCGTCGGCCAGAACCCAGGACGCCTGGCAAAACTGATCCGCAGTTCGTTTGAAGCGGAGAGAGGCGAGTCCCCCAGCGGAATCGGAACCACCACCATGCGAATGCCTCCTTTCATGAGGAATTCCAACGCCGGGCCTCTCACCCTGGCCACCTGGCAATACGATCTTCTGATGGCTTGGGTCAAGGCGATCGAGTCCCAGCCGGCGCCGGCAGCGCCCCGGGATACGCTTGCAAGACGAGCCGCCCGTCCGCTCTCCGATGGCGCGGTACGGCGGCGCGAGCAGGTCTTGGCGCGTATCGCGCGTGTGCGGGAACGCGGCCCGTCAGGAGGTCAGCCATGATGACACCGTTCGCGGTGATACCGGGTGATAGCTCCGCTCCGCTTTTCAAAGTATTCCGCTCCGCTCTGGGAGAGCACCTGCTGATCGTGCCGCATTCGAGGATCTTCGATGTGCACCACGATGCAAATGGGGACAACGATGCCCAGGTACTGCCGGCTTCTCTCGCGGCGGCGCTGGCCGACACCGCGAACGGTGAGGTGCCGTTGGACCATGTTGTCGAACCTCCGCCGCAGAGCATTTCCCTGAACGTCAGTTCGAGCTGCAATCTTTCCTGCTCGTACTGCTACGCGGCGCGAGGATCATTTCAGGGAGCGCAGAGGGAACCGATGCCATGGGAGGTTGCCCGTGCGGCCATCGACAAGCTGCTGTGCGGAGCCGACCCGCTTTCTCCGGTCACGGTCGGTTTCCTCGGAGGTGAGCCGTTTGTCAATCGCCGGCTGATCCATCGCGCGGTGGAATACGCCGCCGAAGAAGGTAGCAAGCGTGGGCTGGATGTGCGCTTTTCTGTGACAACCAATGGCACGCTGTTGCATGAAGAGGATGTCGAACTTTTGCGGAAGCACCGGTTCGCAGTTACGGTGAGCGTCGATGGAGGGGAACAAATCCAGGACTTGCAAAGGCCTGCCTCCGGAGGAAGGAAGGGCAGCTACGAAATGCTGCTGGCCGCAACCCGTTCGCTGTTGGCCGATCCGGGGCTGGCCCAAATTGCGGCCCGCGCGACGGTCGTCCGAGGTGAATTCAACCTTCGGGAGCGGTTCATGGGCGTTTTGTCGATTGGGTTTCGGGAAATGGGGTTCGCGCCATTGCGAGCGGCCAAACCGGGAGGAGATGCCCTCACAGATGAAGACTGGCCCCGGTATCTGGATGCCATCGTCGAGGTTGCTCAATCCGAGCTTGATCGCGGGCGCCAGGGAGCCCCCATCCGCTTTACCAATCTGGCAGTGGCGCTGAAACAGATACATCGAGGCGCAAGCTCGCCTTATCCCTGTGGCGCGGGCGGTGGATACTTTTCCGTCGCCGCCAACGGCGACTGGTATGCCTGTCACCGCGCCATCGGCTCCTCAATGTTTCGCGTGGGCAATAATGCGGCACTCGACCTGCACCAGCGGCGGGAATTTTTGCGCGCCCGGCACGTGCACTCGCAGCCGGCCTGCCGCCAGTGCTGGGCCCGGTATCTGTGTTCGGGGGGATGTCATCAGGAAGCTTCCAGCAGGACCGACTCCTCGTGCGGTTTTGTTCGCGGCTGGTTGGAGTTCTGTCTGGCAGCGTATTGCGAACTTTCAGTTTGCAATCCAGAGTTCTTTGCTCCAAGCGCCCGATCTTAAGGAGGGATGTTCATGAGTCAGGCCCCGATCAAGCTGATCCCACGGAATGTTGCGGCGTTGCGCCGCGGACAACAACCTGCCGACGGCGCTCGGCCGGTGCCTGGCAATCCGGTCTCGACTCGCCTCGAATCTGGTGTCGGGAACTGTTTCCCGGGACTTGAATGCGATCTGCGAAACTTGGAAAGACGATTTTTTCCCTTCCTGGAAGTTGATATTCAGGACACGGAGATCGACGTGATATCGGTAGACCTGGCGGGCGTTCAGGAGTCGGCCGGCAACGGCGAGATTTCCGCCGACACTGCCACTACCTACCGGCAAATCAGCTCCGGGTTGTCCCAGGGCCGAAGGTGGACCATCAGCCAGATGCGCGGGACCTTCGGGCCGCTAGGGGTCCAGACGTTGGTCGTCGCCGACCTTCGTTTGCCAAGCACGGGAGCGAATCGCTTGCCGCCGGATGCCTGGACGGCCATTCGTCTTCTGACGGAAGGAACCGAGGTCGAACTTACTCTCCGTCAAGGCAACACGACCCGCTCGCTCGTTCGGAACCGGGCGCGCTATCTGGATGACAACGGAGCGCTGGCCAAGATGTTTCTGCCGGGTGAGTTGACGCAGTCGCTGTGCAGCCCCTGGACGCATGACTTCCGCGACTGTGGGTGTTTTTACTGGGCGTCAAACCATCCCGACATCGCCCTTCCTGTGCTGCCCACTCCGCCGCCGGTTACGCCGGAGGTCAACGCCTACGTGCCGTGGGAGCGCAAGGATCGAACGGTGAACACTCTGCCCGATCCGGCGACCATCGATACGCCGGTCGAGCTCAGTCATTACGAAATCAATAATCGGTGGCAGACGCTGAACTTCGTCCTCGAAGGGCGGGAGACGGTTGCTCCGTACCAGCTCGGAAAATTCACCGCCCTGAAGTTTGCCAGCCTCGCCGAACTCGTCACCAATCTGCGATACGCGGCGGGCGTTGAGTTGGCGGTGATTCACGAGTATCTGGCGGCGGCCTATTCGCTAAAGGTGGCTGGAGTCCCTGCCACAGCCCAAGACAACGTGGACGCCGCTCGGGCTGAACTGATGAGAATCACATATGGTGAGATGCGGCATGTTCGCGCAGTCAACGACGTGCTGAGGGCCCTCGATCCCGCTGCATTCGTTCCGGCACTGGGAGTGGCGTCTCAAGTTCCCGCGCCACTGCCCGACGCCTTCCGTCCGGTCGTGCCACGCCCGGCCACGCCGGAGGTGATCCAGGCATTCATTGATATCGAGAGGCCGTCGGTTTCGGTAGACGGGCTTTACTCGCGAATTCTGGCGACCCTGGAAGACTTTGGATCCGACGAGACGCAACAGACCGTCCGTTCCATTATGGCTGATGGCGAAAGCCACTTTGAAACCTTCAGTTTTATTCAGGAATGGCTCGACAAACACAGCCCGGCGGATTACCTCACAAACCCCAATGCCGGCGTTGCGCCTGCTGATAACGCCCTGCACCAGAAGCTCCAGGAGGAATACTTAGCACTGCTCGAACGGTTGTTTAACGGTTACGCATTGGGGATTCCTGCCGGTGCGGCGGACATCAATACCGCGCGCAACGCAATGCTGGGAACCGCAGGACTTGATGGTGCCGCTGAAGCCGTGGCGGCCGCCGGTTTCCTGGTAGCTTTTGATCACATCCCCGATGCTCGGTTCGCGCCTGTGGACCATCCGTGAAGCGAACTCACCAATCCGACGTGGTCGTCCTGGGGGCAGGGCCGGCCGGACTGGTGGCCGCCTTGGAGTTCTCCAAAAACTACCCGACCACACTGATCGCGCACCAACTGCCCTCTGCGGAAGATGCGACCAGGGTGGAGGCGGTTCCCGCCTCCTTGCTCGCGCTATTGGTCGAATTCGGAATTCATCCCCAACAGATCGGAGTCGAGGGTCTGCACGAGTCGCGTCGGATCGCATGGGAACAGGAGGCCATGGTTGAGAGCCGTGGTCCCGTGGCGGCCCATGTCGAGCGCCCGGTTCTTGATCTGGCGTTGCTGAAGTTGGTTGTTGCCTCTGGGCGTGTGAATATGGTGTTGAGCGATCATCGCGATGGTTTCAAGGCAGTTCTTGAGGCAGCAAGACGTAACGATGTGTGCTTAATTGACGCCACCGGGCGCAGAAGCGTGTCGGCAAGCAAGAGAGTGCAGCCGGCCAGGCCTTGGGCCGCGCGCACGTTCCTGGCATCGAGGCAGTCCTGTGGGGCAGGCCCCGAGCTGAGGATTGCCGCACTGTCCGGAGGCTTTGTCTACCGTCTAGGTTCGTCCAGGCACATTGTTCTTGGAATCGTTGGCAGAAACAAGACGATCGTGGGAGATCCTGTGAGCCTGGAGCGACAATTGCTCGAGGGCGGAGCGGGCTGGATACTGGAAGGACTTCCCGCGATGGCCGACCTGATTCCAGGGAAGTTTTCGGTGGCCTCGGTTCAGTGGACCAGTGACGGAGCCGGCTGGAGGGTCGGGGACGCTGCACTCGCGCGAGACACGTTGTCCTCCCAAGGGCTGGCTGCTGGCATTTCTGATGCGTTGTACCATGCAGCCGCGGTTCGGAGCGATGATGCTGCGACCTTCTTATCTCTGAGGCAGGTCGAGCAAAGAGCAGCGCACCTTCGATCGCTGGAACAGTTGATCGCCCGCTGCCGCTTCCGGGAAGAAGGGACCTGGAGCGAGTATGCAGAATTTCTTGCGGACCAGGTCGATCCTAAACCGGCAGAATCCAGGGTTGCGCTCAGGGCAGGAAGACTAACTCTTGGATGAACACGAGTGGTTTGGCGACACCCCGATTAAAGGCCACTCCGTTTCCGGAGAACTTCATGTTGACTTTGAAGTTGAGGGACTTTCCAGCAAGTCCTCAGGACCGTGGAGTGATTGGGAATATTCAGTCCGCAATCCAGGTGTTCAGCTGCTCAGGTTCATTCCGCTTCGAGGCTGCAGCTCATTCCTGTGCTCCGCGTTTGATGCGGCAGGCAATGCAATCATAGGCGAACAAATGGCGAAACTATGGTAGCATGGCCATCGTGCCTCTACGTACCTGCAAGGTATCGATCGCGGATGTGGACGGAATCGAGCACAGCGTTGAGGTGACCGCCGTGACCCTCTACGAAGCGGTGGCCGCGGGGCTGGCCGCGTTTCGTGGAGACGAATGGGTTGGCCAGATAGGAACAGGGTCCACCACGATCAGTGTCAGCGTCCAACAGCCCGTGATCGAGCATGAGGTACGAGTCCAAGACTTCCTAGCCTGGCTTAAAAAGAAGGGCGGCTCACCCGCCGAGGTTGCGCTCAGGGGCAAAATTGAAAAAATGCTGGCGTGAACTGTTCGCATAACATGAAGCGAGAATCTTCCCGCTCCACTCACGCAAAGGGCTTGGCCTAAAGCACAGGAAGCGGCAAAGAGAAGCAGGGTGACCGGATGAAAAGAAAGTCGCTTATCCGCAAAATCGGAAACCTGGAAGGTTGACTCTCAACACGACTGGTGAATTTGAACTCTCTTACGGACTCTGGCAGGACCTCAATGCGCGTCTTCTATGGCTGGTGGATTGTCCTCGCTGCGTTCCTGAACCTTTTCTTCTCGGTCGGGATCGTCTACTACGGCTTCCCGGTTTTCTATCCTTCGATGGTCGATTCGCTCGGGTTCACCCGGGCCCAATTGACCCAGGGCTTTCTTGTGGGCTTCGTGGTGGCGGCGCTGCTATTCGGAATCCTGGCAGGCGTCCTGATCGACCGATTGGGATCTCGTCAGGTGATTCGGATCGGCATTTGGTGTGTAGGCATTCCGCTGATTCTGATGGGAAGCATGACGCGGCTGTGGCAATACTACCTGCTCTGCATCATGGAAGTCGTGGGGTACGT
>Ga0137415_10004551_pt1 | contig 13705 bp, 13 predicted proteins | sample CZODoug3_1_1_16f_FD_183082 | JGI IMG/M metagenome (GOLD analysis project Ga0137415, IMG submission 183082) | Vadose zone soil fungal communities from Angelo Coast Range Reserve, California, USA - CZODoug3_1_1_16fungal (Hybrid Assembly) | ecosystem: Environmental > Terrestrial > Soil > Vadose... | reverse complement strand
GCCGTACCCTGCAGCTCCCACGTGCCGATCAGCTGATCGAGCTCCATCGAATCTCTCCCGTCTCCGACACTACGGACATGGATCCACCAGCTGATTCGAAGCCATTGGCCGTAATGCGGTCTCGGAGCTGACACCGAAGGCGTCGGCGAGCGCTGAGCGTGGCGTTTGGCGAACCAGCTGGGCAGTGGTGATTCCGTTTGCTGCCTATCCCGGCCAGGATATCGCAGGGCCGGCTCACTGGTCCGGCGGAATACGCACATTGATGTTCGTTACCGACATGCCGGACTTCGTCGAAATCCCCATCGGTCGCCGCCGAGATGACCTCAGAGCTTAATCCAGCCTACGTCGGAACAATGCATCCATTGCATTGTGCGGCTGCTGAATTTGCCCTGAGCACAGTACTTGACCTTCAGGCGTCGATGGTCAGCTGTCCATACCCGAGATCGCGGCCAACGGCACCGGTCGGACCGGTACTTGGGCGGTGAACGCGCCTACCTGGTCGATTGGCATACCGCGTCGTTGGGCGGTGATCGCTGCCACTGTTGTACCGCAGTAACGACCTTGGCAGGGCCCCATACCGGCCCGGCACTCGATCTTCACGGCGTTCACGTCACAGACATGGGGGTTGTGGTCGAGCAGCGCCCGGATCTGTCCGGCGTTCACCGATTCGCATCGGCATACGACCGTATCGTCGTCCACGAGGTCCGCCAGCTCGGTCAATGGCGGAGGGAACATCCACTCGACCACTCGGGCAAATGACCTGGCCCTGGCGGCCTTGGCACGAGTTCGCCTGGCCGGGAGTGCTGTTCCGGTAAGGTCCCTGACGATCGTTTCGCCCGCGATGAGGCCGTCGGCGTGGGACTGTTCCGCCCCGGCGACGCCGGTCGGCTCGCCCGCGACGAACACGTCCGGGACCGTGGTCCGCTGCTGATGGTCGTGTGCGACCACCCAACCTCCTCGACTCGGCGCCCACCGCACCTCGCAGCCGGCCTGTCGGGCGAGTTCCACGCTGGGCAGGAAGCCGTAACCGACGACCAGGGTGTTGCAGACGACGACGCGGGCGGGTGCGGTCGGTTGCCACGCACCGTCGATACCGCGCAGGCTCACAGCTCGGGCTCGGTCGGAGCCGTGTGCGCGGTCCACGACGGTGTGGGTGCTGATCCGCACGCCGGCTCTGCGCAGGCGGGTCATCGCCCCCGCCAACGACGTCAGCAGCCTGACATGTCCAGGGATTGCGCTCAGCGCACGCACCATCTCCCGGGGTGTGGGCAGTCCTCGGGCCATGGCCACCTCGAGCACCTCGCCGCCCGCCGCGATCAGCTGGTCGGCCAGAATGATCAGCAGCGGGTGGGAACCGACCAGGACGACGGGGCCCGGGGCCCGAACTCTCTGGCTCTTGAGCAGGCTCTGGACGGCGCCGGCCATCATGACGCCGGGCAGCGTCCAGCCCGGGAACGCGACGGGCAGGTCGTACGCGCCCGTGGCGATGACCAGCCGGCTGGCTCCGATCCAGGATCCGCCCGGGTCCGCGTAGGTGCCCACCCGCAGTGCACCGCGGCCATCGGCCGGGTGCTCACGGAAGGTGCCCCATGCGGTTGTGCGGGGTCGGAACGAGATGTTCTGGTGTGACTCGCAGGCCTCGATCAGCGCCCGGGCCCATGGATACCCGGGGGCGATGGAGAGTGGGCCCTGCTGGAGCTCCGCGGGTGGTTGGCGAAAGATCTGTCCGCCCACCCGAGGCTGCTCGTCGAGCAGCACGACGGTCGGCCCGCTATCCGCGATGGTTGTGGCGGCGGCCATCCCTGCGGGTCCCGCGCCGATGATCGCAACGTCGAAGTCCTCGCCGGCCCGCTTCATGCGTCGACCTCTCGAGTGATCTTCATGCCCTCGCGCGCCGGGGTCATGCACGAACGCACCAGTGCATGCCCGTCGATGACCAGGACGCATTCGAAGCACACGCCCATGTTGCAGACCGGAGCGCGGGCACCCTGACTCCCGGTCACCCGGAAGGCAGTGACCCCGGCGCACAGCAGCGCGGCCGCCACCGTCTCGCCGGGTGCCGCGGGTACCTCGGTGCCCTCGAACTCGAACGTGAGGTACCGGGTTCGCGCGATCCCCACCCTGGTGAACTCAGGCAACGTGGGCACCTCGGAACCTTCCGACGCGGTAACTGGAGATGTCGAGCTCGGGCTGGCGACCCTGCACCACGGCCGCCAGCAGCCGGGCGTACGACGGGCCGAGGGTGAACGCCGAGCCGCCCGTCGCAACGAACAGGCCTGGCCGCTCTTCGATCGGGCCGAGGAGCGGGAGTTGATCGGGGGTCTCGCTCGTGGTGCCGGTCCAGGTGCGCAACACCGGTAGGTTGCCCACCGCGGGGACGGCCCGGATGGCTGCCCTGGCGTTCTCCAGCAGCGACTCCGGGATCAACGTCGGGCGTCTGCTCAGATCGGGGTGCCCCTCGGCGGTGCGCGCCAGCCGGGACGGCCAACCGCCGCCGATCAGGACGTTCCCGTCCGCGCTCTGCTTGAGCGAAAGTCGTGCGCCCGCGTGCTGCACGAGGTGGCCGATGAACTTCGGGGTACGTGCGGTGACGGTCATCGTGAGTGCCGCCGGCGAGGTCGGCAGGGCGACGTCGACCAGGTGTCCGATCTGGGTCGTCCACACGCCGGCGGCGATAACTACCGCGCCGGCGTCGACGCCGAAGTCGCGCGAGGGCTGGCCAGCCATGCCCCGCACGTGCCAACCGCCGGGGCGGCGTTCGATGCGGGTCACCCGGTGTCGGGTGCGGATGGACGCGCCGAGGCCCGAGGCGGCGCGGGCGAGGGCCGGGGCGGCGCGGCGGGTGTTGGCCTTGCCCTCACTCGGGCAGCGGGCGGCCGCGACCACGCGGTCGGACAGGTAGGGGGCGATCGCGGCAAGGTCGACCCGGTCGAGCATCTCGACCTCGAGTCCCCAGGACCGCTCGATGGCACACTTGGCCTCGAGCAGGGTCGCCTGTTCATCGTTCTCGGCGAGCATCAACCCGCCGGTCTGGGCAACGCCGAGGTCCTCGCCGAGGTCATCGGAGAGGGTCGCCCAGGTGCGGGCGGCGTCGAGGTGCAGCGGCATCGCCTCGGCCGCCCTGCGCGCCGACTCGAGCCCGGCGGAGATCATCCGGTATTCGAGCTGGAAGTGCAGGCTCCCGGCGTTCTGCCCGGAGGCGTGGCTGTTGACCTGGTCGGCTTCGAGCAGGACGCAGTCGACGCCCTCCTTGGCGAGGTACCACGCAACAGCGGCACCGAGGAGCCCGCCGCCGATGACGACGACGTCCGCCCGGTCGCTGGCCGTCATTGCGCGGCGTGCTCGACGATCGGGATGCCGAGCCTGGTCAACGTCCCCGCGACGATCGCCGCCTCGTCCGGGAGCAACTCCAGCAACGGCTTGCGGACATAGCCCGCGGGCACGCCGCGCATCCGCAGCGCCGTCTTCATGACCGACTGCAGACTGCCGAACTTCGCGCCGAAGTCCGGGCTGACCCAGTCGGCCATCAGCTCGCGGTCCCGGCCGCCGAGCGCCAGAGCGCGCGCGGTGTCGCCCTCGGCGAGGGCACGCCAGAAGTTCGGGTGATCGGCGCCCAGCACCGCCCCGGCTCCCATCAGGCCGTCACCCCGGCCGGCGTTGACGAGGTCGATGCCCAGCGCGTTCGTCGGCATGCCGAAGTAGCGCACCCGGTGACCGAGGCCGTAGAGCCCGTCCAGGAAAGCGGCGAAGTTCCCGGTCGAGTTCTTGATCGCGACGACATGGTCGATCTCGGCGATCTCGGCGAGGGTCTCGACGTCGAGGTCGACCGCGCAGCCGCGCGGCCAGTTGTAGACGCAGATCGGGATCTCGGTGGCATCGGAGACGTCCCGAAAGAACTGCACGATCTCACGGCGGGACGGCACCACGTACGGCGGCGGGGAGACCAGCACGCCGTCAAGGCCGGCCCGTTCGGCGGCGCGGACGTGCCGGACGACCTCCTCGGCCGTGTACGCGTTGCATCCCCCGATCACGGTGAACCGGCCGGCGGCGTTGCGCGCGCCCTCAGTGAACAGCTCCGCCCGCTCCCGCTCGGTGAGGCTGAACCACTCGCCGGTGGTGCCCGCCAGCACCATGCCGTGCATCGTCTCCCGGACGAGCCATTCGGTCTGCACCGCGAAGTCGTCCCACCGGATGGCACCGTCGCGGTCGAACGGGGTCGTCACCGCCGGGAGGTAGCCGGCCCAGTCGACGTCGTTGCGGTCCATGGACTCCCCTAGGGGGTCGGGGGCGCACAGGCGAGCACGAACTCGACCCCGTCGCCCGAACAGTTGCGGTACCGGTGCGCCTGCCTGGAATCGATAGTGATCGCCTGACCTGCTCGGACCTCGTAATCGCGCCCGGCGACCTCGACGGTCAGCACTCCGGCGGTGACGTAGACCGACTCGACCGACGGGTGCGACCACGGCTCGTCGCTGGAAACCTCGCCAGGCTCGAGGACACCGCGCAGCATTTCGAGCTTTCCGTTGCTCGACGACAGGCGCTCGTAGTGGATGTGGCCGCGCGGGGCGCGGATGGTTGTCCGTTCCCCCGGGACGCTGATGTGCACGGCTGGCGCGTCGGGGTCGTCGAAGAGCAGGGAGACCGACTGGCCGAACACCTCCGCCAGCGACCGCAGCGTGCGCAGGCTCGGTTCGGTGACACCGCGCTCGATCGCGCTGAGCAGCGTGGCGGACATGCCGGACTCCTCGGCGAGCGCGCGCAAGCTCAACCCTCGCGCCGTCCGTAGCTCCCTCAGCCGATCCCCCAGCATGCACCGCACTGTACATCACTTGTGCACATCGACCTCCAGATTCGAGCGTGTAAATCCTCATAAGATTTGATCAAATGCTCTTGACAAGCACAGATAGTTCCTTCACATTGCTATTCACGCTCTGCACGACCCACACAGTCTGTGCATCTGCGATGCACGCCTCGGGAGGACGTCCGTGAGCCACAGCCCCCCAACACGGTCCAGGCGACTCACTCATCGCTGGTTGCTCGTGGTGCCGTTCCTCTGGCAGGTCGCGCTGATCCCAGCGGCGAACCTGGACAGCGCCGTCGCCCATATCCCGGTCCTGATGCTCTGGCAGATGGCGGGCATCTGCCTCACCACGATCGTGATCGGCTTCGTTTTCCTCGCCGATCGGCGTGCCGGCGTCGACCAGGAGGAGCAAGCGTTCATCGACGCCACCACCCCGGTGAGCGGTGGCACCCCCTGATGATCATCACCGTCGCGCTCGTCGTCGTACTCGCCACCGCGGCCGGAGCGGTCGGATTCGGTCGGAACTCACGTTCGGTCTCGGTTGCCGACTGGGCCGTCGGTGGCCGCCGCTTCGGGACGCTGATCTTCTGGTTCATGAACGCCGGCGAGGTCTACACGACCTTCGCCGTGCTGGGCATCTCCGGGTTCGCCTACTCCGTCGGAGCACCCGCCTACCTCGCGTTCCTGTCCGTATCGCTGAGCTTCGCGCTGGGCTACTGGCTGATGCCCAAGATCTGGCGGGCCGGCCGCAAGCACGGCCTGATCACCCAGGGGGACTTCTTCAGCGCGCGGTTCAATGCGCCGTGGCTCGGCGCCATCGCCGGGGTGGTGGGAATCGTCGCGCTCGTCGTGTACGTGCAGATCCAGCTGGTCAGCCTCAGCCTCATCGTGGAGCTGACCATCGGGGACGCGGTCTCGCAGCCGGTCGCCGTGGCCGTCGCCGCACTGATGATGCTGGCGTTCGTATTCGTCGCGGGCTTGCGGTCCGCGGCGTTCGCCGCATCGGTCAAGGACGTGCTCATGATCGTGCTGATGGTCGGGCTCGCGGTCACCGTGGCCTCGAAGGTCGGCGCCAGCTCGATACTGGACGTCTTCAAGCTCGCCGAGGAGAAAAGGCCGGGGATCGGCAGTCTCCCGGGCATCGACCCGACCGCGCCGACGACCTCGATCTGGCTGATGACCTCCGGCCTGAACGTGGCCCTGGGTAACTGGATCTTCCCGCACCTGTTCCAGATCTCCTTCGCGGCGGAGAGCGGGCGCTCGATCCGGCGCAACGCGATCTGGCAGCCGCTCTACTCGCTGGCGTACTTCTTCATCATCCTGCTCGGCTTCGCCGCCCTGGTCGGCGGTGTGACAACGGACAACGCCAACGGCGCGTTGCTGCAGTTGGTATCCGCCAAGTACCCGGCGTGGGCCGTGGGTTTCACCGCCGGCGTTAGCGTCCTGCTAGCGCTGGCCCCGGGGTCGGTGCTGCTGCTGACCACCGGTTCCATCTTCACCCGCAACGTGGTGCGGCCGTTCCGGCGCGACATCAGCGAGCGTGCCGGACTCCTGATCTCACGCCTGTCGATGGTCGTCTTCGCCGGAGCCGCCGTGTACCTCACGATCGGCAACAGCCAGTCGTTGCTCAGCATCCTGGTCGACGCGTACGCGGCAATCGGCATCATGGCGCCGGCGGTCTTCCTGGCGCTCCTCTGGAAGAGGGTGACGGCCATCGGTGTGTTGGCCGGTCTGGTGGCGGGCTTCTACGCCCTGCTCGGCGACGGACCCAGCAGCTACTGGACGACCCACCTGGCACAGGTCGAGCCCGGGCTGATCTGCATGGCCATCGCACTCGTCGTCACCGTCGCGGTGAGCCTGGTGACGCCCGCGCCGCCGGAGGAGTCGCGGCGGGTCGGCCTGGCGCTCTCGGCCGCCGACGCCATGGCCGACCGCCAGGCACTGCCGCAGAAGCAGGCAGCCGAATGACCAGCCCGCAGGCCATCCCCGGAGGATCCACCATGACGAATCGACAGCTCATCAGCCCACCGACGCTGCATCCCGCGCCGGGTTTCAGCCACATCGCCGTGGTCCAGAGCACCCGGATCGCGTACCTCGCCGGGCAGATCGCGCTCGACGCCGAAGGCAACATCATCGGCGGTGACGACCTCTACGTGCAGACCGTCGCGGCGATGAAGAACGTCGAGATCGCGCTGGCGACCATCGGCGCGGACTGGTCACAGGTCGTGCGGCGCACGATCTACACGACCCGGCCGACCGAGAAGGAAGCCATCGCCGCCGCGATCGCCGAGGTACAGGGCAGCGAGGAGAACCCGGCACAGACCATCGTCGGTATCACCGGCCTGGTCATCCCGGGGTTGCTCATCGAGATCGAAACGACGGTGGCCCTACCGTGAGCGGCATCCCTGGGCTGCGCGGCGTCGACCACCTCTCGGTCACGATCCCGGACATCGAGGCGGGGGCCCACTTCTACGGCCATGTTCACGTGCTTTGATCAAATGTCAAATCAAGGAACCCGGCAACTGCCCCGGTGACGGAAGATCGAAAGTGAGCGACGTTCGATACCCGAGCTGTCAGTTAGGACTTTGCTGGCGACTCACCGAACTTCGACGTGGCCATCTGGAGCCCGCCGCGAATGTGCTGGACAAGCACGCGCTCCGCTTTCACACCGTCATGGGCGAGCATGGCTGCCAGCAGCTCTTCGTGTTCGCGGCCTCGCTGAGCGAGAATCTCCGGTCTCGACAGTGCGCCGATCCGGTACCGCTCAGCGTTGCGCCACATGGGCAGGATCCCGCGGATGACCCAGGGATTCCCACACGCCTCGTAAATCGCGAAGTGGAACCGCTCGTGAGCGTGCCTCGTCTCCATCAGATCGCCACTCTCGAGCCCCCGCGCACGCGATTCGAGCGCCGAGCGCGCCCGCTTCTCGTCCTCGGGCCCGAACCGCGCGGCACCCGTCCGCACGGCGGCCGGCTCGAGAATCAACCGCGCCTCGTAGGTAGCGCCCAGGTCTTCCATGCTCACGTCTCGGACCCATGCGCCGCGGTTGGGCAGGAGCTCGACCAGCTCCATCGCGGCCAGTCGACGCACCGCCTCGCGGATCGGCATCATGCTCACTCCGAGGTCGGAGGCGAGCTGCTGAAGCCTGAGTGGAGCGCCAGGTTGCAAGCTCCCATCGCAGATCGCGGCGAACAGCGCCGACTCGACCGCATCGGCTGTGGTGCCGTGCCGAAGCGGTCCCAGCACTCGTCGACCCTCCCCTGCTGCATGTCGGGGCGACATTGCGCGAATCCGACGACGACTCTCACACTCTGGACAAGAGGATAGGGCCACCGATCAACCGCCGTAGCCAGCACCTATGGCGGCTGCCGCCGCGCGATCAGGGGATTTGGTTGCTCGGAGCGCTCTCCAACTGTCGCCGGAGCTTTACCGCGGTCACCGTCTCGTCGATGTCGACATCGTCGTAGGAAAGGACGGCGCCGGCGGTGACATCGTTGCGAAGCGGAAAGCCGCCGGCGAGGCCTATCGGGAGCGCTCGTCCAGCCAACGACGCGCCCACCGGCGCGAGCTTGCCGTAGACCATGTACCCGCCCTCACCGTCGAGGATCTCGCCCGCCCTCAGATCGCGTTTGGCTACCGACATCACGTCACCGAGGAACGCTCTGGGGGTGCCGGTGGGTTCACCGCGCAGGACAGCGGAGGCGACGCTGACCCCCAGCTCCATACCAATGAGGTGGTAAGGCCGATAGAGCGCGCCATAGCGACCGCTCGGATCGGTGCGCAATCCGTACTCGGCAAAGCAGTGCATCGCATAGTCGGTGCGCGCCTCGAACGTGACGTAGACGCCCCAACGCAGATCACGGGTCAGCTCGCCGCCGTCCCGGTTGACCGAGGAGATCACTTCGACGGTTCCACCGCGGGTCAGCTGCCCACCGACCGCCCTCGGGCGTAGCACGGTGGCGAGATCGTCCACGTCCACCGGCGGGAACCGCAAACCCTCGTCCTGCGGCAGCAGCCCGGTCGCGTTGGCCACCGCGGCCATCTCGATCGCCGACTTCGTGCCGTCGAGGAACGAGTTGAACATCTTCGGGTTGAAGTCCCCGCTGGCCACCTGCTCCGCACTGAACCCGTAGTGGTCCCACACCGTATCCGGAGTGCACAAGGTGAACTCCGGGAGGTACTTGGTTCCCTTGCCGGCGGCAACCACATCGAAGCCGATAGTGCGACACCAGTCCACCAATTCATTGATCAGAGCCGGCTGGTCGCCATAGGCCATGGAGTACACGACTCCGGCCTCCCGGGCCCTCTCCGCCAGGACAGGCCCGACGAGACAGTCGGCCTCCACATTGACCATGATCACGTGCCGCCCCGCATCGATGGCCCGCTCGGCGTGGTAGGCGCCGGCCACAGGATTGCCGGTGATCTCCAGCACCACCTCCAGACCCGGCACCGCGATCAGATCGTCGGCCGCATCGGTGACATACGTGCCACCGGTGCGGATCGCCTGCGCGAAGGAGGATGTGCTGTACCGCTCGGCCGGCCAACCGGTACGGGCGAACGCGCCACGGGCTTTGTCCACATCGAGGTCGGCCACACCCACGACATGGACCTCGGGCGTATTCAGCACCTGGGTCAAGTACATCGAGGCGAACTTCCCCACCCCGATCACGCCCACCTTGATCGGTCCGGAGCTTGCCGCGCGGCGGGTGAGCAGATCGTGCAGATTCATCTCACTCCTCGACTCCAGAGACCTACCCCGGCAATCGTCCCCAACCGGATACTCGATCGAAACCCCCCGAGGTGACCGGACCACGGGGTAGGGCGCCTAGACTGAGCTAGATCGCCCGCGACCCCGGCGAGTCGCCCCAGCCCCCGGCGAAATACCGTTCCGTCAGCCGGGAGTCCCCACGATGAGGGTCCAGGGATCGTGCACCACGGCGGACAAACTCTCCGTGTTCCGCCACAAAACTGGAAAAACCAGCTGGAGAGCACGCCGGTCCGCTCCTGCCGTTGCGGCGCCCGAAGTAGCATCCGATGAAAGCCTCCACCGCCGCGCGGCGGTGCGTGCTAGGCCTGGTCCCTGCACGGTCCCGCGACCAGCGAGGCGATCCGCACGGCGGCACTGGCGAGAAACACAAGAGCCCCGACGAGTATGAGCGTCTCGTGCGGGAAGCGGCTGACCACACGTCGCCGCCCGCGGGCTCAGGGGCCGCGCGATACCGGGCGAGCCGCTCGTTCAGGTCGGCCAGCTCCTGGTCCGGCACCTCGATCCGGCAGGGCCGAACCGCGAGGGTCAGCTCGCTCTCCTGCTGAAAGAACACCGAGATGCCAGCACGTTTGTACCGCGGCGATCCGACGAAAACCGCTCGCAAATCCGCGACGTAGGCAATCCCACTGATCTCTCGCGGCGCAATGGCCGGGATCACCGGCAGCACCGGGCAGCGGCTTAGGACCCTCCTGGGCCGGAAGTAGAGGCCGGAGCCGTCATCCCCGAGACAACGACCCCGGCCCGGCAGCCACTCGTCCGCTCCCCAGCGACAAGTGGCAAGTCAGGGACCCACATAAACCCACCATCGTTATATCACTCAAAATGGGCGTGCGCTGCTCCCTACACGCTGACCGACGCGGAACTTCACAGTTAGCTGGCGCACCTTGACGGCGTCGCTAGCTAGTGATCGAGCGCGTCCAGCAGCGCGACGCGCCGCCGCTCACCCAGCCCGGCAGCCCGCCGGTCCGCGACGATTCCGACCTGCTCCATCAACCTCATCGCCGTGCCATGCTCCGACCTGGCTGGCGGATGAGGTCCGAACCAGCTCTCGGCAATGGCCCCACCCCATAGATGCAAATACAGCCCGGACCAAGTCCGGGCGAAACGTCAGAGACTACCTGACCCTAACTTAACTATCCCCGGGGAGCCGTCTAATTCCAATTTACTCACTCTGGGAACGGCGTTTGACGAATCTTGAGCATGGTCTCGACGGAGCGATCCCTCCGCCACGGTTGATCAAGCGGTACGCCGAACGCGAGCGGTACGACACATCGGATCCATCCAGTGTCCGGCAATGATCGTTCGCGCACAATCTTGCGGAATATTCTAAGGACGAGCGGCTCATCGGTGGTCCTGTTCCCTTCGCACTCTGCCTGCTCGATCCGGCCGATTCATCTCGACGTAACAGACCCGAGGGCTTGGCGGACTAGGCTGAAGTTAGGTCGGCGCTGCATCCCGCGTCGGTCGCACAGGGCTCGCTCCATCCGGTCCGGACTCCGTCGGGCGCTACAAGCACGACGGCTGACAACCCCTGCCGTTCGGCGGGGGTTTGCCCTCATCCACCCACCGCTGTTGTGCTCTGGGAAAGAGCGGGTTCAGCCTCGACCACGGCACGCCGCGCGGACTGTTCCACATCCACCCCACCCTGGCCCACGCACCGGGCGCACCAGCCGTACAGCTGCGTGAAACGTCCCGCCGCTGGCGCGATGACACACCGCCAGCGGCGGAGACCCCCCGGGCCGAGCGGAATCGAGTAGAACGCGGCGTTCCAAGCGTGGGTGGCGTTGTCGAACAATGCCACCTCGTCGCCGCGGCCGCCCAATAGCTCCGCGAGGGCCAGGTAGGTTTCGTCGATCTCCTCCCGCGCGGCCGCGGCGGCCTCGTACCCGCCGATCTCGGCTTCGCGCCGCAGGTGGACGGTCATCGCATCCAGGGTCGGCTGCGACAGCAGCGCGGCGCCGGCGTTGTTCAGGTGTACCCGGCAGGCGCATCCTGGGGTCTGCAAGCGAAGAGCGTCTATGTCCATGACTAACCGTCCCAACGGACGGGCGCTACCGCCACTTCGGCGCCCGACCGATGACGCGGCTCCCTGGTCTTTGTGATTCCTCCGCAGGCACCTGTGCGCGACTGAACGGATATCGCTTACCTCAAGAGACTGACGCCGAGCAGGGCACGTGCGGGCCAAGGTCTCGGTTTCTTTAGATTAGCCCCAGACTCCTGCTCCGAGACCTATCGTTGGCCCCTCTCACCACCAACGGAGAGGGTAGCTCTCAGACTCGACATGCGGTTTCGACTCGCTTTACTGCTACTGCTCCCGGGGGTGTTGGCGTTATGCGACGTCGTACTCGGACTCGATTCACCCGCTTGACGCTGGTGGGAGTCGGATTGGTCGTGTTGCTAGCGCTCGTGGTGAGCGTTCTACCTGGCACGTAGTGCATGCTCTGGAACTGACCGACCACCACCCAAGGCAATCCTCGGCCGGGCCTGCTCCCTCGTTGGGGCGCGGGTTCCGACCGAGGTGCCGATCTCGTCTTCTAATCGGAGAACGCCGGCTGCTTCGGTTTGGCGGCCTTCTTAGCCGAGCTCTTCTTGCGGGTCTTGGCCGGAGCTGGCTCGGGTGCACTCTGCGCCTGCTCATAAGCCTCGATCACAGAGGCGGGGATGCGGCCGCGGTCGGAGACATCATGGCCCGATTCACGCGCCCACTGCCGAATCGCGTGTGAGCGCTCCCGGGTAGCGGCGGCGGGCGGCGTGGCGGAGCGCGCGGCAGACCGGCCGCGACCGCCGCCGCGGCGGGCGCCGGCGACGTAATCGGCGAGGCTAGCTCGGAGCTTGTCGGCGTTCTTGCTGCTCAGGTCGATCTCGTAGGTACGTCCATCGAGTCCAAACGCGACTGTGGTGACGTCCTCACCGACGGTGCCGTCAAGATCGTCCACTATTTCCACAACGACCTTTTGAGCCATCAGATTTCCTCGCTTCCATCACTGTGTTTGATTTTCCGGGCCGGAGCGAGCTGCCGGCCGCTGATTGACACTCGTCGTTCACGCGCATCGGCCGCCAACATAACACCAGACGTCAGCGGATGACATGCCTTAATCGAGTGACTAGATGCGGAGGGTGGATCTATGGCTGTTGTCAGTGTGGGTGTTGGGGCAGCACGCAGTCCCTGATCTCGTAGGCTACCGTGTATAGGGCCAACGAGTGCTCTGAATGTCACCTGGTTGCGCGGTCCCGATTTGCTGAGCGATCTGAAGCAGGACTCGAGTATCGGATGTCGGCGCACCTGACCAGGATGACCGGCCTTGCCCCAGGTCCTCCAGCACATGAGCCCACTCGCTGGGTTGGACAGTCAGCCTCAACGCGGGCGGCTGGGGAACATCCAACAGCACAAGAATCGCTTGGGTGTTCACCGACCCGGCGGCGGAACCACCGCGTGGCTGATCGGCCACCCGTCGCGAAAGCCTATCTGACCGGTCCGAGGCAGAGCGTGTAGCCGCCGGAGCCGCCGGCGAACAGGTCACCGGTATCCTTGCTGACCGAATAGGTCACGCCAGACAGGTTGTCGCACGCCCTTTTCCTATGGGCATGAAGTTGATGAGCGGCACGACCCGGTAGGGCACTCGGGTCGGCGCAGTTCACCAGCTGGTAGTCGGATTTCCTGGAAGTTGGGCGAGGCAGAGGCAGATGCCCACCAGGGCGTTGTCGAGCGACCTGGCGGGATCAATGTCCTTGTCACCAACACAGAACAGATAGCCGGACTCGCGTATATTGAATTTGACATCCCGCACTGTCCAGCGGAAACAGCCGGTAGAGCCTGCTGTGTCGGCGCTGTCACGTTGGCCTGGTATCAGACTGAATTTCGCGGGCTTGCGGACAATGACTCGGTATTTGGTCGACAGGTCGACACACTCCATTCGGCGCACATCTGGCAGCGTGGTAGATCGTTCCCGCAGCCTGGCGGACACGATCACCACGTCACCCGAGATCAACCCGCCGATGGCGTCGGGCTGCTGGCACTGGCTACGGTGGCCGTCGCCGTCGCTACCAGCGCCGCGTTCAGGACTACCGGCGGCTTGAGGAAGCTGGTGGCCCAGGCGACCGGGATGGCGATCACGGCGATGATCAGGCCGGTGATC
>Ga0137415_10004550_pt1 | contig 13705 bp, 8 predicted proteins | sample CZODoug3_1_1_16f_FD_183082 | JGI IMG/M metagenome (GOLD analysis project Ga0137415, IMG submission 183082) | Vadose zone soil fungal communities from Angelo Coast Range Reserve, California, USA - CZODoug3_1_1_16fungal (Hybrid Assembly) | ecosystem: Environmental > Terrestrial > Soil > Vadose... | reverse complement strand
AATTCCCGAATTTTCTTCTTCCTTCCACGGCAAGATCCAGCAACCCGCCATCTTCCCGCTCGTCGCCAATTGAATCGCGCCCGATTTCTTCAGCATTTCGAACGCCGCATCCCAGAACTTCAGGTGCAGGATTTCGCTCTCCCGCGCCAGCAGCTCGTAGCCGATATCCAACCGCGCCATCGTCCGCAGGTGGCACCCGACAATCGCCTCCGCCACGACTTGCGCCACCTCGGCATCCTCTCCTTTCCCTTCCTCGATCGACTTCAGCGTCTCCCCGCGCAATTTAGCTGCCCGCGCCTTGTCCTCCGCAAAGAAGCTCGTCGCCTTCGCATAAAGATCCCAGCAGTAATAATCGAACTTTGGTTCGGCGGCCCGGTTCATCACCCAAACCGGCGTGACCTTTTCCATTTGCAACAGGCCGATCACTACATCTGCCACCTGCACGCCCGTGTTATCAATGTAATTCTGAATCTGCACACTGTTCCCCGTGTGCCTCAGGATTCGCACCATCGTATCGCCCAGCACCGCATTCCTCACGTGCCCGATGTGCGCCGCCTTATTCGGGTTGATGCTCGTGTGCTCTACGATCACCTTGCCGTGCTCTTCACCTTCTCTGCGCTCCTCAGCGCCCTCTGTGTCTCTGCGTTGTCTTTTCTCCGTCTCGCCACTTTCTTCCACTTGAGCGTTTGCCCAGAACGCGCCCCGGTCGAAATACGCATTCAAATACCCGCCACCCGCCACTTCGACTTTGGCGATTCCGTCGACCCTGCCCAGACCATTCGCAATCTCCTGCGCAATCTGCCGCGGAGCCTTCTTCAACCTCTTCGCCAATTCAAAACACACCGGCGAGGCCGCCTCGCCCATCTCAATCTTCGGCGGCCGCTCCAGCACAATCGCCAGTTCCACCCCATATTTCTCGCGAATGTGCCCCGCCAGCGCCTCGCGCAACCGGTTCGTCAGTGTTTGATACACGTGTCCTCGTTTGGAGTGCGGCAGCTTGCTGCCGCTTTTCCGGCTTCAGCCCTTTGCCAACCGCAATCCAGAAAACAATCCCTCTCCGCTTCGATCCTGGAGCCACTCAGTATAGAGAGCCCGTCAGACCCGGTCAAAGACACCCGCGCAATCCCTGAGGGACGGATATCTTGACGCTGCCGTCGCACGCTCGATCCTCGGCCCTTGCTTTTTTGTCCCTCTGGATTCACTTTTCGTTTGACTTTCACTTAATATGTAGTATACTTATCTTTGTAGATTACTGCGTGCGGAGTCCTTGTTTACCCTGAGCGGAGCCGGAGGGCCCCGCTTTTCTTTCTTAGGGGTAGCCATTCGGGCTCTTCCTAACCCAAAACAACCAAGAACGCATCCTTTGGAATCAACCACTTACAAAATGCAATTTTTGTAAGTCTTTTCCTTTGATATTCATACAAATTGGTGGGGGGGAGGGTTAGCTAGATTCTTCGATTCCGTTACCAAAGCAGCTCATTTCGCAGAAGGTTTCCGTGAACTTCTCTGCGAGGCCCCGCCCGTCGTGTTCTCCTGGCCCGCGCGTTTGACACACCCTGTCTCCGCCGATACTATCAATTCTTCTCCAACGGGACTTGAACAGGGCAGGCAGTTCCCGCGGCGGATTCCCATGAAACTCGCCTATTTCGATTGTTTTTCGGGCATTAGCGGTGACATGACGCTCGGCGCGCTGGTGGATGCCGGATGCGATGTAGAACAGCTCCGCACCGAACTGCGCGGCCTCCAGGTCCCGGGCTGGGAGCTGACCGCCGAAAAAGTCTGGAAAAACGGCATGGCCGCCACCTACGTCAAGGTCAAGACCGAGAACCAGCAAAAGCATCGCTCGCTCGGCGCGATTCTGGAGATTCTTCAGAAATCGCAGCTCGCTCCCCAGGTGCGCGAACGCGCCGCCGCGATCTTCACGAAACTTGGCGAAGCCGAAGCTCGCGTCCACGACGTGCCGCTCGAAAAAATTCATTTTCACGAACTGGGCGCCGTTGACGCTATCGTGGACATCGTCGGCGCTTGCATCGGCTTTCACGCCTTCGGCATCGAAAAGTTCGCCTGCTCCGCTTTGAACGTCGGCGGCGGCACTGCAAAAATGGCGCACGGAATTTTGCCCGTTCCGGCCCCCGCTACCGCGACTTTGCTGCAAGGAAAGCCGACCTATTCCAACGGCGTGCAAAAGGAACTCGTCACTCCCACGGGCGCCGCGATCGTCGCGACGCTTTGCGATTCGTTCGGCCCGCAGCCGCCGATTAGTGTCACCGCCATCGGCTATGGAGCGGGCACGGCTGATCTCGAAGGCCAGCCCAACGTCGTTCGCATCATGATCGGCGAAGCCGCGGAAAAAACCGTCGCCGGTTTCGACGAAGAGATTGCCGTGATTGAAGCGAATCTCGATGACATGAACCCGCAAATCTACGGCTACTTTCTGGAAAAGGCTTTGGCCGCCGGCGCGCTCGACGTCTACACCACACCGGTGCAAATGAAAAAGAACCGCCCCGGCACGCTCCTCACTGTTTTGTGCAAGCCGCAGGATACGAACGCATTGATGTCACTGATCTTTGCCGAAACAACTACCTTTGGCGCGCGCACCTATCGCGCCCAGCGCCGCGCGCTGCCGCGCGAGTTTGTGAGCGTCGCTACAAATTACGGCGACGTGCGCATCAAAATTTCCCGCGTGAACGGCCGCATCCTGCACGTCGCACCCGAATACGACGACTGCCGCAAACTAGCTGTGGAAAAAAACGTGCCGCTCCAGCGCGTGATCAGCGAAGCCCTCCGCGCGTACGAGGCCCATTCATGATTACGCATCGTTTCGTAGGGGCGCCCGCCGCTGCGGATCCCCTCTTCGATTTTCTTTTCTCGGAACTGATAACTGACAACTGAAAACTGACAACGTTAAAAATGTCTGACAAACCCAAATACTACTTGACCACGCCGATCTACTACACGAACGGCCTGCCGCACATCGGCCACACCTATTCCACCATCGTGTGCGACACCATCCGCCGCTACAAACGCATGCGCGGCTACGACGTGGTCATGACCACCGGCACAGACGAACACGGTGTCAACGTCGAGCGCTCCGCGAAAAAGGCCGGCGTCCCCGAATCCGAATTCGTCGCCAAAATGGCTGCGGAGTGGCGCGCCCTCTGGGACGAACTTGGTGTTCAAGGCGACGAATTTATCCGCACCACCGACCTGAAACACGCCCACACCGTGCAATGGCTTTTCAAACTGTGCCGCGAAAACGGTTTCGTTTACCCCGGGCACTACACCGGGCAATACTGCATCTACGACAATGCTTACGTGGACGTGAAGCCCGGCGAGAACTGTCCCGATTGCGGACGGCCCACGGAAACCGTCACCGAGCCAAATTATTTCTTTAAACTTTCTGCCTTTCAAGAACCGCTTCTCGATTGGTACGCCAAGCACCCTGATTTTATCCAGCCAGAAGCGCGCCGCAACGAAGTTCTCAGTTTCGTAGAAGGTGGCCTCCGCGATCTCAGCATCACACGCACAACAATTCGCTGGGGCATTCCTGTCCCCGGCGAAGAGCCGCACGTCCTTTACGTCTGGTTTGATGCCCTGACCGCGTATCTCAGCGCTGTCGGCGGCCCGAATTACGAGAAGATTGGATATTGGCCTGCCAACCTCCATCTCGTCGGAAAGGAAATCATCCGCTTCCACGCCGTTTACTGGCCCGCCTTCTTGATGGCCGCCGGCCTCCCGTTGCCAAAACAGATCTGGGCGCACGGCTGGCTGCTGATGGACAGCGCCAAAATGAGCAAGTCGCTAGGCAACGTCGTTCGCCCGCGGCCCATCGTGCACGTCCTTGGCATGGATGCACTGCGCTACTATCTTCTGCGCGAGACCGTTTTCGGGCAGGACGGAAATTTCAGTTATGACGCGCTCGTTCAGCGCTACAACAGCGACCTCGCCAACGGTCTCGGCAACCTCGCCAGCCGCACCGCCGCGATGATCGAGAAGAACAGCGGCGGAAAGATTCCCAAGCCCTCCGCGCTTCAACCGCAGGACACGGCACTTGCCGCAAGAGCGCAAGAAGTGATCGGCGAAGTCCTCGAGCAATACGACAAGCTGGGATTCTCGCTCGCGCTGGAAGAGATTTGGTCGCTCATCGCCGCCGCGGACAAATATCTCACCACCGAGCATCCCTGGTCACTTGGCGAGAGCGAAGCCGATCAGCAGCGCCGCGCCACGATTCTCTGGACCGCCGCGGAAGTCCTGCGAATCTCGATCGCGTTGACGCATCCGGTTTTGCCCGATAGCACCACAAAAGTATGGTCGCTGCTCGGCCAGTCGGGGCAGCCTGGATCTATTGCGCTGGATGGTTTGCGATGGGGACAGCTTGCTCCGGGCACTCCGCTCGGCAAGTCACAACCGCTTTTCCCCCGCATCGAAAAAGCAGAAGCAATCGAGAGGATGGAAGCCATGGAAAAGGAAGCACAGAACGCACCATCGCCGGTAACCACGCCAGCGCCTGCAAGCACGCCCGCTACTAATGGCGCTGCTGCCGCCGCTGCTGCTCCGGCCGCAACGGATAAAATTGGCATCGAGGACTTCACCAAGATCGAGATGCGCGTAGGCCAGATTAAGACCGCCGAACGCATCGTCGGCGCCGACAAATTGCTAAAGCTCACTGTCGATATCGGCTCGGAGATTCGCCAGATTTGCGCCGGCATCGCCCAATACTACGAGCCGGAGAAATTGATCGGCCGCAAAGTCGCCGTGGTCGTCAACCTCGCGCCACGCAAGTTGCGCGGCGTCGAATCCAACGGCATGATCGTCGCCGCTTCCGTCGGCCCCGAAGGCCGCCCCGTCCTAGCCGGCTTCCCCGACGAAGACGTCGAAATCGGCGCCCGTTTGAAATAGCGCAGCCAATCAACAGCATGACAAAGGGGACGAAAATTCTGACAAGGTGCCTCGCCTTAGGCCTGTCATTCCTGCTCATGGCTTCTCTTTGGTCGGTGTATGCGTCTGTTTTTCGTAACGACGCCGTCCGGCATGCGTGAGCAGTACTTTGGCAGCGATGCCATTTGTCTCCTGATCGCTCTCTTGGTCGGGATCGCCTCCTACTTTCTAGTCCTTCGTCTCCTCGCTAACCGGCTTTCAAGAGGGGCAGACTGATCGAAATGGATATATGGAACTGATTGACTCACACGCGCACATCGACTTTCCGCAATTCGCGGAAGATCGCGAAGCCATGCTCGACCGCGCGTTGGCCGCCGGCGTTACGACACTCCTCGCCATCGGCACGGGCCCAGGTCCCGAGAAGCTCGATGCTGCATTGCCTTTCGCCGAACAGCACGATTGGATTTACGCCACCGTCGGCATACATCCCCACGAAGCGAAGGAAGTCACGCCGGGGCACCTCGACGAATTGTCTAAGCTTGCCAAGCATCCCAAAGTCATCGCCTGGGGCGAGATTGGTCTCGACTATTTCTACGATCATTCTCCGCGCGACGTGCAGCACCGCGTCTTCCGCGACCAGATGGCTCTCGCGCAGCAGGCAAAATTGCCTATCATCATTCACTGCCGCGATGCTTGGTCCGATTGCTTGAACATGATCGAAGAACATTGGCGTCCGACCGGCCTCGGAGGAATTTTGCACTGCTTCACCAGCACTATCGAAGACGCTCGGCGCGGCATCGAAATGGGTTTCCTGGTTTCTTTTGCGGGAAATTCAACTTATCCGAAAACGCAGAACCTTCGCGATGTTGCGAAAGAATTGCCGCTCGAAAAGATATTGATTGAAACGGACTCTCCGTATCTTGCGCCACAAACGTACCGCGGCAAGCGCAACGAGCCTGCCTATGTTGCGGAAGTAGCGCGCACGCTCGCGAGTATGAGAAACTTGTCGCCGGACGAAGTTGCCGCCGCCACCTCCGATAATTTTCGGCGCTTCTTTCGCCTTGTCCCGCCGGCAACTCTCGCGGCCCCAGGTTTCAGGGACAAGGGTTAGATCAGGAGATTTGCCATCGCGCTGCTGACGGCTAAAGAGATTTTTGATCTCGTCCGCGACGACCTGCTTTTGGTCGAGGAAGAACTTGCGCGCCAAAGCGACGCTGCCTTTCCGCCCGTTTCCGAAATTACTGCGTATTTGCTGGGCGGCGGAGGAAAGCGCATGCGTCCCGCGCTCCTGCTCCTTTCCGCGAGCTACGCAGGCCGCAAAGATGGCAGTGCCATCCGGCTTGCCGCCGTCGTCGAACTTTTGCACAGCGCGACCTTGATCCACGACGACGTCATCGACAGCGCCGACACGCGCCGTGGCCGTCCCTCCGCCAATTCAAAATGGGGCAATCATCGCAGCGTCCTCACCGGCGACTGGCTGTACATGCAGTCGTTTCAGATGGCTCTGGAAGAGCGCAATTTTCGGATCCTCGACATTCTGACCGACCTGACGCAAAAAATGGTCGAAGGTGAATTGATTCAGCTCGCAAAAATCGGACGCATCGATGTGAGCGAAGAAGACGCGCTGCGTTTGGCCACGTACAAGACTGCATGCTTGTTCAGCGGCTGCGCCCGGCTCGGAGCGGTGCTCGGCGGTCTTGAAGGCGAAAAAGAGCAGGCGCTCGCGGACTACGGGAGATATGCGGGCCTGGCGTTCCAGCTTGTCGACGATTTGCTGGATTTCACGGCGTCAGCGGAGCAACTTGGCAAACCCGTTCTCAGCGATTTGAAAGAAGGCAAAGTTACGCTGCCGCTGATCTATGCGATGGAAAACGGCCATCGCGACGCGCGCGAGCTGGTGGCTCGCGTTCTCGCGGAAAAGGAATTTAATTCCGTTCGGCCAGAAACAATCGTTGCGCTCGTTCACGAATCCGGCGCGCTCGACCGCGCCCGCAATCTCGCACACGACTACGCGCAACGCGCGAAGGCGTGCCTCAATGGCCGCTCCGATTCCGAATTTGCGCGCGCGCTTGCCACGCTCCCCGATTTTATTTTGGAGAGGGAGAACTGAAGAAAGTTGACAGTCGAAGGTTAAAGGCAAAAGGCAAAAGACAAAAGAGAGTCTAGATTCCGATTAATGACAGCGCTTCTTCCATTCAAGCTCGTGTATCACGAGCGATATGATCTGAATCTCGGCCCGCACGTTTTTCCGTCGCAGAAATTCCGGCTTATCTACGAAATGCTGCTTCGCGAAGGCATCGCAACGCAGGAGGATTTCCTGCGTCCGAACCCCGCGACTGACGAGGATCTGCTGCGCGTGCACACGGCGAATTGGGTCCACAAACTGAAGACCGGAACGCTCACGGCCAGCGAAGTGATGAAACTGGAAGTGCCGTATTCGAAAGAATTGGCCGAAGCCGTGTGGCTCGCGGCCGGTGGAACAATTCTGGCGGGGCAATCGGCGCTGCGCGACGGATTCGGGTCGAATCTCAGTGGAGGATTCCATCATGCCCATCCGGGTCATGGAGAAGGATTCTGCGCGATCCACGATGTGGCGGTGGCGATTCGAAAGCTGCAAGCAGACGGCACTGTGAAAAAAGTGATGGTCGTCGATACGGACGTGCATCACGGGAATGGCACCGCTGCCATCTTTGGAAACGATCCTACGGTTTTCACAATTTCGATTCATCAGGAGAACAATTATCCGGCCCATAAGCCGCCTTCGAGCATTGACCTCAACATGGCCGACCGCGTGGATGACGATGAGTATCTGGGCGCGCTGATTCCAGTGGTGCAGAAGGCGCTCGACGAAATTCAGCCGGATATACTTTTTTACGTTGGTGGCGCCGATCCGTACTGCGAAGATCAGTTGGGTGGACTCTCATTGACCAAGGACGGTCTAAAGCAGCGCGATCAGCAAGTGTTCACGGAAGCGCGCCGCCGCAGCATTCCTGTCGCGACGGCACTTGCGGGGGGCTACGCGCGCCGTTTGGAAGACACCATTCGAATCCACGTCAATACGATCCTGGCCGCTCACGAAGTGGCGGAGAAATATCCACACAGTTCATCGATGAGAGGTTCTAGGACTTCGCGAGATTAGGGCTCGGAATTTCCGGTTGGCGATGAGGCGCTCGCCGGAGCGAGGGCGCGGCGGATGGCTGCTGCCAGATTGGGTTCAAACGATTGGGGTTCGAAACCGTCCGAGCGGTAGGCAATACTTCCCACGCGGTCAATCACCATCACGGTCGGGAAGGAATTGACGGCGAAGAACCGGTCAAGGCCGTCCGCAAACACGACCGGCGTGCGCGGCTTGTCCGCTTCTAAGTAGCTCTTCACCAGAGATTCATCCTCGTCGCAGTTGGCAGCCAGAAAAAGCACGTCCTGATTTGCCTGGAAATCCACGGCGACGTGAGCGAACAAAGGTTCGAGCGCGTGGCAAGGGCCGCACCACGTGGTCCAGAAATTGACGACTAGAACTTTTCCCTTCGTATCTTTCAGTGGAAACGCGGCGCCTTCGGGAGCTTTCCTGAGAGTGAAATCGGCGGGTTCGCGGGCGTCCGCATTCTTCTTCGGCCTTGCCATGATGAATGCATGCGAGACTTCATCGTAAGTGAGAAGCAGATACTCGCCTAATCCGACGTCCGAGCCGTGTGTAAGCCGCCACACGTTGCCGAGTTTTTGCCGGATCTCACGGCGAGCCGCGGCGCCATTCGTTGCATCGGCCAGGGCAAAGGCGCGAGCATATTGCTCTATCGCGGCTTTCGAATCTTTTTTCAATTCGGCAATTTCGCCGAGCTGCTCTGCTGCTGCCGAGCTGGGGAGGATCGCGTAACTCGCCTCGAAGTCTTTCTGAGCGGAAACTGTGTCCTTCAATTTCAGTTCGAGCCTTCCGCGCAACGTGAGCACGGACATGCGATCGCGTTTCCTTTCGATGGTCCACTCCTCCTGCGAAATCTTTGGAGATTTTTCTCCGGAAGAGGTGCGCTCGACAAATTCGAGCACCCGGGTGGCATAGTGCGTTGCGCGGCGGAGAGCGGCCTCGTCCCCGTTCTGTTCGAGCAACTGGATGGTCAGAATGGTCATGGAAATATCGTCCGGGCTGAGCGCCACAATACGTTCGGCGTAATCGGCGGCGCGCGCATTGTCCCGCAACTGCAGGCAGGCTTCCACCAGCGCGCGGTAAATCTCAGGGCGCTGACGCGAATCCGGATATTGCATTAAGAAAGCTTCCAAGTTCCAGACCAGCGCCGCACGGTCGTTTCCGGAGTTGTTGATGGCCTGCTGCAATTGTTCCTCCGGCGAAGGTTGTTTGGCGGAAGCGTCCTGCTTGGCGGCGGCTTTCGACGCCGGTTTCTGACCCTTTTCATTTTGCGCCGCGCCTCCACTGCGGACCGGCGAAGCAAGAGCACAAAGGGAGAGAATTGAGATCGCGCAGGCCGAGCAGGATCTGGAAAGCATATAGCCGGGATTCTAAAGCTATCGGGAAGAATTGTCGCTAGTTCTTAGGCCGCGGCTCAGAATGCCTGGCTGGCCAGAAAGTCCAAACTTGTAGAGGAAAGAACTATTTCGTGCCGCTGACGCGAATCTCGCCGGAGACAGTATGGACCTCCACGCGTCCGCCACCGCTGCCCATGTGGGCCCGAAGAGAATGCTTGCCCTGCTCCTCGATGACGATGGGAACATCAGTACGGATTTCACCCGAAGCCGCTTCGGCCGAGAAATGGAAATTTGCTGTTGTAGGAACACGCAGCTGCACTCCGCCCGAAACGGTCTTCAGGTCCCAATAGCTGCCGGAGCTGGGATTCCCCTGCACGGAAACCAGCCCGGAGATCGCGTGTGCCTTCACGTCGTTCGAAGCGCCCTGGATCTCGATTTCTCCACTCGTGTCGCTGGCCTCCACGCGCGCGCCCGGATTCGCGATGCGGACAACGCCGGAAACGGCATTGGCGCGCACGTCGCCTTTGACGCTTGATACGTTTACGTTTCCCGAAGCGGTTGAAACGCGGAGGTCACTGCCAACATTGCTGGCGGAAATTGTCCCGCTTGCCGTGGTGATGTCGGCATCACGATCGATTTTTTCGAGACGGATGGAACCAGAGGCGGCGCGCACGGTTACGGGACCGGTTACATTACGAATGGTCTGAGCGCCAGACGCGACAGTGGCGCTAATTTCGGTATCGTGCGGAACTTGAATGGTGTAAGCGATGCTGATGTGGCGCATGCGAGACATGTCCTTACCGATGCGAATGGTGTCGCCTCGTTGTTCGATAGGAGGATTCGCGAGCGTGTCGTCCAGGCGCTTCTGCGGATTGTCAAAGCCGAATCCCGAGGCGCGCACCTCGCCGCGCACGTGCACTTTGCCGTCGACGCTGCCGGTGATGTCAACGTCACCCGAGGCGTTGGTCAGTTCCAGCCGAATGGGGCCAGTCACGACGTAGCTGCGATCGAACGCGCCGCTAACGGAAGGTCCGCTGTGGCAACCCGCCAGGACAACGATGACCGAAAAGAATACGAACGGTAAGCGAGAATTGTGGTGGCGCGCCATTCATCCTCCGTAACAGTGCAGAGACTTACCGTGAGCAGTCCCACTAATAGTTACGCAAGAGCTGGGAATTATGTTCCCCGAGCAGCCTTGGCAGAGCGCGGGCCGCCGCGTGAAAGAGTCTCGTTCAGTGAGCCCTGACGATATCCCTGCAGATCCAGGGCAACGTATGCGAAGCCTACTGCTTTCAGCCGGTCGGCGATGGCGGCGGCCATTTCTGGCGAGAGAGCGCGAGGCATTTCGTCGGGGGAGATTTCCACGCGAGCGAGTTTGTCGTGGAGGCGCACGCGGAATTGGTGGAATCCAAGAGCGCGCAATGCGGCTTCGCCGCGCTCGACCAGTCCAAGACGTTCGGACGTAACTTCCGTGCCATAAGGCAAACGCGAAGCGAGGCAAGCGGAGGCGGGTCGGTCCCAAGTGGGCAGGCCTGCACGGCGAGAAAGCAGGCGAATCTCGGCTTTGTGGAGGTCGGCATCGAGAAGCGGCGCCAGAACCTGGTGCTCGGTGGCGGCACGATGGCCGGGGCGAAAGTCGAGCGTGTCATCGGCGTTCACACCGTAAGCGACGGCGGTAAAGCCTCGCGTCTTCGCCAAATCGTCCAGCACGGAAAAGAGTTCGTCTTTGCAGAAATAGCAGCGGTCGGCTGCGTTGGCACGATAGGCGGGATTATCCATTTCGTGCGTTTCGACGAATTCGTGGCGCAGGCCCAGTTTGCTTACGAATTCTTCCACGACGGCGCGATCGTGGGCGGAGTAACTCGGTGAGAGCGCGGTGACGGAGAGGGCGCGGGCGGCGAGCGCTTCGTCGGCGGCCCAGGCAAGATAGGCAGAGTCTGCACCACCCGAGAGCGCGACAATAAGGGACGGAATTTCGGCAAGTCGCGCGAGCAGAAGATTCTCTTTTTCTTCTGCGGGTACGGCAGCGCTCTCCGCATTGCGAATATGAATGAGCTGTTTCATCTCAGTGCTGAGTATATCTCAGAGTGCCATTGGCATCGAAGATTGCGCCGTGCCAGGAGTCACTTAAAATCCAGAAGAACATCGACGGTGCCCTTGCCTGCATCCGTTTGCAGCCAATGGCCGACGTTATCGTAGTGCACCGGCAATTCGCCGAAGACCTGCTCCTGGCGCGCCTGGAGTTTTGCCAAGAGTTCCTCGAACTTTGCTTTATCGAAAATGTCGCCGGCGGAGATCGACCATGCGGCGCGCAGCTTTCGCTCGGCGGCAGGAGAAATTCCAGTGAGAATCATTTTGCCGAAGCGATACTGCGGGCCTTCTTGGATGCTCACGGAGTAGGAAACCGTTTGCGACTGCTCGTCGTACGCGGGGACTGGATCGAGCTTGGCCTCCAGGTAACCGCGATGAGCGTATTCTTCACGAGCGCGGTCCCACCCTGCTTCGAGCTGCATGCCATCCGCGATTTCCCCGCGCTTGATCCCGAGCAGGGCGCTCAGCGTGAATTCCGATACGAGAGTGTTTCCCGTCCAATGAACTTCCTTCCAATGATAGATCCCGCCCGGCGCCACCGGTACGTAAACGGGAATTTGCGAGGGCAGCTTCTGATTGGGATCGCCCGTCAGCCGGACTTCCGGCGGCCCGAGCTTCACGCGCAGGTGTCCCTGCTGCAAATAAACGGGTTTTATTGCTTCAGAGAGAAAGAGGTCGATGGCCATTCGTGAATATGGTTTTCCAATGATCTCGGACAGGTGCTGCTGCACGGCTTTGGAGGCCAGGAGCCCTGGATCGCCGAATTCTAGTTTTGCGATTTGGAGCGCGGCGCCTTCGATTCGAAATGCCTGCACATTGCCTTCACCTATGGGATTTGCGATGACGGCGTGGTCAAGGGACACTTGCAGTCCGCGCGAAGAGAGCAACTCCTTCACCGCGTCAGCGGCTTGATCCACGGCGGCACCGGCTTCCGGGAGCGTCCCATTGAAGAAGGAAAGCCTGCTGCGGATGGCATCACCGAGCTCTGAATCGGCGAACCACGGAATGTTATCGAAGTAGACGGGAATTCGAGGAGATTCCTCCACGTGAAAAGTCACGAGGACGCTGGCGAGCTTGGTCTGGAAATTGTAACTCACTTTGGCGAAGAGGCCGCTTTGAACGAGCTTGTCGGCAGCGGTTTGCAAATCATTGCGGCCGATTTGAGCGCCAGGAACCAAACCGGTTATGGCGATGACTTGTGCCTCAGTGAGAATTTTCTCGCCGTCGACGTGGACTTCGCGCAATGGCGCGTTGACGGCGTCCGGAGACTGCGCCGATGCCGAGAATTCGCCCGGCAAAAGGAGAAGCAAAAGAGGGGCGAGAGAAGCTCGAAAATAGCGGCGCATGTTTTCTATATTAGCGGAAACGGGCCCGACTACTCCACGGTGACGGATTTGGCCAGATTGCGCGGCTGGTCGACGTCGCAACCTCGGCGTACCGCAATGTGATAAGCGAGCAATTGGAGGGGAATGATTTCCAGCAGCGGCACGAGTAGCTCCGGCGCGGGCGGAAGCTCGATGATGTGATCGGAGGCCTCGCGCGCCAGATGATCCCCCGCGGTGACGATGGAGATGACAATGCCGTCGCGGGCTTTGACTTCCTTGATGTTCGAGACGCTTTTTTCGTAGCGCGTCATGGCTTCAGGGTCGGAATCGTCGCGAGTCGCCAAAACCACGACCGGCAGATTTTCGTCGATCAGCGCGTTGGGGCCGTGCTTCATTTCGCCGGCGGGATAACCTTCCGCATGAATGTAGGAAATCTCCTTGAGTTTCAGTGCGCCTTCGAGAGCGATGGGGTAGTGGATGCCCCGGCCCAGATAAAGAAAATCGGTGTAGCGAAAAAATTGACGCGCCAGGTTCTCGTAGAATCCGGATTCATCCGCTTGCAGAACGGTTTCGATTTTGTGGGGAATGCGCGTGAATTCCTGCATTAGGGTACGGGCGGCGTCCTCGGTTAGCTTGCCGCGAACCTGGCCGAGATAGGAAGCGAGCAGAAGCAGGGCCGTTAATTGTGAAGTGAAAGCTTTCGTGGACGCAACGCCGATTTCCGGCCCGGCGTGCGTCGGAATTGTGCCGTTCGCTTCGCGCGTGATCATGGAGCCGAACACATTGCAGATTGCCAGCGAGGGCGAGCCCTTAAGTTTTGCCTCGCGCTGGGCGGCCAGCGTGTCCGCGGTTTCCCCGGATTGGCTGATGCACACGGTCAGTGTTTTCGAATCTACAAGCGGGTCACGATAGCGGAATTCGCTTCCGTAATCGAC
>Ga0137415_10004548_pt1 | contig 13707 bp, 13 predicted proteins | sample CZODoug3_1_1_16f_FD_183082 | JGI IMG/M metagenome (GOLD analysis project Ga0137415, IMG submission 183082) | Vadose zone soil fungal communities from Angelo Coast Range Reserve, California, USA - CZODoug3_1_1_16fungal (Hybrid Assembly) | ecosystem: Environmental > Terrestrial > Soil > Vadose... | reverse complement strand
TACGGCTGCATCACCCCAAGCTGGGCGCCTTCCTCATCAATCACCCGGACTTCGCGCGCCCGAATCCGCTCATTGACACGGGTACGGTCGCTCTGCCGGAAGCTCCGTTCTGCGATATTTCCCCCTAACTAACGTAAGGCGCCAAGTTGCCCGCCTCGCCGGGCACGGGCCCGAATTTATTACACCGGCCCACGGTGAGAAACCTGTCGGGGACGGGTTACAAAGTATAGCACGTGCCTACGTTCGGTCGACAAGTGGTTTGATGTCCGCGGGCGGGTGGAGGTCGGAGGCGCAGCAAAAAAATTTCAGGACGTCAAGGTTAGTTCGCCCTTGGGGCCGACGATGGTTGCTCGCAGCGCGGCCTTTGCCCCCGGCGACACGGGCATGTCGAGTTGAAGCAGGTCGGCAATTTTCTTCAGGGCATCTGTATCGGGACTGACCGCGCCGAAACGAGCGAGCCTGCAACCTTGCGGCGCGTCCGCAGAGGGGTGAATCGAGTCCGCGCTCCATTCGATGAAGAACGGAAGCAAACCGCCTTGGTCATCCTTGAGCGTAAGGCTCTTCCAGTGAAGGACTTTACCGTCGGGGCGCTGGCGAGAACCGGCTCGGGGCCCTTCAAATGGAATGCCAGCCTCGCGCAGATGGGCCGAGAATTTTTCAAGATCACCCGGATGCGCGGCCCAGCCCACCAGCCTTGGTTCCTTTAGTTCGCGCAATCGCGGAATCTGCGGCGTAGCTTGCTGCGCAGGGTCGGGGGCCATAATCTCCAAGTACTTGCTCGCGCCGAGGGAGAGGAGGGCATTGCGCGTGCCACGGCCGGGATGAACGCCGCCAAATGCGGCGCGCACACCCGTACGCTGCTCGACGAAGTTGATTCCGCGGTCCAGATCATCGCAGCCGAGAATGAAGTGATCGAGCAAAGCCGGGAAATCGCTGTCGGCCTCGGCCAACGCAAGGCGCGGGACGAAGGCAGCGCCTGCGGCAAGAGCGAAAAAAGAACGGCGCGAGATATGGTCATCGATTCTCATGAACGCAGGCACACGAGACTAACGCCTTTTGAGAAAATGGGCCAGGAGACGAAAATCATTGGCCCCAAGTTTAAGCTGGGGCGATGGCTTCGCGGGAGATCGGAGAAAATGTAACTCACAGGACACGGAAGGGAGGTAAACGTTTAGATGGGCAATGAGGGCGCGTGCTTTGATGTCTCCATGGAGCAAACGCCTGTTAACGGCGGCTGCATTCGAATAGCGTCATTCCTTTTTCTCGCCCTGACTTTTCTTTTTTTGGTGACCTCCAGCGGCCGCGTGAGAACAGTGGATGAGCTGGCCGTGAATTTTCAGGGGCAGAGCCTGATCACGCACGGGACGACGGCAGTGCCCCAGGCCGTGGCGGCGGGCCGCTTTTATGGGAAGCTGGACCGGCAGGGACAGCCGCGCGCGCCGTACGGGGAGGCGCAAGCGCTATTGGAGGTCCCATGGCATGTGGCCGCGCGGGTGTTGTGGATGCTCCTGCCGCAGGGAAGCGTGCCGGCTGATTCCAAGTATCTTTTTATGGATGCGGTGGTGACGTCGAGCAGCGCGGCATTCTCCGCACTTTCCGCAACGCTGGCGTTCTTGATTTTTTGTCACCTGGGAATCGCAGTGAGAACAGCGCTGGCGGCTGCGTTGATGATTGCGCTGGCCACGCAGCTGTTTGCATATTCGGCTTGGCTCTTCTCAGAGCCGCTGGTGGCGTCGCTGATGTTGGCGGCGGCGCTGGCGCTCTTTATTGGTCAGAGGAGTTATCCGCTGGGGGCGGCTGCCCTGGCGGGTCTCTTTCTCGGCACCATGATATGGATACGGCCTACCCACGTGATCGCTGTGCCGGTTTTTTTTCTGGCCGTGCTGATTCGCGACCGGGAAAGAACCGCATCCGCCGCACTTACCCTTGCGTTGATTGCGGGCATCTTTGGGGGCGCCTATCTCCTGCGCAACCAGATCTATTTCGGCGGCGCGTTGGACTTTGGCTATCCAAAGCTGGCGGAGGGGGGGAAGCGTATTATCTCGTTCGAAACGCCGATTGCGACGGGGTTGTTCGGTCTTCTCCTATCGCCTGGGAAGTCAGTATTTGTATTTGCGCCTCCGATTCTTCTGGCAATTCCTGGCGTCTGGAAACTGGCGAAGCGCGACCTGGGGCTGGGCGTTCTGGCTGGAGGCATGCCGCTGGTTTCCCTTTTGTTTTTTTCAAGATATACGCAGTGGGAGGGCGGATTTTGCATTGGCCCGCGCTATCTGGTGCCATCCATCACGTTGCTTTGTCTGGGACTGGGACCACTGCTCGCTGACGCGGGACCGCGCACGCGTAAGTTGGCGATCGTTTTGTTCGCGGCGGGCGTGCTCGTCCAGGCTGTCAGCATCTCGACCAGTTTTGTGGAGGATCAAGTTTGGGGGAATTATTACGATTCGCATTGGAACTACCGAATGGACTATTCGTCAATCACGAGCCAAGGTAAGTTGCTGCTTCATTATTTGAGCTCTTCGGAACCCGCACGGCTGGGTCTTGGCTACGACCGCTGGTTTGTATTTCTGGCTAAAGCCGGTGCGAGACACAGTGTTCTCGCTTGCGGACTGTTGTTCGAACTCTTAGGCCTTGGCTTCTTCAGTTGGAAGCTGAGGAAGGCTGTGATGGAGCTCTTAAATCGTGAGCCGTTGAAACCTGTGGAACGCGTCGCCGCACCCGTGGCTGCCGAATAAGGGCACGGTCGAATCCGAACTCAAAGAAATGGGGATTGGACGCTTACCGACGCGATGCGTTGGCCACGATTGCAAAAGTGGGCCTCAGCTAGGGCTCGGCTGGCCATCGCGAAATGGCTCAGCTTGTCGCGCGAGACTCTATTTCCTGTTGCAACGCGGTGACGACGTCGGCGAGGGGTTTGGGGCCGAGGTCACCTTTGCCGCGGTGGCGGACGGAGACGGTGCCGGCCTCGGCTTCTTTTGCGCCAACGACGAACATGTAGGGGATTTTTTGCATTTGCGCGTCGCGGATCTTGGCCGGCAGTTTTTCGTTGCGATCGTCGAGATGGACGCGGATGCCGTGGCGCTTGAGCGTTTCGGTGACGTGCTTCGAGTAGTCGGAGACTTTTTCGCTGACCGGGCAGATTTCCACCTGCACCGGAGCGAGCCAAAGCGGAAAGGCTCCGGCGTAATGCTCGACGAGGATGCCGAAGAAGCGCTCGACGGAGCCGAGCAGCGCCCGGTGAACCATGAGCGGCTGATGGCGCGCGCCATCCTCCGCGACGTATTCGAGGCCGAAGCGGGCAGGAAGATTAAAATCGAACTGCACGGTGGTGAGCTGCCAGGGCCGCCCGATGGCGTCGATTAATTTAATGTCGATCTTCGGGCCGTAAAAAGCGCCTTCCCCTTGAATCGTTTTGTAAGAGATATTGAGCCGCTTCAAGGTGTTGGCCAGGCCGGCGGATGCGCGGTGCCAGTCTTCGGCCTTGCCCTCGTAATTTTCCGGATGGGTGGCGTCCCAATCGGAGAGCTCGACTTCAAAATTGTCGAAGCCGAAGTTTTTCATTACCGCGAAAGCGAAATCGACGCAGGCTTCCACCTCTTTGTCGATTTGCGATGGGGTGCAGAAAATGTGCGCGTCGTCTTGCGTGAAGCCGCGAACGCGGAGCAGGCCGTGCAGGACGCCGCTGCGCTCGTAGCGATAGACGGTGCCGAGTTCGGCGAGGCGCACGGGAAGATCGCGGTAGCTGTGAAGCTTTGATTTATAGATGAGGATGTGGCCGGGACAGTTCATGGGCTTGAGCTGGTATTCGGCTTTCTCGACTTCCACCGGCCCGAACATGCTGTCCTTGTAGAAATTGGTGTGCCCGCTGGTCTTCCAGAGGTCGAGACGCATGATGTGCGGGGTGTAGACCAGGTCGTAGCCGCGTTTGAGGAGCTCGTCGCGCAGCCAGTCTTCGATGATTTTGCGGATCAGCCCGCCCTTGGGATGCCAGAAGATCAGACCTGGGCCGGCTTCCTCTTGAATGCTGAAAAGCTCGAGTTCGGTACCGATCTTGCGATGATCGCGGCGCTTGGCTTCTTCGAGGCGATGGAGATATTCGTCCAACTCCTTCTTGGTGAAGAAGCAGGCGGCATAAATGCGCTGGAGCTGTGGATTCCCTTCCTGACCTTTCCAGTACGCGCCAGCAACGCTCATCAGCTTGAAAGCCTGGATGCGCTTGGTGGAAGGAATATGCGGACCGCGGCAGAAGTCGATGAACTTGCCGGTCGTGTAGAAGGAGACGATGGGCTCCACTGCTTTTTCCTGGACCAGCTCGCATTTAAAAATTTGGTTCGACTTTTTGTAGAGCTCCAAGGCTTCCGGCTTGGGAATGAGCTTGCGCTCATTGGGGAGATCTTGAGCAGCCAGCTCGTGCATCTTCGCTTCAATCTTCGCCAGGTCGTCCGGAGTAAAAGGTTCGTCGCGTAAAAATTCATAAAAGAAACCGGTGTCGATGGGCGGGCCAATGCCGAGTTTGACGTTGGGATAAAGGTCCATGACCGCGGCGGCGAGAAGATGCGCGGCGGAATGGCGGAAGACGAAGAGCGCGTCGGGATCCTTTTCTGTGAGGATCTGGAGCTTGACGTCTTGCTCGAGCGGGCGGCGCAAATCAATCAATTCGCCCGCGCCATCATTGGGCGCGGCTACCCGCGCGACCAGCGCTGCGTCGGCAAGGCGCGGCGAAATATTCCTGGCAATGTCCGCTGGCGTGGTGCCCTTGGGCACCTCCTGGACTTTGCCGTCCGGCAATGTGATGTGAATCGGTTCCATGCGCTTTCCACCTGGAAGGAGAAAGATAAAGCTTATCGGCGCAGCGATGCAGGGTCAAGGCGGAGCGCTCGCTTAAAGAAGCGTGACCCGCGGCAAATCCTTAAAGTGCGGATCTGAAGTGACGAATTCTGTTTTTTCGCGTTCGGAAGTTGCATACAGCAAGGCATCGCCCATCGCGAGTCGGAATTGGATACTGACTGCTGCCGCGGAAAGGGCGATTCCTTCGTCAATGGGAATGATCGTCCGGCGCAAGGCTTCAGACATGAAAATGTCGGTGACGTCCTTCGTCTGCCGGAGGAGCAAAACCTTCCGTACCTCGTAGAGCACAATGGCTGGGACGAGAATTGGTCGGTGGCCTTCGAAATACGGGGCAAAAAGGTCCGCCTTGGTATCGGCGGTGAGATACTCGAGCCAACCGGAGGAATCAAGTATTACGGAGTCAGAAGCGTTCTGAGTGGTCTCGGTAGTCATCCTTCCACTTCATCCCCTTCGCAATTCCACGAAGCTCTTTGATGGATCGAGGCCGCTGCAGACGGATAACATCGTCCAAGACATAAACGTGCAGTTGCTGTCCAGGCTCGAGTTTCAACGCCTCGCGAACCTTCTTCGGTATGACCACCTGGAATTTTGGAGACACTTTCACCATTTCCATTGTTGCGCATTCTCCCTGGCTATCGTATCGATACCAGGTCAGTATGTCAATATACCTATCGATGCCAAAGTCCCGCCTACTATCGCATGGTCGATCATTGTGTCGGAGGACGACAGCCCGCTGGCAATTTCGTCGTAGTGGGAGGGGCGGGGTACACTCTTTCCCTTGTGCGAACATCTGTCTGCGGCGGGACTATCCCAACAGTTTTCGAGGCTAACTGATGAAGCGACTCGCGATATTTGTTTTTGCTTTGCTCTTGGCTCCGCTCAATGGCCGCGCGCAAGAGGGGAAGCCGCTGCCTTCGGCGGATGAGCGATACAAGGCGGACATTCTCTTAGTGGTGGCGCACCCGGATGACGAAGGCGGGGCGACACCGTATCTCGCGCGGGCGATTTACGATGAGCATAAGCGGGTTGCGGTGGTCTTTACCACGCGTGGGGGCAGCGGCGGAAACGATTATTCGCGAGAGCACGGTCCGGCCCTGGCGGATATTCGCGAGCAGGAAGCGCGGCAGGCGTGCGCGACGCTGGGGATCACGAACGTATGGTTTCTCGATGGGAAGGACACCGCGTCGCAGAACGTCTTGAATTCCCTGGCGAACTGGGGCCACGGCGCAAATTTAGAGGCGCTCGTGCGAATCGTGAGACTGACCCGGCCGGAGGTAATCATAAGCTGGCTGCCCAGCATCTTTATCGGCGAAAACCACGGCGACCATCAAGCTTCCGGCGTGCTTGCCATCGAAGCATTCGACCTTGCCGGGGATCCTGTGGCGTTCCCGGCGCAGGTGGCGGGCGCTTCCAAGCGACTAGAGCCCTATTTGGAAAATCTGACACCGTGGGAGCCGAAAAAGATTTATTTCTTCAGCGACGCGAGTGACGAAAAGCAATTCGCGGGAAAGGGCCCGGCGTATTCGGTCAGGGAAATTTCACCGTCGCAAAAGAAGCCATACTGGCGGATCGCTCTGGAGGCGGCGAAACCGCATCTGACGCAATTCCCAGAGGACATCCACAGAGTTTCCAAGTTGAGTGACGAGCAGTTAGAAAAACTGATGACCGACCCGAGCCATGCATGGTGGTCGGAGCCGATGACGCTTATTTTTGGCAAGGCCACGGTCCCAACCCAGCCTTGGGAAGCGATTTTTCCCGACGTAGAACCTCGACAGAAAGAGCATCCCTTAGCGGTTGAAAGCGACAGAGTCCCGGGACCTGTTGTTGATGTTGCGCAACCTTTACGCCTGGGCCTGGGAGACCCCTGGAATTTTTATGAGAAATTTCGCCAAGCGCACAAATTGACAAACCTGCCCACGGCGCGCAACCCGGAAATCGCGGTGAAAGCGGGGAGCGTTGTCGCGGTTCCTTTGATCGTCACTCGAAAACCCGGAGCAACACGAGAAATTACGGTGAACGTGACGGCGCCGAACGGCTGGAAGATCCTCAGTGGAGCTGGCAAGTTTCTCTTGCCCGACGAAGAGATAACCTATTTGCGCGTAGAGTTGCAGTCACCGGAAATCCCGGAAAAAGAGCTGAAAGGCCGGCAGGCGGATTCGATCCTGGTGAACGGAACGGTCGGAGAAAAATCAGTTGGCGAGGCCGGACTAAAGGTCTTGCTGCGTTCCAGCGCGTTGCCGCAGTAGGTCTCGGCGCGCTTTGCTCACACAATAGCTGCGATTGCCGCGCAGCCAGAAATAGCGGCATCTTTTACTTCTTGCTGCGCGCGGCTTCCATGTTTTCCCAGGCGGCATCTGGAATCAACAGCAAGTCGTTGAATTCGCCGGCGCCGCGCAGCCAATCGCCACCGTCGATGACCACGCATTCGCCGTTAATGTATTCGGCCATGTCGCTCAACAAAAATGCGGCGAGGCTGGTGAGTTCTTCGTGCCGACCAAAACGCTTCATCGGATGCGAATCCTTGGCGTGCTCCTCGAATTGCTTGGAAGGCATCAGGCGCGACCACGCGCCTTCGGTTGGAAACGGACCGGGAGCGATGGCGTTGAGCCGGATGTGATATTTCGCCCATTCCACGGCCAGCGACGTGGTCATGGCCAGCACACCGGCCTTGGCGCAGGCTGACGGCACAACGAAGGCGGAGCCGCAATTGGCTGCGGCGTACGTGGTGACGATGTTGAGCACGTTGCCGCCGAGTTTCTCCGTAATCCATTTTTTCGCAAAGATTTGCGTGCAGTTAAAGGTGCCGTTGAGCACGATGCCGACCACCGCATTAAAAGCGTTGGGCGTGAGCTTTTCGGTGCGGGCCATGAAATTTCCCGCGGCGTTGTTGATCACCGTGTCGATGCGGCCGAATTGCTCGTAAGCGCGAGTCGCCACGGCTTCCACGGCGCCGTAGTCGCGAACATCGCAGGTGGCAAACGCCGCGGCCCCGCCGCCGCGGTGAATTTCGTCGCATACGTCCTTTAGGGGCTGTTCGCGACGGCCGACCAGAAAAATGCGCGCGCCCAACGTGGCGAAATGCAAAGCCATGGAACGACCCAGACCGGTGCCGCCGCCCGTCAGGAAAATCGCGCGATCCTTTAACATGTCTTTTTGAAACAAGCATCCCCCACTTAGCCAGAAAGTGCCGCCATCGATTTCCGCGCTAACGGGATTCTAGTGCATTCGGGTATGAGAAGCTGCGGGTTTCGGCGCGCAAATAACCGAAAGCGAATCAGCGCGTTATGACCGCGGGGACCGGCAAACCCATGGCCTTGGCGTACTCGGCTGCAAATGTGTCGTTGGAGGGAAATTCTTCTTTTAATTCGCGTAGTAATTTTTGCGCCAGGGCGTTCTGTTTTTCGCGGCGAGCCGCCAACGCCAGCATGATTTTCGCGAAGGGACGAAGATAGCGGCCATTCTCCGCAGTCTTGGCAACTTGCTCCATGCCGAGCTTCTTGTCGCCGTGAATCCCACCGAACCATAGAGCGAGGCGGTACCCAGGATTCAGCGAGCCGATGATGTAGTTGGCGATACCCGGCGCGACATAGGCGTCAGCGGCGTCAGGGCGCTGCGCGAGCAACTGCTTTGCGTACTCGTTGGCTTCCTTCATGCGCTTGAGGCCGTCGAGCTGTTTCTTTTCGAGGATCGCGTCGGCGTCAGATTCCATTCCAGAGGCGAGGGCGAGCGCGAACAAAGCTTCCGGGTCCTTCGCGTTTGTTTTCTGGCGCTGCCTGGCTAGAGCTCGCGCCTGAGTCAATGCTTCGCGAAAGTTGTTCATGCGCGCGGGATCGGGTTTGCCGTCGATGCCATGCAGGAATCTCTTTTCATTCAGGAAAAAATCGCTGGTCAGCACGCCTTGACGATAGAGCTCTTCGAAGAGGTGGGAGGCAGCTAGGGCGACTTCACCAAAAGGCTCATCTGGATTGTGCGAACGCCAATCGCTAAAGGTTTCGCGCGCCTCGGTAAACTTCTGCTGGTAGAGCAGATTGAACCCGGCGACGAGCTCCGGGACAGGGTAGAAAGCCGGTGTCGATCCCGCGGCGGGTTCTTGTGCGGCAATGATCGCCGGCGCAAGCAGCGCAAAGAAAGTCAGGATGCAAATACGCTTGTTCACTATTCACTTCCAAATTAGAACAGACCCGGCAAGAATCTCGGTTTACCGGCCATAGCTGCACGATACTCCGGATTGGCAAAAAGCACGCTCTCTTCGACCGCGAGACGCTGCGAGATGGTGACCACGAAACCAACGCAGCCGAGCAAGGCCGTTATCCACGCTGTGTGAATCAGTGGCAGTGAGAATATTTCCACGAAGATCGCCGCGTAGTTTGGATGCCGGACAAAACGAAACGGCCCGGACGTAACAACCCCAAGGCCCGTGGAATTCATTATTTGCACGTTCCAATGCTTTCCCATCGTTCGCACGACCCATAGGCGGACCGCATTTGACGCAAGGAACAGCAAGAACATCACTGTGGCGAGAATGGGAATAAACGGCCGGCGCAGAAGAACAACCTCAAGGGCGGCGCCGGCGAGAACAACGATGTGGAGCAGCACAATCCAACGGAACCGTGGCTCTTTCACTTTCGTCGCGCCATGAGCGATCATCTGCTGTTGATGGCGGGTCGAGACGCGAAGCTCGACGATGCGCAACACCGCTACGGCAAGCAAAAGGGCGAGGAAGGCGATAACAGTTATGTCCATTGCAGCAGCAAAAACTCCGCGCTGAAACCGGGCCCGAAAGCAGCAGCCAGCGCATGCTCACCGGACTTCAGTGGACGCTTTTCCAGCCATTCCTGAAGGATAAAGAGGATCGTCGCGCTAGACAAGTTGCCCACATTGCCGAGGATGTCCCAGGAGGGTTGCGTCTGGCATTTTGTAAGGCCGAGAGCTATCTCGACATTGCCCAGCAGGCGCGCGCCTCCCGGATGCAGGATCCATCCCTTGATATCTTGAAACTTTTTGCCGTGGCGTTCAAGAAATCCGTAGATTAGGTCGCGGATCTTGCTTCCGATCATTTCCGGAACGTCTTTGGCGAGCAGGATGTGGAAGCCGGAATCGCGAAGGTCAAAGCCCATGGCGCCAAGCGAATCAGGAAACGTGTAGGTTTCGGACACTATGATTTTGGGGCCATCCGATTCTTTCCCGGTAACCAGCACTGCGGCGGCGCCATCGCCGAACAGAATGGACGAAATCAGGTTGGCCTGGGAAATGTCTTTGCGCTGAAACGTTAGCGAGGGGAGCTCGACAGCGATAATCAAAACATTGCCGCCGGGATGGGCCTTTAGAAAATCCGCTGCGCGGCCCAAGGCCATAGCTCCGGCGGCGCAGCCCAGCTCGGTGAACGGCATGCGGCGGACGTTCGAGCGGAAACCCATCAAATTGATGAGATGCGCGTCGAGCGACGGGATCATGAAGCCGGTGCAAGAAACGGTGATGATCAGATCGACTTCGTCAGGGCGCACGCCCGCGCGCTGCAGGCATTTTTCCGCGGCCTCTTGTCCGAGCTTGACGGCGTGCTCGATGTATTCCTGATTGGTCTGATACAGCGCGCGCGGCTCGACGGTGTACTCGATCGGGAAAATGGCATGGCGCTTGTGCACCTGCGCATTGTCGACAATGCTCATCATGGCTTCGAGCTTGCGCGCCGGAATGTCAAAGACACGCCCCATGTAGTACTTCACGTCGTCGCGGGTGATGGTGTGTGGAGGAAGCGCCGTAGCTGTTGCCGCGATGGAGCAGTGTGTCGAGTTGGCCTGCTGCGACGGCGCGTGCGTGGCCGTCTGATTTGTACTCAATTTTTCCCCTGCCTATGGACGCGGAACTCCCGGGGACCCCGGCAAGTTCGCAAATTTGTTAAGATGCAGCGGCCCGCCAGCACGCTGCTTATTGGCATTAGACTCTACAACATCCAGACGCGAGGGGATAGACCGTTTCAAAGATTTAGCAGGTACCGTTGCGGAGAATCCACCGCGCCTAAGTATTTGTTAATTCGCTGTAACGCAGGCGCGCCGGTATTGAGGTATCCTTTCGCGCCATGAAACGACATCGAGCACCCGCCCCTGCGCGCATCCTAACCCTCCTGATCGCAGCAGTATTTTTCGCCGCGTTACCGGCGCTCGCGCAGGGGCAGCAGCAGACTCCGCTGCTGGTGATGATTTCTGTGGATGGCATGCGTCTCGATTACGTGACCGGCGCTGATGCGCACGGCGCAAAAATACCGCAACTCCGGCGCTTCCTAAAAGAAGGGAGCTACGCAGATGGCGTGGTCGGCGTCGTGCCGACGGTGACCTATCCGAGCCACACGACGCTGGTAACCGGCGTCTGGCCGGCGAAACACGGGATTTTAGGAAATACGACGTTCGATCCTCTGCAGAAAAACTCCCAAGGTTGGTATTGGTACACCGAAGATATTCGCGTGCCGACGCTGTGGGATGCGGCCGCGGGAGCCGGGCGTACGACTGGCAGCGTGCAGTGGCCGGTGACCGTGGGAGCGCACATCACCTGGAACATTCCTGAATTCTGGCGCGCCAATACCGAGGATGACGCGAAGTTGCTTCGTGCGGTTTCGACGGCGGGGTTGCTGATCGACGCTGACAAGGAAATCGGTTCGTACGCAGGGGGAATCGACTCCTCGATTGAGGCAGACGAACGCCGAAGCCGATACGCGCAATGGATTCTCGAAAAGAAACGGCCGGCGCTGCTGACGCTTCATCTGATCGCTCTGGATCACATCGAACACGACACCGGGCCATTCAGTCCGGAGGCTATCGCGATTTTGGAGCGCCTTGACGCGGCCATCGGAAATGTTCGCCAGACTGCGGAACAGCTAGCGCCCGGTCGCGCCTACGTCGCGGTCGTTTCCGATCACGGCTTTGCGAAGACCGACGCGCAACTGAATTTGTTTCCCCTGTTTCGGCAGGCGAAGTTATTCACCACTGACGACAAAGGGAAGATCAGCGACTGGCGCGCCATGCCCTGGGTGCAGAGCGCCTCGGCGGCCATTATGCTGAAAGATCCCGCTGATGCGCTCACCTTGAAGGAAGTGCGAGAGCTGCTCGCCAAGGTCGCGGCCGATCCCGCTAATGGAATCGACCGTATCCTCGATGCCGACGAACTGCACAAGCGCGGCGGCTTTCCCACTGCTTCCTTTTTTGTCAGCCTGCAGCCAGGATGGAAGATGGGCGGCGCACTGGACGGCCCCGTTTTGTCGAAGACAAAACCTGGCGGCACGCATGGCGAGTTACCCGATCTTCCGGATTTGCGTGCCGCATTTTTCTTGGTTGGACCGGGCGTTCCGCAAGCGCATTCGTTCGGCATCATTGACATGCGCGATGTCGCGCCGACAGTAGCGCACCGAATCGGCCTTGCTTTTCCCTCCGCGGAGGGCAAGGACCTGCTTCCTTAGAATTTCAGTTGAGTTGGTATCGAAATGGATTCGGGCGGCGACTGGATGGCAGCGGACGGCAACCCGTTAGCGCTGTGGCACTATCGTCATTTCGCGCAGGGCTGCGATGCGATCTTCCAACGGGGGATGCGTGCTGAATAGAGCAGACAAAGTTTCCGAGCCAAACATGGGCTTCACGATGCATAGCGCGGCCGTCGTTGGAGAAACCGCGGTCGTCGGGATGCGCTTGTTGTAGGCGCCAAGTTTTTGTAGGGCGCTGATCAGGCCGTACGGTTGGCCGACCATGCGCGCGCCTGTGGCGTCGGCGGAGTATTCGCGCTGCCTGGAAATTCCGAGCTGCAAGAGAAACGCAGCAAACGGCGCCAGAATCAGCATCAGGATCCCTGCCAAGCCGCTGCCCTCGCGATCGTCGTCGCGGCCACCATAACCGAACCACAATCCCATGCGCGCGAGGTAGGTGATGGCACCGGCGATGGTGGCCGCGATAGAGCTAATCAAGATGTCGTAGTTGCGCACGTGCGAAAGTTCATGGGCAATGACGCCCTCGAGCTCGTCGTCGGTCATCAGTTGGAGGAGACCTTCGGTCACAGCGACGGAAGCGTGGCTCGGGTTGCGGCCGGTGGCGAACGCGTTGGGGGCAGCTTCGGGCACAACGTACAGCTTCGGCACCGGCAGATTCGCTTTGGCAGCCAGGCGCTCCATGACTTCGTACAGTCTGGGCACCTGCTCGCGGGTAACCGGTTGCGCGCCACTCGACCATAGTGCGATCTTATCCGAGAAAAAGTAAGCGAATGCATTGCCGACCGCGGCAATGATCAGCGCCATGGTCATGCCGTTACGGCCGCCGAAGTACGCGCCAAAAGTGATGAGCACCAACGTCAGGGCGGTCAGCAGGAATGTCGTGCGTAGAACTCTCATAGGCTTTCCTATCACTATATACGTAAACCGGGGCCTACTTCTTACGTGAGCTGGTGCCCCTCGCAGCGCGCTCGGTCAACGACGATTCTTAGGCCGCGGCCGGTTTCTTTTTCGCCTGCACGCGCTCGAAGCGCACGGAGTCGCTCTTACCGTCGCGGTCCACGCGAATATGATCGCCGGGGAGCACCTTGCCGTCCAGGATTTGCAGCGCCAGCGGATCCTGCACCAGGCGCTGAATCGTGCGGCGCAGCGGCCTGGCGCCGTACGCCGGGTCGTAGCCTTCTTTCACCAACAGCTCCTTCGCCGCGGGTGTGAGTTCGAGCGTGATCTGGCGCTCCGCCAGCAACTGCTCCACTCCGCGCAGCAGGAAATCCACGATGCGCTCGAGCTGTTCCTTGCCGAGCGGATTGAAGATCACAATTTCGTCGATGCGGTTGATGAACTCCGGCCGGAACGCGGCGCGCAACGCATCCATCGCTTCTTTCCTGGCACGCTCG
>Ga0137415_10004547_pt1 | contig 13708 bp, 14 predicted proteins | sample CZODoug3_1_1_16f_FD_183082 | JGI IMG/M metagenome (GOLD analysis project Ga0137415, IMG submission 183082) | Vadose zone soil fungal communities from Angelo Coast Range Reserve, California, USA - CZODoug3_1_1_16fungal (Hybrid Assembly) | ecosystem: Environmental > Terrestrial > Soil > Vadose... | reverse complement strand
CGCGCCGAGCCGTCGCGCTAGGTGCCCGAGACGGCACCGGAGACGAGCCCGCTCACCAGATAGCGCTTGAAGCAGTAGTAGAGGACGACGGGCGGGATCGCGTAGACCGTCGAGACGGCCATCAGGAGGTTCCAGGGTGCGTTGTCGGTCGTGAGGAAGTTCGACATCGCCACCGGGAGCGTCACCCGCGGCTCGCCCGTCAGGAGGAGCAGGGCGTAGAGGTACTCGTTCCACGCGTAGAGGAAGGCGTAGGTGCCGATCGCGATCAGCGGCGGGCGGATCAGCGGCAGATAGAGGTGGACGAAGGTCGCGAGGGTCCCCGCGCCGTCGATCGCCCCGGCCTCCTCGATCTCGGGCGGGAGCGAGCGCGCGTAGTCGCTCAGGACCCAGAGCGCGTACGGCGAGGCGAAGGTCACCATGGCCAGGATGAGCGAGAGCTTCGTGTCGATCAGATCGTAGTCGGCCATCATCTTGAAGAACGGGATCGCGAGGAAGGAGGACGGGATCACGTAGGTGAAGAGCGTGAGCCCCGAGACGAGGCGCCGGAACCGGAAATTCAGGCGCGCCATCGCGAACGAGCCGAGCGCGGCGATCGCCGCGACCAGGACCATGGCCCAGACCGCGACGACGAGGCTGTTGCCGATCTGATGCCAGAAGTAGCGGACGAAGGGGTTGTCCTGCCCCATCGTGTAGGTGTAGCTCCGCACGGTGGGGTGCTCGACGTAGAGCCCCGGCTTGAACAGGTCGTCCGTCGGCGTGAACGAGAGCAGGAGCATGTAGTAGACGGGGAAGAACGTCCAGACCAGGATCACGATCGCCAGGAGGGAGAGCCCGAAGCGGAGCCCGCGCCGCTTTCCCCGACGGGGAACGCTCATATCTTCACCCATCGCAGCAGCAGGCCGATGAAGCCGAGCGTCACGGGCAGCGCCACCGCGAAGGTCGCCAGCCCCCACTCGAGCCGCCCCATCTGGAACGTGTATCGGTACGCGAGCGTCGCCAGCACGTGGGTCGAGTCGCCCGGCGCGCCGCCCGTCATGAGCCACGGCACCGTGAAGTCGCCGAGCGTGAACACCATCGAGAGCAGCGTGCAGATCAGATAGAGGTTCCGGAGCAACGGGAACGTCACGTGGATGAAGTTCTGCACCGGCGAGGCGCCGTCGATCGCGGTCGCCTCGTAGAGCTCGTTCGGGATCGCGCGGCGGCCCGCGAGGAAGATGATCGTCCAGAAGGGCAGATACTTCCAGATGTGGAACACCATCACGGCGCCGAGCGCGGTGTCGTGCCGGGCGAGCCAGGGCACCGAGGCGAGGCCGAGCTTCGTCAGCAGGTGGTTGAAGATCCCCCATTGCGAGTTGAGCATCCAGCGGAACGACAGGACGCCGGGCAGCGCCGGGACCGCCCACGGAATCAGGAACAGGGCCGCGAGGATCCGGATCCAGCGGAAGGGGAAGTCGAGGATGCCGGAGAGGAGCAGCGCCAGGACGAGCTTCACGTTGACGGCGAAGCCCACGTACCAGAGCGTGTTGACGAGCGTGGCCCGGAAGGTCGGGTCCGCGAAGAGCGCACGGTAGCTGTCGGCGTCGAGCGCGTACCAGATCCCGAAGGCCATCGGGTAGATCACGAACGCCGCGAAGAGGAAGAGGAGCGGCGCCGTGAAGAGAAAGCCGTGCGTGGTGCGGGAGCGGAGAAGCCGCGCGACGCGCGCCGGAGGTCTCGGGGCTCCGGCGCGCGTCGGGGGGCTCATCGGGACGGGCTTACTTGTAGCCGGCGAAGATCGCCTTCATGCGCTCGATCGCCTCGTCGGCGGCCTTGTCGGCCGGCCACTTGTCGATGGCGATGCGGGCCATGGCCTTGCCCCAGATGTTCTCGTCGTAGACCTGGGAAAAGGCCGGGTGCTTGTAGTGCTCGAAGACCTTGTTGTCGCGATCGAGGAAGATCGTCGTCGCCACCGGGACGTGGTTGTCCTTCTGGCCCTTCGGGCCCTTGTGGCCGGCGCGCCAGAAGGGGTCGGCGGCGACGTCGTTGAAGGCGGGGAACCAGCGGCCGTTGGCCGCCTTGATGTATTCGGTGAACCGATTCTTCTCGACGACGAACTTGATGAACTCCTTGGCGAGCGTCGGGTTCTTCGAGTCCTTCGGGACGATGATCGTCTTCACGGCCGACAGGTACCGGGCCTTCTTGCCGTCCGGTCCATCCGGCCACTCGATCGTCGCCATGTTGTCGAAGTAGTTCTTCTTCTCGGGATCGTCCTTGTTGAAGAACTGCGCGGCCGGGATCGACTGCGACGGGTTCGGCGTCATCACGACGAGCCGGCTGTGGAAGCCCGCGTTGTTGTCGCCGTCGGTCCAGTTCGTCGCATCGGGCGGCACGTAGCCGGACGTGAAGAGCTCGCCGAACCACGTGAGCGTCTTGATGACGGCGTCGCGGTTCTTCGGCTGGTCGGCGACGACCTTGCCGTCCTTGTCGAGGACCTCGCCGTTGAACGAGAGCAGGGCCATGTCGAAGTTGTACAGGGTGTCGGAGGCGCGCGTAGATTCGGTCATGCCAATGCCGTAGAGCTTGCCGTACTTGGCGGCGTCCTTCTTGCGGAGGGCGTCCTGCGCCTTCTTCCAGTAGCCCCAGTACTCGTCCCACTTCATCGGGATCGTGGCCGGGTCGTCCGCCATGCCGACCTCGCGAAGCAGGTCGCGCCAGTAGTGGATGTGCATCGTCTGCGCTTCGATGGGCACGCCGTAATACGCGCGCTTTTTCGTTTTGCCGTTCATGACGTAGCCGACCTGGAGCATCTTCTCGTTGTAACGGGGCTTGAGGGCCTGGATCACGTCCGAGACGTCGGCGAGCTGGTCGCTCCAGCCGTATTTCGGCACGACCTGCCAGTCGTTGAAGAAGCAGAAGGCCACGTCGGGCACGCGGTGGGCGATCAGCGCGGCATTGATCTTCTTGAGCAGGTCCTCCTGCGCCGTGAAGGACAGATCCACCTCGGCCTTGTGCGCCCCTTCGAATTCCTTCACGATCTTCTGCATCGCGGCGTCTTCTTCGGGGTAGTAGCCCTTGTTCCACCAGACGGTCAGCTTCTGGCTCTGGGCGTACGACGCGGCCGGGACGCCGAGGATGCCGGCGGCACCGGCTCCGATCGCAGCGGTCTTCAGAAAGTCACGACGGGTCTGACTCATGAGAGCCTCCTCGCTGAAGCTCACGGCTCGGCCCCCGCGCGGAGGGCTGTGGCGGCGGGAGTATAACGCGGCGGTTGCGGCCTCACAAGGCGGGGGATCGGCCCGGACGGCCGTCGAAGCCGGCCATGCTATCATCGACGCCACTCGGAGGGCCCGATGAAGATCTGCTTCTTTCATCTGATGCCGTACCGTTTTCTACCGGACGATTTCGAGCACAGGTACCGCTCCGTCTGGGTCGACCCGCCGCACAGCCTCTTCGACCCGGAGAAATGCAGCGGGCTCTACCACGAGTTCCTGGACGAGCTCGAGTTCGCCGAGACGCAGGGCTTCGACGGCCTCTGCGTCAACGAGCACCACAACAATGCGTATGGCCTCATGCCGTCGCCGAACCTCATGGCCGCGACGCTGACTCGGCGGACCTCGCGCGCGGCGGTGATCGTGCTCGGCAACAGCCTGGCCGCCTACAATCCGCCCCTCCGTGTCGCCGAGGAGTTCGCCATGCTCGATCTGCTGAGCCGGGGCCGCCTGGTGGCAGGGTTCCCCGTCGGCACGTCGATGGACATGAACTTCGCCTACGGGATCGATCCCGCGACGCTGCGCGACCGGTATTACGAGGCCCACGACCTCGTCATGCAGGCGTGGACGCGCCCCGAGGTGTTCGCCTTCAACGGCAGGTACACGCAGGTGCGGTACGTGAACATCTGGCCTCAGCCGCTTCAAAAACCACATCCGCCCGTGTGGATCCCCGGCGGCGGCAGCGTCGAGACGTGGGAGTGGACGGCCAAGCTCGACTACGTCTACTGCTATCTCTCTTACTACGGCTACAAGCGCGGCAAGGCCACGATGGACGGTTTCTGGGAGGCGAGCGCGCGTGTGGGCGCGGACGACAACCCCTATCGGGCCGGATTTCTACAGCTCGTGTGCGTGGCAGACACCGATGCGGAAGCGGAACGCCTCTATTTCCCGCACGTGCACTACTTTTACCAGAAGTGCCTCAACGTGTGGGAGGGCTTCGCCGAGGCGCCGGGCTACCGCACACTGAAGACGCTCCAGACGGGGACGAAGCCGCAGGTCGGCGCCCAGGCGAAGAAGATCCGCCAGTCGCTCGACTGGCAGAAATATCTCGACCAGGGTTACGTGATAGCGGGGAGCCCCAAGACCGTTCGCGAGCAGCTCGCGGAGTGCATCAAGACCCTCCGGGTCGGCCACCTCATGGTGCTACTCCAGATCGGCTCGATGCCGAAGGATCTCACGCTCCACAACACCGCGCTCTTCGCCCGCGAGGTGATGCCGCATGTCCGCGACATGTGGCCCGGCTACAAGGACCGCTGGTGGCCGAGTGGCTGTGCGAGCTGAGGCCGTTCGACGGGCGAGGCGAGCCCTTCAATGAGCGAGGCCGTGCGAGCTGAGGCCGTTCGACGGGCGAGGCGAGCCCTAAAATGATCGAAGACACGATGGTCAGCATCCGCGACGGCACCGTGAGCTTCCGCGTGCTGTCGTCGGGCCGCGGGCCTCACGTCGTTTCCTTCCACTCGTTCCACGAGCGCGGCGGCTGGTCGCCGTTCCTCGAGCGCCTGGCCGCGCGTTACACGGTGCACGCCCCGCTCCATCCGGGCGTGGGCGGCTCCGTGGGGGTCGAGACGCTGGAGGATGTGTTCGACCTCACGCTGGCCTACGAGGAGCTGCTCGACGCCCTCGGGATCGGGTCGGCGTCCCTGGTCGGCCACTTCTTCGGTGGGATGGTCGCCGCCGAGCTGGCCGCAGTTTTCTCCGAGCGCGTCGCGCGACTGGTCCTCGTCTCGCCCCTCGGCCTCTGGCGCGACGACGCGCCGTCGGCGGATCTCCTGATCCTCCCGCACGACGATCTGCCCGCCGCGCTCTTCCGCGATCCCGCCTCCGAGGTCGCGCGTCGCTGGGGGGCGGTGCCCGAGAGCGAGGAGGAGAGCCTCGCAGCGCAGATCGAGTCGATCCAGCGTCGCGCGTCGATGGCGAAGTTCGTCTGGCCGATCCCGGACAAGGGGCTCAAGAAGCGCCTGCACCGGGTCGCAGCGCCGACGCTCGTCCTCTGGGGCGACGCGGACCGCGCGAACCCGGTCGCCTACGCGGAGGAGTGGCAACGGCGCATCAAGGGCGCGGCGCTGCGGCTCCTGCCGGGCGGCCACATGGTGCTCCACGAGGTGCCCGAGGTCGCCGCCGCCGCGGTAGCCGAGTTCCTGGGACAATGAGTCTCGTCCACGGCGCGGCCCTCGTCACCGGCGGCGGCTCAGGGATCGGGCGGGCGATCGCCGTGGCGCTCGCCGCCGCGGGGGCGCCCGTGGCGGTCTTCGACCTGCTGCCGGACGGCGGGAAGGAGACGGTCCAGGCGATCGAGGCGAAGGGCGGCCGGGCGCTCTTCGTCTCCGGCGACGTGAGCCGCTGGACCGACGTCGACGGCGCCGTCACGGCCGCGGTCGGCCGGTTCGGCCCGCTCGCGATCATGGTGAACGCGGCGGGGATCCTCGACGGCTACGCGCGCGCCGACGAGCTGACGCCGGCCGTCTTCGAGCGCGTCGTCGCGATCAATCTCACCGGCACGTTCCTCGGCGCCAAGCGTGCGCTCGCCGAGATGCTGCCGCGCGGTGCCGGGCGCATCGTCAACATCGCCTCCGTCGCCGGCCTCATCGGCGACGGCGGCGGCCCCGCCTACGTCGCCTCCAAGCACGGCGTCGTCGGGCTCACCCGCGTGCTCGCCGCGACCCACGCCGCCCAGGGCGTCACGGTGAACGCCATCTGCCCCGGTCCGATCGCGACGGACCTCCGGCAGAACTCCACGCGTATCCTGGGGGCCGGGGCGCCGGTGATGCGCGGCATCGGCGGCGACGAGGCCGCCATCAAGGCCGTGACGCCGGTCGGGCGGCGGGGCACGGTGGAGGAGGTCGCCGCGGCCGCCTGCTACCTCGCGAGCGAGGAGGCGGCATACGTCACGGGACACACGCTCGTCATCGATGGAGGGTGGACAGCGCGATGATCAAACGATTCCACGTACTCTACGTCGGCCAGGTCGAGCTCGACAACATCGGATCGAAGGGCACGCCGGCCGACGCCCGGCGCTACAACAACGAACGACTGAGCGAGCCGTTCTTCGCCGCGCGCGACGTGGCCCAGCTGATGGACGAGCTCGATTACTACGCGCTCTGGACGGCCGAGCACCACTTCCAGCGTGAGGGTTACGAGTGCTTCCCGAACCTCATCCAGCTCTCGCTCTGGCTCGCCACCCAGACGAGGCGCCTCAAGCTCGGCTGCGCCTTCAATGTGGTTCCGATGTGGCACCCGATCCGTCTCGCCGAGGACTACGCGATGGCGGACATCGTCACCGACGGCCGCGTGATCATGGGCGTGGGACGTGGTTACCACTCGCGCGAGGTGGAGACGTTCGGCGCGCCCGTCATCGACCAGGCGGCGAACCGGGAGCTCTTCGAGGAGCAGATCGACCTCATGCTCAAGTGTTTCAACGAGGGAGCGTTCAGCCACCACGGTAAGCACTACGACTGCCCGCCGGCGGTCGAGTACCGCGGCTACCAGCTCACCGAGATCACCTGCGTGCCGCGACCGAAGCACCTGCCCGTGGAGATCTGGATGCCGATCGCGAGCAGCAAGTCCATCGACTACATGGCCAGCAAAAACTTCAAGGCCATGGTGACCCTCAATGGCGAAAAGATCCTCGACGACGTGGTGAAGGCGTACCGCGACGCCTGCGCGAAGCATGGCCGGCGCAAGCAGCTCGGTGAGGACATGATCTGGGGCGCCGGGCTCTACCTCGCCGACACGCGCGAGGAGGCCAAGCGGCGCGTCGAGCCCTCGCACGACGAGCGGTACAAGTGGTTCGCGCCGTTCGGCTTCGTGCGCTACGCGGACGAGCAGGGCCGCACGTGGGGCACGCCGGGCGCGCCGGCGCGTGTGCCCTCGCTGGCCGACGGCATCCAGCAGAAGGCGTGGTTCTGCGGGCCGCCGGCGCACGTCATCGAGGGCATCAAGTCCATCGAGGTCAAGTATCCGGGGCTCGAGGACTTCATGATCCATTGGGCGGAGGGCATCCCGCCCAAGGAGTTCAAGGAGCAGCTCCGCTGGTTCGCGCGCGACGTGATGCCGGCGTTCGGCCAGCGCTGAGCGCGGGCCCCGGCCTCATACCCTCTGGGGGTATTTTCCGGACGGCGGAAGACCCCCAAGGGATGGTGTTTTTTTCTTGCCTCCCCTCGTACATGTGGTAGTAATACCCCCTAGGGAAGTCAAGGGGCGGATGCCCGACCACCAAAAGAGGAGGAGGACATGGCGAAGGGCAGGAAGGCGTTCGGCGGGTACGCGATCAGCTTCAAGGGCTGCAAGGACTCGGTGGAGAAGGTCTTCGGCAGCGCGCCGATCGGGCCGTCCGTGATGACGAAGAAGCTTTGGGCCTACGTGAAGCGGAAGAGGCTCGGGAAGAGGTAGACGGACGCCGCTCCACCGTCTCTGGCGGCTCGCCGACAGCGAGCCGCCCTTTTTTTCGCCCGCCGAGGTCCTAGAGCGGGAGCTGCTCGAGACTCGCGACGATGACGTCGGCCTTGAGGCCGAGCACCTCCTCGGGCGCGCCCTGACGGTTACACCAAGCCACGCGGTAGCCGAACGCCTTCGCGCCCGCGACGTCCCACGCGTTCGACGAGACGAAGAGGAGCTCGCCGGCGGGGATGGAGAGCGCCTGAGGCCCGAGCGCGTAGACCTGCGGCGCGGGTTTGTACGTCTTCACCGCGTCCACGGAGAGCACGTGCTCGACGTGGCGGCCGAGGTCGCTCGAGCGCACCGCGGCCGCGAGCATGGGGGGCGAGCCGTTCGAGAGGATCGCACGCGGGCGTCCCGCGAGGCGTTCGAGGGCCGGCCTCACCTCGGGAAAGCACGCGAGCGAGAGATACGCCTCCATGAGCCGCCGCACGTCCGCCTCGCTCGCCCGCAGCCCGAGCCGTTGGAGCGCCCAGCGGAGCGCCGCCTCGGTCACCGCCCAGAAGTCCTCGTAGCGCCCCATGAGCGCTCGGAGCCACGTGTACTCGAGCTGCTTCTGTCGCCACGTGGTCGAGAGCGCTACCGGGTCGCTCGTGAGGGCGCGCCCCGCCTCGACGACCGAGTGGACGTCGAAGAGCGTGCCGTAGGCGTCAAAGACGTAGCCGCGCGGGGTCACCGCGAAGCGGCGGCGCGGCGCGCGCGGACGGGCTTCTTCGGCCCGGGGCGCGCGCGCTCGTCGGGCGCGGGCTCGAGCCCGGTCTCGACGAACGCGTAGTGTAGGAGCTTCTTCGCGTCGAGGAACGACAGCGCGCGGGTGCGCGCGCCGAGCACGATCATGACGAACTGCTGGCTGCCGCGCCACGCCGAGACGGCGAGGTTATAGCCCGCCTCGCGCGTGAAGCCGGTTTTGAGCGCCTGGACGCCGACGGGGTCGTTGAAGAGCGGGATGTGCCGCACGTAGACGCGACCGTTGAAGACGAAGGTCTGGCCGCCGAGCAGGATCCGCGAATCCGGATAGTCCTGGAGGAGGCGCATGATGAGCACGGCCAGGTCGTGCGCGCTGCTGCGCTGCGACGGGTCGGGCAGCCCGTGGGCGTTCGCGAACCGCGTGGCCGTGAGGGCGAGGTCTCGCGCCTTCGCGTTCATGCGCTCGACGAACGTCGCCTCGTCGCCCGAGAGGCGCTCGGCGAGCGCCGTCGCGGCGTCGTTCGCCGACGCGATCGCGACGCCCTCGAGCAAGACGCGCAGCGGCACCGACGCGCCCGCGCGGAGGCCCATGCGGTACTTCGGCGTCAGCGCGGCGTAGTGGCTGACCTGGACGGGCTCCTCGATATCGACCTTGCCGCGGTCGAGGTCCTCGTAGGCGAGGTACAGCGTCATGAGCTTGACGAGGCTCGCCGGCGGCCGCTCCTCCTCGGCGTTCTTCGCGAAGAGCACGCGCCCCTCGAGATCGACGACGAGCGCCGACTCGGCGCTGACCGCGACCGGGCGGCCGTTAGGCGAGGGCTGGACGGTCTGCGCAGACGCGAGCAGGGGAGCCGACATGACGGCCAGCGCCACCAGGACGGCGCGTGCCACCGGGATGGCGATCAGGCGCGTCGGATGCACAGGAGGCCATTTTAGCCAGCGGCGGAAGCCACCGGCAAGGAGAAACCCCTTCAGCGGACCGCCTGCTTCAGCTCCTTCGACGGCTTGAAACGGGGCACCCGGCCGCCGACGGTGACGGACTGGCCCGTCCGCGGATTCTTCATCGTGCGCGGCTTGCGGCGCGCAACGGAGAACGTGCCGAAGCCGACGAGGGTCACGGAGTCGCCGCGCTTGAGCGAGGTACGCACGCCCGCGAGCATGGCCCGGACGGCGCGTTCGGTCGCCGCCTTCGGCCAGCCCGCGGCCTGCGCCATCCGCACGACGAGGTCCGCCTTCGTCATTCCGCTACATGCCGAACATGGCGCGCGCCTCGTCCAGCACCGTCTCGGTGATGGACGCGTGGCCCTTGTCTTCGGCGTACCGCTCGACGGCCCGCCGGGCCATCGGCCGGATGAACGACGGGATGCGCTCGATGCGCGCCTCGGCCTCGGGCGTCCACACGACGCCGGAAGGCGCAGGCGCGGCGCCCTCGTCGAGCGTCGCCGCGAAGGGGCAGCCCGGCCCCTCGCTCGAGGCGCCGGCCGTCGGTGCGCCCTCGAAGGCGTCGGGGCGCGCGTGCGCGAGCGAGCTCCGGAGGTGCTCGAACGGCTCGACCGGCGCGGCACGGCCGCCGACCTTCACGCCGAGGCTCCGCACCATCTGCGTCTCGAACGGATTCGTGAGCATCGCGACGCGGAAGCCGCACTCCGGGCAGCGGAAGGTGACGCTGAGCGAGCCCTCGTCTGGTCCCTCCGTCGAGTGGAGCTTCATCGGCTGGTCGCAGTCGAGACACAGGAATTTCATGACCGCGCCATTCTAGCAGAAGCGGTCGCCGCGCGTCCGGCCAGGGCGGAGCGGCGGCCACGCCCGCCGCGAGGCCGGCGTCTGCATCAGCGCGACGGCGAGCGCGGCGAACGTGAACGCGACCCAGTGACGTGCGAGCGCGCCACGCAGCGCGACCACGGAGAGGAACACGTACGCGGCGAAGCGCGCGCGGGGATGGCGACGCCAGAGCAGGAACGCGATCACCGGCGCCGCGAGCCCCGAGACCCACCAGCGCGCGAGCCCGAGCGCGAGGACCGCGTAGACGAGCAGCGCTGCGGGAAGAAGGAGGGCGACCGCCGGGCGTGACCGGCCCACCGCTGGGTCTCGCTCGTACTCTCGTGGCAAATCCACGTCTGTCGATCGCCTCGTGACCGGCTCCGGCTCTCGGCCGCCCCAGAGTATACCCGTCCCCGCGCCACGCGCGTCTGGCGAGCCCGCACCAAATGCCTTAGAGTGAGGCTCCGCCGTCACGTAGCCTGGTAGAAAGGAGCTGGCCATCATGTCGACCGATCTCATCCTCGATCTTCTGATCCGTTACGGATTCCAGGTGCTGGGGGCCTTCGCCATCCTGGCCGTCGGCGCGATCGCCGCCCGCTGGATCGGTGGCCTCGCCGATCACGGGCTCTAGAAGAGGGCGATCGAGCCGCCTCTGCGGAAGCTCATCGTGCGCGCGGTCAAGGTCGTCGTCGTCCTCTTCGCCTGCGTCGTGGCGCTCGACAAGTTCGGCTTCCAGATCGCTCCACTGGTCGCCGGCATCGGCGTCGCCGGCCTGGGCGTTGGTATCGCGCTCCAGGGCGTGCTGAGCAACGTGATGGCGGGGCTCACGATCATTTTCACCAAGCCCTTTCGCGTAGGCGAGTACATCGAGCTGGTCGGCGTGCACGGCGACGTCGTGGCGATCGAGCTGTTCTCGACGACGTTGCTCCATCCCGACCGGTCGCGCGTCGTCATCCCGAACCGCAAGATCGTCGGCGAGATCTTGCACAACTACGGCGCGATCCGACAGCTCAACCTCGTCGTAGGGATCGCCTACAACGGTGATGTGGATCGGGCGCTTGCGATCATTCGCGACGTGCTCGCGAAGAACCCGCGCGTTCTGAAGGATCCAGCGCCCGGCGTCGGTATCAGCGCCCTGGCCGATTCGGCGATTACCGTGGCCATACAGCCTTGGGTCGCGGCGGCCGACTACGGAGCCGCTCAGGCCGAGCTCTACCGGGCCGTGCTGGCGCAGCTCCGGAAGCACCAGATCGAGATCCCGTTCCCCCAGCGTGAGGTCCGCCTGCATCCGGCGGCGTGATCACGAACATAATGAGCCGCCGGCAGCGCTGACTCGAGCCGTGGTCGGCGCTGCACAACCTCCGCACACGGTGGTAAACTCGACGGCGTTTCACCCGCAGTTATCGGAAAAGCCGGTGTAGCTCAGTGGCAGAGCAGCTGATTCGTAATCAGCAGGTCGCGGGTTCAAGTCCCGCCGCCGGCTCCAGCACTTACGCGACGCTCCGTGGTCTTGGTTCCAGGCACGAAGCCGAGCTTCGCGCCGTTCGTCAGGATGAGACAGACGTAGGTGTCGCGGCGTCCGGCAGTAGCACTGGGCCGAAGCGCGACGGATCCGGAAGCCTTGCCGCGCGGGAACGTGCAGAGCGGACGCGCCCCGAGCGTCACTGGGGGCGACGCGGTGGATCGCACTCATCGAATTGTCAACCCGGTCGGCGCGGTCGGGGGCATACCCGCCGCGCTCGTGTAGCACGCAGCCGCATCGAAGGCGAGCGGGACGGGACTCAGCGTGCCGTAGTTGGCGGTATCCTTGGCGGTGTTCTCGTAGCAGCGACGTGACGGGATCTTGTTCGCGTGCCCGCCGAGCGTCGCCGAGGCGCCGCTGCCCTCAGAGAGAGTCCCGCTCGTGACGTCGGGGCCCATCGGGGGCCAGGGCGGCGTGCCCCAGGGCGTGCCCCACCACGCGGGCGGCGACGCCGCCAAGTAGAAGGACGCAGGAAGGGTCTGACTCGGGTTGGCGAGCGCCGGGAACGCCACGGCCCCTGAGCCGTTCTCGCCGGCCACGAAGCGCACGGCGTTGTTCACGGTATCGTAATTCCCCCAGCGCATCATGGTGCTCTTGACGAGCGGATCTTGGGCGACGACGGAATCATTCTGACAGGACGTGTTTGCCCAGCCGAGATTATAGATCGATCTGTCGCAGCTCACGTTTGTCGGCACGGCCGACTCATAGTTGGTGTGATAGCCGCCCGTGCCGAGCACGTTCCCGACATATTGCGTATATCGGGTGTGGGCGAACACGAGGCCCGGGCTCGTCTCGGCGGTCTTTCCAGCGACTTGGCGGCCGAGTCGGTTCCGGAAGACCGTCTCGAAGTTGTGGGGTCCGTGCACGGTGTCGTAGACCAGCGTGTGGGTATCGTTGCCCTCGATGAGATTGTAGGCGGTGACATCATGGACGGTGATGCTCGACCACAGGAAGTTGGTCGTGCCCGTGTCGTTGATGCCGTAGTTGTAGGCTACGACGTTGCCCGTGCCGGTGCCGATGAGGATATGGGCGGTGAACTTCTCGAAGATGTTGTTTTCGAGCAGCAGATCGCTCGTGAGGAACGTCTCCAGGCCGTAGTCCGTCGCGCCGCCGCCGACGTGCTCACCGTAGAAATACGTGTCGCGGACGGTGCAGCGCCCCGTGAGATACGCCTGCACCGCGCTGCGCATCCCATCGCCCTTGAAGATGCGCAGGTTCTTGACCCAGCATCCGTAGGCGTTGAAGGCGAAGATGCCATTTCGGCCCCCCGAGCCTGCCAGGAAATCCAACGTCATGTCTTCGATGCCGACATTCTTGATGACCGTGGTCGGCCACCACACACCTGGATTTTGGCTGGACCGCCAGTTCGGCATGTAAAGGCCGGGCGAGATCGTGACGTTGTTGCCGCTCACCGAGACGACGCTCACAATCTGGTGGGACGTGCGGCCCTTGGTCTGGCCCGTACATCCAGAAACGGGTAGTCCGGTGACTCCCGTCGTAGCCCCGTTACAGCTGCGACTATTCGGAACGCTGTTCCCGGATGAGATGCAGCCGACGCGGTTCGCATCGGTCACGGTGCTATCGCACACAAGCACGTTGCCGGTGTCGAGCAGATCATTGTCCTGGTCGAGATAGAGCACTTGGCCGGCGACGATACCGGCGGCGCTGCCGAGCGTAATCACAGTCGTCCCTTGAGCGTAGCCCGCCGTCCACGTAGTCGAGTGCTGTACAGCGTCGGTGTAATTGCCGCTCCCGGCCATACAAATATAGGCCTGGACAAAACATCCACCGCTCCCGCTGATCACGAGCCGCGTTGAGAGCGGGCCGGCCCCCCGGAGGGCCACGTTGCTTTTAGATGCAAAGTTAATGGTTCCGGAACTCAGCGCGAAGGTCCCGGCGGCGAAGCGGACGAACTGGTTCGGACCGCAGGCGGCGATCGCGCTGTTGATCGTCGTCGTGGTCGCGCCGGGATTGATCGTCGCCCCACACTGGGCCCATGAGATGCTGGGGATGCCGCCCGAGACGCCCGCGTTGTCCTGCCAGCGGATTGCGCGCG
>Ga0137415_10004546_pt1 | contig 13708 bp, 8 predicted proteins | sample CZODoug3_1_1_16f_FD_183082 | JGI IMG/M metagenome (GOLD analysis project Ga0137415, IMG submission 183082) | Vadose zone soil fungal communities from Angelo Coast Range Reserve, California, USA - CZODoug3_1_1_16fungal (Hybrid Assembly) | ecosystem: Environmental > Terrestrial > Soil > Vadose... | reverse complement strand
CACCGACATGGTGTTCATCGATCCCATCGGCACCGGATTCTCCAAGCCCGTCGGCAAAGGCACGGGGAAGGACTTCTGGGGCGTGGACGAAGACGCCAAGGCGCTCGCGCAGTTCATCTCGCAGTACGTGAGCCGCACCGGCCGCTGGGCCTCGCCCAAGTATCTGATCGGTGAGAGCTACGGCACGACCCGCTCCGCTGTGCTCGGTAACCGCCTCGAGCGCGACGGCATGTCGCTCAACGGGATCGTGCTGATCTCATCGGTGCTCGATTTCGAGACGCTGCTGTTCGCGCCCGGCCACGATCTCTCGTATGTCCTTTATCTGCCGAGCTACGCCGCGACGGCCGCGTATCACAAGGTGACCCCCGCGCCCGCGAACATGGGGGCGTTCCTGACCGAGGTGCGCCGCTACGCGATGGGCGACTACGCCGCTGCCCTCGCCGCGGGCGCGACGCTCCCGGCGGACCGCAAAGCCGCGGTCGCGACGCAAGTGGCCGCCTACACCGGGTTGTCGGAGGACTACCTGCTGAAGGCCGACCTGCGCGTGCCCCTGCGTCAGTTCATGGCGGAGCTGCAGCGCAGCCGTGGTCTCGTCACGGGTCGGCTCGATTCGCGCTTCTCAGGGCCCTTGCCCGATCTCCTGACCGAGAACGCTCCGGGCGATCCGCAGTCCGCGGCGGTGACCGGCGCGTTCACCGCGGCCGCCAACGCCTACCTGCGCGGCGAGCTCAAGTTCGACACGCCGGACCGCTACGTGATGGGCGGCGGTGTGCAATGGAGCTGGGCTCGCGAAGGGCAGCGCGGCTGGGCCGCAACTACCTATGTGGGATCGGACCTCACCCAGGTGCTCGTCACGAACCCGCATCTGCGGATCGAGATCGAGAATGGCTATTACGACCTCGCGACGCCGTTCTTCGCGACCGAGTATACGGTGAACCACCTGGAGGGGCTGTCGCCCGATTTGCGCGACAACATCACCCTCAAGTACTACGACGCCGGGCACATGATGTATCTGCACGAACCGGCGCTCGCGGAGCTGAAGCAGAACGTAGCGCGCTTCATCACCAATCCCGCGCCCGCGACTGCGCGGGCGGCTGGATCGCATTGAGTCAGCGGCGCCGCAGCGCGACGGCGTCGATGTCGAACGTCACGGCATCGGCCACGCGCACGGTGCCGCCCGGCCCACCGCGGTAGGGACGGATGCCGTAGTCTGATTGGCGCACCGTGAACGTAGTCGTTGCACGGAGCGTGTCCGGCCCGATGCGAACGCGCACCACCAGCGGCACGGTGCGCGTTTGGCCTTTCATGGTGAACGCTGCTTGCACTCGAAGTGTGTCTCCGGTCTTTTCGACCGCTTGCGACGTGAGCGTGATTTCCGAGTATTGCGCCACGTCCAGTACTTCCGTGCGCATTGCCGCCGTCACTTTACGGATTTCCGCGGTATCCGGCGGCGTCAGCACCTCGAGGCGCTCGGTCGCGATGGATACGGTAACGCGTGACGACTCCGGTTGTTGTGGATAGTACACGATGCGCCCCGAGAACTCGCGGGCTTGAATGAGATGTTCATGGCCGGCGAATCCGAACAGCCCCGCCTTCCCCGTGCGTACCACGAGGCGGCTCGAGGGCGCGAGGTCGTAGATGACGGAATCACGAGCAAGTGATTGCGTCACTGCAGCGAATGCGAGCAATCCTGCGATCATTGCTCCTCCACGATCCCGCCCGGCAGAATGCTCTTTGCGCCGAACTTGTCCCGGACGCGGTCGATAGCTCGCGACAGGCCGCGATCGCGTTCGGTTTCCTCGGACAGTATCGCAAGCTGATCGGTCACCGCCGCCTTCGCCAGGCCCGACAGCCGAACGCCGACGAGCCGGGCCGGCACCCGTCGAGTCCTGCGCAAGCCGGCGAGCAGTTCGTGCGCGACACGCAAAATCACGCGGTCCGACACGACCGCCTCGGGGAGCGTGCGCTGGGCGGAGCGCGTCTTGAAATCCCAATCGCGCAGCCGCACCGCCACCGTTCGCGCCGTGAGCCCATCGCCGCGCATGTCCGCGGCGGCGCGCGTCACGAGCCGCAGCAGCTCGCGCGCGATGTCCGTGTCCTCACGCAGATCTTTCCCAAACGTTTCGTCGCGGCTGATGCCGCGGTTCATGGTGCGATGGTAGACGTCCCCCTCGTCGCGACCGTGCACCCGATGCCACAGCCAGTGCGCTTCGCGCTTGCTCATCCAGCGCTCGAGCGCCGGCAGGTCGTGGCGGAGCACGTCTTCCACGGTGATCAGACCGTGGCGCGCGAGCCGGGCCTGGAACTTGGGACCGACGAGGGGAATGTCCGCCAGCGTGCAGGATCGTAGAAACGATTCCTCCGCGCCGGGCTCGATAATCACGACCCCGCCGCCACCCGCGCTCGGCTTGGCGCGGTCCACCGCCATCTTCGCGATGAGCTTGTTCGTCCCGCCGCCGATCGAAAGGGTGAGCCCGGTCGCGTCGCGCAGCGCTGAACGGATCCGCTCCGCGGTCGTTGCGAGCGGCTCGTGGTGATAGACGCCCTCGGTCCCGGTCAGGTCGAGATACCATTCATCGATACTCGCGCCTTCGACCACCGGCGAGAACTGGTGCAACAGCTTGCGAATCTCGGCGCTCTTCTGGCTGCACGCCTTGAAGGGGACGGGGACACACACCGCATCGGGACAGAGACGGAGCGCGCGGGCAATCGGCATCGCCGAGCGGACGCCGTATTTGCGGGTTTCGTAGGAGGCGGAGCAGACGACGCCGCGGCTGTCGCGGGAGCCGCCGACGATGAGGAGGGGCGCTGCTCCGGCGCGGTCGGGATCGACGGCGCGCGCGACGGCGACGTAGAATGCGTCAGCATCTGCCAGGAGAATCCGACGCATGGAAAACCGAAGCTATCCCGAAACTACGACACCGGCAAGCCGCCAGCTCTTAGCGCAGGAAGTACCGAGCCGACAGCGCGAACCCTTCGACGGTGTCCCGACGACCGTCGTCCAGGCGACCCTGTTCGACCAGATAGGAGAGCCGGAGCCGGAGCGGACGTTTGGGGACGATTGTTTCGAGACCGAGTTCGACACCTCTCCCACTAGCCGACGCTGTCGGTCGATTCAGGCTGCCGCTGAACCCTAGCCACAACTCGGCAAAGCTATCGAGGCGTCCCGGGAAGATTCCGCCGCGCGCGCCGAGACCGCCCGTCCAAAACAACCAGCGCCGGTCACTCAGGCCCGATGTGACGAACGTGCGGGCGCGGGGCCCCAGCCAGACCTGCAGCCACGGACGAGCCTGGTAGCCCGCGAGCAACTCGCCCTGCACGACATCGCGCCCGGCGGTGTCGCTCGTGACGTGACCTTGCCCGTAGCGCAGCCGTGCGATGAGTCGGCCGCGCATGGCGATCGCCTCCCCACTGAGCAACGAGCCGGTCAGGCGCGTCTGCGCCGAACCAAACCGGGAATGGACGATCTCGCGCCCGGCACCCGCGCCAAACGTCGCGGTCCAGCGCGATTGCGCGTGTAATTGCGCGGTGAAGGCGAGTGCACTCGCGACCGCAACGCATGGGACCAGGAGCCGGCGACTCATGGTCCCGTTCCTTCGGGCGTCAGGATCAGCGGCGTGCCGGTGCGCACGCCGATCAAGCCACGTCCTCGCTCAGCATTGCGTCGCGTTACAGCCGCGACCGCGTTCTGCCACTCACGAATCCCGCGGTTGTGCACGACATTCGCGGGAATCTGCCGACCGGGTCGATGGGACACGAAGGCGACGATGCTCGCGAGTGTAACCGTGCCTCCCACTACAAAGCGCACACCGCTCGGCTGCTCACCGCGCGCGACGAGGCCAGGCAACACCGCCACGCCCACGCCGCCGAGGACCCCGGGGGCGAGAACGCGCAACGCCGGTCCCATCGGTCGCCGTTCGGGCAGCAGCACCGTATCGGCAGGGGCCGGCGGGTGGGCAAGGGTGTCGGTGGGTCCGGGGAGCACCTCGATCGGCATGCGCATGATCCGCACGACGCGCCCGTCACGATTGAACGACGACACGGCGAGGACGTAAGAGCCGCTTGGGGGAGGTCTGGTGCCGGCGGAGTCGAGTCCATTCCAGCGGAGGACGAGGCTGTCGCCGATCGGACCCCGATACAACGTGCGCACCATACGCCCATCCAATGCGACAAGCGCAGCGGCGATATCGTGGACGGAGCTGGCGTAGAGTCTGACTGCCACCGCGTCCTTGCCGGGCCGGATCGCCGTATCCGCAGGCGCTTCCCCAATGACCGCCGGCGTCGCGCGCCGGACCACTTCATAGAGCAGCAGCAGCTGCGGCGGGAACACGAGCTCGTCGGGACGAAACCGCGGATTCGCGACGACGAGCCGGCGCGCGATCGCGCGGGCCGAATCGCGGCGGTCGCGGAGCAGCTCGGTCGCGGCGAGGTAGCTGAGCGCGCGCGAAACATCGGCGGGCGAAAGCGCATCCTTGCCTTGAACCGCGAGTGCGCGGCGCAATAGCCCGGCAGCCTGCTCGAACTCGAGGTCGTCATAGGCGCGCACGCCTTGTGTGAGCGTGCCGCTGGCCGCCTGACCCGCCGCACGCCCCGGGAGAGCTACTGCGCCGGTGCACAGCACGACGAGCAGCAGGGCGGATCTCATGAGCCGACCGGCGCGAGTGTCCTGCGCGTCCATTTGATCTCTTGACCTGGCGTGGCCGTCAGCACGGTGTCGAACGGCGCGAAGCCGTCACGCCTGACCTGAATCCGGTGGCGACCGGCCTGAATCTCGAACCTGACCACGGGTGTGCTGCCAATCGCCTTGCCGTCGACGTAGAGCATTCCTGTCGGCTTTGTGCTGAGAGACAGCCGCGCGTGGGCAGCTGCCGGCTGACGAGGCCGGGCGGTATCAGCCGGGGCTGGCACGACGGGAGGCACCCGGGTAGCAACCTGCGGGATCGAGTCGACAGTCTGGTGCGTCGCCCCATTTGCCGCCCCGCTCGGACGAAGCGTTGCCCAGACGACGCCGCCGAGGAGCGCGACGCCGGCCAAGACCGACAGTGCGAGCGCCGGGCGTCGCCGCCAGGACTGCGCAAGGCGCACAGTCGGTGCGTTGGCCAGAATGTCGCGGCGCGTTCCGGCGCTGCCGGGTCGTGCGAACGTGGCCGACACCCGCGGCGCCGCATCGGCCCCGAGCGCGCGGACGAACGCCGCAACGTCAGGGAACCGCTCGGCGGGGTTTTTGCTCATCGCGCGGGCCACGGCGTCCGAAACGCTGCGCGGGATGTCGTCGCGCGCGTGGCTGAGTCGCGGCGCCGGCTCGAGCAGGTGTTTGCGGATCAGCTCGCCGACCGATTCGCCCGTGAATGGGAGCGAACCTGTCAGCGCCTCCCACACCAGGATGGCCAGGGAGTACTGATCGCAGCGCCCGTCAACCGGCTTCCCTTCGACCTGCTCGGGAGACATGTAGCGCGGCGTTCCGAGCGACGCGCCCGTCTGGGTCAGGGAGACGCTGCCGAACGCGCGCGCGACGCCGAAGTCGCAGACGTATGCCCAGCCCGACTCCTCGATCATCACGTTGGCCGGTTTCACGTCGCGATGGACGACGCCCTGCCGGTGCGCGTACTGCAGGGCATCGCCCACCTGCTGGACAATGCTGCGCACGTCCGCGAGGGGCAGCCCGCCGTGCTCGGCGATGATCTGCTCGAGCGAGCGCCCGCGGATCCGCTTCATCGTGTACCAGAGGAATGTGCTCGTCGCCCCGACGCGGAAAATCGGCACGATGTGCGGATGATCGAGCGAGGCGGAGATCTTGCCTTCGCGCTCGAATCGCTCGGCCGCGTCGGCGCCATCGAAGAGCTGAAGCGGCAGCACTTTGATCGCCACCTGGCGGTTGAGCTCCACCTCCTGCGCCAGAAAGACGAGCGACATGCCGCCGCGTCCGAGCAGATCGGTGATCTGGTACTCGCGCGAGAGGTCGCGTCGCATCACGCTCAACAGCTCGGCGGGGATACTCTCGCCGTCTGTCGCGTTCGTCCTGGCGTCCGGAGCGTCGTCGTTAGGGGACATGGAAGTCCGCCACCGATTCGGCGTTGCCGCCAAAAGAGACCCACGCGCTACAACGCGCTGTCTGGTCACAGGCGTGGGCGCGCCAATGGTAATTGGCTTGAAGGAGGGGCACCGAGTACCCCGCGGCGGCGGCCGCGGTGCTGCCCGACGCCACGCCGGTGCCGCGGTAGAGATTCGTCGTTCCATCGAACGCTGAGCCGGTCGCCTTGACCTCGACCTCGAGGACGATCGCGTCGCCGGGATCGGGGTCGGTCACCGTTGCCTTGAAGGTCACGGTTTGCGCACTGCCCAACCCGCCACCGGTGCCTCCGCCGACGGGAATCACGGCGGCGCCGTTGAACTGATTCAATGACAAGCTGTCGATCGACGGGTTTTCGGGGACGCCATTGACCACAAAGTCGGCCGCCGCGTCGGAATTCCCACCGAAACTCACCCAGGGGCTGCAGCGCAACGTCTTGTCGCATGTGCGGGCGCGCCAGTGGTAGCTGGCGTTCTCGGATAGCCCCGTCGCGCGGATCCACGCCGTGGCGCCCACGCCAACGTAAGCGCTCAGATGGCTCGCCGTTCCGCTGAACGGGCTCGAGACGTCGACCAGCTCGACTTCCAGCCGTACCGAGTCGCGAGGGTTCGGATCGCTGACCGTGCTCTTGAGGACGATCACGTTCTGCGGTGTCACGACCCCGATTCCTACGGACGTCACACTGTCGCCGCGGAACTGCAGAATCGATTGCGGAAGATTCGGCGCGCGCTCTCGGACGAGTGAGAGTGAGAACGCACCGGTATCCGCGGCGCCGACCGTCGTGGCCTCGATCACGTAGCGACCCGCTGCCGGCACGCGAAACTCGAGGATGCAGGACGGCCCCGTCGAGCCGGGGCAATCGTCGTTCTGACTCAACAGGCTCCCCAGACTGTCATGAAGCGTGAGGTAGGCATCGAAGCTGGGGCTCGTCAGCCTGAATGAAAGCGTGTCTCCAAGGTTCGCGTCCACGCGGTAGCGCTTCGCAAAGCTGCCCGCTCGATCAGGGGCGCCACAGTCCGCCGACGCAATTGCGGCGTTGACCAGCGCGTCGGGAATGATGGTGGGCTCGGCGCAGGGCTTGATCGAGAAGCTGACAGTGACGGTTTGCAACGAGTCGATGGCTCCTGGCGCGGTGATCGTGACGGTTCCCGTCTGCATACCGGCGCCGAGTGTGCCCGGCGTCAGCGACACAGTAATGAAGGCGGAGTCCTGCGGTGCCACACTACCGGTGTCCGTGGACAGTGAGAGCCACGGGGTATCGACGCTGCCGCTCCACGTGAATGGCAGCTCTCCGGTATTGCCGATTCGCACGACGAACGTGCGGGGCTGCCCGCTGCCGGCGAACGCCGAATCCCCGCGCGTCGCCGGAGAGACCGTGAGCCTGGGCTCGGGCGCGAGCACGGTGAACGCGACGGGGACTTTGACGGTGTCCCCGGGCGCCTGTTGCGACGTGAAGGCGATCGTGTCGTGGTGAATAGACTGTGAGAGCGTGTCGCCACGCAGCTCGACGACCAGGCTGTCCGGCGCGGCCCCCGAGCTGGGCGCGAGCGTCACCCAGCGCGACGCGGCGGTCGCGGTCCAGAACAGCGTTGCGCCGTCCGCACTGATGAGCCGCAGGACTGCCCTGACCGTATCGGTCGAGGTCGCGTGCGCCGAGTCGAGAATCGCGACGGGGCTCACGACGAGCCGGTCATGAACCGTCGGCTTGACGAGCTTGTCGAGGCGGCACGTGACGACCGACAGCGTCATGAGCAAGCAGCCCGTCGCCAAATGAATGGCGGCGGGCCTGGCGGAGCTCAGGATTCGGTCGAACCGACTGCAGGGGCGCGTAACGTCCAAGTCCCGGTAATTGGGCGACTTATCCTACCATTCCTGAACCCCTACAGATGTGTGGCTGGTCACGTTGTGGAATCAACGATCATCACTGGGGCGCTAGGTTAGTGCGGTTGCAGAAGTTGCTCTATTTTTCGTGCCCATGACCAAAGGCACTATCGGCATCCTCACCGGCGGCGGCGACGTTCCCGGTCTCAATCCCGCCATCCGCGCTATCACGATTCGCGCCCTCCGCGACGGTTACAAGGTCGTCGGTATTCGGCACGGTTGGGGCGGGCTGGTCGACTACTCGCGCGAAAAGGGCGCGGACAACAGCGAGCAGATTCTTCCGCTCACCGAAGCGATCGTGAATCGCGCCGGCCGGACGGGCGGCACGTTCCTCCACACCTCGCGCGTGCGGCCGAGTCATCTGCCCAAAGACCGCGTGCCGGCGCATCTCAGCGGCTATGGCGAGAAGACGAACGACATCACCAAGGATGTCATCAAGAACCTCGAGCACATCGGCGTCGACGTCCTGATTCCGATCGGCGGCGACGACACGCTGAGCTACGCGAAACGTCTGCACGACGAGGGGCTGAAGGTTGTCGCGATTCCCAAGACGATGGACAACGACGTCTACGGCACCGACTACTGCATCGGGTTCAGCACCTGCGTCACGCGCACGATCGAGCTGACCCACCGGCTCCGCACGTCGGCCGGCTCGCACGAGCGCTTCCTCGTGATCGAGGTGTTCGGCCGCTACGCCGGTTTTACCGCACTGCTCCCGACGATGGCCGGCGCAGCCGACCGTTGCGTGATCCCCGAGTACCCCGTCGAAGTCGAGCACCTCGCCGAACTGCTGGTTCAGGACCGCAACAAGAACCCGAGCCGCTATTCGGTTGTCCTCATCTCGGAGGGGGCGCGGCTCACCTCGAACGAAGGGATGAGCTTCGAGGGCGAAGAGACCGACATGTTCGGGCACCGCAAGCTCGGCGGGATCGGCGATCAGATCGGCGCGGCGCTCAAGGAGTGCTCGGCGAAATACAACAACGGACGGCGCGTCGACGTTGTGAACCAGCGGCTCGGCTATCTCGTCCGCTCGGGTGATCCCGACGCGCTCGACTCGATCGTGCCGATGGCGTTCGGCAATCTCGCGCTCGGCCTCGTGGTGAAGAAGCAGTACGGCCGCCTCGTGAGCATTCATAAGGGCTTCTACGACACCGTGCCCCTGTCGAGCGTGACGTCGGAGAAGAAGGTGGTGGCGGTTTCGAAGTACTACAACACGCAACGCCTCCGGCCGATTTACCAGTTCGACGGTGCGCCGCTCTTCATCATGACGAGCGACTGATGGGGCCTTCGGATCGCGCCACGAGCCGCCCGGAAAGCGAGATGCTCCAGCGGGCACTTAGGTAACGCACCGAGTTGAAGCGACTTGCAGCGTGCTGCAGCGTCGCCATTGCACGTAGTCCACACACTGTTCGCGCGCGCTTACACGGCGATCGTGGGGGCGCGTCTTCAGTTCATATCTAGTGGGTCGTCTGCAAGGACATACCTACTTACGTCGTAACGCGCAGGGGCATGCCGAGGGCTGGCATATGCCTTGCGCGTCTGCTTTTCGGAAGTCGTCGCGAACGCTGTTCAACCCCACGCCAAACTGCAAAGAGCGCACCGTGCAGCGCGATTCTGGACCGTTGGTGCCCGTCGTGTCTCGTGACGCGCTCGACACGTCGCCGGTATTGCCGGTCGACGTTCGGCGCCCGGTGGCGTCATCGGTCGCGCCACCCATCGTGGGCCGGCCGAGCGTGCGGGGGAAATTCTTCTTCGCCGGAGACCAGAAGCTCTATCTCCGCGGCGTGACGTATGGGACATTCCGCCCGCTTGCCGACGGCAGCGAGGTTCCGGAGCCGGACGTCGTCGAGCGCGACTTCGCGGGCATGGCGGCGCACGGGTTCAACGCGGTGCGCGTCTATTCCGTCCCGCCCCGGTGGCTGCTCGACGCCGCCGCGCGTCACGACCTGCGGGTGATGGTCGGCCTGCCCGTGGAGCGCTACATCGGGTTCCTCGCCGACAAGCGGAAAGACGCGCCCGATCTTGCGCAGATCGTGCGCGCCGGCGTGCGCGCCTGCGCGGACCATCCCGCGGTCCTGTGTTATGCGATCGGCAACGAGATTCCCGCGCCCGTCGCGCGCTGGTTCGGCCGCCGCCGCGTCGAGCGCTTCTTGGAGCGGTTGTATCGCGCCGCCAAAGACGAAGCGCCCGACAGCCTCGTCACCTACGTCAACTACCCGTCCACGGAATACCTGCAGCTCGATTTCCTGGACTTCCTCTGCTTCAATGTGTACCTCGAGTCGCAGCAACGGCTGCAGGCCTACCTCGCGCGGCTGCACACCCTGGCGGGTGAGCGGCCGGTGGTGATGAGCGAGCTCGGCCTGGACAGCCGGCGTAACGGTGAGCACCAGCAGGCGCGCACCCTGGATTGGCAGGTCCGCAGCGCGTTCGCTGGGGGGTGCGGTGGGGCGTTCGTCTACGCCTGGACCGACGAGTGGTATCGGTCCGGTGAAGACGTGCGCGACTGGGACTTCGGCGTGACGCGCCGGGATCGCCGGCCGAAGCCGGCGCTCGCCGCCGTGCGTGAAGCGTTTGTCGACGTGCCCTTCGCCCCGACGCTGCCGTGGCCGCGCGCTTCGGTCGTGATCTGCTCGTACAACGGGTCGCGAACCCTGGCCGACTGCCTCGACGGTGTCGCGCGCCTCGAGTATCCCGATTACGAGGTCATCGTCGTTGACGACGGGTCTTCCGACGCGACTCCCGCCATCGCCCAGGAGTACCGCTGCCGCTTGATTCGCACACCCAACCGCGGGCTCGCCAGCGCGCGGAACACGGGGCTCGCGGCAGCCACGGGCGAGATCGTGGCCTATCTCGACGACGACGCGCGTCCCGATCCGCACTGGCTCATGTATCTCGGCTCGACGTTCCTCAGCACGTCACACGCGGCGGTGGGCGGCCCCAATGTCGCGCCGCCGGGTGATGGCGCCATCGCCGACTCGGTCGCGCGCTCACCTGGCGGTCCGGTACACGTCCTCCTTACCGATCGCGAGGCGGAGCACATCCCGGGCTGCAACATGGCGTTCCGCAAGTCGTGCCTCGCGGCGATCGGCGGATTCGATCTGCAGTTCCGCGTGGCCGGTGACGATGTGGACGTCTGCTGGCGCTTGCAAGAGCGCGGCTGGACGATCGGCTTCCACCCCGCCGCCATGGTCTGGCACCACCGCCGCAACTCGATCCGCGCGTACTGGCGGCAACAGTTGGGCTACGGCCGCGCCGAAGCGATGCTGGAGCGCAAGTGGCCGGAGAAGTACAACGGCCCTGGATATGTGCGGTGGGCGGGGCGCCTCTACGGTCCGGGGCGGCCGGAAGCGCCGCCGTGGCGGCGTGCGCGCGTTTACCACGGGATCTGGGGTGTCGCGCCGTATCAATCGCTCTATGAGCCCGCCGCCGGCGTGCTCGGGTCGCTTCCCCAGATGCCCGACTGGCACCTGGCGACCGCGATCGTGGCGGGCATTGCGGGGCTGGGCTTCACCTGGGCGCCGCTGCGTGTTGCCGTGCCCCTGCTCGGCGTTGCCATGTTCGTCCCCCTCGCGCACGCCGGCTTGAGCGCCGCACGTGCGCCGTTCCCCACCGCGAGGCCGTGGCGGTCCCGGGTCGCGCGACGCCTGCTCACGGCGGCGCTGCACATGCTTCAACCTGTGGCGCGGCTGCGGGGACGGCTCAAGGAAGGGCTCACGCCTTGGCGCAGCCGCGGAGCCAGGAGGCTGGCGCCGGTGTGGCCGATGACGACGCGGCTCTGGAGCGGGCAGTGGGCCGCGCCCGACGCACGGCTCCAGGCAATCGAGGGCGCGCTCCGCTCCGTCGGCGCGTGCGTGCTGCGCGGCGGTCCGCACGATCGGTGGGATCTCGAGGTACGGGGCGGATTCCTCGGCGCCGCGCGCATCCTCATGGCGGTCGAGGAGCACGGCGGGGGCTGCCAACTGGTGCGGATCAGGGCGTGGCCCGTCATCCCGCTGCGCGGTCCGCTGCTCTCCGCCGGCCTCGCGGCGACCGCGATCGCCGCGCTGCACGATCACGCGTGGGGTGTGGCCGCCGTGCTCGGAATCGCCGCAATCCTCCCCGTGCTGAAGGGCCTCGAGGAGGTCGTGGTCGCCATGGCCTCGGTGCTGAGCGCCCTGCGCCGCTTGCGTGATGCCGAGGAGCGGCCGCGTGGGTGACGTCGCTCTGTATCGCCGGGTGCTCGAGCAGGCGCGTCCCTACCGGCTGCACTTTGTCGCGCTGTTTGTGGTGGGTCTCCTGGCGAGTCCTATTGCACTCCTCACCCCGGTGGCGCTCCGCATCGTCGTCGACAACGTGATCGGCGCGCGCCCGATACCGCCGCTGTTGCGCGCCGTGCTTCCGGCAGCGGCTGTGAGCACGCCAGCTGCGATCCTGCTCGCGGCGTTGTGCCTCCTGATCCTCGTCGCGGCCGCCAATCAGGCGCAACAGCTCGCGGGCACATTGCTGCGCACCTGGGTCGGGGAGCGGCTGGCGCTGGACATCCGATCCCGGATGGTCGATCGCATGCAACGGCTTTCGCTGCAGTATCACGATTCGCGTGGCACCGCCGACTCGCTGTACCGCATCCAGTACGACGCACCGGCGATCCAGAACGTCCTGGTCGACGGCGCCATTCCGTTCGTGACGGCGACGATCACGTTGAGCACGATGATCGTCGCCACGGCGCGCCTGGACTGGCCCCTCGCGCTGGTTGCGCTCGGCGTGTGCCCCCTGCTGTTGGTCCTGTCGCGTGTTTACCGCGGGCGCATGCGGCGCCAGTCGCGTCACGTGAAGAAGCTGGAGGCGGCGGCGCTGGCCGTGGCGCACGAAACGCTCGGGGCGTTGCGCGTGGTGAAGGCGTTCGGGCAGGAAGCGCGGGAGACCGAGCGGTTCGAGGGGCGCTCGCGCGAGGGCATGATCGCGCGGCTGCGGTTCGCGCTGCTCGAAGGACGCTTCGGCGTGTTCGTCGGTCTGACCACTGCGGCGGGAACGGCCGCCGTGCTGTTCATCGGCGTGCAGCACGTCCAGGCCGGCATCATCACCCTAGGCCAGCTGCTGATGGTCCTCGGATACCTGGCCCAGTTGTACGATCCCCTCAAGACGATCAGCCGCAAAGCGGCAGGGATCCAGGCGTATCTCGCCAGCGCCGAGCGTGTGTTTGCGCTGCTGAACGAGCCGTCGGATGTCCCGGAACGCGTGCGCGCCCAACCGCTGCCGCGCGCCAATGGCGCTGTGACATTCCGCAACGTCTCCTTCAGTTACGACGGCGAGCGGTCCGTGCTGCGCGAGGTGTCGTTCGAGCTGCCGCCGGCTGCGCGCGTCGCCGTGGCGGGGGCGACCGGCGCGGGGAAGACGACGCTCGTGAACTTGCTCACGCGCTTCTACGATCCGACCGAGGGCGCGATCCTGCTCGACGGTGTCGATCTCCGCGAGTATCGCCTCGCGGATCTGCGGAATCAGTTCGCGATCGTGCTCCAGGAACCGGTGCTGTTCTCGACGAGCATCGGGGAGAACATCGCCTACGGGCGGCCCGGAGCGACCACCGCGGAGATCGAGCGTGCGGCGGCGGCCGCCGGGGCGCACGACTTCATCGTCCGCTTGCCGAAGGCGTACGAGACGCCCGTCGGCGAGCGCGGCCTGCAGCTCTCCGGCGGAGAGCGGCAGCGCGTCGCCCTTGCCCGCGCCATGGTGCGCGAACCGGACGTGTTCCTCCTCGACGAGCCGCTCTCGAATCTCGAC
>Ga0137415_10004545_pt1 | contig 13712 bp, 8 predicted proteins | sample CZODoug3_1_1_16f_FD_183082 | JGI IMG/M metagenome (GOLD analysis project Ga0137415, IMG submission 183082) | Vadose zone soil fungal communities from Angelo Coast Range Reserve, California, USA - CZODoug3_1_1_16fungal (Hybrid Assembly) | ecosystem: Environmental > Terrestrial > Soil > Vadose... | reverse complement strand
GACAGCAATTCACCATCTGTCGAATGAGATTCTTCCTCACTGCCCGCCGATTTGAATCGAACGATCAGCCGATCCTTGTGCACATCAATGCGGACCACTTGCTCCGCAATCATCACGCCGCGATTGTCCGCGTGGGCGCTGCTGGAAGTTGGCTGGTCGTGCTGGGCCACGAGCTCATTCACCGATTTGACAATGATGTCTTCGATGTCGGTTGCGGGAATGCGGGAGACCGATCCAACCGATACCGTCTTGGACTCTCCCTTGAGATGCGGCAGCGAGACGTAATAGCGGTAGCGGATTCCAGCTTTGGTGGCGTGGGTTGGGATCATGCGGTGGCCTGCATCATCGTACAGCAGGCCGGTCAGGAGATGGTCGGATTTGGATTTGGCGTGATTTCGGTGGGACCATTGATCGGTGAGCTTCTGCTGAACTGCATCAAAAAGCTGCCTATCCATGATCGCTGGCTGCTCGCCGGGCAGGATTTCACCCTTGTATTTGACCTCGCCGATATAGAACCGGTTACGCAACAGATAGAACAGCGAGCCGCGTTCGAAGGGGATGCCGCCGGCAAGCACTTTAGCAGTGTGGGCCAAGACGTCGCTTAGCGGGCGCGAAAGCAGATATTTCGGCTCGGTCGCTGCGGGCTATAACCTGGCCTTCCATGTGGCCCTCGCGGCCTGCCTCACTGCGCGAGCTCGCTGAGTAGCGCCTTGGCCTGCTTCAAGTCTAACGTGTCAAATCCCTCTCTGAACCAGCCGTAAATTAGGGCGAGACGCTCGCGTGCCTCGGCGTTCCTGCCCTGGCTCCGAAGAAGCCGTGCTAGCGATATCGCCGCGCGGAGTTCCAATGACCGAGCGCACTGGCTCTGCGCGATAGCGATTGCGTCATTGTAGCTACGTTCCGCCTCGTCCACAGCGTTGGCACTCACCACCAGCAAAATGTCTCCGCGCAGCCGTCGAAGCTCGGCCTCCCACGCGCGCCCTGTAACGTCATTGACTTGTTTCAGCGCGTCATCGACAGTCGAAAGCGCAGTTTCCGGATCTTCAATCTCTACTAGTATCGTTACGAGCCATCCGCGCAGGAAACCGCGCATGTGTCCAAGATTGCTTCGATGTGCCTCCTCGATGGCCTCCCGAATTTCGGCTACTGCCCGCTCTTTTTGCCCTGTCTTCGCGAGCGCATACCCCCGTCCGAACTGCGAATAAAGTGCATAAAGATCTATATGATGCTCCCTGGATAGGGCCAAACTTCGATCCGCATGCGCCAGCGAGTCTTGAAATTCTCCATGCAGCGATTGCACTGCACACGTCACAAAATGAGCGAACGCGACAGTATAGGCGTCAGCTTGCTTCAAGGCCTGCCCAAGAGCTTCCATCACGTAACGATGCGCCTGTTCGGGATAACCGAGATTCCACGTATCCCAGGCAAGTATCAATTGAGCGGCGATGCGTGGGTCCACAGCATAAGACAAAAATAAGGATCGCGCGTCCGCAGTAACCACCTGCTTCAGTGCGACTGCCCGCTCAAGATGTTCACGCGCTCGAACGAAGTCGCCGAGGGTAAACAACGTGCTTCCAAGGACACGATGTGCCACTGTCAGCGCGATCGGGTCTTTGAGCTCTTCGGCCTTGGCGAGCAGCGTCTCGCCGAGCTCGATCGCCCGATCATGTTGGGCTCTCATCCAATAATGCAGCGCCAGGCCAAATATCGCCTGTATCTCTTTACGCGGCTCGCCGAGTTCCTCGCTCAAAGTGCGAGCACGTTCAAATGAACTGCGGGTGTCGTCCGCCGAGTAACCGTGTGCCGCAATGAAGCAGACGCCGAGCGACAACTGAAGCTCCAATTCCTTGGAAAGGCGCTCCGGCGTCTCCGGCAGCAAATTCAAGAACTCCAGGGCCTTTTGAAATTGGACTATGGCTTCGAAGTTGGCTGACCGGTTCCTGGCTCTTTGGCCTCCCTGCGACCAATAGATCATCGCAGATTCGGCCTTGCCCGCCAGGCTATAGTGATAGGCGAGAAGCTCGGGTTCATCCGTAACAATCTCCGGCCGTTCCTTCTCGAGTATTGCACCGACCCTCGCATGGACCTCCCGACGGGTTGACCTCAGCAAGGATTCATAGGCCGCGTCGCGCACAAGCGCGTGCTTGAATACATAACGAGCTGACGGCCCATGGTCGATTTGCTGAATGATCTCGCTTTGCTGAAGGTGTGCGAGCGTTGAATCCAATTCTGAACCGCTTAGATTTGAAACGCGCAGCAACATCTCGTAAGAGAATTCACGACCAAGGACAGCGGCCATTTGCGCGACACTTCGCCCTTGTGGTGCTCGGTCCAGGCGCGCCACAAGCGAATCGCGTAGCGAGTCGGGCACCAACCAAGAAGCCGGCGGCTCCGCGCGGTGGTTGCTCGCTCTTCGCTCTTTGATGCCGCCTGACTCCAGGACTCCACGGGCAAGCTCTTCCACGAAGAGAGGTATGGAATCGCTCTCGTCGACAATCCTATTAATCACGGCAGTCGAGACACTTTGTTTGCGCAAGGCTAGCTGCGTCATTTCGACGACCTCCCGTCGCGGGAGACGCGATAACGTTAACCCACTCACGTTGCCAGAAGCGCCCGAGCGCACTTGATACTCTGGTCGATGAGTCACAATCAGTAGAATTCGCGCCTTTCCGGTTCGGCCGGCAACCAGATCGAGAAACTCCTGCGTCGAAGGATCGATGCATTGCGCATCCTCGAGCAGACAAAGGACCGGGCGTCGATTCGAAAGACCGAGCAGCAGATCGACGAGCACGAACAAAGTGTGCGCCTTCTTCTGCCCCGCGGTCAGTTCAAGCGGGGCATATCGTGATCCGCTTGGAATCGAGATCATCTCTGCGACGAGCGGTATGGCCTTGTCGACCTCCTTGGTGGCTTTCGCGAGCAACCTCTCGATCTTGTCGAGCTTGACCGGATCGGAGTCATTGTCAGCTAGCTTGCCGAGCCGCTTGATTTGCTGGATGATCGGAAAGAGAGCGCTGTGCATGTGGTGGGGCGAGCACTGGAACTTCAGGCTGAAATGAGATTGCTTTCCGATCCAGTGATCGAGTTCATGAACGATTCTCGATTTGCCAATCCCAGGCACACCACAGACATATAGAACTTGTCCTTCTCCACCCTTTGCGTCACGCCAGCGTTGTTGCAATAAAGCCAGCTCGGTGCGCCGCCCAACGAGCGGCGTCAGTGACTCGGCGCGGCCGACCTGAAAGCGGCTTGAGTCCTCGTGGAGATGCCGAACTCGAAATGCATGAACTGGCTCCGCGATGCCCTTCAGGTTCTGGGGTCCCAGTTCTTCCTGGTCGAATCGCACCGAAATAAGCCGCCTAGTGACCTCAGCGATTACCATTGAGTTTGGCGCTGCGATTGTTTGGAGCCGGGCCGCGATGTGCGGCGTATCCCCGACCGCGCTTGAAGGAATCGATGGATCGCCGTGTCCTGTTTCACTTATCACCACGATGCCGGTGCTGATCCCGACCCGCACCGACAATGGTTGCGGTCCCGCGATGGCCGTCACGGCCTCGATCACCGCGAGGCCCGCGCGTACGGCCCGTTCAGCATCGTCCTCGTGCGCCACTGGGTAGCCGAAATAAACCTCTAGGCCGTCGCCATGATATTGGGATACATGGCCTCCATAACGCTCGATAACCGCGCCGCACGCCCTCTGGTAGGCATGCATGATGGCCTTGAAATCCTCCGGGTCGAGATTGCTGGCAAACTTGGTCGAATCGACGAGGTCGCAGAACATGACAGTAATCTGGCGACGTTCGGCCGGTCGTGGCGCGCTCGTCGATCTGCCCTTTGCCCCCTCGCCGGGCTCGATTTCGGACTGGTCAGCCGGTTGCGAACACAGCTGAGAAATGGCCGCGAGCAGCTTGGCCCTGGGACCGACCGGCACGCCGATCTGCTCAAGCATGTTCTCGGTCACGTGGGGCAGAAAGTTGAATTCGATTTCGTTGTCTTCGAACGCTTTCGCGTACTTGCCAAGGCCGAGGCGGTGCAGCCATGCCGAAACGTCACTCACCCGGCAGCCTCTCTGCGAGTAGTGGAGGACACCAAGTTGTACATTGAACTTGCTCGCTTTGAAATGAGGTTAAGGCTTCGCCGCCAATTTGCTGTCTCCGCGAGTGGAGTAAAACAACGGCACGTGGAGGCCGCCGGTATCCGGCAACCCAAATCCATCGGCAACAAATCGGGAGGATCAGCCTTGGCCGCATTCGCACCGATTGTGCCGGCATCGACCGCGGAAGCCTGGGTTCGCGGGAGGTCGCCATCGCAATTGTGGCGAGCACATTCAGTAGGAGGTGGTCGACCTGACACCCTGAACTGTGGCGCAATCTTGACAAATCTGCAAATGCGGTAACAACATGAAGGGGTGGATTAGTAAGGAATTCATTTCACATCATAAGGTGACCACGATGAGCAAAACCCACCATGATTGTCCCATCTATCATCCTAACGATGCGCTCGCCGCTGTGATAGTCCAAGCGTGGAGTGATAAAGGATTCCAAGCTCAATTGCTGTCGGGCGCAAACCTGATCAACAAGGCCAGTACCAAAACCGCGTTGGAGCAGGTTGGCATTTTCCTGAACGACGTGGTCGTTCTGACGCCGACTGAGTACGCGGGGTACAAACCGACGCCAGGCCAAACCGTTTTGGTATTACCCGACCCGATTGGCAAAGCTTCGATGGAGACAGCCCGAATAGCGATGGCGTCAACCTGTGCCGGAATTTGAAGGCACGCATTGCTTCCCATGGTGTGGGTAACGTTCATTGACCACTGACTTGGCTCATGCACCCAGCAGGCTGGAGGCGAGGTATGGACAACATTACGGTAGAGTGGGTAGCACTTTCCGAGGTTATTACGATCGTTGCGCGCGAAACGGGTGACTCCTGGTTCATCAATGTGAGGGACCAGAACGCCACGATTCCGTTCACCCGCCCAATGACTGGTTCGGGAAAACGTGGAAGCACGGGTGGACTGCTCAATGGCGCAATCGCACTCGGTCTCTCGATCGAAGGCGAGCTGAAGCAGCGCGCTAGATCGCTTCCCCAGTACGTATTCGACCTCATCTTCTCGTATCACAACGCGCGCCGTGCTCCGGGCCACTTCCGTAGAGCCGCTGACTGCTTCAGCGCCTTGAACAGGCCGGAAATTGCGTCGTATCTCGAGACCCACGCACGTGAGGAAACAGGACACGAGCGTCTGGCCATCAAGGATCTCCGCGCTCTGGGCCTGCCCGCCGAACGCATCGTCGCGAATTTTATTCCAAGCGGCATGAAGCCGCTCTGCGACTATCACGACAGTCTCGCCCTCTCGGACTATCCAATCGGATGCATCGGATACTCGTACTGCTTCGAGTACACCGCGGCCTTCAAGGGCAGGTCCGAAGTAGACGCCATCGAAGCTCTGTGGGCACGGGGGATTGATGCATCACGTTTCTTGAGAACCCACAGCGCCCTCGGAAGCGAGGCGGGTCACGTTGACGATATCGTCGATTTCGTTTCGGGGCTGCCAGCGTCCGACCGGACCGAAATCGTTAAGGTGACCTACCGCACGGCCCTGGCGTTGGCAAAAGGCCTGCGTTACCTCGCGGGTCTTTCCGATGCGCAAATCGTGGCGGAAATCCAGGCTGCGGCAGGCGCGGAGATCTGCCTTGCGGCGTGAGGCTGATCCTCAATTATAAGTTGCGCAACGCCGCGCAGCATTAAACTCGCCGGCGCCAGACCAAGAAACCGCGCGGCTGCTCGCACGATGCTCGCGGACGTTGGCTGATTTCTGGCGTCGGATCGCGTTTTCCGGAAGTGCCTTGCCAGTGCACCGCAGATGCGGATCAGGCGAAGCTCGCGCAGGCCGCGATCGCTCGCCTGCCAGAACGAAACTAGAAGAACATTGGCAAACCGTCAGCACAGGTTTGCCAGCCAAGAGGAAATCTCAAATGAATTCAGCATTGCAAATAGCTGTTGGTGCCCAGGGGCGGGTTGTCGCGCAACGCCTGAGAGATAAGCAAAATCAATAACTTAACGCCACCGCAAGAGTGCCCTTTGTACCAAGGAAATGTACCTTTGTCGATCCCGAATGATGGATGTCGAGGATCTCAAGGAAGTCATTTCCGCTCAAACCCCGATAGCCGAGATTCGTCAACGGGGTCGGTACGTCCGTCCCGTGCCATGGGATCCCGATAGCGTCATTGGAATACTATGGTCGCCGCCGACTGCGCCGTTTCCTGGCCCTTGCTCGGGTTGTCTTTTTCGTTCCCGAACTGGCCCGAGTCGCACGATGTAAGGCGACATCGGTCTTCGCTGCAGGCTTGGTCTTTCTGGCAGATATCTTGCCTTTTTGCGCCTTGGACTGTTGGGGTCGCTTTGGGACTGTGAAGGCAGGATTTGGGGTATGGGGAGTTTCAGCCATCTCCAGCCCGAATAGAGCGGCGACCTCGCTTTCATCAAGCACCTTCGCCGCGCCTGGCGCCGTTGTTAGCGGAGAATCCTGTCCAGCGCTGGCGAGCATTTCAGTTTCATCCACATCACGCAGCACAAAAAGAAGCTGAGGCTTTTCATCTAGCCTGGCGCCGACACCATACAGTGCTGCCGCAACGTGCTTGCACATGTCTGCCCAATCTGGACAGCTGCAGGACAGCTTGATTTCCGTCGGCGACGGAAACAGGCCGTCACCCTCTCGACAGACCCGGTCCATGACGCCTTTCGCCAAGCGGCCCTGCAGGAGCTCAACTAGCGAATCGACGGTCCCGGCGCAGTCCCGACAGATGGATTTCCAGCGTGCCCGCGTCACCGGTGCAATGGCAATCTTGATTTGGTAGAGCTCAGACCCGGCGACCATTGCCGAGATCTCGCCCTTGGCAATTTGCAGGTCGATAACGGAGCCGTTTCGGACATAGGTCCGGCCGCGCGGCAAGCGGTTCTCATAGTCGCTGTATCGTTCAAGGTTGACGCACCAAGATTTGCCCCAGAAGCTCTTGGTAATTATGCGGCCCTCGATCCTCACGGGCGCAACGGATCGTCCCTGCTTCTTGAGCTTGGCCAACTTGCGTTCTGCCTGCCGCCGCTTCTCAGCTACCGGCACGTAAGCGTGCCACTCGTAGTAGCTCATTCATCCCCTTCCTTCATCGCCGCACCCAAATCGAGACTCACGAGTTTAAGCAACTCCTCATCCTTCATCTCAGTCAACAGGATATCAGCTCCGCCGCTGAGAAAATCCCCAGCCAATTGTTTCTTCGACTCGATCATATGGTCGATCTTTTCCTCCACGGTGCCGCGACAAACGAACTTGTGCACAAGCACATTCTTGGTCTGTCCGATCCGGAAGGCACGGTCGGTGGCTTGGTTTTCGACAGCCGGATTCCACCACCTGTCGAAATGAATGACATGCGAGGCCGCTGTGAGATTGAGCCCGGTGCCGCCTGCTTTGACCGAGAGCACGAAGAACGGAACGTCTTCGTCTTCCTGAAATTGGCGCACCAGGTCCTTGCGCTTCTTAACCTCTGTCTCGCCATGCAGGACGAGGCCAGGCTTTCCGAACACGGAGCCCAGGAACGCCACTAGTGGCGCCGTTGTCTCCTTGAATTGGGTGAAGACAAGTGCCTTCTCCTGCCGGGCGGCAACCACTTCCGCGATGTCGCGCAGACGCCCAAGCTTACCGCTATCCTCCTCATTCCACGCGCCGTCGCCGAGCCACTGCGATGGATGGTTACAGATTTGCTTCAAACGCATGAGAAAAGCTAGAACGATGCCTCTCCGTTTTATCCCATCGACCTCGGCGAGATGGCCGGCCAGTTCTGCCACTGCTTGCTGATAAAGCGCCGCCTGCTTGCGACTCAAGGGGCAGAAGGTTTTCACCTCGGTCTTGTCGGGCAGGTCGGCAATGATGCTCTTATCGGTCTTCAGCCGTCGCAGGATATAGGGGCGCACCAGGTCGCGGAGCGGACCGTAAGGGTTATGTGGCCGGTCGGCGAGGCGCTTGACGAATGCCGAAAATTCCTTCGACGATCCCAACAGGCCAGGATTGATGAAGTCGAAGATCGACCATAGGTCACCGAGCCGATTCTCGATGGGCGTTCCGGTCAGCGCAATGCGCATTTCTGCCTTGAGCCTCTTGACCGATTTTGTCTGCTTAGCAGCCGGGTTCTTGATGGCCTGTGCTTCATCGAGCACCACAAACCGCCATGATGTAGTTTCTAGCCAAGGCGTACGCGTTAGAAAGCCGTAGCTCGTGATTACGAGATCGACGTCTGCGAATTTGTCCGCACTGTATGTGTTCAATTTCTCGGACGGCGCAGCCGATGGATGGACCACGACTGTTTTCAGGCTTGGCGCAAATCGGGCAATCTCCGCGGCCCAATTGGCTAACAACGAGGCGGGGGCTACGAGCAGGCAAGGTTTCCGATTTCCCCTGTCCTCATTCTTGATCACCAGCAGCAGCGACAACACCTGGATGGTTTTTCCGAGCCCCATATCGTCGGCAAGGCAAGCCCCAAGCTTGAGCTGCGTTAGCAGATAGAGCCATTGCACACCCGACTGCTGATAGGGTCGCAGAGTACCCTGAAAATATTGACCGGGGTCGACCCGCATGAGCCAATCGGGATGGCGCAAGGTCGCCAGCGTCTCCGCCAGCCAGGGGCCGGCAACGGTCTGGCTCCAATCGATGTCGGCTGGTGCGACAGTTTTATCTCCGGCAATGCCAGCCCCAGCCAGCATTCGCATCGCCTCACCGAACGAAAGACCATCGGCGGCGGCGCGGCGCTCGATGGCCTCAAATTGCTCGAGTGTGCGATTCAGTCGTTCATGATCGACCTCGACCCACTTGCCACGGATTAAGGCCAATCCATCGGAATGCGCCAGGAGTCGCTTGATCTCGGCCTTCGAGAGGCTTTCGCCCTCGAGCGTCACCTCCATTCGGAAGTCGAGCAGCGCGTCCATCCCCAGCTGTGATGGCGCATTGCCCCCGACCGTTGCTTTCACTTGCGGGCGTGCGGGGTGGTTCATGCGCCAACTCGCTGGCATTCGCACGACCACCCCGGCGCTTTCGAGCGCGGGAACATCCTTCAGGAATTGCAGAGCCTGTTGTGGGCTCCAGCGCAGCGGGTGAAAGATATCGCCGGCATTGACCATCGTCTTCAACCAAGGGCTACTCTCGGCGGCGCGCTGGACGGGCATCAGCAGCGAGAGCAGGCGTTGGCGGTTCCTCGCACCGGAATACTCCTGCAAGGCTTTGCCGAGCGGCAGATGCTGGGCCTTTGCCTCAGCCGAGAGTCGGGTCGTGTAGGTCGCAAGAAACGCGAACGGGGTTTCTTCGTCCTTCCGGTTCTCCGCGAGGTTGAAATGAACGCGCCCAACCAAATTCCATGCGGGATGACGGCTCTTGAGGAACTCCTGCACGGAGAGCTTGGCTTGCACCAACTCGGCATCAAAGGCCGCATCCATACCTCGCCAAAGATTGGCCAGGACAGACGTCGTCAGGTATTCCGCGCCGGTCATAGGCGGAACGGCCGCTGCCATCGTGTCCAACTCGCCATCGACGGGGATCGGCACAGGCGGCTTGGTCCGGCCGTCTCCAACACTAGGAAGAGCGCACAGTGCAGTCATGTAGCGCATTCCAAGCTCTCGCCAATACGACAACACCGGTGGGAGAACCGTCGCGACTTCGTCGGCGCCGAGCCACAACAATCCGTGCCCTGAGCCCCGTAAAAATGCCTTCTCCAGCCGCGAGCCCTGATCGGGCTCCGACGCAGGAGCTTGCGCCGTTTGTCGCAGCGTCAGCAAACCATGCGGGGTAAGAACGGGTTCCAGCGTCATCATGACGGTGAGACCTTACGATTCCACCGGAAATGTCCGCGATTTTGGGGGCGAGCCGCGCGCCACATCGAGAAGTAATTCGCCATTCTGTCACGAAGTACCGAGCATGGGCGCGGTCAGCAATTCCTTGACCAGCATGAACTGCTGAACGCACTCCGCGACTGCGTCCGGCCCCTCACGGAGAAGATCATCCTCCTCCAAAACATCAACGTTCCTTTCGTTTTGCGAACGCTCGATTTGCGCCAACTGTGCGCCAATCTCATCCGGCGTGAACATGCGTCTCACCTCGGAAACAAACCGCGGCAGTTCCCGAGCGAAGTCGGGATGTCTGGAGGCAGCACTGGCAAAGCTCATCAACTTCTCACCGACAAGGTAGTCGAAGGCCGCCGTGAGCCCGAATCGAGCCTTGATCGTTTGAGCCGCTTCGCACTGTTCGATCCAAATATTATGCGCTTTGCGTACATTCATAGTCGGCCCTCATCTTATCGGCGTCGACAGTGTTCTTGATGCCAGCCACTCGTTCAATTTCGACCACCGCCTTCGCCCCGAAACGTTGCGAACCGCGATGGCGACGGCCTTCTTCTGACCGACCAGCACGACCAGCTTCTTGCCCCGGGTGACGCCGGTATAGAGCAGGTTTCGCTGCAGCATGGTATAATGCTGCGTCATCACCGGGATCACAACGGCGGGGTATTCCGAACCCTGGCTCTTATGGATGGTTGCTGCGTAGGCCGGCACCAGTGTGTCGAGCTCACCAAACCCATAAATGACCGTGCGGCCGTCGAAGCTTGCGGTGAGTTCGCTGTCTTCGGAACTAACATCGTCGATATAGCCGATGTCGCCGTTATAGACCTCCTTGTCGTAATCGTTTTCGATCTGCATCACTTTGTCGCCGGGCGCGAACGTCCAACCGAAGCGCTCGACCTTGCGCTCGCCGGCAGGGTTCAGAGCCGTCTGCAGTTCGATGTTTAGCGAGCGCGCACCGACGCCGCCCCGGTTCATTGGACACAGAACCTGAATGTCCCGAATTGGGTCGAGGCCGAAGCGATTGGGGATCCGTGTCTTCACCAACTCGATGATGCGCTGTACGGCGGTCTCTGGATCGTCCGCTTGCACGAAGTAGAAATCGCTATCCGTGCCGGGCAGGCTGAGATCGGGGATGACCCCGTGATTGATGCGATGTGCGCTGATGATGATGCGGCTTTGCGCGGCCTGCCGGAACACCTCGGTGAGACGCACCACCGGCACAGCACCGGATGAGATGACGTCGGCCAGCACTTGACCTGGCCCAACCGAAGGAAGCTGGTCGATGTCGCCGACGATCAAAAGGGCAGACTTGTCTGGCACTGCCTTGATGAGTGACTGCATCAGCATGACGTCTACCATTGAGGCTTCGTCGACAACAAGCAGGTCGCAGTCGAGCGGATTGTCTTCGCCGCGCTTGAAGCCGCCCCCCTTGGGGTCAACCTCCAGCAGCCGGTGGATCGTCCTGGCCTCAAAACCGGTCGCCTCGGTCATGCGCTTGGCGGCGCGGCCGGTCGGCGCGCATAGCAGGAGCCTTACCCCCTTTGCTGCGAGAATGCGGAGAATACCTTTGACGATGGTGGTCTTGCCGACACCAGGACCGCCGGTCATGACCAACGCTTTGGACATCAATGCGAGCCGGATCGCAGCCGCCTGGCTTTCAGCAAGGGTAAGCCCGATCCGTTCCTGGACCCAAGGCAGTGCCTTGTCTGGATTGATCCAGGGCCAGGGCAGTGTGCCATTCGCAAGCCGGATCAGCCGCTCGGCAATCGAGCGCTCCGCCCGATGCAGGCCCGCCAGAAATACGCAGGACGTTTCGCCGACACTGTCCGCGATGACCGTACCTTCTGTCCGTTCGAGATCAAGCGCGATGCGCACTAGTTCCACCGGGACCTCAAGCAGCTTCTCGGCAAGCGGCACCAGTTCATCCGTCGGCAAACCGCAGTGCCCTTCGTCCATCGCCTCGGTTAGCGCATAGGAGATTCCGGCCCGAACCCGGATCATTGCGGTCTTCTCGATGCCGAGTTTCATCGCGATCGCGTCGGCAGTCTTGAAGCCGATGCCGCGAATGTCACGCGCGAGGCGGTAGGGGTTCTCGGTCATGACCTGTACGGCGTCCGCGCCATAGGTCTTATAGATGCGCACCGCCCGCGCTGTGCCGACGCCATTGCTGTGCAGGAAGACCATGATTTCGCGGACGATCTTCTGTTCGGCCCAGGCGGCTGTGATCCGGTTGGCCCGTACCGGGCCGATGCCCGTTACCTCGCGCAGGCGTTCGGGCTCCGCCTCGATGGTATCGAACACCTTCTCACCGAAGGCGCGCACCAGCTTCTTGGCATAGACTGGCCCGATGCCGCGGATCATCCCGGAGCCGAGGTATTTCTCGATGCCGTCGAGTGATGTCGGTTCCGAGGTTTTTAAGAACCTCGCCCTGTACTGTTGGCCATGGGTGCGGTCATTGACCCATTCGCCCGATGCGGTAATCCACTCGCCAGCGGAGATCACCGCAGCGTGCCCGACTACGGTGACCAGTTCGCGGTGGCCGCGCGCCTTGATCCGCAAAACGCAGTAGCCATTCCCGTCGTTGTGGTATGTGACGCGCTCAACAAGGCCCGCGAGAACTTCCCGGCTTGATGGTTCCAGCTGCGGTTTCATGCGGATCGTCGCATCATCTGTTCCGTCGCCGAGAGCACCATTTGCGGACAGCTCTCTTCCCCGAACCCAATTCGGAACGATGGCTCAGTTGGATCGTCGTTGGCAAGCCACCACGGTGGAGAAGGGCTTACGATGTACCGAGCTTCACTCTCGACGTGAAGGTGCGACAGGACTGGGGATTTGTATCGATACTGCCGCTGTTGGGCACGTTGCCGGACGAATTCACTGACTATGAAACCATCCATCCGAGAATCGACCGGCAACGCAACGTCTGCATTATGCCCTGGGGGAGCGAGATTCCGCTCGAACCGTTCTTCGGGATCATCGCCACCGCGCCGCTGCCGGACTGGGGCCGGTGCGGCTCGCCCGTCCCGCGTGCGTTCGGCGGAAACATGGATAACAAGGAACTCCGCGCAGGGACGACCCTGTACCTGCCCGTCTTCAATGAGGGAGCGCTGTTTTTTGCCGGTGACGATCACGGCGTACAGGGCGACGGTGAAGTGTGCATCACAGCGCTTGAGACGGGCGTGACAGGAACGTTCCGTCTCACCGTGCGCAAGGACATGGAGTTACGATGGCCCTTCGCTGAAAGCGCGACACACCTCATGTCAATTGGCCTTGACGAGGATCTCGATGACGCGGCCAAGCAGGCCGTCAGAGAAATGGTCAAACACGTCTGCGCGCGCACCAATCTCACTCGCAACGAGGCTTACATGTTGTGCTCTCTCGCCGGCAACTTGCGTGTGACGCAGCTCGTCGACGGCAACAAGGGGATCCATATGCTTCTGCCAAAATCGCTCTTGTAGTGGGGCAGCCGGTTCTGCAATTACTTAGGCGGCCGATTTGGCGGAGAGGGAGGGATTGCCCGCGTATTGTAAGAAACTCAATAAAATCAGGCCTTTTTTGGCCGCCCGATGAGGCCGTGTGTACCAGTAAAGTGTCCCGAAGTCGACCGGATTTGCTGAACCCACCGCTCCAAATTAGACCGGGGCTTGGTGCATCTATTTGATGAGTCCCGTCTACACTAACAACGCCCACCAACCTACGCATCCACCTCCCAACCTGCCAACCAACGATCTGCGCTTCAGATCTTCCATTCTATGCTTTGCGCAGAATCGGGTGGTTCTCTACCCATTCAGTCACGAGCTTAGATGGTCTGACTGCGTCAGAACGTCTGCTTGGCGCCA
>Ga0137415_10004543_pt1 | contig 13714 bp, 12 predicted proteins | sample CZODoug3_1_1_16f_FD_183082 | JGI IMG/M metagenome (GOLD analysis project Ga0137415, IMG submission 183082) | Vadose zone soil fungal communities from Angelo Coast Range Reserve, California, USA - CZODoug3_1_1_16fungal (Hybrid Assembly) | ecosystem: Environmental > Terrestrial > Soil > Vadose... | reverse complement strand
AAATCGACCGCGGACAGTTTTGCCAGTTCATTGGCTTCGACCGCGTCGTTGGCACGGGCACTTGCTTCTTCCACCGAACGCCTCATAAGCTCTGGATCGCCGCCGTAACGGCCTTCTTCGCCATGACCGTTACCAGATGAGCGCGATACTCGGCGTCGGCATGAATGTCGGAGCTCAAATCCTTGGCGTCGATCCGTATCGACGCCACCGCACTCGGATCAAAAGAACCGCCAAGTGCTGCTTCCATTTCAGGCACCCGGAAAACACCGGGGCCAGCCCCGGTCACCGCGACGCGCACATGCTCCGGCGTCTTGACGACGCAGACGCCGACAATCGCGTAGCGGGAGGCCGGAGATTTGAATTTCGCGTAGCCGCCCGCGGACGGGATCGGAAAGCGCAGTGCGGTGATGACCTCGTTCGCCTCAAGGGCGGTTTCGAACAGCCCTCGGAAGAAACCGTCGGCGGCGATTTCGCGGCGGTCGGTCACAATGGTGGCGTCAAGCGCCAACACCGCTGCGGGATAGTCGGCGGACGGATCATTGTTGGCAAGTGAACCGCCGATCGTGCCTCGGTTGCGCACGGCGGGGTCTCCGATGCCCGCGGCGAGACTGCTCAACAGCGGGATCTTGGTGCGAACGACTTCAGATTCCGCGACATCGACGTGGCGGGTCATGGCGCCGATCGTCAATGCACCGCCGTCGACGGAAATTCCGAACATCTGCGGAATCTTCGACAGATCGATCAGCGCGGCCGGCGCCGCGAGCCGCAGCTTGATGGTCGGCAGCAGCGTCATGCCGCCGGCCAGCGGCATGCCATCGGAAACGCTGCTCAAGAGCGCTAAGGCCTCAGGCACCGTATTCGGCCTGTGAAACGCAAATGATCTCATCTCGATTCCTCCTATTCTGCGGCCCGCGGCATGACGGCATTCTGAATGACGCGCCAGATCCGGTTCGGCGTCGCCGGCATATCGACGTGATGAACGCCAAGATGCGACAATGCGTCGACCACGGAGTTGATGACCGCCGCGGGCGATCCGATCGTGCCGACCTCGCCGCACCCCTTCACGCCCATCGGCGTGTGCGTGCAAAGCGTGGAATGGGTCTTGATCGTCATGTTCGGCAGGTGATCGGCGCGCGGCATGCAGTAGTCCATGAATGAACCTGACAGCAGCTGTCCCGAAAGGTCGTCATAGACGGCGCTTTCGTACAGCGCCTGGCCGACACCTTGAACGATACCGCCATGCAACTGGCCTTCGACGATCATCGGATTGATCACGGTGCCGACATCGTCGACCGCGGTATATTTCTCCAGCGTCACAATTCCAGTCTCGGGATCGATTTCGACCTCGGCGATGTGGCAACCTCCGGGGTAGGTAAAGTTGATCGGATCGTAGTAGGCCTGTTCCTCGAGGCCGGGCTCCAGCACCTCCAGCGGATAATTGTGCGGGACATAGGCGGCGCCGGCGATTTCCTGGAACGTCTTGCTGCGGTCGGTGCCCGCGACCGAGAACACGCCGGCCTCGAACTGAATGTCGTGCTCGCCCGCCTCAAGCAGATGCGCGGCGATCTTCTTGCCTTTGATGACCACCTTGTCGCTCGCCTTTGAGAGCGCGGCGCCGCCGACCACCAGCGAGCGCGAACCATAGGTGCCCATGCCGAACTGCACCCGATCGGTATCGCCGAACACGATATCGACGTTGTCGAAGGCCACGCCGAGCTTCTCCGACACGATCTGCGCGAAGGTGGTCTCGTGCCCTTGTCCGTGATTATGGGTGCCGATCAGCACCGTCACCTGCCCGGTTGGGTGCACGCGAACGGTGGCGCTTTCGTAGAGTCCGCCGCGGGCGCCGAGACGACCTGCAAAGCGCGACGGCGCGAGGCCACAGGCTTCGACATAGGTCGAATAGCCGAGACCGCGGAATTTGCCGTCGCGTTCCGAGGCAACTTTGCGTGCGCCAAAGCCGGCGACGTCGGCCGCGACCAACGCGCCTTCAAGGCATCCCATCGGATCTCCGGAATCATATTCGACCAGCACCGGCGTCTGGTAAGGATAGGATTGCTTCGGAATGATGTTGCGCCGACGCAGCTCGACGCGGTCGATCCCCATCTCGGTCGCCGCGACATCCACCAGGCGTTCGACCACGAACGTCGCTTCCGGGCGACCAGCGCCGCGATAGGCGTCGACCGGCACCGTGTTGGTGAAGATCACCTTGACGTTGCAGTAGATCGCCGGCGTCGTGTAGACGCCGCTCAGCAGCGGCGCATAGAGGTTAGTCGGGATATTGGGTCCAAAAGTGGAGAGGTACGCGCCCATATTGGCTGATGTGACGACCTTCAGCGCAAGGAATTTTCCATTTTCGTCGAGCGCCAGTTCGGCCTCGGTCACATGATCCCGGCCATGTCGGTCCGAGACGAAACCTTCCGAACGGTCCGCCACCCATTTCACCGGCCGCCCGACGCGCTTCGCTGCCCAGGTGACGACGGCCTCCTCACCATAGTGGAATTGCTTGACGCCGAAACCGCCGCCGACATCGGGTGCCACCACGCGCATTTTTTGCTCGGGAATCTTGAGCACCAGGGCGCTCATCAGAAATCGCACCACATGCGGAAACTGGCTGGTGGTCCACAGTGTGTAGTGCCCAGTTCCGCCATTGTACTCCGCGATCGCGGCGCGCGGCTCCATCGGATTACCGATCAGACGATTGTTGACGAGGCTAAGGCGGGCGACATGGGCCGCCTTGCGGAACGCGATCGCAACCGCGGCCTTGTCGCCGAGCTCCCAGTCGCAGCACAGATTATTCGGCACATCGTCGAACAGCTGCGGCGCTCCCGGGCGAACGGCTTCGAGCACGCCGACCACGGACGGCAGAACCTCATAATCGATCACGACCGCTTCGGCGGCCGCGCGCGCCTGCTGCAGCGTATCGGCGATGACACAAGCGACCATGTCGCCGACGAAGCGCACCTTGCCCTGAGCCAGCATCGGAAACGGCGGCTCCTTCATCGGCAAGCCGTCGGTGCCGTGAATGCCCCAGCCGCAAGGAAGCGATCCGAGCTCGTCGGCGGCGACATCGTCGCCGGTCAGGACGGCCTGGACTCCCGGCAGCGCCAGCGCCGCCGCCTTGTCGATGCTGCGGATAACGGCGTGGCCGTGCTGCGAACGGATGAACACGCCGAACGTCATATCGGTCCGCTTCACGTCGGCGACGTAATTGCCGCGACCGGTCAGAAAGCGGAAGTCTTCCTTGCGGCGCGGCGCAGCGCCAATCCCGATGATATCAGACATGGCTATTCTCCGATTGGGGATGCATTCATCGCCGCCGCACCGGCCAGGACCGATGCCACGATATTCTGATAGCCGGTGCAACGGCAGATGTTGCCTTCGAGACCGTGGCGAACTTCGGCTTCCGTCGGCACCGGATTCTTCGCCGTCAGCGCCACCGCCGTCATCACCATGCCGGGCGTGCAGAAGCCACATTGCAGGCCGTGATTTTGATGAAACGCTTCCTGCATCGGATGCAGCCGGTTCGAACCGCCCGGGCCCGACAACCCTTCGATCGTCAGCAGCGTACCCGCCTCCAGCATCGGCGCGAGCAAGGTGCAACTCTTTACCGCCTCGCCGTTGAACAATACGACGCACGCCCCGCACTGGCTGGTGTCGCATCCGACGTGCGTTCCGGTCAGATTCAAGTTCTCGCGCAGCAACTCTGCTACCAGCGTTGCAGGCTCGACATCGACCGTCCGGGGCCGGCCGTTAAGCGTGAAGCTAATTATCATTGGTGACCTCCGGTACTGTGGCTGACATCAGGCAAGAACACGGGCGCGGCCCGCCGACCAGGTAGCGAGCAGGACATCGCCGATATTGAACGGATCACGGAAAAAAATTCGCTCCGGAATGTAGGCAACAAATTCTTCATCGGGAATCGTGTCGAGCATCACCTTGACGAACGATCCCTGATATTCGATGGCGACCACCCGGCTTGGCAGGGCGGTCGCTCCGTCTTCGAGGCCGCCTGCACCCGCGCGCATCAGTTCGATGTCATCGCGCCGAACCGCCAGGTCGATACGGTCGCCGACCCCGACGCTCGCATTTGGGCGCACGCCGACCTGAATTCCGCTTCGGTTCGGCTGCGATATGACAAGATGATCTTCGCCGACCTTCTCGACTTTGCCCGACAGTACATTCTGTCCGCCGAGGAATTCCGCGACATATCGATCGCGCGGATGGGCATAGACGTCGCGCGCCGCGCCGGATTGCTTGATCCTGCCCTTCTCCATCACGACGACGATATCCGCCAGCGCGATCGCCTCGAGCTGGGTGTGCGTGACATGAACGAAAGTGATTCCGAGTTCGCGCTGCATTCTGCGCAACTCCTGTCGCATCTGCACCCGAAGCTGTTCATCCAGCGCAGAGAGAGGCTCGTCGAGCAGCAGCACGCGAGGTTCGGTGATTGCCGCGCGCGCCAGGGCAACGCGCTGCTGCTGACCGCCCGACAGATTCGCCGGCAACCGATCAGCCAATTCCGTCAGCCGCACCTTTTCCATCATCAAATCGACGGTCTTGTAACGTTCCACTTTGGACTGTCCACGCACGCGCAACGCAAACGCGATGTTGTCCCGCACGGTGAGGTGGGGGAAAAGCGCGTAGGACTGGAACATCATCGCCGTCCGACGCGCCACCGGCGCAAGTCCGACGACATTCTCTCCGCCGATGACGATTTCACCCGCGGTCGGATCTTCGTGGCCCGCGATCATCCGCAGGATAGTCGTCTTGCCGCATCCCGACGGGCCGAGAAAACAGCAATAGGCTCCGTCAGGGATCTTCAGATTGACGCCGTCCACCACATTGGTCACGCCATCATAGCTCTTGCAGAGACCCGCCAGCTCGATATCGCCTTGGCCAGGGCGCATGGATACGTTCCTCAATGACTTGTCGCGCGTACACCGCGGCGCTTGTTGATGAGAATGATCGCCCCGATGCAGACACCGATAATCACGAACGAAACCACCGTGGTCACCGTGCCCAGCGCATACAGCGAGGGCGACGTGACGTTGAGCGTCATGCTCCAGATTTCGAGCGGCAGGGTGTTGAGAGAGCCGGCGGTTTGAAGCGTGCGAGCGAACTCGTCGTATGACAGCGTGAAGCCAAACAGCGCGACGGCGACGAGACCGGGCGCAAGAACGGGAATTACGACCAACCTGATGGTCTGCCAGCGGCTGGCACCGAGATCGCGCGCCGCTTCCTCCCAGACGCTATCGAAGCGGGACATCACCGCGAACATCACCAGTACGCCGAACGGAAGCGTCCAGGACAGCTGCGCGCCCAAGGCCGACGTGTACCAGCTGGCGTTGATACCGATCCACTGGAACAGCAGGCCGACGCCAATGCCCAGCACCAGACCGGGAGCGACCAGGCTACCGATCATCAGATAAAAAACAAACGTGTCGCCAAAGAACCGGCGCCGAAATGCCAACCCCGCCATGAACGAGAACACCAGCGTGATCACCGTAACCAGAACCGCCAATTTAATCGATCGATCGAACGACCCCTTGACGTCGCCGGTGCGCACCTGCGTGAAGAGATCGACGAACCAATGCAGCGAGTGCCCCTTCATCGGAAACACCAGGCCGCCGCGAATGTCCTGGAACGAAAGAATGTAGATGCAAATCATCGGCCCGTAGAGCGCGGCGACGTAAAATGTGAAGACGGACGCGAGCGCGTAGAAGGTCCAGGGCCGGCGACCGCTTCTCGCCGCCAGCACACCGCGCCGGGCTTTGGTCATTGAGACATCGAACCTTTCCAGTGCGACCGTCATTGGGTGATTTCCCGGCGGATATCGACGGCACGAAGAATGAGGGAAATCACCACAATCAGGATGAGCGTCAGAAGCACAGCACTGGCGGCCGCGATCGGATACTGCAGCACGCCGACGTTTTCATAGAACGCACTGACGACCGAGGCCGAACTGCCTCCGGACATCACCTTGACGACGAAAAAATCACCCATCACGATCGAGATCACGAAGATCGATCCGAGCGCAATCCCGCTTTTCGACATCGGTATGACGATGTAGCGCATGACATCGAGGCGGCTTGCGCCGGCATCCAGCGCGGCTTCGATAACCCGCTTGTCGATGCGCGCCATCGAATTGAAGATCGGAACGACCATGAAGATCGTCAATTGATGCACGTAGGCGATGACGACCGCGAGACCGGAATAAAGCAGCACCTCGATCGGCTCACGGATGATGCCGGTCCCCAGCAGCGCCGAGTTGACGAGGCCCTCCTTTCCAAGCAACGGAATCCAGGAAATCATCCGGATGATGTTCGACGTCCAGAACGGAACGGTGCAAACCAGAAACAGGCCGATTGCGAGCAGCTGATTTCTGACGTGAAAGACCAGAAAATACGCGACCAGGAATCCGATCATCAGCGTGAAGAACCACGTCAGGACCGTGAATTTCAATGTCGCCATATAGAGTTGAAAGGTCTGCGCCGACGTTAGAACATCCACATAATTCGCAAACGTGAACGTCGGAAGCAGCCCACCAAAACCGTCAGTCTCGAAGAAACTGGCGGCAAGAACCACCAGAATCGGCAGCAGGAAAAACGGCACGAGCACCAACATCAACGGCGCCACGTTAAGCCAAGCACTCAGATTTCGCCGTGACATTCCGTATGGCCTGACTCAACTTTGTCCCGGATCTTCGACGGACGGCAGCTTTGCCGTCCGCCGATGGGCGCGCCGCATCGGCAGCTTATGTTTTCAGATCAAGCGACCTTGAAATCATTCCATCGCTTGTTCATGTAGGCAGCCTCATCCATCAGAGTGTTCCAGCAAGAGATGTTCTTGACGCGATCCAGGAAGGAGCCGCCATCCCGCTTGGTGCCCACCTTTTCCATCGGGACGCCGTAGGGATCGTTGATGACCGAGGGCGCCGGCTTGCCGTCGTACCAAAAATCCCACTCCGCCGCGGTCAGGAATTTCTTGGCGGTCGATGGCACCGGGCTGTAGTAGCCATAACGTCCGACAAAGCCGCCTTGCCAACCGGAGAGATACCAATTGAGATATTCATAGGCGGCATCGAGCTTCTTGCCCGACAGGTGCTTCATCAAACCCATGCCATTGCACCAGCCGCGATATCCCTCCTTGCCGTTCTTGACGTTGACCGGCGCATAGACGCAAGGAATCTCCTTGACGCGAACCGCGGCGACGGCCGGCGACCACATCGACTGGATGACGACCTCGCCGGCGGCCATCAATTGCACTGACTGGTCAAACGTTGTCCACGTCGCGCGGAATTGACCTGCCTTCTTCAGTTCGATCAGTTTGTTGCAGGTAAAGTCGATCTCTTCCTTGGTCATATTGCCTTTGTTGCCATACTTGATCAGGCCGGCGCTTTCGAAACACAGCGCGGCGTCCATGATGCCGATGGCGGGAACGTCCAGGATCGCCGCCTTGCCCTTGAATTTGGGATCGATCAGATCTTTCCACTCGGTGACCTCGTGACCGACGAGATCCGGACGATAGCCGATCGAGTCCGCGTTATAGACTTGCGGCAAGAACGTCGCCCATTCGGTGACGCCGTCATGCAGATCGGTCGCGTTTGGCTTGGCAATATACATCGCCTCATATGGGGAAATGCCCTGTCGCGGGATCTTGTGTCCGTCGATCTCGCCCTTGGTAAAGATCGGCAGAATATTATCGAATTCCTTGATCTTCTTGACCTCAATGCCCTGAATCACCGACCGCTTCGCAGCCAATTTGGCCTGCCATCCCTCGAGGTCGGCAATATCAACCGAATCCGGCTGACTGATAAACCGGTTGATGGCAGCGGACGTATCCAGATTCTGCATGGTCACTTTGAAGCCGAGATCTTTCGCGGCCTGATCGCCGATCGCTTTGACCACCGAATAGGACACGCCGACATGCCTCAATTCGATGTCCTTGATTTCCTGCGCCCAGATCGTAGGAAAGCCGCTGATGACGTCGGATCCGATCGCGGCGGCCGTTGCTGCCGCGCCCGCCTTCAGAATCGATCGCCTTGAAAGCCCCTTCTTCTTCGCCGACGTCCTCGCCGAAGATGCGTTATTATCAGCATCGCCATTGTCCAACATAACCATCTCCGTTGCGTGTTGATGGAATAGCCCTCGCGCCCAACCGGCTCGTCGTCATGGCCGTGTTGATGGTGAAACGTAGGGGCGGAGATTTCGACTTGTAAAATCGGAAGTAAAAATACTCGGCATAAGGGCGGCTAATGCGCCTGTATTTGCTCATCCCGGCGGCATGCCGAGCTAAAGTTTAAGCTTTACTTCCATGAACACGCCGGTGCTTTGCATTTCATTGCCGATCTACGCTCCAAAGAAAGCGCACAACTCCTCGGCTTGGGTGCGATGCTCGCCAAATTACGAGAGGGGTGGCCTGGTCGCCGTCGCTTGGTACGCCCCATCTTCGAGACCAGATTCCGCGACCAACGGAAACTGCAGTCGGAATTTGAGACCGGGCTCGTTGTCCACCATCTCGATGCGAACCCCGTGGAGACGGGCAACGGCGGCGACGAGGCTGAGGCCGAGGCCGTTTCCGGGCGTGCAGCGGCTTCGCTCCAGTCGATAAAAGCGCTTGAAGATGTTTTGAAATTCGTCGGCAGGAATTCCAGGCCCGTCATCGGCGACCGAAATCACCGCATGGCCATTGTTCTGATTGACTTCCACCGTCACGTGACCGGCTTCACGGCCGTGCTTGATAGCATTGTCGACGAGATTGGCCATCGCATCGAACAGCAGATCTCTGTCACCCGTGACGAGAACTCGTTGCTCCCCGACCGTGTTGAGATGTCCACCCTTGTCCTCCGCCGCGGCATCAAACAACTCGACGACCTCGCTCGCGATCTCGGCCAGGTTTACGGTGCGGAACGCGGAGGTTCGATCGCTCGTCTCGATTCGAGAGATGCGCGTGAGCGAGGAAAACATGCGCAAAACGCTGTCCAGATCGGCCATGGTCTCGTTGATCAGCGATTGGTCCTGCTCGACATCGCGCTGCCGATTGCAAGCCTTCTCCAGTCGCCCGCGAATGCGGGCCAAAGGCGTCCGCAGATCGTGCGCCACATTGTCGGTGACCTGCTTGACCTCCCCCATCAAGGCTTCGATGCGATCGAGCATCGTATTGAGGTTCTCCGCAAGCTGATCCCATTCGTCCCGTGTCCCGCGCAGCGGTATCCGCGAGCTGGGCCCACTTTCCATAATGGCTCGGCTGGTGGCGTTGATGGCTTCAATCCGTCCCACGGTGCGTCGGGTGACGGAAATGCTGACCGCCCCCGCAAGAACGAATATCAACGCGACGCTCCAGGCGAGCGCCGTGTAGATCGCTCTGGCGAATTGATCGAGGTTGTCGATATCCTTCCCGACCAGCAGATGATAACCGTCCGGCAGAGTTTCAAACATTGCTCGCAGCGGTGCTCCGTCCGCTGAATCCGGCTTCCAGTCGCGCACGCTGAAGTTGGCCCATCCGCTCATGCCCTTTAGTGCCGAAGGCCAGACCTGGAGATTACCGGCGACCGGGGCAAACGAAGGTTCCGTCAGCAGATAGAGGCCGCCTTCGAAACGTCCATCGGACATGTGTTGCTCAATCGCGCCAATCAACCCACCGCGCCCCGCGCTGTCGTAGGCTTTTTGCAAGATTGCATGCTCCGCAGCGATGGCGCGATCTGATCGGCTCAATACGTATGTAGCGGTGGACCAGTAGACGTAGCCGAAAAGTGCACAGACGACCGCGCCGAAAATGCCAATCGAGATCAGCGCCAGTTTGAGCGTGGATGATCGAAAGGTCTTAGCAAGGAGCACGGACGCAAAACCCAACGCCGCGGACGGTATGGATGAGCGGATAGGCTTGCTGACTGTCGACCTTGCGGCGGACGCGCCCGACATAGACGTCGATAATGTTGGTGGTGGGATCAAAATGCAGATCCCACACATGCTGCAGCAGCATCGCTCGGGGAACAACTTGGCCTTCGTTGCGAACCAAATACTCAAGCACCTGAAACTCGCGTGGCAGCAGTTCAATTTCCAGGTCGCCGCGGCTCACGGTTCGCGACACCAGGTCCATTTCGAGATTGCCGACCCGCAACACCGTTTCCTTGACGACGGTGGAGCTGCGTCGGGCCAAAGCCTCGACGCGCGCCAGCAATTCCGCGAAGGCAAATGGTTTGACCAGGTAGTCATCGCCACCGGCGCGCAGGCCACGGACCCGATCATCGACCTCGCCTAGCGCGCTGATGATCAAAGCGGGCGTGACGATCCCGGCCTTCCTGAGGCAGCGGACCACCGCAAGTCCATCGATGCCCGGAAGCATGCGATCGATCGTCATCACGGCATATTCAGTAGAACGCCCGCGGCTCAGTCCGTCGTCGCCGTTGTCAGCGAGATCAACCTGATAGCCGCTCGTCGCGAGGAAATCCACAAGCTGGGCCGCTGTCTCCGGGTCGTCTTCAATAACGAGAATGCGGCGCTGTCCTTCAGGCATGATCTCGCGTCCCACTCGACCAACATCGGATAGCATCACACCATCTTGCCACAAATCGGAAATCTGAAAACTAACTTCTGAGTCAGAAACTGACACATAAGTAATTTGATTGTTTCGTCTCTAGTAAGCGACAGTCAGAGTGCGTCACACAATCAACGGGAGGAAGCACTATGGTGAGCAAGACAGCAATCGCAGTGGCCGCGGTGATGGCTATTACCGTCGGTTCTACCCTGGGTGCGTCGGCCATGCATGGCGGGATGGGTCACGGTGGAATGAGCCACGGCGGGATGGGACACATGGGGATGGGACACATGGGGATGGGACACAGTGGCTTTGGTCGCCCTGGGTTCAGTCACCGCGTCGCGTTCCATCACGACCATTTCAGGCACCGGTTCTTCCGGAACCAGTTTGTGTTCGCCGCAGCGCCTTACGGCTACTACGATGACGACTGTTACATTCGCGTGCGGACCCGCTGGGGCTGGCGCTTGCGGTCGGTCTGCTACTGAGCCAGGCGATCGATCATTGCGGCGGCTGTAATTCGATATCGTAACGCGCATAGATCCGGGCCAGGGTGCCGTCGGCAAGCAATGCTTCCAGAGCTGCGTCGACACCCTGCCTCAGCTTGTCGTCTGGACTGACCATCCCGACAGCGACATTCCAGTTCAAGTTCGGATCGTCTTCGAAGGCTGGAATGCGGTGGACACGTCCATCGGGATGGGCTCGGTTGAACCAGCCAATTGTGGCGGGCGTGACCGCCGCGGCGGCGATCTCGCCCTTGGCGAGCGCATCCATGATGTCGTCCTCGAACGCGAACGGCGAAGTTTCAACCCCTCGCTTGCCAAGCGTCATGGACGCGATCGAGCCGACCTGCACGCCAACTCGCCGGCCCGGTCCCAATTCTGCAAGCGACGCCGCGCTGGACTCGGCTCCAACCGCCAGTGCTACTCCGCTGCGGTAATAGGGCCGCGACGTGCGCAACCCCACCTCCGCCAGCGCCGCCCGGTCGGCGATCGCATCGAGCACGATGTCGCAGTCGGCGCGGCGGTACTGAAAGCTGTTGATCACCCAGTGCTGTTCCAGCGAGACCCCGAGCTGTTTCGCCAGCGCCCTGGCGATCTCGACCTGGAATCCGGGAACGGCATCGCTCTTGCTGGCGAACGGCAGCGCGTTGGGGTGCGCGCAGAGCGTGAGCGCGCCACGCTGGCGGATTGCTTCCAGCGAACGCGCTGTGGCGTTGACGGTACCGAACAAGACTAGCAGGCTTACAAGAACGACATGTCGCATAGCCGGCCTCAATCCTCGAGAGTCCGGATGTAGGCCACGATCGCCATGACCTGACTCTCCGAAAAGGCGCTGCCGAAGGCGGGCATGGCGCCGGGTTTGCCCTTCCTGATCCGCTCCGCAATAAAATCGTCGCTGCGCGTCGTGCCGGCGAGCTTCGGCCCCTTGCCGGGCGCGCGGCCGCCGCTTTGGTGGCAAAAGCCGCACGAGGTTGCGAACATCGTCTCGCCGTCGATATCGCTCGGCGGTTCCGGGCTGGTCGCCTGACCTGGATTGGGAGCCTGGCTCTGCTGCGCGTGGACCCAGACCGGCAATGATAACGCAATGCCGGCGATGACAATGATTGATTTCGGTATTCGCATCGGGACAGCAGCGGCAGGGCGCGAACCTCGCCCCGCCGCCTTCTCCATCATTATTGTTATTATTGCTTCAGCGAAAAGACGACGAGGGCACCGGCGTCTTTCGGCATGCTCTTGTAAGGTTCGCCGAACAGGGCCGGGAATTCGTCGGCGACCATGCCGCCCCATCCGGCAGGCACCGCGATGTACTGCTTGCCGCCGGCGCTGTAGCTGATGATACCGCCATTATGGCCGACGCCGTTGTTATGCGACCACAGTTCCTTGCCGGTTTCTGCGTTGTAGGCGCGTAGCACGCCGCGCGCGTCGGGTACGAACACCAGATTGCCTCCCGTAGCGAGGACGCTCGCGAGTGGCGGCTCGCTGAAGGTGACCTCCCATTTCTTTTCGCCGGTCACCGGATCACGCGCGTCGAGATGTCCGAGCGCCGGTCCATCTGGCGGCGGGACAAGCTTGAAGTTGGCACCGATGTTGAGCTGCGACATCGGCTCGGTAATTGGCGTTGTCTTCACCACCTCTATGTCCATGCACCATTCCTGCGCGAGCTTGTACCAGAGGCCGGTCTTCGGGCTGTAGGAGCCGGTGTTCCAACTGACGCCGCCGGCGATCGCCGGACAGAGCGGCGAACTCGCCGCGCCGAGTGACAGATCACGCCGGCCGATCAACTCGCCGGTCTTCGGGTCGATATCCTTGACGAAGTTGATATTCTTCGCGATCCGCCACACGTTCTGGACCTTCGCGTTGGCACGATCGTATACGAAGACGAATCCACCCTTGTTCGGATGCACGACGAGCTTGCGGCCGTCGCGGTCAATCATCAGGAATTCACCGACCGCCGAATCGAAGTCCCAGGCGTCGTGTGGCAGTTCCTGGTGATAGAACTTCAGCTTACCGGTGTCGGGGTCGAGTGCGATGACCGAAGTGGTATAGAGGTTGGTGCCTGGCCGCGGCCCGCTTTTCTGCCAGTCCGCGCCGGACCAGTCGTAAAGCGGTGCGGGATTCGCCGTTCCCCACCAAACGGTATTGCTCTCGGGGTCGTAGCCGCCGGGCATCCAGCCGCCACCACCGCCGGTGCGCCAGGATTCGTTGCCCCAAGTCGCCTTGGCATCCTCAGTACCGGCAACGGTCAAGAATTCCCATTTCTTCTGGCCGGTTTTGATATCGACGCCGAAGATCGGGCCACGCGAGGTCCACTCGCCGCCCTGGCTGCCGATGATGACGGTATCTTTCACCACCAGCGGCGCGCCCGTGAAGCCGACAGTGAGCTTCTTGGAATCGACCAACTTCGTGTCCCACACCTGCTTGCCGGTTTTCATGTCGAGCGCAATGAGACGCCCGTCGACGGTGCCGACCAGGACCTTGCCATCGCCGAGCGCGACGCCGCGATTGTACGGCGAGTGCGTCTGCATCGCCACGAGCTCCTCGTTGAGCTCGGGGAAGTACGACCAGATGGGCTTTCCGGTCGCCCCGTCGAGCGCAAAGACGCGGCTGTAGGAACCCGAATAATACAGCACGCCGTCGGCCGCGAGCGGCATCGACTGCAGGCCGCGCGTCGAGCG
>Ga0137415_10004542_pt1 | contig 13720 bp, 11 predicted proteins | sample CZODoug3_1_1_16f_FD_183082 | JGI IMG/M metagenome (GOLD analysis project Ga0137415, IMG submission 183082) | Vadose zone soil fungal communities from Angelo Coast Range Reserve, California, USA - CZODoug3_1_1_16fungal (Hybrid Assembly) | ecosystem: Environmental > Terrestrial > Soil > Vadose... | reverse complement strand
GTCGTCCCCGGTGCGATCTGATCGGCGGGCGTCTCAGGCATACCGCTGCGCCCGACGAAGATATCGTTCAGGACCTTGGCGACTTGTTTGGCATCGCCGTATCGCAGGCGGTAGGTTCGCAGAGCATTGCCGCTGGTCTCGGTGCGGTCGAGGCGCTGCACCCATTGGGTCGCTCTTCCGAGCAATTTCGGGCTCTTGGCCACGACCATCACCGCGTTCATGCGCGAGATCGGCTCGAACCGGATGACGCCTTGGCCCTGCCCGCCCTCGCCCGACTCGAATATCCGCTCGAGCTCGCGGATCATGGTTTCGGGTTGCGTCGATTTGAGCGGATACACCCCGACCGACTGGTTGCGCAGCCATTCCACGTCGAAGGTCGAAACGACATCGATGGCGGACTGCCGCTCGAGGGCGGTCCCCTGGATCAGCAGGACATTGCGCGCCTGATCGGCGCGGATAGCGCCCGGCCGCGATAGGAAATTCTCCGCCATCTTCGCAACGGTCGTAGCCGAGGTGTAGTGCAGCGGCACGACCGAGACGCCGAATCCCGCCCGGCCGGCGCCGATGCTGACGGCTCCGGCGCCAGCGGCTTCCGGAATCGGGACGATCTTCAACAGGTTGCCGTCGCGCACCACCGCGGCATTCGACATCCTGAGCACGCCCTCGAATATCGGCAGCACGTCCTTGCGCGCGACCGGACCCACCGACGCCAAGGTGACGGTACCCTGCACGCGCGGATCGACCAGGAAATTGAGCTTCAGCGTATCGCCGAGCAGGGACTTCGCAACCGTCGGTATGTCTGCGCCATCGAAATTGAACTCGACGCCGCCGGTGCTGGCGACGACCTCGGGATCGTCCGCAGACGCCGGAGACGGAGGTGGAGACGGAGACTGGGATGGCGCCTCCGCTTCGCGCGAATCGGGAGGTGGAGCGGGTCCCACGTCCATGCCCGGAAATACCAGCGACCGGACCGGCCGGTTTGCTGCGCCCGTTCGCCGATCAGCTGGCGAGGCCGCGGGGAAACGCGCGCTCAAATCCGCGTTACGCACCGGATCGACGACGTCGGGCCCCTGTGGAAAGCCATGTTCCGGTGTTTCCGAGCAGCCGACCAGGCCGCCAAGGAAGATGACCGCAAGGCATGCCCGCAGCACGAAACGCGACGCGCATTGGAACTCGACTCGACGCAAACGCGACTCCTCCCGTTGAAAAAGCAATCGACGGCAGTCGGCACGAACAATGTGCCAAGCACCTGCCGCGCGGCCGGCGCTTGTTCGCGCTCGGACCGCAATCGCGACAGCTCGATCGCGATCTCGCTCCGAGCTTCTCCTCGATCGCATGATCCCTCGGGCCAAGCCCGAGCGCTGGACTGTCCGAAAAGTCTGTGACTCTTCGGGATCATGCTCCGGCGCAATTGCTCCGCTTGGCGCGCACCGTTCCCCGGCCGACCGTCAAGGCTGTGCAGGCTATGGAGGGGAGATAACGGCTGCATGACAGCAGCCCTTCGTCGCACACACGTTTCCGTGCTGCCTAAGATTGCAAACGGAGCGCAAGACTGCGGCACACGGAGGGAATTCAGGCGGCGGGTCGACGCCAAAGTGCGCGCAATCCGAGCGTGACCCGCAAAGAATCCGGCGAACCGGAACGGGCCGCAGCTGTGGCCGACCGCACGGTCATGGCTTCCACGAAGACATATGGCGTCCCGCTTTCGAGCCGATAGAGCAGCACCTGCAGGTCGTTCAAACTGATGTCGAGGCTCGCCTCGATACGGACCGTGCCGGGGGCATCATCGCGCAACGAAGGTTGAATGGCGAATGACACCAGCGCCGCGTGTTCGTTGGCCAGGCGCTCGACATAGGCTTGCAGATCGGCGCCGGCGAGGCCGGGCGTGGGAGCATCGAGAAAGGCCTCCTTGGGGGCCACCATGCCTTGGCCGCCAGCGGCGGAGCCCGCTCGCGGCGAGCGGGATTGCAGGCGCGACAGCACGTCTTGACCGTCCGAGAGCTCCTGCAATGCGGCGGAGCGGCTTCGAAGCGACCAGGTCACGAATGTCGCGCACGCGCCGACGAAGACGACCAATGCAGCAATGGCAATCATCTGCTCGCGCTGGAACGTGCCCACGGCCTAGTGCTCCTTGCGCGCAGGGCGGGGCTCGATCCGCGCCTCGATGTGATACAGGAACTGCGCACCGTCGGGGCTTCGCGTCGTCGGAGCAAAGAAATGCACGTCCGCCAGCATCCCGGAATTTTCGAGCGGCGCAAGCAATGACGGCGCATCGCTGCTCAAGCCGACGATCCGCACGGTCGCTTTCTGCAGCGACAGTTCGGTGACATAGGCAGTATCGGGGAGCGCCTGCGAGAGCGTCTCGAGCACGACGACCATCGCCGGACCGGTGTCTTTCAAGGCCCAGGCGCGCTGCGCTGGGTCGAGCGACGCGCCCGGCGCGTTTCCCCCTCGCGCTTGACGCTGCAACGCAGCGGACCGTGCCGCCAAGTCGTCGGTTTCAGCCCGAATGGAGCCCGCCGAAACGAGCGCCAACGCGGAGAGCGTGACGCTCGCGGCGAGCATTCCGATCAAGGCGACCGCAATCAGCCGGCGCTGCCGCGCCAGGCCTGCTTCGGATGCGCTGCCGAGCCGCGACCACAGCGTGATTGCGGCGTCGGATGGTTCGTCGCCCATGCGTGCCACGATCCGATCGACGGCAAGGCCGGTTGCCGCGAGTTCCTCCCGGGCAGCGTCAACGATGGCGCGTGCGGTCAACAAGACACAGACTTCGAGGGTTGCAGGATCGCCGCGGTTGGATTCAATGGTGAAGCCGTAAGCCACCTGGTCTCGCTGCCAGGGCGACAGCCGCTCCAGCTGATTTTCAACGATCCCGGCTGCGAACTCGCGGGCCTGCGTCGGTATGCTGATCCGCCGCGGCACGATCTCGGCAGCGGGCAGCTCGAGGGTGACGAATTGCCCGCCAGCCGCTTGAATGAGCTCGGCCGAAAGCGGCGATCCGGTCATGACCGACCCGTCGTTCGGCTTGCCTTGGCGCACGACGAAACCCGTGTCCGCGCGTGCAACGACAAGGGCGTGTCGCGCGCGGCGGGATTCCTGCAAGCCGACGAGCAACGCGGCGAGGAGCTCGATCCACCGCTTCAAGATCGTGTCGACGCGCATATTCCATGTCCCCGTGTCGGCTCGTATGCGGGCCTCACAGACCGGGCCGCGGTGAAGGTTTCCAAGCGAGCACCCGATAAGGCTGGCGATCGCCCTCCAGGCACACGATCACCGCCGCCGCACCGGCGGTGTAGCCATCCGCGAGCCGCGTCGTGAGCTGGACCGACACCGCTTGCGGCGGCTTCACATCGAGGTGGGCCTGCGCCGCCGCGCCCAGAAGTGCGGTGAGCCTTGTTGCGTCGGTCGGAAAAACGCGCCGCATGTCGAGAAACGATGCCACTCGCGCGCGCGTGACGCCTGGCAGGACCGCCAGGACTCCCGCGGGAGCGGTGAGCGGATTCACCGTTGCATTGCCGAACACGGTCGTGAGTGGAGCCGCAGCGGTGACCCATTCCGGGCGCACGCCCGGAATTTGCAGGAGATCGCGCACATCGGTGAAGGCCTGACCTGATGCAGGATTTGACGCAGGCTTTGCGGCCGCAGCGGCAGGTTGTTGCGAAGCAGGTGCCGGATTCGCAGCGGGCGCCTTCGCCGCTGGTTTCGCTGACGTACCGTTTGCCATCCCGGCATCAGCATCGCGCCATTGGACGATCCGCTGCGCAACGGCATCGGCATCCGGCGCCCCAAGCGCGCTGAACAGCGCTGCCAGCATGTCGAGCGGCGCCTGTCCGATGTCGATACGGCCGCCTTCGTCGTCGAGACGCAGATGAACTCGCCCCGTCGACAGCGTGACCGTGGATTCGATGCCGGCCAGCGGGATCTCGTCCCTGCTCGCGACCAAGCCGGCTGCGACTTCGAGGCCGGCGTTGAGCAACCCCTCCGCCCTCACCCAATCGCGATCGATGGCCACGATCCCCGAGAAGCCGCGAAAGGTCACGCTGGCAGCCATCGCCAACGCCGACATTAGCGCGACCGCCCACAACACGGTCACCAGGATCACTCCGCGAGATGCGTCGCGCTGCACGGTGATCTCCTACCGCTGCTGTGAGGCCGACTTCACCGGCCGTTGATCGTCGCTGGTCGAACTGGAAAGGCAGTCCTTGGCTGCGTCCTGGAGCGCACAGGCAGGTGGTGCGTTCGCGTGAATGGCGAACGTCGCTCCACCGAACAGGTCGATGCCGCTGGTGCGATCCCGCAGGCTCAATTTGACGAGACGCGGCAAAGCCGGCTCGTTCGCCCAGCTGTTGACCCAGGTCAGCGCGCCGTCCGGCGCGGCGCGCGCGAAGCTGAAGGCGGCCTCGAACGCGCCCGCGAGCAGAACGACCTGATCACCCAACGCGGCGTCTTGGAATTGCGTGCGCGCGCCCAGCCACGGGGCACGGCGCCTGACGACGTGCGTGGCGTCGCCGTCCGCCTCGATGTCGAAGCTCACCACTTCCGCCGATCTCGCCACCTGTCCGCGCAATGGCGCATCCAGCCCGGAAACGCCGATGAAAGTCACTCTGCGCGTCTCGCCGAGAAATGCGACCGAGGGCCCCGCCGATGTCGGCTGCAAGATGAACCGGGCCGAGCCGATGTCGGTCGCCAGCCGCTCGGCGGCAAGCGCGAGACGTTCTCCATTGGCCACCCGGCTGGTCCCGCGCGCAAATGGGACCGCGAGGTTGTGCAACAGAGCCGCCGTGGCAAGAATGATCACCGACGCAATCGCGAACGCCGCGAGCATCTCCAATAACGTGAAGCCTTCCTTTCCGGAATGTACGCGCTCGCGGCCCAGACCACGCGCCATGATGTCACTCCGACTGCGCCAACCAGACGGTTTCGGCGGTGACGACCTCACCCGGCGCCCACGAGACGCTGGCAACGATCCGGTAGGCGGTGGTCTTGCGCTGGTGCCGATCGCTCGCACGCGTATCGGCCGGTCGCCGACGGTTGGGCTGTAACGTCGTCGAGATGAAGGTGGGCTCGGCGGTGAGGCGCCACCGCAACCCACCGCCCTCGCCCTCGCGCGCGAAGTTCGCAAGATTTGCGCGATCGAGCGGCCCCTCGAGCAAGGACCGCAGCAGGATCTGGGCGGCGATCCGTCCGTCGGCACTGACCATGATGCGTCGCGCGTGAAACAGCATCGGCCCCAACACCGCCGCGAACGCCAAGACGATGGTCAAGGCGACCAGCGCTTCGAACAACGTGAAGCCGGCACGGGTCGTGGAGCCTGATCTCGCAACGTTGCACGACCGTTCGGACGAGAGCATGCGACGGAACAAGGGCTTGAAAAGAAACGGTGTTTCAATCCGCATGGATTTCGCCCGATGGCGCTGCGGAGGCGCTGACGGAGACACCACCAGTATACCAGTTGACACGAATCTCATATCCGGCCCGCTCGCGCGAAAGCCTCAGCACGGCACCGGACGACTCGCCGTTCGGCTCGAAGCGAACGACCGCGAGCCGCCCCGACCACAGCCCGTCGGCGCCGAGCACGTCGACCGTGACGTCGCTCGGGATTGCAACCGTGGCGCCGCCATCTCCGACCAGAACGCGCCGACCGCCCTCGAGGGACACCCGCCTGACGCTGCGACTGAGAATGGCACTCATGCGCTCGCGGCGGAGCAGCGTTGCGATCTGCAAAGTGACGGCCTGCAACCCCGCGCGCCCGGTTCCCGGCGTGGCGGCGATCACCAGTGACGAAACGAGGGCGATGATCAGCATCACCGCCACGACCTCGAGCAGAGTAAAGCCGGCGCTGCGGTTAATGCTCGACATTCGAGATATCGGCCGCAGTTCCGGCGCCGCCTTCGCGGCCGTCCGATCCCAACGACATGATCTCATACGGCGGCAGATGGTCGCCGGCCACGCGGTAGTGATATGCGTTTCCCCAGGGATCAGGCGGTATCCGTGAACCCTTGATGTAGGGGCCGTTCCACACCTCCACGTCGGACGGCCGCTGCGCCAGAGCGGCCAGGCCCTCCGCGCCCGTCGGATAGCGGCCGGCATCCATATAGAAGAGGTCGAGCGCGGAACCGAAGTTCTCGATCTGCAGCTTAGCCGTCTTCGCCCGCGACTCGCCGAGATAGTTGAGGACACGCGGGCCGATGAGACCGACGATGAGGCTGATGATCGTCAAGACCACCAGCATTTCGATCAGCGTGTAGCCTTCCATTCCGGTCGGCCGGGCGCGGGCACAGCTCCGCCGTGGCAAGGCGCGTGCGTCTGTCATTGTGCGAGACCCGTGATGCTCAAGGAGCGTTCATAATCGAAATGATTAACGCTCCGATGACAGCGCGGACGACGCTGATGGTCACGGACCGTTCGCAATCCATGGCCGTCGCCCCGAAGAAGCGATATTTGCTATGCTGGAGCAGTCGTCGACACTCGCCTGGACGCGCGTCGACCAGGAAATCGTCCACGCCGTCGTCCGGCGAAGGGCCACGCCGGCCGCGATGCATCCATTCCACGGCGGCAGCACGACCATGACGTCGTAGCAACCGGGTTCGATCTTCGAGATGGTGAAGCTTCGCGAACTCCAGAGCGCGGCCCCGACAAGCTGGTTCGCACCCCAATGCGGGGCTCCGCAACGGGAAATATAGAGTTCCTTGAGCGTCACCCCCGACTTGTTCACGAGCACGAACTCGGCCGAGACCGCGGCATGAGGCATGGACGCCGCGAGCGACGCGGCAAGCAACAATCGGCTTGCCGAGAACAACATCAGAAAACTTCGATATGCGTCGCTTGCGATATCCATATGACACGTGCGCTCGCGCGAGCCGGCCAAGCTCCGCCTCGCTGGGGCGCAGGCATGCGTCATTGTGCGAGATCCGTGATGCTCAGCAGAGCGCTCATAATCGAAATGATTAACGCTCCGATGACAATGCTGACGAGGATGATGGTCGCCGGACCGACGGCACCCATCAACCGGTCGAGACCCAAGCTGAGCCTGTGCTCGTAGAATTGCGCCGCATGAATGGCGATCGACGGAAGGTCCCCGGTCTCGTCGCCGACCTTGAGCATGCGGGCGGCGAGCGGGGGCAGCAGATCGGTATCCGACAACGCGTCCGCGAAACGACGGCCGTTGCGCACCTGGTCATGCAGCCGGTCGACGGCCTCGACATACCGCGGCTCGGTGACGACGTTGCGCAGGATCTTCAACGCGGTCGGGAGCGCCACGCCGTTTGCGACCAGGAGGCCAAGCGTGCTGGTGAGCCGCGCAGTACGCCGATCCCGCATCGGACCCGCAACGCCGGGGAGCATGGCAAAGACCGCGACGAGCCGGTTTCGCCGCTCGCGATCACGCAGCACCAACCAGCTGCCGAGCACGGCTACCAGACACGCCCCGATGAACAGATCGAAATTAGCGTGCAGCCAGGTCGAGGCCGCGAGCACGAAGGCCGCGCCGGGATTGAGACGATTTCCGAGATCATGGAACACGGATTCGAATTGCGGCACCACGTAGGTCAAAAAGAACAGCAGAATGAGAACGGCCGCTCCGATCAGGAACAGCGGGTATCTGATCGTCGAGCTGATGCGCTCGCCGAGAAGCTCCCGACGTGCCCGATCTTCGACGATGGCACGCAATACGCCGTCGAGCTTTCCGGAGGCCTCGCCGGCCTGGACCATCGCCAAATAGGCGGGCTCGACCACGGTCGGGTGACGCTCGAGGGCTTCCGCGAAGCCGTGCCCGGCCGAGATCGACGAGCGCAAGTCTTCGACGAACGGCCGCAAGGACTTTCCGGCATCCTCGCCCAGGGTCTGCAGCGCGGCCTCCAACGTCAGTCCCGCGCCGACGAGCAAAGCAAGTTGGCGCAGAAAGATCGTGATGTCTTGGGAGCGCGGAACCTTCTTGCCGAAACCGAGGCCGAGACCCGTCAGTCCTTGGCTCGCAATACGTACCTCGATCGGGAGATGGCCGAGATATTCGATGCGCCGGATCACCTCCTCGCGCGACGGGGCTTCGACCTCGCCGACGACCATCTTCCCTGCTGGCGTGACGGCGCGGTAGCGAAATTGCGGCATGGCACGCCTAGAACGGGATGACTTTTCTTCGAATCGTCATCCCGCTCCACCTTCTTGTTGGAGCATGATCCCTCGGGTCAAGCCCGAGGCTTTTTCGAAAACCGGGGCCCACCCCGGATCAAGTTCAGGGCAAGCTTTGTCGGGATCATGCTCTTCTTTGCTTTTGCGCATGTCCTTTTCGGAAAACCGGCTCCCACTTCTCCGGACATGCGCTACAGACTCGCCGCCACCCGGAAGATTTCCTCGACGGTGGTCACTCCGGATCGGCACTTGGCGATCCCGTCCTCCGTCATCGTGATCATTCCCTCGCGGCGCGCGATCTGCTCGAGCTCGGTCGCCTCGGTCTTGGGCCCGATCGCCTGCCGAACCGCAGGCGTCACCTCGATGATCTCGAACACCCCCTTGCGCCCGCGAAAGCCGGAGGAATTGCACCATTGGCAGCCTTTTGGCTTGTAGATCGTGTCGCCGACGGCGAGCCCCGCCGTGGTGTACCGCTGCTCGCATGCGATATCGGCTTCGGACAGGCAGTGCGGCTCCTTGCAGTGCTCGCACAGGATGCGCACCAGGCGTTGGCCGACGATCGCCCGCACGCAGGACGCCAGCAGAAAGCTCTCCACCTCCATGTCGATCATCCGCGTGATCGCGCCTGCCGCGGTATTTGTGTGCAGCGTGGTCAAGACCAGGTGGCCGGTGAGCGACGCGTGCACGCCGATATGCGCGGTCTCCGGATCGCGCATCTCGCCGACCATGATGACATCGGGGTCATGCCGCAGGAACGAGCGCAGGGCGGCGGCGAAGGTGAGACCGATTCCCGGATGAATCTGGGTCTGGTTGACCCCGGGGATGCGGTACTCGACCGGATCCTCGATGGTGAGGATCTTGCGGGTCGGCTCGTTGATCTCGGCGAGCGATGCCGCAAGGGTCGTCGTTTTGCCGGAACCGGTCGGCCCGGTCACGATGATCATGCCGAACGGCGCCTGCAGCGTACCGCGCAGGACGGCCTCGTCACGCTTGGACAGGCCGAGCTTGTCGAGCGCCACGACGCCGGCGCCCTTTCTGAGCAAGCGTACGACGGCGCTTTCGCCATGCATGGTCGGCGTGGTGGCGACGCGCAGATCGATTTCGGCGCCGCCGACCGCGATGCGCGCCCGCCCGTCCTGGGGCATGCGCCGTTCGGTGATGTTCAAGCCCGCCATGATCTTGAGGCGGGACAGAAGGCCCTTCGCCATGCTGGAGGGCGGCGCCGGAATGTTCCTGAGCAGTCCGTCGACCCGCAGCCGCACCTGCAGCATGTTGTCGAAAGGCTCGATATGCAGGTCGGTCGCGCGCTGCTCGACGGCGAGCCTCAGGAGCTCGTCGATGGCCCGCACCACTGGCGCGCCGCGCGCAAGATCGCGCAGGTCGTCCAGATTGTCATCCGTCGTCGCAGCTTCGGCCGGCGCTGCCTCTTTCGAGGTTGCGGCGTCGATCGTCGTGGAAAAGGCCGCGTCGATGTCGTCGGCGGTCGCAACCTCGAGCGTGACCGAGCGACGCAGCGCGACCTCGACCGCGCGGATCGTGTCGTCTTCCGTCGGCGTGGCGACCGCGACCACGAGCGCGCCCGATCGATTCTCGAACGGGAACAACCGATGTTCTTTCAGGAAACGTCTGGAAAGTTGCTGACCGGCGAAACGAGCACCGACGAGATCGGTGCGCTCCGCCCGGGCGCAGCCGTAGAAGGCCGCGAGCTCTTCGGCGAAGGTCGCAGGCGTCAATCCAGTCAGACCGAGCCAATCGACATCGTTCGGCGATCCACGACCGGCACCATTCGGCACGCCCGCGTGGAGCTGGCCGTCACGCAGAACCCCCTTGCGGGTAAGGTGGCCGATGAACTCGCTGGACAACATGCGCAACCGACATGTCTATTCCCCGAATGCAAACATAGTGTGACACGCGTGCTCGCGCGTGGGGCGTCTTCACGCGGCAGCTCATCGCAAGAGGAATCCCGCAGCGCGATCTCGCCTTGATCGAGTACGGTTCCGAGTTCATCCGGATATTGCAATGGAAGTTTCCAACGGCCCAGGTCCTTTGGATGGATGCAACGACACTCGCGGCGGAGCATCTCGGTAGAACCGCTCTGAGCGGCCTGCCGGCGAAACCGCGAAGATCACCGGCGGGCGCCGACGCCATTTCCGTCGACGACGGGACGCGCGCTGCGCATCGATTCCAGCCGCTCGCGGAATTCCTCGGTGACCGATTTCGCATCAAGGCCGTTGCGGATCACCTGCGGCCGGATGAATACGATGATTTCCGAGCGCTGCTTGTTCTTCGAGGTGTTGCCCAGGATATCGCCCAGATACTTGATCTGATTGAGGCCCGGAATGCCCGCCTTCGTCGTATTCTGCTGCTCGCTGATGAGGCCGCCGAGCAGCACGGTCTGGCCGCTCGTCACCGCGACCGTCGAGTGGATGCGCCGTTGCGAGATCGTCGGCGTCAACGTCTGCGTGTTCGGATTGACCACGTTGGAGATCTCCTGCTCGATTTCGAGCTGGACTGTTCCGTTGGCATGGATGCGTGGCAGCACCTTGAGGATCACGCCGGTGCTGCGCATCTCGATGGTGTTGACGACCGGCGTGCCGGAATTGTTGATCAGAGTGGCCGAACTGGTGGTGACCGGAATCTGGTTGCCGACCTCGAGCACGGCCGGCTGATTGTCCATGACCACGAGCGAGGGCGAGGACAGCACCTTGACGTCGGTAATCGTGGAAAGCGCGCTGAGGATCACCCTCGGCTGCCCCTCGGGACCGAGCAGGAGGTTGAAGCCGGGCAGGACGCGCGACAAAAACGACGCCGGGATCACCGAGCCGGTGGAAGATGTGCTGGCGGCGGGCGCGGCGGGAAAAAAGCCGCCCGAGCCTTTGTCTTTTGCCATGTTGAGATCGGAGCTCGCCACGTAGTTTTGCACGCCGTATTGCAGATCGTCGGTGAGGGTGACCTCGGCCACGGTGGCCTCGATCGCCACCTGCAATTTCGGCAGGTCGATGTCGTGCAGGGCGCGCGAGATGATGCGGAAGTCTTCCTGGTTGGAATAGATGACGATCGCATTGCTTTCGATGTTGGCGGTGATGCGCACGTTCGGGAACAGTCCGCGCGGCAGGCTGCCTGTGGCGAGCGAGCTGTCGTTCTTGTCGCCCTCGCCGTCCTTCTGGCCTGAAGATCCGTCGGCCGACGCGCTGCCGAAGCCGGCAGTGGTGCCTGCGGTGCCCGGGGTGCCGCCGGATGATGCCGTCGTCGTCCCGCTGCTCGAGCCGCGGTTGCCGCTGCCGAGCGAGTCGAGACGCGATTTGGCGGTAGCGGTGCCGGGCGCAACCTGGCTCGCCGCGTCGTCGGCGGTGCCGCCGCGGCCGACGAAGATGTCGTTGAGCACTCGCGCTACCGACTTCGCGTTGCCGTATCTCAGTTGATAGATTCGCAGCGCGTTGCCGCTGGTATCGGATCGATCCAGCCGCGCGACCCATTGCGTCGCGCGTTCCAGCGTTTTCGGGTTCTTGGCGACGACCAGCACGCCATTCGTGCGCGACATCGGCTGGAACCGGATGACGCCTTGCCCCTGCCCGCCTTCCCTGGTCTCGAAGATCTTCTCGAGCTCCGCAATCATGGTTTCGGGCGTGGTCGATTTCAGCGGGTAGAGGCCGACCGATTGGTTGCGCAGCCACTCGACGTCGAAGCTCGCGATCGCGTCGAGCGCGCTCCTGCGCTCGATGACCGTGCCCTGGATCAGCAGCGTGTTCCTGGCTTGGTCGACCCGAATGGCGTTCGGCCGGGCCATGAAGTTGTCCATCGTTTTCGCGAGCGTGGTGGCCGAGACGTAACGCAGCGGCACGATCGAAACGCCGAAACCGGGCTGCCCGGCCCCGGTCACGACGCCTCCGCTTCCGGTCGCCTCGTTCAGGGGGACGAGCCTGATGAGATTGCCTTCGCGCACCATCTGGACGTTCACCATGCGCATGGCGGTCTCGAAAATCGGCAGCACGTCCTTGCGGGCGATCGGGGTCGCCGAGGCCAGCGTCACCAGGCCCTGAGCCCGCGGATCGATCACGTAGCTCAGCCCCAGCGTGTCGCCGAGGAGGCTCTGCGCGACGTCCGCTACGCCGGCGCCGTCGAAATTGATCGTGACCCCGCCGCCGGGGATTGCGCCGGTCGCATCTGCCGTGCCCGGCGCCCGAGGCTCGGATCCGGTTCCAGTTTCACTGCCTGGTGCGCCCGGCGCCTCGGACCCGGCGTCGGCCTCCGCATTGCGGCTCGGCGCGGGCGCGCGCTCCGGACCGGGTGCGAGACCGGGCGCGAGACCGGGAAAGATCAGCGGGCCCGGATAGCCACGGTCGGAGCTCTGCCGGCGTTCCTGCCCGCTCGGCTGCCGCGCTCGCAAGTCCGCATTGCGGATCGGATCGAGAACGCCGTCATCCGACACGCCGCCCAACGATTTCTCCGCCGCCGAGCAACCGGCCAGCAGACCAAGAAGCACGAGAATGGCGCAAGCTCTCAGCGCGCGGCCCGATCGCGCTTGATCCCGCTCCGGCCTGGTACACAACACGACTGATACTCCCTCGGCCCCCCGGCCGTTTGCGATCAGGGCAACTTCGCCGACAAGTGCAGACCTCCTCCCGGCTATCGTGGTGTATCGATACTTTAAGACATGAAGGCGTCACGTGCTCGCGCGGCGGTCGCCGGCACGTGCCCGATCGCGCGCAGCGCCGCGGCGCAGGCGGGATCGATGTCGAGCGCGCGCCCAAAGCTTGCGTCGGCGTCGACCTTGCGTCCGAGCCCGAGGTAGAGATCGCCGAGCGCGCAGTGCGCCGTCGCCAGCCGCGGGTTGAGCGCCAGCGCATGGTTCAAGCTGATTTCCGCGCCCTCCGCATTGCCGGAGGCGGCGCAGGTGCGGCCCAGCGCTTCGTAGAATTCCGGCGATTGGCCCTGGTTGATCCTCACGGCCTGCTGGAAATGCACCATCGCGCCGTCGAGATCGCCGAGATTGCGCAGCGCGATGGCGTATTCGGCATGCACCGCGTCGCTGTTCGGCGCCAGCGCCAGTGCCTTGCGGAAGTGCTCGCGCGTGATCTTCTCGGCCTCGCCGAAATGCGCCGTCGCGCGGTTGAGGTCGCCGAGCTTGCGCAAGGCCATCGCATAAGCGACGTGCACCATCTCGCTGTTCGGCGCCAGCTCGATCGCCTTGCGGTAGTGCGCGAGCGCCTGTTCGGTCCGCTCCGCTGCCAGCAGCGCATCGGCGAACCCAACCCGCCCCGGCGCGAAGTCAGGCGCCAGCGCGACGGCGCGCTCCTGCAGCGCAAGCGCGCGCACGCTATTGCCCAAGCCCAGCTCGAGTGCACCGAGATTGCACAGCGTGTTGACATGCTGGGGGTCGAGGACGAGGACCTGCTCGAACAGCCTCTTGGAACGGTCGAGGTCCTTGGCGCCGTGATGGCGGACGCCTTCCACGAACAGGGCATCGCACACGACCGGATTGACCGCGCGCGGCGGCACCGTGAGGCGCAAGGCCAGTGCGGTAATTGAATCTGTGACCCTGTCCGCGGGCGGCGCGCCGGCCCCCGCAAAGGACCACAGCTCCGCTCGCAGG
>Ga0137415_10004541_pt1 | contig 13720 bp, 8 predicted proteins | sample CZODoug3_1_1_16f_FD_183082 | JGI IMG/M metagenome (GOLD analysis project Ga0137415, IMG submission 183082) | Vadose zone soil fungal communities from Angelo Coast Range Reserve, California, USA - CZODoug3_1_1_16fungal (Hybrid Assembly) | ecosystem: Environmental > Terrestrial > Soil > Vadose... | reverse complement strand
ATTTGATCGCCGGTACGGCCGGAACACTGCTCGCGAGTTGGCTGATGAGCCGTCCGGCAGCAGCCAATCCACGCTACTGCCCGGGCCGGGTGATCGATAAAATCCTGCGCTGTCAGTGTGATGCCTCCGGCTTGAGAATGAACTGTCGCATAAGCACCCAATTCGAATTCTAACGGGAACCAGGGATCCTCTCAGAAGACCATCTATTGACATCAACCGAAGTGTACAGTACCTCAGGAAATGGGCGTAATTGTCCCTGTAACGTAACACCACCCGTAAGGTCGCCCAGCCGGTTACGCCGAATCTCGGATTTGCCGTGTCACATGGGTTGAGACGCACCGACTGAATTCAACGAGGCCCGCCAGAAGCGGGCGACCATCGCTTAGAATCTCGTCCGCTCCATGGAGCAGGCCAAGAAAATAGATAGTGGTGCGTTGAGCCACTGCACGACCGCTCGCGTGCCCGTGCCGATCTTCTGGCCCCAGTTCAGCAGCCGTCCCGGCTCAGTGTCGTAGTGGAAAGGCCGGACTGGCCCCGCGAATGGCGCGCCATCTGGAGATCGGGCGCACCGGTGAGGTCTGTCCGACTTTCGCACGCGTACCACATCCATAGTCCCGCGTCGACTGACATCGCCTCTGTTAAGCGAAATGGTACCGATTGCGCATGTTGTCCATTTGGAAGTAAAAATACATTACATTTCAAATGGTTATCCGTGACGAGGTGAAATCAACTATCCCTCTTTCTCCTCAGGAGAACTGCGCCACGTCATCGTCTCGCCTACTTTAACGGAGATTTCTCATTCGGCCGTCTATCTGAAGGGGGACATATGTCCATGACAAAGAACGGAATAGGATGACCGAAAGTGTTTTGGCAAGGCAGATTTGGGATCACGGCGCCGAGGCCGCCCGCAACCTGAACCTACGGCCGCCGCAAACCTCTGCCGCTCAACGGGAACATGGAACATCTGCTGATCGGGGTTCCGAACTGTTGAATCCCTGTGGCAATGTCCATGTCCTCGGCTGGCATCCTGCTCTCCTGAATGTCCTGTTGGATTCAACACACCTCGCTCGTTGCCGACATTTCTCTCGACGCCGAGAGCGCGCAGATTTTCGGCACGCGACTGTTCGTGAGTAGATCACGGCATCAGTCAGCGATTCTCGCAACTACCTTAGAAGAAGAAACATCTTGTTGAGCAATGGAATGCCGGAGAGAGTCTATATGCCCGGCCTGCTTTGCATTCGCCCGCCGCGATCCGTACTGACAATGCGTTTGTTGATAGTAGTTATTCTGACGAGCTTGATGTGCGGGAGGCTCCATGCACAGGCATCCGCAAGCCTTCCCATCAAGCTGACCATCGAATCGCAAACGCTCCAGCGAGCCATCTACTCGTGGGCGGAGCAGACGGGATATCAGGTCCTGATTTTGAATCCGCGGGAGGCGCAGCGCCAAAGTGCCAAAAACGTGAAAGGTTACTACACCCCCGAGGGTGCCCTCCGCATGCTGCTGGCCGGATCGAATTTCAGGTATGTATTTACCGACTCTCATACAGTGACCATTCAGACGGCCCCGGACGAGGATGGCGCGCCATCCGGGCAGCAGTCGCTGCGATTCTTAAACGAGTCAGCGGTCAGCCCACAACCGCCAGCATCGCAGTCGTCTCGGGGTGGCAGCGGCCCTGTCGGGGCCGAGTCTCAGAGTGATGCGTCGTACGCCGGCATCCAGGAGATACTTGTAACGGCACAGAAGCGTCAGGAGCGCTCGCTCGATGTGCCAATCAGCATAGTCGCAATTGACTCTGCTACGCTCGATAGTCGCAACATCAGAGCCCTCGACGATTTGGCGATGGCTGTGCCCGGGCTCTCGATTCAGAGCGATGGCTCCACGACGCGCCAGGTAACTTTGCGCGGCATCAGCAATCGATTCGGCTCTACCTCATCGTTGGTGGGTATTTATCTTGATGAGGCCGCTGTCACCGGCGGTGTAACTAGCCAGCTCGACCTGCGCACATACGACCTAGAACGTATCGAGGTACTCCGCGGACCTCAGGGAACACTCTATGGCGATGGCTCGGCGGGCGGCACCGTGCGCTTCATCACGAAGAATCCAGTGCTGGATTCCTTCGCCTTCAAATCGGACTTCTCAACACTTTTTACCCAGGATGGCTCTCCGAGCGAGCAGGTAGATGCCGTTGTAAACGTGCCTTTGGTGCAGGATGTTCTCGGACTGCGCCTCGCCGGGACCTACGATCACGAGGGTGGCTGGATTGATCAGCCCGTTGCAGGCCGGAGCAACATCAACGGGCAGGATCTCAAGGAGGTGAGACTCAAGGGACTCTGGCTGCCTACCGCCGATATGTCGGTGACCCCGATGGTGGTGATCCATCGCAATAACTCGGGTTTGACCTTCGGAGAGGATCGCAATGGGGACTACACACAGGTGCTCAACCAGACGAGCATTCCCAGAGCGGCTGACAACTACGATATCTACAACCTGACGGTAACTTACGATCTGGGGACCGTGCATATGCTTAACACGGCCACCTATATCAAGCAGGACAAGGACGTGCGCAACAGCGGTGCACCGCTGCAGATTCTCGCAGCACCCGATGAATTGCCGCCATTGGAAGTTCTTCAGAGCTACACGGTCAATAGCCGGACGTTTAACGACGAGTTGCGATTCTCGTCGCCGGGTTCCGGTCCTTGGCAATGGACGATCGGCGCCTTCTATCGGCACCTCACCGCCGACACAAACAACTCGGCTTTTATCGATCTACCGGAAGCACCCGGTACGCCCTTACCCGACCCCAGCGTATCGATTCTGCAGAATGGCTCCAAATCGTGGGCAGGCTTTGCGGATACCAGTTACAAGCTCATCGACCCGCTGACTCTGGGTGTGGGTGTCCGCTATTTCAAGGACCAGGAGCGCTTGACGACTGATACGGTGCAGGAGGGTACTTTCACCGCCACGAGCCCTCGCGTCCATCTCGACTACAAAATCCGCCCCGATATCAATACCTACGCGAGCTTTGCGAAAGGCTTCCGCAGCGGTGGATTCAACGCCTTCGATCAGCCGAGCTTTGGGCCCGAGGTCGTGCGCACATTTGAGCTCGGCACCAAGATGAGCCTTCTGAATAACACAGTCGGCATCGATGCAGCGATTTTCTACAGCAAATATACCGGTTACCAAGTGGCGGGTATTTTGCCACCACCCACTCCGCCGCTGAATATCTATCGCAACGCAGGCGAAGCCGAGCTCAAGGGAATTGAATGGGATTTCGAATGGCGTCCAACCCGGGATTGGACTCTGGGAATCAATGGCGACTACATCGGCACGGAATTCACAAAGATTGATGTCGCCGATACGACCTACGACAAAGGTGATCCACTCGATCTGTTTCCCCGACTCGGATACACGGTTTTTGCACAGCGTAACTTCGTTGTCGGGGTCGGGCATCTGGCCTACCTGCGACTCGACTTCAATCAACAGGGTCGCGAGACTTATCGTAATCGCAGCGTCAACGGGCCGAGTTCCTGGTATTTCAACGAGTCCGATGTCATCAAGATGCTCAACCTTCATGCCAATGTGTCGCTCCTGAAAAACCTGACCATGAGCCTGTTTGCACAGAACCTCCTGAATGACCGGGGCTCGACCGATCCTACTCAGGGACTTGGCGTCTCGGGTTTTGACATCACAACCCGCCCCCGGCCGCGAACTTTCGGAATCAACTTCGCAATGGAAATTGAATGATCCGGCGAACTCTCCATGAAGGCGCTGTGGAGTGTGATTCTTCGTGAACGAGTGTGAGCACGAAGGCAGCGTCAGCGAGGCCTCGTATACAGACAGTGGGACCTTTCTCAATTGGGCCAAGGGCTGTTTTACCCCATTGGCCTTGGGCAATGACTACTCCGTCGCCGAACTCACGGCCTTCCGCAAAGTGATCGGTGGTGCCAACGTGGTGGCGCTGACGGAAGCGGTCCACGGTGGTGCCGAGCCTCTCGAACTTCGTAACAACTTGTTTCGATACCTCGTTGAGGAGGAAGGGTTTACCGCTATTGCAATCGAGTCCGGCACTGTTGAAGGCCGGCTCGTGCATGACTATGTGCGCGGTGCAGAAGGAGATCTCGCTCAAGTCCTTTCGCACGGGATCAGTTGGACTTTCGATCAGTTGCCGCAAAACCGGGCACTGCTGCGTTGGATGAGAGAGTATAACCTCAATCCGCGGAATCGGCGCAAGATCAACTTTTACGGTTTCGATGTTCCGGGCAGCCCAGGCAATCCGGACGTAAAATTCGGGCTGTCAGTGGCCCTTGTGGAGATCGCCCGATATCTTGAGAGTGTTGATCCGGCTCGTGGGGCGAGCTTGCGGGCTCGCCTCGAGCCTCACCTGCGATACATTCGCTTCAGTTTCAGGCCTGCGCTGGGCATGGAAGGCTATGAACAGTTGTCAGCAGCCGAGCGCGATGCCGTGACCGCTTGCATTGCTGATCTGATCACACTGCTGGAACAGCGCGAAGCACAGTACATCGAAGGTAGCAGCGAGTCAGATTATGCGTGGGGCTATCAAGCCGCACGCGGCGCACAGCAGGTGGATTCATGGCTGCGCCAGATTCCAATCGGGTGGCGCCCGTCGAGCGGACCGCTCGATTTTCCGAGCGAGGACACCGCCTTCTACGCCGCCGCGGCGGATGTTCGTGATCGCGCCCAAGCCAACAACCTGGATTGGATTCTGCGCCGCGAGGGGCCCGACGCGAAGGTTCTGATCTTTGGTTCTCGTTTTCACTTGAGCAACGCGCCTGTCAAAACGAGTTGGTCTATGCTGCCTGAGAGGCGACAGACACCGGCGGGGACCTATTTGCGCAGCTGGTTGGGCTCAAAACTCGTCACCATCGGCAATCTGGTCCGGCATGGCGAGTTCTATTCCGCAGGAGCCACACATAGGTTGGATCCCGCTGCAGCCGTCTCGCTGGATGGCATCGTGGGTGAGCTAGGGCGCTCATCGTTCCTACTCGATCTGAGAAGTGCGCCGCCGGACATCTCTGCATGGCTGAAACGAGAGCATTGTCTTGGACCCCCTAATGGACTTCTCGAAGTATCCGCCGGAACCGCCTTCGACGCGCTGTTCTACGTCGATCGCGTGACTCCGGCCGACGCGTGAGCTGATGGCGGACCCTGAGACGCTGCCCCCAACGCCGCCCGCAGAATCGGCTGTCGGTCATGTCTATCAGTTGCTTTTGCTGACTGCCGCTGCCGCGTTTGCAAACTACGCGTTGAGTGCGGTCAGTCCACTACAGGAGACAATGCGTACAGCATTGGGGCTCAGCGACAATGAAGTTGCGCTGCTTCAAGGTCCGGCTCTCGCGTTGCCATTGGCGCTGGCGGGTATCCCTCTCGGCCTCGTTGTCGATCGCTACTTGCGTGCGCGCCTCCTTCTGGGTTTTGTCGCGCTCGCAATCCTGGGAAGTCTTCTGACCGCATTCGCTCCCAACTACATCGTCCTGTTCGCCGCTCGGTCGCTGGTGGGGTTGGCTGTGCCGGCAATTTCGATGGCCGCCTTGTCCATGATCGCCGACATATATCCCCCGGCTTATCGCGGGCGCGCCTTCATGGTCATGGCGATTGGACAGGTCGGTGGCATGTCAGCTGCCTTCGCGGTGGGTGGCGAGGTGTTGGCATTTATCGGTCCCGCCGGCTCGGGTTGGCGTTGGACTCTGATGTGGTTGACGAGCCCGCTCGTAATTCTCTTCTGCCTGCTGTTGTTATTCATGCGCGAGCCACCCCGCACTGGAGTCACCATCGAAAATCCGTCTCCGAGCGCTGCGTTCGCAGAGCTTTGGCGATATCGGGCGGTTGTTATGCCGTTACTGGTCGGGTCCGTCATGGTGTCGATGGTGGACACGGCTGCGCTTGTCTGGGCGGGCCCAACGCTGTCTCGTAAATTCAATCTCTCACCTGACCACAGCGGCGCGATAATGGCCGGTGGGCTCATGGTCAGCGGGATGTGCGGTCCGATTCTCGGCGGGTTCCTGGCGGACTTTGCTCAGCGAACAGGGGGACCGCGTAGGACAATCTCGGTCCTGGCTGCACTCATGTGTGTCAGCGCGCCAGCGGGTTTGTTTCCGATAGTGCCCGGGCTCGCGACGGCAAGCGTGGTCATGTCTCTTTTCCTGATGACCGGTAGTGCCATCAGTGTTACGGCTGCACCCATCGTCACTGTCGTGATACCCAATGAGTTGCGAGGTCTCAGCGTAGCCATCCTCGGAGCCATCAGCGGTCCCCTGTGTCTCGGCGTTGCTCCCGTGGCGGTGAGCGCATTGTCCACGAGTCTCGGTGGACCAATAATGATCGGAAAGGCATTGGCGATAAACTGCGTAGCCATTAGTTTGCTCGGCGGTATGGCGCTTGTCCTTGGGCGTCGGTATTTTGTGAGGGGTGGCGATGAGTTGCCCCGCTTCGCTCAGGCGCACGAATAGGGATGTATCGATGGTTACTGAAGGATCGCCCGAATCCATCTGGGCACGCTACCTGCGTGCTTGTCTGAGGACAACTCCCAAAGCGGCGATCCGTACGCCGCGCGCGCTCGTCGAAGGATATTGGCTGGACGAGCGGTCTTACTATTTCCTCAATGAGACTTACGAGCCCAGTCTCGATCGTATGGTCTCCACGCCGACTCTGATTGACTGCGAGTCGGGCCAAATTGAAGAGCTCATCCCTCTTGATGATGTTGCCGTCCTGTTGCGGGACTCGACCGGTCAATTTGACCGCGCAGCACTGAGCACCGCCAGATTCGATATGCCCGATCGGCACACGTTGGTGGTGTCCGCGAAAGGCCGCGATCATTTCATTGACTGGCGCAATCGGCGCCTGCTCGAAGTAAAGGCAACGCCCAACGAGCCGGAACTCTATTCCCCCGATGGCCAGCACGCTTGTTTTGTAAGAGCCCACAACATCTGGCTGCGTGACTGCAACAGCGGCGAGGAGCGGCCCCTATCGTTGGATGGAGAGCTTCACCGCGCCTATGGTCAGAATTCCGAGACTTGTCTGTTCGCGATCTCGGATCGCGCGCACACCGTCCCGCAAGGCCTCTGGTCGCCTGATTCGCAGTGGTTCCTGACGCAATGGGTTGATGAGCGCCTCGTTCCGTCGTTGTCGCTGGTGGAGCATGTGCCGTCTGGTGGAGCGCGATCCGTAACTCATAGTTTCAAATACTGCCTACCGGGCGATTCGCTTCCGTTGCTGACCCTGGTTGCTTTTCATGTTGGCTCAGGTCGCATGATCAGGTTCGATTCAACCGCCGCTCAGGCTGCCACATTTTCGCCATTCTTTTCGCGGCAAGTCTGGTTTGGTGGCCCGGAGGCCGCGTGGTTCGTGCGTCTCGACCGGTATGCAAGGCACGCAGATCTCATCAAACTCGATCTGTTGGCCGGTGCGGCGATGATCGTACTGCAGGAGCGCGTCGATGCCGGATACATCGATCTTAATACACACATCAATGGAGCGCCGAACGTTCGGGCATTGACCACGACTGAGGAGATTGTCTGGTTTTCGGAACGCAGCGGATGGGGGCACCTCTACCTATACGACGGCCACACGGGAAGATTAAAGAACGCGATTACTTCGGGCGATTGGTTTGTCCGGGATGTCGTCCACGTCGATGAGTTACGGCGTGAAGTTCTGTTTCTTGCTCAGCATCTCAACCCTGCGACAGATCCTGGGCGCCGGGCACTTTGTGTGGTGAAACTCGATGGGACCGGGTTTGAAACTTTGCTCGAACATGACGGCGACGTCTATGTGCCGCCAACTGAGCCTTGCGGATCTGAACAGACTCGCCGCTTTCGTCCGGCATATGCTCCCTGCGGTGTCTCTTCGGATGGCCGCTTCGCCATCGTACGCTTGGCCAGCATCGAGCGGGGAAACATAACAAAGATTCTGACGGTGCGAGAACGAAAATTCTGCAGCGTAATTGCAACTACTTCTCCGAAACAGAGCGACCCGACGCCGCGCCCATTTACAGCGCTCGCCGCCGACGGTACCACCATCCTCCATGGCGTGATGTTTCTTCCTACGGACTTCGACGAGAATCAGCGGTATGCGTTGATCGATTATATCTATCCTGGGCCACAAATTGCGTGGCAGCCGCAGTCGTATGGCTCGCTGCGTGCAGCGCAGGCCGAAGCGCTATCGGAGCTGGGTTTCATCACTGTGATGCTCGACACGCGTGGTATGCCGTTGGCCGACCGGCATTTCCATCAGGCTGGGTACGGTAACTTGCTCGAACCGCAACTTGCCGACCACGCTGCCGTCGTCCGACAGCTCGGCCACCGCTACTCATTCATAGATGCAACTCGAGTTGGCATTATCGGTCAGTCCGGAGGGGGCGCTGCTGCCGCACGCGCGTTGTTCGTTTACGCTGATGTTTTCGCGGTGGGCGTCGCGGTCTGTGGCAATCACAATTCCAATCTCTACGCTTCGGTATGGTCTGATAAATATCGGGGGCCCGGACCCGCCGAGTCATGGAACGATCAGGCCAACGAGGCCGCGGCTCACGCGCTGCGCGGCAAGTTGCTGCTGGTGTCGGGCGACATGGACGAGAATGTTCTTGTCAGCCAGACTCTCGCGCTAACCGACGCACTCATTCGCGCCAATAGGGACTTCGATCTCCTGATCGTTCCCAACGCCGGTCATGGCGTTCTGGTATCAAACAGCTATGTGCAACGGCGTATCTGGGACTATTTCGTGCGCCATCTCTCAGGCAAAACACCGCCGGCCGGCTTCGAGTTCAAATACGAATCGTACGAGCTAGAGCGCCTCGGTGACCGAAGCGCACGGGAAGCACGATTTTGAAGACCTGCCTGGTGAGCGAAGGTGTATGACGAAATGAATGAATCTTCTGAAGAAGTGTTCGAGGTCGATCTGCAATGGGGTCTGAGGATACTGCTCCGGGATGGTGTTGAGCTCAGCGCCACGCTGTATGCGCCGCGGAAGCCTCCTGCACGCGGGCCGGCCATCTTCACGCTCACGCCGTATGTAGCGCAAACATATCACGATGTCGGGATGTCTTTTGCGGCCCACAGTCTGTATTTCCTGACTGTTGATGTCAGAGGCCGCGGCAATTCCGGAGGGGAATTCCAGCCGTTCGTCAACGAGGGTCGCGATGGTCACGATATAGTCGAATGGATCGCTCGTCAGCCTTGGTGCAATGGACAGGTCGCCATGTGGGGTGGCTCTTACGCCGGCTTCGATCAGTGGATGACCGCAACAGAGTTTCCACCGCACCTCGCCACCATTGCTCCGGTTGCCTCGCCCTACCTCGGCGTTGATTTTCCGATGCGTAACAACGTGTCCTTCCCCTATCTGATCCAGTGGCTCACGCTGGTCTGGGGGCGGACGTCTCAGGACAGGCTATTCTGGGACGACGGAAGGTTCTGGAGCGAGGGATTTCGCCGCTGGTTTGAATTAGGGGTTCCCTTCCGTCAGCTCGATGCGTTCTTCGGTCAGGCATCTGAGATATTTCAGAGTTGGATGGCGCATCCGACGCCTGATTTGTACTGGGACCGTCAGAATCCGACTGTCGAGCAGTATGCGAGACTCACGCTGCCGATCCTGACTATCACCGGAAGCTATGATGATGATCAACCCGGCGCGTTGACTCACTATCGGGAACACCTCGCGCATTCACCGCCGGAGGGCAGGTCCAGGCACTATCTCGTAATCGGCCCCTGGGATCATGCCGGCACTCGTCAGCCCCAGGCGGAGTTTATTGGATTGAAGGTAGGTCCGGAGGGGCTGCTCGATCTGCTCGCTTTGCACAGAGCGTGGTACGCCTGGACTCTGTCAGATGGGTCCAAGCCGGCGTTCCTGAAAAAGAATGTGGCCTACTATGTCATGGGTGCTGAGCGGTGGCGCTACGCCGACACTCTCGAAGCGATTACCGGGAGCACGCTGACCTGGTATCTCAACTCGTTCTCCAATCCCATCGATGTTTTTCACTCCGGTTTGCTGTCGACGCAGCTTGCCACGACGGGTGCTCCGGATCAGTACATCTACGATCCTGCTGACACTCGTCACGCTGAGCTGAACAGCCTCGTTCATCCCGAGTCCGCAGTCGATCAGCGTTTGATCCACGCTTTGAGCGGAAGCCATCTGATCTATCACAGCAGCCGCTTTGAATCAGATTGTGAGATCAGCGGGTTTTTTAAGCTTCATGCCTGGCTATCGATTGATCGCCCGGACACGGACTTTCGCGTTGTGATGTATGAAATCGACAGCGGCGGGGGCAGCGTTTTGCTGACAACGGACTTGATGCGTGCACGCTATCGAGAAGACCTCCGGCAGGCGAAGCTAGTGAGTACGATCGAACCGAAGCTCTACTTATTCGAACGCTTTACGTTCATTTCCCGGCTGGTTCGCAAGGGCAGCCGCCTGCGCTTGGTGATCGGCCCCATCAACTCAATCTACTTCCAGAAAAACTACAACAGCGGTGCAGTCATCGCGGATGAGTCGATGCCGAACGCGCAACTGGTCACTGTGAAGCTTTACCACGATGCACAGCACCCCAGTGCGCTGTATGTTCCCCTCGGAGCACCATAATGTCTCTCCTGGTTCACACGCCAACTCTCCATATGGAGATCGAGCAATGGCCCCTGGCGAAGCCATTCCGGATCACAGGGAAGAGCTTCGAAGTCATAGAAGTACTCACCGTGACGCTCGGGAAGGATGGGTATGTCGGCAGAGCGGAGGCTTCAGGAATCTATTATCTGGGAGATAGCGGTGCCTCGATGGCTCGCCAGCTCGAGCAAGTGCGCGCCCGGATCGAGGAGTCGGTCAGTCGCGATCTCATTCAGGAAATTCTGGCCCCAGGCGGTGCTCGCAATGCACTTGATTGCGCCTTCTGGGATCTCGAAGCTCAACTGACGTCGATTCCAGCCTGGCAAACTGCAGGACTGCAGAGTGTGCGCCCGCTGCTGACAACCTACACTTGCGGTGCCGACGAACCGCTCAAGATGGCCGCGCAGGCAAGCGCGTATGTGAGTGCACGTGCCATCAAACTGAAATTACTCGGGGAGCCCATGGATGCGGAGCGCGTCCTGGCAGTTCGCGAAGCACGTCCGGACGTGTGGTTGGGTGTGGATGCAAACCAGGGTTTTACGCGGCAATCACTCGAGTCACTCATTTCGGCGCTCGTGCAAGCTCGGGTCGAGCTGATCGAGCAACCATTTCCCATCGGACGAGAGGCCTGGCTCGATGGCCTCGACTCACCAATCCCCATCGCGGCTGACGAAAGCGTGCAGCGTTTGACGGACATGGCCACGATCGCTGGCCGGTTCGATGTTGTCAACATCAAACTCGATAAGTGCGGTGGTCTGACAGAGGCGCTGGCGATGGCACGCGCGGCGCAAGACTTGGGCCTGCAGGCGATGGTCGGAAACATGATGGGAACTTCCCTGGGGATGGCTCCGGCGTGGGTCGTCGGACAACTCTGCAGTATCGTAGATCTTGATGGACCCATCTTTCTCAAGGCCGATCGTCCCGAGACGATGCAGTTTTCTGAAGGGTATACGGTATGCCCCGCCGATCTATGGGGCGGTTTCGCGCGCCGGTCTGCGGCTTTCCATGCTCTGTCACGGACATCTCCGCAGGCTGGATGAGTTGCGAGTTCCTGATTAGCTGACAGGGTTCTCGGGCCCTATGGCGTGACAAGCGGGGCCGGGCGCGCAACTAAGCACGAGATGTTTGTGTTGGTAGCAATGACGGCGATTCAGGTGCAGGTGCCGGGAGTCGGAGGTTGACCTGACGGACTGCCGAGGGTATACAGATGCCCACACTCGGGCGCTCATTGATCGCTCTGCCCTTTGAGCCGGAATGGAGTCCATGGCGAAAATTCCCCTTTCTATTGACAGGCGACTCTGTCCCAATCGCGGGCTCTTTTCATTTCGATATCGTTCAAGAGCATGCAACGGAAGTCTGCATGACTTGCACCAGGTTTGTTGCGACATCGGTTGACCGGCATCACTGAAGTCTTAAAGCCAAGTCGCAGCGGGTGCACATGACGTGTTCCTGCGGCGCTGTTGGTGATGAGCGTTGATTGAATCTCATATAGGGGAACTCACTGTGTTGGTCGTGTTCGAACCCTGAATCAGGGCTGAGCCTCGATTTCCAAGCATCCTCTTGAACGCGAGGTATGTGATCTCTGGAGGCTGTTAGCTGGGTGGGACGAATGCGTGGGGGACGTGCAGCTGGCCGCACGCGCAGTACGCAAAATTTAGCAAGGATGCAACGCTATGGATGGCATGAGAATGCAGGCAACTCCGTCTCCTTCGCAGATCGGTTGTTATGACCCCGGGGAGATCCCGCTGTTGCTGTCTATGGCGCAGCGACGGCTGTGGCGGCTGGTTTGCTTGAATCCTTCCGCAGCCGCCAATGTCATAATCAGCATGGGTCTGATCGGGCCATTGGATAGCGGCGTATTGAAAGCTGCTCTTGATGACGTCGTCGCGCGGCACCGTATATTGCGGACAAGTTTCCACGGTGAGCATGGCGAGGCTGTTCAAGCAATCAGTCCCACGGACCTGAATCTCTCTGTACTCGAGGAGAGCCGCGCCGGAAATTCGAAGTTGGATCTTGAGAGGGCGTGGCAGCACGAGTCCGCACGGCCCATGTCGTTGTCACAGGCTCCACTCTTGCGTGCGCGTTTGCTGCGGGTTTCACAAGAGGAGCATGTCCTTTTCATCGTCGCCCACCAGATGATCGCCGACACGGAGTCTGTCGAGATACTTGCGTCGGAGGTGATTGATCGATATGAGATTTTGCTCGAGGGACGGCGGGTTTCGCACGCTGTACCCAAGCTGCAGTTCGCGGACATTGTGAATGAGGAGCGGCGACAATTCTGCGACTCCGGTTGCAGCGATCAGCTCGCGAATCGGTGGAAGGAGTTCATCGGATGCCAGGGACTGACGGAGCTGGGAGCCGATAAGTCGTCAGCGGGGAACGTTGATCGTTCGATGCAGCGTATACAGGTCCGCCTCTCCAGGGAGCTGCAGGCGCAGGTGGATCGCGTCGCACAACTCAACGATGTGGCACCTTTCGCGGTGCTGCTTGGATGTTGGACAGCGTTGCTTGGGCGCTGGATCGGTGAAGAAGAGATCATCACCCTGCTGCGCGTGTCGAATCGCGAGTCGGGAAAGCATGAACACCTGATTGGCCCGATGACGAATCTGCTGCCACTGCGGGTCAACGTGAATGCCCCGAATGTTGGGCAACTCCTGCGGAAAGTAGATTCTGCCGTTCGTGAGGCGCTCGAGTGGCGGAGCTTGCCGTTTGAGACGATTGCGGAGGTTCTTGTCCAGGGGCACGGTATTCGCCGCTTCGTGAGCTTCGAGTGGGTGGGCGGTGGTAGTGGCCTGGATTTGGGGACTACACCAGTGTGGGTGCGCGGACGCACTCTTACTGTCACCGACGTTTCGGCTGAGAGTGGGAATGTCGAAGGTTGTGTCTCCGTACGCTTTCGTAAGTTGGCCGATGGTCTGCAGGTTACGGTCGACTATCAGGGCGCACAGTTTGAACGTGCGACGATCGAAAAATGGTCAGTGTGTGCTGAGGCGTTACTTGAAAGGATGCTCGCGGATAACACTGCTAACCCGAGTGTCCTGCCGATCCTGCCGCACAGCGAGTACGAGCAGGTTGTTAGACAGTTCAACGCCACGCAGGTGAGCTACCCGCAGGA
>Ga0137415_10004539_pt1 | contig 13731 bp, 7 predicted proteins | sample CZODoug3_1_1_16f_FD_183082 | JGI IMG/M metagenome (GOLD analysis project Ga0137415, IMG submission 183082) | Vadose zone soil fungal communities from Angelo Coast Range Reserve, California, USA - CZODoug3_1_1_16fungal (Hybrid Assembly) | ecosystem: Environmental > Terrestrial > Soil > Vadose... | reverse complement strand
TCGAGCGGCATGATGTCTTCCGTGCGGCCCTCCTGCTGGATTCCGTTCCGGTCGATGAACGCGGTCAGGCTGTCGAGGCCGTACTTCGACGCCGCCATGGCGGCCTCCCACGTCTGCCCGACATCCTGCTCGCCGTCACCGAGGACGCAGTAGGTCCGCCAGGCCTTGTGATCCATCCGGGCCGCGAGCGCGAGGCCGACGGAGAACGAGAGGCCTTGGCCCTCCGCCCCCGCGGCGTTCTCCACGCCCGGCGTCGTGCCGAACTCCGGATGCCCCTGGAGGCGGCTGTTCAGCTTGCGGAACGTCATGAGCTCTTCGACCGGGAAGAAGCCGCGTTCCGCGAGGGCCGCGTACCATACGGGGCAGGCGTGTCCCTTGCTCAGGACGAACCGGTCGCGGTCGGGCCAGGTTGGATTCGACGGATCGACGCGCAGGACGTGGAAATAGAGAGCGGTCACGATGTCGCAGGCGCTCATCGACCCACCGGGATGGCCGCTCTGCGCGTTGTGCGTCATCCGGATGATGTGCTTGCGAAGGGTGATGGCCTTCCTCTTAAGGCCCGCGATGAGTTCCTCCGAAACCTCGACCACGGACCGCCTCGCCCCCGTTCCCTTCCGGGAACGGTCCCGAGAGGGCATGCGGGTTTTAAGGACTTCGCTCGCGGCGCGGACGTTGCAGAAGGCGCAGTCCATTTCCGAAGAGAAGCGCGAGGACGACCGTGATCACGACGAGCCGGGCCAATGGTTCGCCAATCCACGATTGAAGTGCGACAAAGAGGAAGGTGACGAAGATCAGGAGAACGAAGCCGAGCGGGAGAGCGAGGATGAGAAGCGGCTCGTACATCCATCGGTTGAACCGCGCAGGCGAATGGCGGAGTGGTCCGGAATCTGACGCCACGAAGCGACATCCCTTCGTCCGTCAAATGAACGTAACGGTTCGAGCCCGCGAACGATCGCCTGAATACCTCCACGAGGTGCTTCTCACGAGGATCATTTTCAAGAGAGTGTTTCATATCCGTCTAATAACGCCCAAATATCCCACCCCGACATGCGGCCGCCCAAGCAACGAGGAAGTGCGTGATGCAAAGGAAGGTTCTCGCGGTCATCGTGGCAGTTCTCGTCGCCGCAGTCGCGATCGCCGCAGTCGCGATCGCCGCAGTCGCCTTCGGCCCTACGGGCCTTCGAAACCTCTCCAACCCCGGATCGAATCCCAACACGCCCGGCGCGGGGCCGGGGCCGCAACCGACTGCCTTTGATGCACCTACCTGGCACACGGGTGACTCGTGGACGTACGAGGTCAACTCCTCATCGAGGAGCCTGCAGACTGACGGGTCCGCGGCCTCCGGCCACCTCACGCGCACGGTTGTGTCGGCGACCTCCACACAGTACAACGTGAGCTTCGAGGGCTCCTTCCACATCCGATGGATGGTCGAGCCGACGCCCCTGGCGGACTCGAGTGGCGCGCCCGCGATGGCGATGTGCCAGGCCATGCTCGAGAATGCCACCTTGAGCGGTTATTCGTGGTATCGCGCATCGGACCTCGCCCTGCAGAAGGAGGTCCGGACCTTGTCAGTACATGGCTCGTCCACGACGAACGCGGGCGTCTACGATGCATCCTATTCGGCCACGGTCGAGACGACATTCGACCCGGCGCTCAATGTCTGGTCGTTTCCCCTGAAGGCGAACGAATCCTGGACCGCGACGAGCAACGCGACAGTCCGCGGCTGGGTCCTATGGCAGCTCTCCGGTCCGAACGCCACCTGGAAGGATCTGGCAAACTTCACGTACACAGAACCGGTGAAAGTGTTCCTCATGAGCGGTGAGGTCGTGGAGGTCTCGACGCCGGCGGGCACGTTCTCATCGATTCCGGTGAGCATGGGCCGGCCTGAGCTCGACGTGACCCACGCAGGGATCGCGGGCAATCCCAGCGACCGCGCGATGGGGCTCGACCATGAACTTCCCGTGGAACGGAACCATGCGATGCAGGCCTGGTTCAGTGGGACCGCGAAGAACGTGGTGAAGGCACAGATGTTCGCGGCCGGGATGCGTCTGAACCTGGTCCTGAGTTCCTACCATCTCGGCTGAGTCGGCACCGCGAAGGAACCCTTATTCGCCCCGCACCCTTTCGCTGGATTGATGCGCATCAAGATCGCGCCGTCGATCCTGTCCGCGCGGTTCGACCGCCTCGGCGATCAGGTGAAGGAAGCCGCGGAGGCGGGTGCCGACCTGCTCCACATCGATATCATGGACGGTCATTTCGTGCCGAACCTCACGATGGGATCCGCCATCGTCTCGTCGATCCGTCCCCTGACGAAGGTCCCCTTCGACACGCATCTGATGGTCACCCATCCGCAACATTTCGTCACGGCTTTCGCCGAAGCGGGCGTCGACGACCTCACCGTCCACGTCGAAAGCGACCATGATGTCCCGAAGACGATCCGCGCGATCCGCGACGCTGGGGTGAAGCCCGGCCTCGTCCTGAATCCCGCGACGCCGTTCGACCGCGCGATCCCGTTCCTCCCGGATGTGGACCTGCTCCTCGTCATGACCGTGCAACCGGGCTTCGCCGGCCAAACGTTCCGCTCGGACGTCGTCCCCAAGATCCGCGAGGCGCGAGCCTACCTGGACAAGGAGCGCTTGGAGACGGAACTCCAGGTCGACGGCGGCATCAAGATCGATACGGCCGCCCTTGTCGCCGAGGCCGGTGCGGACATCCTCGTGTCCGGCTCGGGGATCTTTCCCGATAACGTGGCGGCGAACCTCAAGAAGATCCGCGAGGTCGCTGAGCGAGCGGCCCGTCACCGACAGTAGACATGTTTACCCGGCGCCTCGAAGGCGCGGATCGGCCGATTCTGTGCGAAGTGTCTAGTCCGAAGGAACCCTGCCACCCGTCGCAATGTTTTTTGCGGACGAGCGCTCACGCGAGTGGGGTGCAATGCCGACTGACCTTCAGCCACAGGAACCGATGTCGACCGTGCTCATCAGCCTCCTCATACTGACCTCCGTCGGTGCAATCTTTTTGGGATTTCTCTTCTACCTGACGACCCACGAGTACGGAATGCCTTTTGGATACTACGCCCGGGGGCCGGTCCTCATTGCCATCGGCGCCCTCATTCTCATCGTCTCGACAGTCGGATGGGCTCGTTCTCAAGAAGCGTGGAATTCGGGCTAGGGCGCTCGAACCGAGGCGAAGGAGCGCACCCTCGACGTTGCCACAAGGACGCTCGCGCTGCGTCGCAAACCTTTAGGCTCCGTAGGCTTTCGAGTCACCCGCATGGCCCGCCTCGGGTTCGTCATCGAACTCCTCCTTCCCCTCGCCCTGCTGGCCGTCAACGTCGCCCTGGGCTACGGCGGCATCCTGGTCACCGTGGTCCTCCTCGTCTGGATCGCGACCGGCATCCTGTTGACGCCGACTCCCGACGAGGAGCGCTAACTTTTCTCGTACAACGAATCGCCGGCCACGGACAGCTCGACCCATTCGTCGATGGACCGCACATCCTCCAGCAGGACGTTCACCATCTCGCCCTCTTCGTCCTCGACGATGAAGGAATCCAGGACGTCCTCCGCCTCGTTTGTGTCTCGCACGATCCCGACGAACTCGCCGTCCGAATCGATGACGTTGAGGCCGGTGAAAATCTGGGCGACGGGCCCGGACAGGGTGATCCGGTCGGCGACCCCCTGCACGTACCGCCGGCCGAGGCGCATCCGGCCTCCCGATCCTTCGCCGAGCACGAGGACGTTGGGCTCCTCGCCCGAGACGTAGCCGACCTCGATCCCTTCCGGGTCGATGACCGTCTTGCCGACGAGCGAATGACCCCGCCGTGCCCCGGCCAAACTCAACACACACCTGCGGACCCCGGTGAGGCGATCCGAACAGGCGCTGCGAACGCCAGGCGCCTACTGAAGCTTTTCGGGCAACGGGCCGCGGGGCGTCCGGGCCATATAGTTATCAGGCAGGATACCGAAGACGCGTGATTTATACCCGCTGACCCGACATTCGACGACGTCGTTTCCCTCCCTGTCGGAGGGCATCCTCTCGGTTGGAGCCCATGGCCCGCTGCCCTCTCTGCGAATCGGACGTCCCGGACGGCCGGACGGACTGCGATGCGTGCGGGCAGCCCTTTGCGAAGCCGCCGACGACCCGGACGACCGCGGACGCCGTGCGGAAGGCGATCGAAAGCGCCCGCAAGGACCTGGCTGCCTCGACCCGGGACCCGGCGGACGTCGCCTTCCCGCGGGGCCTCCTGGAACGCGCGGAACAGACGGAGGCCGGCGGCGACCTCGGGAGGGCTTTGGACCTCGCCCGTGCCTCCCGGCGGGCCCTGGAGATCATCCGTCGGGAGAGCCGCGTCGCCGAGGCGCTGAAGTATGCGGACGCGGTCCTCGAGGACGCAAAGCAGGCGGGCATCGAGACCCTTGCCTTTCAACGGAACATCGAACAGGCCCGGGCCCTGGCGGCCCGCGGCGATCATCCCGCAGCCGAACGCCTCCTCCGGCGGGTGTCCGTGCGGACCCTCGATCAGCGCCGGGAACGGATCTTGGCCGGGAGCCTGGACAAGGCCGAGTCCAGGGTCCGATACGCGCTGGAACGGGGCGGGAACGTCGGGGACGCGTCAGCGTTGCTCGCGGACGCGCGGAAGGCCCTCGCCGTCAAGGAGTACAACAAAGTCCGGACCCTGTCCGCGAAGGCCATCGAGAAGGCGGACTCTCAGCGGAAGTACGCCCGGGCGGAGACGATCCTGGACCGAGCCGCCGCGGAGGTCGACGCGTCCCGGAGAGATGGCGTCAATATTGCCGAGGCCCGGAAGTTTCTGACCCAGGCGCGGGACGCCCTGCGGAGGGGCGTGTACGCGGACATCCCTCTCCTCGCGCAGAAGGCCCGAAACGGCCTCCGCGAGGCCCGTGTCTTTGCGGTCGCCGAAGTCGCCCTACGCGAATCCGAACGGGAGGCGGCGCGGGAGAAACGGAAGGGTGCCGACGTCGGTCGCGCGGACGATATCCTGGCCCAAGGCGCCACCGCCCTCGAGGCCAAGGAATACGCCAAGGTCCGAGGCTTCGCTAAGGATGCCCACGACGCGGTCCGCGAGGCGTCCCTCCTGAAGACCGTCCGCGAGGCGTTCGCGAGCCTCCAGCTCGACGCGAACGACATCCGCAAGATGGGCGCCGAGGCCACGAACTTCGAGGGGTTGCTCGTCGAGCTCGGCAAGTCGATTGAAGGGAACGACCTTCTGATGGCACGGCGGCTCGTCTCGCAGGCCCGGCACACCGCGGAGTCGACGAGGGAGAGTCACTTCCGTACCATCATGGAACGTTCGCTCCAGATCATCCTGGCCAACGCGACCCGCGGGCTCGACCCGGTCGTCGCGCGCCAGCTCCTTCGAGAAGTGGACGACGCCGTCACGCTCGGCAAGGCCATCGACATGCAGGCCCTGATCGACCAGCGGATGCAAGACCAGGACGCCCAGACGGAAGGCAAACTGAACGAACGGGTCCTCCGTGCTCGCGACGACATCGTCGCCCTGCGGCAAGCGGGCCAGACGGACACGGTCGCCTTGGAGGGAAAGCTCGCCGACGGCGCGATCGCAATGCAGGAAGGCCGATACCTCCAGTCCGACGCGCTCTTGGACAGCATCGAGCACGACATCTCGGCGACCCGCGAGTCGCTCCGGAGCACGGCCGCGGAGATCCTCGGACAGGCCCGCGGCGAAGTCGCTCGAGCGAGGGCGGATGGGATCCCGGTCGATGCCGCGGAACAGATGCTCAAGGACGCGGAGACCTCCTATTCGGAGGCGCGCTACGGAGACACGATCTACGCGGGAAAGGCGTGCATCTCCGAAGTCGAAGAACTGGCGCAGGTGAGCGCGGACTCAAAGCGCCGTTCCGTCGCTGAAGAGACGCGCATCAAGATCGAGCGGACGGAAGAGATCCATCGCCGTATGGAATCGGTTCGCTCGGACATCACGGACCTGGTTGCCCAAAATCTGGACCTGGCGCGGGCGGCCGAGACCCTTGCGGCCGCCGAACAGGCGATTGAACACGGTTCGCTCGACCAGGCGGACCATCTCGTCGCATCAGCCGAGGGCATCGTGGAAGGCGTGAAGGTCACGTTGAACGGCCAGGCGACGGACGCCCTGCAAAGGACGCGTCGAGCGGTCGAAGCGGCACAGGGGGAAGGCATCGAAGTCGGCGAATTCGCGACTGCGGTGACGAGGGCCGAGACGGATCTCAAGGCCGGTCGTCCCGGTGCCGTCCTTCAGGCCATCGGGGAAATCGACAAGCTGATCTCGGAACGTCGTCGGACGAGGCAACAGGAGGAGCAACGGCGCGCTCTCGAAAAGGCGCGGACTGCCGCGACGAAGTTCATCACGGTCAAGAAATTAATCGAAGACCTGCGAAAGGCGGACATCGACATCGCGGGCGCGGAGGAAGGCCTCCGAGCCGCGGAGCGGGCCTTGGAGCATCGAAACTTCGACGACGTCGACGCGATCCTGACGAAACTCGACTCGACCGCCAAGGAGCTGATGGACGAGCTCGTCGCCGCGGCGAAGAATCTGATCGGCCGGGCGGAACGCAGGATCAAGGAGGGCCGGAGCAGCGGCATCAAGGTCGACGAAGCCGTCAACCTCCTGGACACCGCGGAGGCGCACCTCGAGAGGGGTGAGTACGCGGACGCGGTCGAGCATGCCCGCGCCGCAGAGCAGAAGGTCGTCGACGCCCTCAAGATCTTCTCGGAACAGGCGACCGAATCCCGCCGCAAGGCGCAAGACGCCTCCCGCGCACGGATCGCCGCCATCCGGAAAACGATCGGGGACCTGTCGCGGGCGGACATCTCAATCCTCGGCGCGGAGCAGGCGCTCGCGCGGGCCGATGCCGCCTTCGAGTCCGGCCGTTTCGACGACGTGCAGTCCGCGCTCGAGGAGACGGAGGAGATGGCCGAGGCGCTCTCGATAGGACTCGAATCCGCGGCGAACGACCTGGTCACCTCCGTCGAGCGCGTGATGGAGCAGAATCGGTCCTCCGGGATGGACCCGGGCCGGGCCGACTCCGTCCTCCAGAACGCCCGCGAGGCGATCAAAGACCGGCGCTTCGTTGAAGCGATCGAGTACAAGAAGGTCATCGAAGACATCCTCGAGGACGCCCGCCGTCAGAAAGACTCGCGGCGGATCCGGGACAATCTCGCGGAGCTCCGGGCGAAACTGGAAGCGCACGCGAAACTCGGAGCCGACGTCCGCATGGCATCGGAACTCCTCGCGCGGGCCGAGGCCCTCGTGGACGCGGGCGAGTACGCGGACGTGGATGGCTACACGAAACGCATCTCGGACGAGATCGATGCGGCCCGCCGCAGGCACCTCACATCTGTCGTGGACACCATCACCCCGCTGATCGAGGATGGACTCTCTCTGGGCCTCCCTCAGGAGGAACTGGACGAGTACCGCACGCACGCACAGGAAGCCGCCGCCGGGGATGACATCGAGGAAGTGTACCGCCTCAAAGGGGATCTGCAAGAACGGCTCCTAGAGGCGAAGCGGAAACAGATCGTGAACCGCTCGATGGACGAGATCCAGTCCCTCGACGAGATCGTGACGCAATCGGAGCATCTCGAGATTCCCGCGGAATCCGCGCGCGCCCATCTGGACGCGGCCCGGAAGGCGATTGTCGGTGGGGATGTCGACGGATTCCACCGAGGCCTTGCCGATGCACGAGCCGCGATCGAGGAGACCCGCACGAAGCATTTCATCGAGAAGTACGAAAGCCGCGTCCACTCCGTCTCGACGATGATCGCGAATGCGAAGAAGCTCGGGGCGGAACTCGGGGATGCGGAGAATTCCCTGAACCAGGCCGAGGCCGCGCTCCGCGGGAGCGACATGGCGATGGCCGACATCCTGATCAAACAGGCGGAGGTCTCGATCGGGATGCAAATCCAGAATTTCATCAAAAACCGGTACCCGAACCTGGCCTTGCGCATCCAGAGCGCGGGCCTGCAGGTCGGCGAGTGGAACCAATACGTATTCGAGATCGAGAACCGCGGGAAATTGCCCGCGCGGAACGTGCAGGTCGAGCTGTCCGGGGACCTGGAGGCGAAGGGAATCCAGCCGATCGCGGAGATCGGTGTCGGCGACGTGATGCCGGTCCGCGTCGGCGTCCGGCCGAAGACGGCGGGGGCAATCCCCATCGCCATCGGGATCTCGTACCAGCGACTGTTCGACGAGAACCGCTACGAAGTGAAGGACACGCGAGAGATCAAAGTCGAGCCCGAGGCCACCTACCTCGTCGAGGACGTGTTCCTGATCCATTCCGACGGGCGGCTCATTGCGCACTACAGTCGTAAGTTCCGAGACGAGATCGATGAGGACATCTTCTCCGGGATGCTCACGGTCGTCCAGGACTTCGTGAAGGACTCGTTCAAGAGCCGCACACGCGTCGGGATGAAGCGTCTGGACTTCGGCGACTCGAAGATCCTGATCGAGCGCTCTCCGCACACGTTCCTTGCCACGGTCGTCTTCGGACAGGAGCCGAAGCTTCTGCCGCTCTACATGCTCCAGGTCCTGAAGGAGGTGGAGGACCGCTACGGGACCGTCCTCGAACGGTGGACGGGTCTCCTCCACCAACTCGACGGGATCGACGACGTGATCAAGAAGCTGGTGCTCGTGGCGAAGGACCCTTCCGCGGATATCGGCGCCCTCGCGGACAGCCCGATCACGCTCACGGCGAAGGTGATCGAGGCCCTCGGGACGAACGAGGCGGTCGAAGCGAACGAGCTCATGGCGAAGGCGCAGTCCACGCTGGAGACGGACATCCAGCTCGCTTGGCAATTCATCGAGAAGGCGCGAGGCCAGGCCCAGCAGGTCCAGGGGCAGCTGAAGGACCGCATGACCGACATCCTCGCGGCGGCCCGCGACACGGTGAAGGAGATGAAAGGCATCGGGACGGACACGAGCCAAGCAGAACTCCTGCTCCGGGAGGCGGAGGAAGCGTTCCACGAAGGCAAGTACGAACGCGTGCGGGAGATCCAATTGGGCCTCCATGAATCCCTCGAACGGTCGAAGGGCGAGATCGCCGGCAAGAAGGTAGAGGTCGAACTCGCCTCGTTGATCAACGACATCCAGATCGCGAAGAGCCAAGGCCTCGACCCCCGGGAGGCGGAGTCGTACCTGACGAAGATCGAAGGCGCGATCCAGAAGAAAAACTACCGCCAGATGGAGGACTACCTCCGGAGGGCGAAGGAATCCCTCGCCCGGCAGCGTCGCAGCACGGTCCTCGACAAGGGCCGCGAGAGCCTCGCCAAGCTGCAGGCATTGGTCGGCCAAGCGAAGTCGGTCAACGCGGACCTCGGGGACGTCGAAGCGTTGCTCGCGAAGGCCGAGGAGGCGTTCCGCCAGGAAGACCTTCGAGGTCTGGAGGGCCTGATCGAACGGGCCGAGACGAGCGCGAAGGGGCGCATCGAGCAAATCCTGAAGGACCGCAACCCCCGGTTGTTCCTGGAGACCACGAATCTCGGACTCCAGGCGAACCGCTGGACCCGGATCGACATGCAGATCACGAACAAAGGGAACTGGCCCGCGGAACACGTGACCCCGATCGTGAGCGGTCCGGTGGAAGTCCAGGGGCTCAAGGCGATCGAACGACTCGAGCCGAACGAGAAGGCCGCCCTGGAATTCGGCCTGAAACCGAAGGAGGTCGGGACGATGGACCTCGACTTCGAGGTGCACTACGCGCGGCCCCTCGACGACGGGAAGCACCAGACGACGGACACCGCCGTCGTGCGGGTCGAGCCGGAGGGCGGCTACCCGATCGACGACGCCCTCCTGTTCCATTCCACCGGGGCGCTCGTGGCCCATGAGAGCCGCCCCTACCTGCCTCCCGAAGAGGCCACCCGCGCCACGAACCTGGAGAGCCAGGTGAAGGCCTTCGTGAACAAGGCGTTCCCGAACGGAGGGAAGGGGGTCGCGCGCACGAAGGCGGAGGGAGGCCTCGTCGTCGCGATCCGTGGACCTCAGGCCTACCTCGCGGTCTCCGTCCGCGGCAGAGAGCCAACGATCCTCCCTCTGTACGCGATCCAGGTCCTCAAGGAGATCCACGACACCTTCGGCGTGCGGCTCGAAGCCTGGACGGGCGATCCCGCGGAACTCGGGGGGATCCGAGCCCTGCTGCGGAAGATCCTCTTCGCGACGGAGGCGGACGGCGTGTCCCTCGGACCGCTCGAAGATTCGTCCGTCAGCAAGATCCCGGCGTTGCTCGAACGTGGGCTCCTGAAGGGAGACGGACAGGACGACTTCCTGACGTGGGCCCGGAAGACCATCGAGCAACACGGGTACGATCAGGGGGTCCAGGTGTTGAAGCGCATCACGGATGCGACCGTTGGTCCGACGGAGGAGATTTCCCATCAAATCCAGGCGGCGATCATGGCCTCGAAGGAGGCCGGGACCCTCCAGATTACGGACGATCAGGTGAACTACTACGTGGACTTCCTCCGCCGCAGCCTCGAGGCCGCCTTCCAGGCGAAGCGGCGCGCGGGCATCGAACGCTATTGGCCCGTGGCGCGGATCGCCGTGAAGACGGACGACCAACTCGGCCTGGAAGCGGTCGGAGCTTTCCGGAAAGTGATCGTAGGGCAGAGCGGGGCGAAGGAGCTCGACATCGTCGGCCCGGAGGACACCTGGCACGGGATGAAGATCGATGTCCAGGTCCACATGACTTCCGTGAGCGCCGCCTACAAGCTCTGGGCGAAGAAGATCGAAATCCTCTTGCGGTCCCAGGACGCGTGGAAGATCAAGGCCGGTCTCGACCGCGGGGAGTACTCCGTCGGGATCGAGGGGCAGAAGGTCCGAATCGATCCGAACATGGTCTCCTTCGTCGAATCTGTGCCAGAGCACGTGGTCGAAGAGCCTTTCGAGGGCGGCGTCGTCTACCTGGACACCCGGATGACGAAGGAGCTGATCGCGGAAGGCTACGCCAAGGAGATCGTGGAACTTGTCCGCGAAGCGCGGAAGGACATGAGCCTCGCGGCGGACCGCGTCGTCGACATCGAACTAGTCGCGGGCAAAGACCTGCGGACGAAACTGCAGCCGTGGAAGGACATGATCCTACGGGACTCAAACGCCCTCGATGTCCGGTTCGTCCAAGAGCCCGCCGAGGATGCGTACGTGATCGAGGCGGGGCTCGGCGAGGAGACGTTCCTCCTCGGAGTCCGTGCGGCCGAGATGTAGTCCGGCAGATTCCCGAGGGCCTGTCCGAGACACTCTACGATGGAGTTCTGCGCCCTCGCGACGGGAACATAGCCGTTTCCGGAGTGGTGCCTGAGATCGTCGTTGACGAAGTGGCGCCACTGTACCATGATACGGTCACCAGGACGAAAGTGGAAGCGGAGGCACCGAGACTGTCGGTGACCCGCACCGTCACCACGTATTGACCGGAGAACGCGTATGCGTGGGTGACGGTCGCCCCCACAGCGAACGAACCGTCCCCGAATGACCAGTGATATTCAAACCCGCCACTTCCTCCGGCGGCTCTCGCTGAGAGCGTGATCGACTTACCGGGACTGGTGGTCGCCCGGCTCGTCGATGCGATCACGAAAACGTGGGAGACCAGCACCCTGATCGAATTCGAGGTGATGCCGCCGACCGTGTCGCGAGCGGTGACGGTCACCGTGTATGCGCCGACCGAGGCGTACGCGTGACCCACCGTGGCGCCCTGATCCGACAATCCGTCCCCGAACGCCCAGTTGAACGTAAGGCCGCCGGAGCCTCCCGTCGTCGTCGCCGTGAACGTGAGCTCCGCTCCCGGGTCCGCCTGGGGCAGATCGACGATCGCCGTTACCTGGAGAGTCGGATGAATCTCGACGACCGTCTGGCCCTCCGCGGTGATCCCCCCCTGGTTGCTGACCAGGCAGCTCGCCGTGAACGTCCCGGGGCTGTTGTACACATGGGTCAGGTTGGCGCCGGACTCAATAACGCCGTCGCCGAAGTCCCAACTGAAGTAGAGGAGATTGGTCGGCGGCAGGTCCGCGGAGGAACACGTGAAGGAAATCGGAAAGCCCACGTCGGTCGCAGACGGAGTCGCGGTCACCTGGGCAGCGTAGCGAACCATGACCGTCGGGCCTGTGTAATAGTTGTCGTCAGGATACGTTTCGTTCGCGACGGGAGATGCCTCGAACCGCAGCGCGTAGCCGCTCCGGTTGGGCGTGATGTTCGTGGTATTCCAAGTGTACGACCAACTCTCGGACTCGAATGCGGGGAGGTCGGTCACGGTCCTTGTCCCGATGAGCATTGAACCGGCGTAGGTGGTCACGTTGAAGGTCTCGTTCCGGTTTCCCTCGTTGTGCGCGGTCACGTGGATCGTCACGGGCGTCCCGACGATGACGTCCAGCGGTTCTCCGTCGCCGGTGACCCCGACATTGTGGTACGGAGTGAGAGGAGGCGGCCATAGGAAAGCGTGGTAGAGGCCGGTCGAGACCTGGCTCTCGCCGACGACTTGGTCCGCGTCATTGATCCCGTAGGCGGCGCTGGAGCTCCCGCCAAGGGTCCCTAGGTCCCCCATGAGGCCGTTTACCCAGAGGAAGCCGTGCGACGAATTGGACGTCTGGCTCGTACCGACGATGAGGCCGGCGTCATTGATGCCCGATGCCGCGCTCGAATTGCCCCCCAGCGTCCCGAGGTCCATCATCGTCCCGTTCTCCCAGAGGAACGCGTGATGCACGCCCGACGCGTTCGTGCTCCATCCGACGACTTGACCGGCCGGATTGACGTCGTACGCCCAGCTGTATGCGCCGCCTAACGTACCCAGGTCCGTGGTCACGCCATTCTGCCAAAGGAACGCGTGCCGATAGTACCTGTTGTGAGCGAAGGCGCCCACCACATGTCCGGCGTTGTCAATCGCGTAGGCCCAGGAAGGCCACACGCCGAGGCCGAGGTCCCTCATCGTGCCGTTCTCCCAAAGGAACGCGACCATACCGTCGGTGACCAGGTCCGTTTTGTAGCTCGTGCCAACGATCCGGCCGGTGTCGTTGATATCGTACGCCCAGCTGTAGTCATGGCGGCCGCCCAGGGATCCGAGGTCCGTCATGGTGCCGTTGTCCCACAGGAATCCGTGAGTCCATGGGGCATCGGCGGTGCTCGCACCGACGACTTGACCGGCCGCGTTGATGGCCTGGCCCACACTCTGAACATTGGATGGAAGGGTTCCGAGGTCGAGGAGCGGACCGCCGTACGTGAGTACGACATTCCCGGCGATGTACGTGTTGGCCGCGAGGTCCGTCTCCTGCGGTACCGAATCGGCCTCAATCCGGATCTCGTAGGAGCCCGGGGTCATCCCAGATGTATTCCAAGCAAAGGCGATCGGCTCGGATGCGCCCGCCCCGAGGTCCGCCACGGTGACCGTCCTGACCACCATCGAATCCGCGAACGCGGTGACGGCGAACGTCTCGGGTTGGTTCCCTTGGTTCTGAACCGTCGCCGAAATCGAAACGAGAGCGCCGACGTCCACCGAACGCGGCTCCGCGGAGCCCGACGTCACTGCGACATCGTGGACCTCAGCCGAAGGAGTCCATAGGACCGCCCGGTACGCTCCGTCGTTGCCGAAGCTCGAACCCACAATCTGGCCAGCGTCGTTGATATCACGAGCGGTCGCGCCCGTGTCGCCCGCGAGGACCCCGAGATCCGTGACGGCCCCGTGGTCCCAGATCACCGCGCGATCGTAGTCCCGGAGACCGCCGATCTGCGGACGGCTAACGCCC
>Ga0137415_10004538_pt1 | contig 13732 bp, 13 predicted proteins | sample CZODoug3_1_1_16f_FD_183082 | JGI IMG/M metagenome (GOLD analysis project Ga0137415, IMG submission 183082) | Vadose zone soil fungal communities from Angelo Coast Range Reserve, California, USA - CZODoug3_1_1_16fungal (Hybrid Assembly) | ecosystem: Environmental > Terrestrial > Soil > Vadose... | reverse complement strand
TGCATCTTGGCCGCCGCGGCGTGGGCGGCGACCGAGTTGGCCAGGTTGCCGGTGGACGCGCAGGCGACCGTGTCATAGCCCAACTCGCGGGCGCGGGTCAGCGCCACCGAAACGACCCGATCCTTGAACGACAGGGTCGGGTGATTGACAGTGTCGTTCTTGATGAAGAGCTTGTCCAGCCCCAGTTCGTCGCCGAGGTTCTTGGCCCGCACAAGCGGAGTGAAGCCAGCGTCCAGGCCGACGGTGGGGTCCCCCGCGATGGGGAGGAGATCCACGTACCGCCAGAGGCTCTTGGGGCCCGCCTCGATCGCTTTGCGGGTGAGGCGAGGCTTGATCGCCTTGTAGTTGTACTGGACCTCCAAGGGGCCGAAGCACATGTCGCAGACATGGAGCGACACTGCCGGATACTCCTTGCCGCACTCGCGGCAGACCAAGCCTTTGATCTTGTCGGTGTCCCTGGGGGCGGGTTTTGCCATGCTCACGCCGTCCTGACCGCGCAGACCTCCGGCTCGTGCTCGACGAGCCGGGTGATCTCCGGGCGCTCGCCGCAGAGCGGGCACCGTGGGTTCTTGGCCACCTTGATTTCGCGGAACCGGGTCTCGCGCGCGTCGTAATCCAGTAGCCGGTTGGTGAGGAGGCGGCCCTTGCCCAAGATCAGCTTGAGGACTTCGGTCGCCTGGATGGTCCCGATCACGCCGGCCAGCGCGCCGATCACGCCGGCTTCCTGGCAACTGGCCACCGCGCCGGGCGGCGGCGGTTGCTTGAAGATGCAGCGGAAGCAGGCGCTCTGCCCCGGCAGGATGGTGAACACCCGCCCGTCGAACCGGAGGATCCCTCCGTGCACCAGCGGCTTGTGCGCGAAGAAGCAGGCGTCGTTGATGAGGAACTTTGCGGGGAAGGTGTCCACGCCGTCCACGACGATGTCGTACCGGCCGATGAGGTCCAGGGCATTCTCCGCCGTCAGGCGCATATTGTAGGTCTCGACCCCGACGCTGGGGTTGAGGGCGAGGATCTTGGCCTTGGCGGAGGCCGCCTTGGGCCGGCCGATGTCGGGCGTCTGGTGGATGATCTGGCGCTGGAGGTTGGAGAGGTCCACGGCGTCGCTGTCGATTAGGCCGATCGTGCCGACGCCTGCCGCGGCTAAGTAGAATGCGGCGGGAGACCCCAAGCCGCCGGCGCCCACGATGAGGACCTTGGCCTGCCCGATCTTCTGCTGGCCTTTGCCGCCAACCTCCGGCAGGAGGATGTGCCGGCTGTACCGGGTGACCTGTTCTTCAGAGTCCGCAATAAAGGGCATAGGTGGTTTAAATGTTAAAGTATTTCTCAATACTAATGTAGCGCTCGCCCGTGTCGCAGAGCACCGTGACCACGTTCTTGCCTGGCCCGAGCTCCGCCGCGACCTTCTGGGCGGCGGCGACGTTGGCCCCTGACGAGATGCCGACCAGGAGCCCTTCCTTCTTCGCCAGCAGCTTGGACATCTGGTACGCCTCGTCGTCCGTCACGGTGAGCACGCCATCCAGGATCGAGCGATTCAGGACCTTGGGGATGAACCCCGCGCCGATCCCTTGGATCCGGTGCGGGCCCGGGTCGCCCCCCGACAAGACGGGCGAGCCGGCCGGCTCCACTGCGATGACCCTGACCTTCGGGTTCCGTTCCTTGAAGACCTCACCGCACCCCGTGATCGTACCGCCGGTGCCGACTGCCGCGACGAAGGCATCGATCCGGCCGTCCATCGCCTCCCAGATCTCCGGCGCTGTCGTCTTCCGGTGCATGGCTGGGTTCGCGGGATTCGAGAACTGGTCCGGCATGAAATAGTCCGGGTTCGCGGCGACGAGGCTCTCGGCTTCCTTGATGGAGCCTTTCATCCCTTCCCAGGCCGCTGTGAGCACGAGCTGCGCGCCGTAGGAGGACAGCAGGCTCGCGCGCTCCATGCTCATGCTCTCCGGCATGACGAGGATGAGCTTGTAGCCGCGCACGGCGGAGATCAGCGCCAGGCCGATGCCCGTGTTGCCGCTGGTCGGCTCGACAATGGTGGCGCCGGGCTTCAGCCGGCCCTGCCGCTCCGCCTCGTTGATCATGTTGAGACAGATGCGGTCTTTGACCGAGCCACCCGGGTTGAAGTGTTCGGCCTTAGCGTAAATGGTGGCGGCCCCCTCCTGGGACAGGCGGTTGAGCTGAACCAGGGGGGTGTGCCCGATGAACTCGGTGATGGTGTGCGCGGCGCGGAGCATTTAGGCGCCCCCGCCCATGTAGAACAGGAGTTCGATCGCGTCGCCGTCCCTCACGACTGTGCTACCGAGTTCATCACGTTCCAACATCTTCGAGTTGAGCTCCACGGTCACCATCTGGGGGCTGACGTCCTTGGCTTTCAGAATCTCCAAGACGCTGCTACCCGACACCTCCTCGGTCTTGCCGTTGATTGTGACCCGCATGGGTGCCGCACCTCGACAGCGGAAAAATCATCTAGAACGGCCACTTTAACGAAGCCTTGCGGCGGTTGTCAAGGAACGCGGCTGGGCATTCCATACGGTTGACTTCGCCCATCGCCTTTCCTAGAATTCCCTAGCTCCACGTGCGCGGCTCGCGTCCCAGGAACCCATGAATCTCCCTAATGCCCTGACGGTCCTCCGCATCCTCCTCATTCCGTTCTTTATCGGGTTCCTCACCTATGGGCACTACCTGTGGGCGCTGTGGACGATCTTGATCGCCGGCGTCACGGACATTCTGGACGGGGTCATTGCCCGGATGGCGAATCAGCGCACGAAGCTTGGCGCGTATCTGGACCCGCTGGCCGACAAGCTCCTCCTCACCTCGTCATTCGTCACCTTGTCGATTCTGCATCTGGTGCCGGGGTGGGTGGCGATCGTGGTGGTCAGTCGGGACCTCATCATTGTGGCCGGCACGCTGCTGCTGCATGTGACCCAGACGCCGATTGAGGTGGCCCCAACGGCGCTCGGCAAGGGAACGACGCTGGCCCAGCTCACCTATCTCGTGCTGGCGCTGGTACTCATCGCGTTGCAGAAAGACGTGCACCAATTGATGCCGCTGCTCGCGCTCATGCTGACACTGACGGTCATTTCTGGTCTCCACTATGTCTATCGGGGCATCCGCGCCTATCATCCGGACTTGGTCTGACGCGTCCTGCGCGCGTGAGACATTTCATGTGATTTCAGGAGGTCGGGATGGATGTTCGTTGACAAGACCCCTATAACGCAGTACACTCTTTCCCCAATGTTTCTCGTGGTTTTATTGCCGGACAACTTTTGCCACCTGATGGAGCGAAGCTATGCCGCCGGTTACTGACAAATTGGGCAAGTTGCTCATTTCTGCCAACCTCATCACTGACAAACAACTCAATGAGGCGCTGGTGGCCATAAGGCAGTCAAAAGGCGCCACCCGGCTCGGCAGTACCCTAGTCAAGATGGGCTACATCCAAGAGGAGAAACTCCTCCAGTTCCTCTCCCAACAGTATCGGGTGCCCGCCGTGGATCTGAAGATGTACCAGCACATCGACCCCGCCATCATCAAGCTTGTGCCGCTGGAACTGGTTAAGAAGCATATGGTGCTGCCGTTGAGGCGGGTTGGGGCTACTGTGACCGTGGCGATGCTGGACCCGACGAACATGCTGGCCTTGGACGACCTCAAGTTCCGCACGAACTACACGATCGAGCCTGTGATCGCTGCTGAGTCGGCGCTCATCGAGGCGATCAAGAAGTACTACGGGGCTGGCGTTGCTGGTGGAGCGGCCCAGGCCGCGGCCGCCATTCTACAGGCTAAGGACTACACGATCCCCGAAGGCGGTGCAGAGAATGAGCTGGCCGATCTCGGCCAAGCGGACGCAGGGCCCATGGTGGACGTCGAGGACTTCGACAAGACCGTGGGCGATGTGCTTGACTCAGTAGAAGTGGCGGAGTCCGACCAAGACCAAGGCATGATCGGCGAGGTCGAAGCCCCGATCATCAAGCTGGTCAACGGGATCCTGGTCAATGCCATGAAGGTGGGCGCCAGCGACGTCCACGTCGAGCCGTATGAGACCGTGTTCCGGATCCGGTACCGGATCGACGGCGATCTGCAGACGGTCATGAACCTGCCCTTGAAGGTCAAGAATGCCCTCGTTTCCCGCATCAAGATCATGGCGAAGCTGGACATCGCCGAGCGGCGGCTCCCGCAGGACGGACGCATCAAGCTGAAACTTGGTCCCAAGCGTGACATCGACTTCCGCGTGTCGGTCTTGCCCACTCTGTTCGGCGAGAAGGCCTGTCTTCGTCTGCTGGACAAGGCCAACATCCAGGTGGACAAGGACAAGCTCGGCTTTGATAAAAAGCAGGGATCCGACATCAATGCTGCCCTGGCAATGCCTTACGGGATGATCCTCGTCACCGGCCCGACCGGAAGCGGGAAGACCACGACCCTCTATTCCTGCCTGCAGGCCCTCAACACTCCGGACGTGAACATTTCCACGGCCGAGGAGCCGGTCGAATTCAACTTCATGGGGATTAATCAGGTGCAGGTCCTGCCGGACATCGGGCTGACCTTTGCGGTGGCCCTGAGGTCCTTCCTCCGGCAGGACCCTGACATCATCCTGATCGGTGAGATCCGGGACTTCGAGACGGGCGAGATCGCGATCAAGGCCGCCATGACCGGCCACTTGGTTTTAGCCTCAGTCCACACCAACGATGCGCCGTCCACGATCAACCGGCTCCTCAACATGGGCATCGAGCCGTTCCTGGTCGCCTCTTCCGTGATCCTGGTCATCGCCCAGCGTCTCTGCCGGCGCATCTGCAAGGACTGCAAGGTGCCAGACACCACAGTGACTCGGGAAATCTTGAGAATGGCAGGCGCCAGCAAAGCGAATGAAGATGATTTCGCGAATATGACCCCGATGAAGGGAAAGGGTTGCGCGACCTGCAGCAATAAGGGGTACAAGGGGCGCCTCGCCCTCTACCAGATCATGCCCATCACAGAGGATATACGGCTCGCTATCCTCCGCGGGGCGTCAACGGACGAACTCAGGAAGATGACGCTCGAGCAGGGCGTCAAAACGATCCGCACGAGCGGGATCACCAAGGTCTGCCAGGGGATCACGACACTGAAGGAAGTCGAAGGCGTTTCGATCGCCGAGTAGGTCCGAGGCCATAACTGACTACATGAGGTGACTGCATGCCAGTCTTCGCATACGCCGGGACAGCCCGAGGGGGGAAGTCCGTCACCGCGGAGATCAATGCTGATACCCGTGAATTGGCGATCGAGCAGTTACGTTCCCAGGGTATCACCGTCAAAAGCATCGAGGAGAAGAAGAAGGCCAAGGCCCTCTTCGGCGAGCGGAAGCAGAAGATCACCGACAAGGACATCGTCGTCTTCACTCGGCAGTTCGCGACCATGATCAACGCCGGGCTTCCGCTGGTGCAATGCCTCGAGATCCTCTCCACGCAGTGCGATAACAAGACCTTCGGCAAGCTGATCGGCGAGGTCAAGATGGACGTCGAATCCGGGACGACCTACGCCGACGCCTTGAAGAAGCATCCCAAGACCTTCAGCAACCTCTACTGCAACATGGTGCAGGCAGGCGAGGTGGGCGGCGCGCTCGACGTCACCTTGCAGCGTCTGGCGAGCCAGTTGGAGAAGGCCGCGAAACTGAAGGCCCAGATCAAGGCCGCCATGGTCTACCCCGCTGCCATCGTCGGCGTGGCCATTATCGTGGTGTCGGTCCTGATGGTATGGGTCATCCCGATCTTCGCAAAGATGTTCACGGAATTCGGCGGGATACTTCCGGCTCCGACCCTGCTCGTGATTGGCATCAGCGACTTCATGCAGAAGTACATCATCGTCATGGTCATCGCCGCGGGGGTGGGCCTTTACGGGCTGAAGAGATACTACGCCACTCCCGGAGGCAAGCTGAGGATTGATGCGCTCACGCTCAAGCTGCCGGTGATGGGCGATCTAATCCGGAAGATCGCGGTGGCGCAGTTCACGCGCACCTTCGGGACGCTGCTGCAGAGCGGCGTGCCGATCATGGAAGGGCTCGAAATCGTCGCGCGGATCGCGGGGAACAAGATCGTGGAGAACGCGATTCTGGAAGCGCGGCAGAGCGTGGGCGAGGGGAAAACGCTGTCCGAGCCACTCGGCAAGACCGGGGTCTTTCCCCCGATGGTCGTCCAGATGATCAACGTCGGCGAGGCGACGGGGGCACTGGACGCGATGCTCGGGAAGATCGCGGACTTCTACGACGAGGAAGTAGACGCGGCGGTCACGGCCCTGACCTCACTCCTGGAGCCCGCGCTGATGGTGTTCCTGGGCACCGTCATCGGGTTCATCGTCATCGCCATGTATCTCCCCATCTTCAAGATGGCGTCGGTCGTCGGCTAGGGTGCGAGTGCGGCTTCACGAAATGTATGGAGGCCCTGCGGGACAAGCTCAAATGGCTCATGGGCATCAGGGTCGCCGTCGTCACTCTCACCCTGGGGGTGCTGATCTATCTTCAGATCGGTAAGAGCACACAGGCCATTCCCGCCTACTATGGCCTGATCGTCGCGACCTACCTCCTCACGATCCTCTACGGCCTCCTCGTCAATCGAATCGAGTGGCTCGTCACATTCGCGTACCTGCAGATCGGCCTGGATATCGTGTTTGAAAGCATCCTGGTGGCCATCACCGGCGGCGTGGAAAGCCCTTTCTCGCTGCTCTTCATCCTGTCAATTACAGCCGCCAGTGCGCTGTTGTCCCGCAAGGGCGGACTGGCGGCGGCCTCGATCGCCGGCATCTTCTATGGGGCCATCGTGGACCTGCAGTACTATCGTTCCACCTATCAGGTCACGCTCTTTGCATGGCTGCCGCGGACGGAGCTCCAGGTCCCTGAGATCTTCTACAACCTGTCGCTGAACCTTCTCGGGTTTATCATGGTCGGGTACCTGAGCGGCACCCTGGCGGAGAAGCTGAGAAGCACTGGCGAGCGCCTGGAGGAGAAGGATCGCGACCTCACCGGCTTGCAGGAGTTTCACCAGTTCGTCCTGGAGAGCATCGACAGCGGGCTCTTCACCACCGACCCTGAAGGACGCCTCACGTCTTTCAACCGGCGTGCCGAGGAGATCATGGGGTATAGCCAAGCGGAGGTCCGGCGACGGTTCTGGTGGGAGGTCTTCGCCTGGCCGGCTCCGACCGGCCAGAGCGGGATTCTGCCGGCCGGCATGTCGCATCGCCTGGAAGAAGTGGGGCGCCGCAAGGACGGAACACGTCTCATCCTGGCGATGAGCCTTGCCCCCCTCCAGGCTCGAGGGTGGAGCGCCGGGATCGTGGGTGTCTTTGAGGACATCACGCCTCTCAAGAAGATGGAGGAGGTAGTGCGGCGTAAACAGTGGCTCGCGACGATCGGCGAGCTGTCAGCTGGCCTCGCCCACGAGATCCGCAACCCCCTGGCGGCGCTCTCCGGCGCCATCCAAGTGATGCGGAAAGATCTGTACACGACCGACGTCAACCGGCCGTTGCTGGACCTCGCGCTCCGCGAGACCGAGCGGCTGAACGGCATCGTGTCGGACTTCCTGCAGTACGCGCGCCCGCGCCCGCTGAACCTTAAACAGTGTGACATTAATGAGCTGGTCCAAGACACGATCCATCTGCTTGAGCAGACGCCCGAATACGGCGGGCAGATCCGCTTCATACGACGCTTGTCGCCGGACAGCGTCACCACAATGGTGGACCCGGACCAGATGCGCCAAGTGTGCTGGAACCTCGGCTTGAACGCCTGCCAGGCGATGGCTGACGGAGGGACCTTGACGGTGGAGACCCGACGGGTGGTCCCACCGGTCGGCGAGACGGAAGGCGAGTCCGTCGAAATCGTGGTTGAGGACACGGGCCCGGGCATCCCGGAGGATCACCTCCACAAGATCTTTTACCCATTCTTTACGACAAAAGAAGGTGGTACTGGCCTCGGCCTCTCGTTGGTGCACCGGATCATGGATGAGCACAAGGGCAGCGTGCAGGTGGAGAGCGTGCAGGGCAAGGGCACGTGTGTGAAATTGACACTCCCGATTACCGGAACCGTCGTGCAGGAGGTACGGTGATGGTGACTGTGCCGGCCAGGATCCTCGTCGTGGACGATGAGCGGGGCATGCGCGAGGTTCTGAGCACCATCCTCGGACGAGCTGGTCACAGTGTGGTTACGGCTGCTGATGGCCAGGAGGCCCTCCAGTTGGTCGGATCGGACATCTTTGATCTCGTCATCACGGATCTGAAAATGCCAGGCCGCTTGGGAGGAATGGAAATCCTCAAGGCTGTGAAGGACATCGCACCGGACACCGTGCTCCTCGTGCTCACAGCGTACGCGACGCTGGAGGTGGGCATCGAAGCGGTAAAGCTGGGCGCCTACGACGTGCTGACCAAGCCCTTCAACAACGAGCATGTGGTGCTCACTGTCAGGAAGGCGTTGGACGCCAAGCGGCTGACCGTCGAAAACCTCTTGCTGAAGCGAGAGTTAAAGGGGCAGGCCTCGTTTGAGAATTTCGTCGGGACCAGTGAGGTCATGCAGAAGGTCTTTGCCCTGATCCGCCGGGTGGCGGAGACCTCCAGCACCGTCCTGATCTGTGGGGAAAGCGGGACTGGCAAAGAACTGGTCGCCCGCGCGATCCACTACAACAGCCCCCGTCGGGACCGCCCCTTCGTTACCGTCAACTGCGGCGCCCTGCCGGAACCCCTGCTTGAGAGCGAGCTGTTCGGCCATATGCGGGGGTCCTTCACCGGTGCGGTGTCCAACAAGGAGGGACTCTTCGAAGTGGCCGCCGGCGGCACGCTGTTCCTCGACGAGATTGCAGAAGCGCCGCCGGGCATCCAGGTCAAGTTGTTGCGGGTGCTGCAGGAGCCGGAATTCCGGCGGATCGGCGGGACGCACACGATCAAGGTGGACGTGCGGATCATCGCCGCCACGAACAAGGATTTGAACAAAGCGGTCGCGCAAGGGCTTTTTCGGGAAGATCTCTACTACCGTCTGAATGTGATCCCGATCACACTGCCCCCGCTACGGTCCCATCCTGACGATATTCCCCTGCTGACGCAACATTTCCTCACCGTCTTCGGCAAGAAGGCCAACAAGCCGGCGCTGACCGTGGCGCCGGCCGCCATGCGCGCGTTCCAGCAGTATGAATGGCGGGGCAACGTACGGGAGCTGGAGAACGTCCTGGAACGGGTTGTCGCGCTTGTGCCGGGCCCTGAAATTACCTTAGACGATGTTGCCCAATGGGTACGGGAACCTTCACCCAACGGAGAGCCGAGAGTTCCGACAGATATTCCGCCGGAGGGGCTCGACCTGGAATGTCTGATCAACGGCATTGAGCGGGGCCTGCTGGTTCGGGCTTTGGAGCGCAGCGGAGGAGTGAAAAAGGAGGCCGCCCGCCTGTTGAAGCTCAACACCCGTTCTCTGCGCTATCGCCTGGACAAGTACGACATCAAGCCTGTGGACGGGGCGAGTGCCGCTCCGGAGGAGGCAGAGGGTGACTAGCCGCAGTATCGAAGTGGCGGCGCCTGGGAAAGTCAACCTCATCCTCCGCGTGTTGGATCGAAGACCCGACGGGTATCACAACCTCTGGTCGGTGATGCACACCTTCGAGCTCGCGGATACCGTGGTCGTGGAGTTCAACGGCCGATCGGGCATCCGGCTGACCTGCGAGGGAGCCGACCTGCCAACCGACTCGGCGAACCTGGCCTATCGTGCGGCAGAACGCGTCCTGGCGCGGGTTCGGCGGCGCAAGGGGCTGCGTCTTCATGTGCGCAAGCGGCTGCCGGTGGCGGCCGGTCTTGGCGGCGGGAGCAGCAACGCGGCTGCGACCATCCAGGCGCTGGCGGCCTTGCTGGACACCGGGTGGTCCCGGACCGAGATGGCCCAACTCGGGCAGGAAGTCGGCAGCGACGTGCCGTTCTTCTTTTACAGGCCCACCGCACTGGTCGAAGGGCGAGGGGAGCGCGTCACCCCGCTGCAATTGGAGGCGGAGCGATGGCTGCTGTTGGTGAACCCCGGCATTGCGATCCCGACCGCCTGGGCTTACGAGCGTCTGGCAGCGGTTCGGGCGGGACAGATCGGCAGAATGCCCGGTCGGCTGCCCCGCCTCGCGGTCGATCATGGCGTGGAGGGCCCGCAACTGGTGAAGTGGCACGACTTGCTGCCGCTGATCGAGAACGATTTCGCACCCGTGATGGAACGGGAGTATCCCGTGCTGTGCGAGATCCGGGAACTGCTGCTCACGCGCGGTGCGCAGACAGCCATGCTGGCCGGCAGCGGCGCGACTGTCTTCGGGGTGTTTGGCGACGAGCGGTCGGCTCGGATCGCGGCCGAAGGCCTCGATCGCTCCTCCGGCTGGAAGGCCTGGGTGACCCGGACACAGTGGGATCCGGCGCCGGCCTGCCTCGGTTGACAAGCAGAAGAACGATAGATTAGGGTAGCTCGTTCTCCTCCGTGACGAATCACTGGCATCCACTTCGAAGGGAACATCCGGGTGCATGAGTTGAAGATGTTCGCCGGGAACTCGAACCCGGCGCTCGTCAAAGAGATTTGCGATTGCCTGGGGATCGGGCAAGGGGACGCGCTCGTTTCCATGTTTAGCGATAGCGAGATTCGGGTGCAGATCAACGAGAACGTGCGGGGGAAGGATGTCTTCGTCTGCCAGTCGTGTTGCGATCCGGTCAACACGCACTTGATGGAACTCTTGCTCATGCTCGATGCCCTCAAGCGGTCCTCGGCCTACCGGATCACCGCCGTGATCCCGTACTACGGCTACGGCCGCCAGGACCGGAAGGACCAGCCTCGCGTACCGATCTCCGCCAAGCTGGTAGCGGACTTAATCACCACGGCGGGCGCCGATCGGGTGCTGACGATGGACCTGCATGCGGGGCAGATCCAGGGGTTCTTCAACATCCCGGTGGACCATCTGTATGCGTCGCCGGTGTTGCTCGAGTATGTCGGGCAACGTGGACAGCAGGGCCTCGTCGTCGTTTCGCCGGACGCGGGCGGCGTCGAGCGCGCCCGGGCCTTCGCCAAGCGGTTGCAGGCCAGTCTGGCGATTATCGACAAGCGGCGGGAGGGTCCCAACGAGTCCCAGGTCATGCACATCATCGGAGAGGTGGCCGGGCGCGACGCCCTACTGCTGGACGACATGATCGACACGGCCGGCACGATCGCCCAGGGCGCGCAGGCCTGCATCGAGCACGGCGCGCGCCGCGTCTGGTCGGCCTGCACGCATCCGGTCCTCTCGGGGCAGGCCCTGGATCGCTTGAACGCTTCGAGATTGGAGGAAGTGGTGGTGACCAACACGATTCCGCTCAACGGCAAAGATCGTCGGTGTGCCAAGCTGAAAGTGCTCTCCGTTGCGTCGTTGCTGGCGGAAGCCATCAAGCGCATCCACGAAGAAGAGTCGGTGAGTTCGCTGTTTGTGTAGACACGTCCGGGTTCAAGAAAGGGTCGGCGATGCAGGTTGACATGAAGGTGGAGACCCGTGAGGCGGTCGGAAAGGGAGTCGCCCGCACCTTACGGCGGCAAGGCAAGATTCCGGGTGTCCTCTACGGGCAGAGTGAGTGCATCAGCCTGACGATCGATCCTGCCGAGATCCGCAAGGTGCTTCATTCGGAGTCCGGCTCCAACACTCTCCTTAATCTGAGCATTGCGAAGGGCGGCAGGGAGATGAAGCGGACCGCGATGCTGCGGGACTACCAATTGGATCCTGTGACCGGGGCGATCCTGCACGCGGACCTCTTCGAGGTAGCGATGGACAAGCCGATCCGCGTCCGCGTGCCGGTGGCCGTCACTGACGGGACGCCGGTGGGTGTGGCCGAAGGGGGCATTCTCCAGCACAACATGCGCGAGCTCCACGTCGAGTGTCTGCCCAGGCAGATCCCAGCGCACATCATGGTGGACCCGACCCCACTCAAGATCAATCAGGGGATCCATGTCAAGGAGGTGTCTGTTCCCCTCAACGTCCGAATCCTTGACGACCCCGACAGGATGGTGGTCAGCGTCGCCGCGCCGATCTCGGAAGCAAAGCTGGAGGCGTTGCTTGCCACGACGCCGGCTGGCGAAACGGCGGCGGAACCCGAGCTGATCGGCAAGGCGAAAGAGGAAGAAGTGACCGAGGAAGCCGCAGCCGCTGGCGAGAAAGCCGGCGAGAAAGCTGGCGAAAAGGCTGGCGCGAAGGCTGACGAAAAGGCTGGCGCGAAAGCCGCTGCGACGCCTGCTGCCGAAGCGGCTCGGCGCGCACATCGCGACGGGCGAGTTCCTCGACTGGGCCAGCCTCGAGCCGTTCGTCGGACACGTGCCGACGGTGCGCCTGCGGGTGCCCCATCCCAAGCTGGCCAAGCTTCATCCGGCGCAGATCGCCGATCTGGTCGAGGCGGCCTCGCGACGCGAGGGCGAGGAGATCATCCAGGCCGTTGGCGATGACGATCGTGAGCTCGAGGCGGACGTGTTCGAGGAGCTCGACGATCATCACCAGCGCGAGTTCCTGGAGGATCGATCCGACGGCGAGATCGCGGAGATCGTCTCGCGCATGGCGCCCGACGACGCGGCCGACGTCATCGGCGAGCTCGACGAGGATCGCCGCGAGGGCGTGCTCGCGCTGCTGCCGGTGAGCCAGCGCGTCAAGGTGCGCGCGCTGCTCGGCTACGACCCGGCCGAGGCGGGCGGCCTCATGAGCCCAGACTTCCTGCTGCTGCCCGACTCGACGTCCGCAGGCGACGCGCTGGCAGCGGTGCGGCCCAGCACGATCGCCCCCGAGCTCCTCACCGCCGTGTTCGTGAGCTCGCCGGACGGCTCGTTAGAGGGCAGCGTGCCGGTGACCGCGCTGCTGCGCGCCGATCCCGCCGGGCAGCTGCGAGCGCTGGTGAAGCACGAGATTCCGTCCCTGTCGCCGGATGCGCCATTCGAGGAGGTCGCGCGGCTGATGGCGGACTACAACCTGACGGCGGTCCCAGTCGTCGACGAGCACGAGCGCATGGTCGGAGTGGTGACCGTCGACGACGTGCTCGAGGCGATGCTGCCGCGTGGTTGGCGGCGGCGCTTCGGTCTGCTCGGCGAGGACTGAATAGACTGCTGCCCGTGAGCAGCGTAAGCGAGCAGTTCGATGGCGGTCAAAGTACCGTCCGCCATGCGGCGCGTCCGGTCGGTCACGTTTGGCCGGCCGCGTCTGCCTGCCCGTCTTAGTCCTCGCCGCGCACGCATATTCGCGCTCCTCGGCCTGCTCGGCCCGGGCCTCATCGCCGCCAACGCTGGCAACGACGCGGGCGGCGTGGCCACGTACGCGTCGGCCGGCGCAAAATACGGCTACGGCCTGCTGTGGACGGTCGTCCTGATCACGATCTCTCTGGGCATCGTGCAGATGCTGGCCGCGCGGATGGGAGGCGTGACCGGCAAGGGCCTCGCCGAGCTCGTGCGCGAGGAGTATGGGATCCGTTGGTCGGTGTTCGCCACAAGCGCGGTGGTGATCGCCAACCTCGGAATCTGCATCTCGGAGTTCGTGGGCGTCGGCGCGGCCTTCGGGCTCGCCGGCATACCCGCCCAGATCCCGGTGCCGCTCGCCGCGGTCGGCATCTGGCTGATCATCGTACGCGGCTCCTACCGGATGGCCGAGAGGATCTTCGTCTGGTTCACGATCCCCTTCTTCGCCTACCCGATCGCCGCGGTGCTTGCACATCCGGACTGGGGCACGGTCGGCCACGCGATCGTCGTGCCCCACATCCACGCCAGCTCCGCCTATGTGCT
>Ga0137415_10004537_pt1 | contig 13732 bp, 14 predicted proteins | sample CZODoug3_1_1_16f_FD_183082 | JGI IMG/M metagenome (GOLD analysis project Ga0137415, IMG submission 183082) | Vadose zone soil fungal communities from Angelo Coast Range Reserve, California, USA - CZODoug3_1_1_16fungal (Hybrid Assembly) | ecosystem: Environmental > Terrestrial > Soil > Vadose... | reverse complement strand
CTCTGGGCGTCCTGTTGTATGAAATGGCGTCGGGCACGCGGCCCTTTCGCGGGGACAACCTGTACCGGCTGTGCACCGCGATCATTCAGGAGCCTATGCCGCCGCTGCCGGAGAATGTTCCTGCAGGGCTTGCCGCGGTCATCAAGCGGTGTCTGCAGAAGGAGCAGTCGCGGCGCTATCAGCGCGCAAGCGAGTTGCGTGCCGCTCTGGAAGCGCTGGAAATAAGCGGCACAGCCGTAGCAGTGCCTGCGCCGGTGAAGACGGCAGGGGTTACCTGGAAGCCCGTGCTATGGGTTTCGCTGGGTTTGGCAGCCCTGTTCTTGGCGAGTGTCGGACTAGGCCTGCTGCCGCGAAACAATAAAGTGCTGAAGAGTGCGGGCAAGGGCGGCATCAGCGTTCCTGAAAGGGTGCAGCTTGCGGTCTTGCCCCCCAGCGGCGCGACGGGATCTGAGGACGGCGCATTTAACGACGGCCTGGTAGAGACACTGACGTCGCGCCTGACCGCGCTGACCGAAAAGCACCCTTTGGCCGTGATTCCGGCAAGCGAAGTGCGTGCACGCGGAGTCACAACCGTCGATGCTGCGCGCGCGGAATTCGGCATCAACCTCGGCCTAGTCATCAGCGTGCAACACGCGGCGGACCAGGAGCGGGTAAATTACTCTCTGGTGGACGCCGGCTCTCACCAGCAATTGCGCGGGGGAACCATTACAGCGCCGCGCGGCGACCCCTTCGCACTGCAGGATCAGGTATCCGAGAGGGTGACCCAAGCGCTGGAATTAGAACTGCAACCGCAGGAGAAGCGCGCGCTGCAAGCGCACGGCACGACCGAGCCTGCAGCATACGATTTTTATCTGCAAGGGCGCGGCTACCTACAAGATTACGTCAAGCCCGAGAATGTAGACAATGCCATCAAAGTTTTCAACTACGCGCTTAAGAAGGACCCGGCCTTTGCCACTGCCAACGCGGGACTTGGAGAAGCCTACTGGCGTAAATACCAGTTGACCCATGACAAAGAGTGGGCGGATGCGGCGATTGAGAACTGCCAGAAGGGGGTTGCACGCGATGCCGTGCTTGCGGCAGCGCACATCTGTCTCGGCCGCGTTTTTGCGGGCACCGGGAGCTACGAGAAGGCGCTTGAGGAATACCGCCGGGGGATCGAGTCGGAGCCGACGAACGACGCCGCGCATGCAGGTCTCGCCTATGTGTACGAGCAGCTCAACCGGTTGGATGAAGCCGAAAAGACGTTCAAGCAGGCTATTGCGATGCGCCCCAACTACTGGGCGACGTACAACTGGCTTGGTCTTTTTTACATGCGCCATGCGCGTTACGAAGACGCTATAGCGATGTACTCGCAGGTGGTCTCTCTTGCGCCGGATAGTTTTACCGGCTACTACAACCTCGGTGGGGTGCGCATTTTGCAAGGCAAATACTCGGAGGCGATTCCGCTGCTGCAACGCTCGCTGGAAATCCGGAAAACGGCGGATGCGACATCGAACCTGGGGGCGGCATATTTCCAGTTGCATCGCTACGCGGATTCGGCGGACGCGTTCGACCAGTCCACACAACTCGACTCCAAAAATTATCTGCTGTGGGGAAACCTGGGCGACGCTTATTACTGGGCTCCGGACAGGCGCGCCGAAGCCAAGGCAGCCTATGGCAAAGGCATCGCGCTGGGAGAAGAAAAACTCCGTGTCAACCCGCGCGACGCCGAGGTACTGAGCAGTCTTGCCATGTACCACGCCATGCGGGGAGAACGAAAGCCGGCGCTAGACAATCTGGAAGCCGCGCTCCGCCTCAATCCAAAGAACCCAGGACTGATCTTCAACGCCGGCATTGTCTATCAACAACTCGGGGACACGCAACGCGCCCTTGACGCCCTCGAAAAAGCCGTCGCGGCGGGCATATCGCCAGCAACCTTGCGTGACACGCCAAACTTTGATGGTTTACGGGCCAATCCCAGGTTCCTCAAGTTGATCCAGCGGTCGAAATAGTGTGAAGGAGGACGAAATGCGTTCTATTCCCGTGCGGTGCTGCGCCGCAAGCCGATTCGCCCTGGTTCTACTTCTGATGTGTGGAGCGAGCGGCTGCATGAAACCGGAAGTTGAAAAAAGGACGGTGAAGTTTACTTGCGCCGATCAAACGGTAGACGTGAACACAACGGACGGGGCAAAGCCGCAAGCGGTGTACGTCTGCGAGGGCGACACGGTGACGTGGAATCCAAACGGACACACGTTTCTCGTCGAGTTCAAAAAAGATTCCCCCTTCGTAGACGACGGAAAGAAGTTTGACAACGGGCACGCCAAATCTGCAAAAACAAAGCATCATGCGCAGCTCACGGTTTACGAATATCGGATAACCGTGGACAACCACGCGTTTGACCCCCAGGTTATCGGCGGCGGTGGGACCCCGTGACGAGTTGACGTAATCGTTGGATCGTGCCGATCGGATCGACCGCATCCTGGAAAAGGCGGATCGCTGCAATACCCGCAGCACCCGCATCGCAGCAGGAGCCGGCGTTTTCCGGCGTAATGCCGCCGATGGCCAGCACGGGAATGGATACCGTGCGGCAAACCTCCTGGAGAAGTTCTGTGCCTTGCGGAGGCCCGAACGACGCCTTTGATGGCGTCGCGAAGACGGGGCCGAAGAAAATGTAATCGGCCCCCGAACGTTCAGCGGCTTGCGCGGATTCCAGCGAATGACAAGACACGCCCGTGAGGAAAGCCTCTGGGGTTGACGCCTTCGGCAAGCGAAGGTGAATCAAGCGTTTGGCTTCTTCAACCGACAAGCTCCTCTCGCCTAGATGCACGCCGTCTGCGCGCTCGGCGACGGCCACATCAAGCCGATCATTGACCAAGACGCGAGTGGCGGCAGAACGCCTGGCGGACGAACCCGCTGCAGCGCGCAAAGCTTGCCTGGTAAGCGAGGCGAGCTCGCTCGCCTTCAAATCCTTCTCACGGATCTGCACCCAGTCGACATCAGCGGCGACGATCTGTTCAATCTTTTGAGTCAACGCTGCGAGCGAATCTCCCGGCTCTGCCACCGGCAGGGCGTGGCGGTCTGTGACGTAACAGAGCAACGGGAAATCCGGCCGCGCAAGCGGATTACTGGGGGCGCACACGGGACGCGGCAGATGGCGCAGGAGCGGGCTCAGGCCCAATCATGTTGATGGCCAGAAAAATGTCCAGCACGCCGAGTCCGCTTACGGCGCCGCGAAACGCAGGATGAAGCAGGATGCGCATTAGCGAAGGGAAATGGCTGAGGAAGTAATTCTTTTCCCAGATCGAAGTCCACGGCAGATAAAACAGGATTGCGCCCATGATGCACAGGACGACCACCAGCATAGCGCTGAGCATTCTATTCATGAATGAAGGGTGGGCCCGGCGAGTGGACCCAAAACATCAACGCGTGGGCTTCTGAAGAGCGGCGATGCGCTCACCCACATCGCGATAATCGATGTTCATCGCGTAGACCTGGGAAAAACTCTTCAGCGCCGCGTCCGGCTCGCCCGCCGACTCCTGTGCTACACCCAAATCATACCGCAATGCGAGGACACTTTCCGGGTCGAGGTCCGGAGTGTGCAGCGCACGGTCGTACCAGATCGCTGCGACGCCCGGTTGTCCCTTTTCCATGAAGGCAAGTCCCAGGAGCGTGCAGCACTGCATGGTGTAGCGGAACGCGCGGCCGCGATCCGTGGCCTTGGCCACCTTCTGAAACTCGCTGATCGCTTCTTCGAGTAAACCCATCTCGCGGAAGGCGATACCAAGGCTATAGTGTGTCTCGAGGTCTTCCTCTTCCGCTCCCATTTCCCCCAGCTCCGAGCGAAATTGGTCGAAGACTTCCTTAAGCGGACTGCTCTCTAAGGAGCTCGCCGCAGGTGGAGGCGCGGGCGCAGCCTTGGAAGAATTCTTTCCTGCCGCAGGCCCTCGTGGAGTCGAACCGGTGAGTTCGCCGAGGCCAAGTTGGTCAATCTCATTGGCGAGTTCCGCGAGAAACTGGTCGGAAGCGAAGCTCTCTTCGCCCGCCGCCGGCGCCGCAGCGTTTTGGTGTACCGGCTCCGGTTTGCGACGGTTCGGCGGAGGACTCGGAGGTTTCTGCTCGTGCGCGGGCTCGAGCGGCTCGGCGTCGAGAACCAGCTCGTAGTCTTGCTCTGCGTCGAACTCCGGTACTGGCGCCTTAGTTTTCTCCTTGGCCGGCGGTCGTTTTTCCTTGGGAGGTTTAGCCGCAGCCGGTCGTTCCGCGCGCAAGAGAGGCTCGGCAGATTCTGTCGACGAAGCATCCTTCTCGAAAATCGACGCGGTCTCGTGAGATTCCCGTCGAATAGAAATTTCGGGCTTTCCCCCCACGGCAGGCGTTTTTGCGGAACTCTCAGCGAAAGGATTCGTATTCTCGGGTTGCGCAGCTTCGATGGGGACTTCAAATTCTGCCGCACCATCTTCGTGGGCGGTGGGCCCCTTGGCGGCAGGCTCCGCCGTCCGAGTGTCGTTGAGCATCGACGCCCATTCGTCCGACAGATCGACTTCGTGGACCTCTTCCTTGGTGGAAGCAGAGGGCTCAGTCCGTTCAGGCTGCTCTGGTGTCACTTCCGCAACAGTCGACTGAAGTTCAGGCGCCGCAGCTTGTTGTGGGGCCAACTCTTCGTCCGTCAAACCTGCAGCGCGTTGGAAGCGGCGGCGAAGTTCCTCGAACCGTTCCGCGCTGCGTACGTCTCCGCGCTCCGTGTGGATTTGCTCCAGTTGCGCGGCAAGTTCCGCGGTGCGGCGGTCGTCGCCCGCGCCGAGAACGAAATCCAGAAGTTTCTCCAGTGTCGGGGCGTGCCGCGGTGCGCGCCGCAGGATCGCCTCCAGCAAACCTATTGCTTTCTGCGTCAGTCCATAGCTGGCAAAAAGGTCGACATCGGTCAGCGACTGCGCGATGAATTGCCGCGTTTCGTCGTCGAGCTCGCTATCCGCGGAGTCCGCTGCCGGCTTTGCTCTTACTTCCGGGGCCTCTGCCTCCCTCGGCAATTTGGCAGCAACCGGTCTTGCCAGCTCGACAGGCAAAGCCTCTTCTTCTTCCTTCTCTGCCGGTGCAGGAGCCTCTTCCGAAACGTCATGGCCCAGCTTGCGCAGAACGGCGTTCAGCTTGCGCTTCGGCGCATCACTCTCCGGCTCCTGAGCGACGAGTTGCTCGAAAATCTCCTTGGCCCGGTCGTATTTCTTGGCCGCCACCAGGGCATCCCCGAGGTGCGCGAGGGCATCGCGTAAGTGGAATGAGTCGTTGCCGCGGCTATACAGTTCGGCCAGCCATTCCAGCGGCTCGAGGCGCCCGGGCAGCCGCGCGCTCAGCTCGCTCAACAGGCGGCCGACTACCTCGTTTTCGCCGGCGTCCAGCATGGGGATGCGAATGCGCTTGAGAAGGGTGAAGGCTTGCTCGCCTTCATCGGCCTGCAGCAGGGCCTCTGCAACTTTTTGCGAGGCTCCGAAATTCTTTATGTCGGCATCGAAAACGCGCCCGGCCAGGGCCGCAGCCTGCTCCCAGTCCGAGTTCTTGAGATAAAGATCGAGAAGCAGTTCGGTTTGTTCGCCGCCCTTCTCGAGATCGGCGACTTTCTCCAAGGCCTTGGCGGCCTCCGCCACATCTCCCTTGGAAGAATGAATGCGCGCCTTGACGATTACCGCGGCCATGTTCTTCGGGTCGAGCTTTAACGCTCGGTCCGCCAGCTTCTCGCACTCCGCCGAATCGCCGCGTGCCAGGGCCCGTTGCGCAGCGGAAACATACGCCTCGATAGCGTCGGCGGTCTGTCCCATCGCGGTATAAAGATCCGCCAGGCGAATCTGGATGCGGAGGTTGTCCGGCTCCGCCAGCAGCAGCTTCTTCAGCAACGCCACTGCTTCGGGTTGACGGCGGCCCTTTAGATGCATTTCCGCGAGCTGTAAGAAGAGCGGGCGCGCCTCGCTCATCACGCCTTGCTGCACATAAAGATCGGCGAGTTTCTCGAGTGGGCGAATCTCTTCGGGAGCCAGTTTGGCGATGCGCTTGTAGACGGCAATCGCCTTGGTCAGGAAACCATCGCCGACGAAGATCTGCGCCAGGCGCTCGAAATAATCCATCGCCTGAAACGTTTCGCCCTGTCGGATGTATAGCTCCCCGATGGTCATCAGGGTGACCTGGTCTTTGGGCTCGTACTTCAGGATTTGTTGATATTCCGCGATGGCCTGCGGGACCTTGCCCTGATTGAGGAGCTTCTGTGCGGCTTCGACGTATTTGCTTTTGCTATAGGCCATTCGCAACTCAGACACAGCACCGCCCCCGCCTGCTGGAGAGGTTGTCCCCCGCGCCCGAAGGTGTAAGGCAGGCAGAAAACTGTGCTTGCTTACGCTAGCAGGCGGGCAAAAGGCAAGTCAACGAAGCCAGTTTTTCGTGTGAGCAGCCAGTTATCCCCGTGGGACTTAGGAACGCGGAGGCGAAAACCAGGCGAATCCAATGAATCGCCTCCTGTATTGGAAAACTCTTTCCAGTTTCTGTGGCCGTGGCATCCAGACGGTTTAGCCCTTCAGGGCAGAATCGCGTCCGGCAGCAGCGCGATCTGGATGGCCCCGGCGGACCAGCAGCCTGCGTCGCGAACGGGAGCGAACGAATACCGGTGCAAGGGCGTAGGACCGTGCTGGCGTAAGGCCTCCAGGTGGTCGGCCGTGGCGTAACCCTTGTGCCGTGCGAGGCCATATTGCGGATAGACCGCATCCCACTCTTCCATGCGTGCGTCACGGTGCGTTTTCGCCAGGATCGAAGCGGCGGCGATCGAAACGCTCCGGCAGTCGCCTTTGATCAGCGGTCTCTGCTCGATCAGGACATCGAGCTGGAGGGCGTCGATCAGCAAGTAGTCCGGGACGATGGCAAGTTGCTGCAAGGCCGCGGTCATAGCCTGGCGGCTGGCCTGGTAGATGTTCCACGCGTCGATGCGCTGCGCGTCTATCTCCGCAACCGCCCAGGCCAGCGCGTGCTCGCGGATGCGCTCAGCCAATTGCGCGCGCCGCTCCGGCGCAAGCTGTTTTGAGTCGTCGAGCCCCACAATGCGGCGCTTCGGGTTCAGGATCACCGCGGCGGCAACCACCGGGCCGAAGAGCGCGCCGCGGCCGGCTTCATCCAGACCGGCGATGCGCGTCCAACCGAGTTTGCGCGCGGTGCGCTCGAAACGCGTGCAGCAGAGACGCCTCATTCGGCGGCGATTTTAGCACGATTAGTAGGAGCTACAGCGTGCCTTGAAATGCCCTGGATGGCAAAATAAAACCCCGGGCAAGCCGGGGCTTTTCTCGAAAATTGCGGCGAACCGTTTACGCCTTCGTTTCCGTTCCCGCAGCAGCGGCCGCCGCAGCCGGCGCTTCCTCGCGCCCTGCGCGCTTGATACGCGCGGCCTTGCCGCGAAGCTCGCGCAAGTAGTAGAGCCGCGCGCGACGCACTTTGCCCTTGCCCACCACTTCAATCGAGCTGATCGTTGGCGAGTGCAGCGGGAAAATGCGCTCGATGCCCACGCCGAAGCTCACGCGCCGCACCGTAAACGTCGCCCCGGAAGCCCGCCCCTTTTTGGAAATCACCACGCCTTCAAACGCTTGCAGGCGTTCTTTTTCCTTCTCGCCTTCGCCCTCTTTCAGCCGCACATTGACACGCACCGTGTCGCCCGGCCGGAATTCGGGAAGGTCTTTGCGCAGTTGCGCTTCATGTAGTTTTGCAATCACCGGATTCATGTTCGTATTCCCTGCAGACCCACTCGGGCGGGGCCAGCACACCAAAGGCAAACTTCAATTATAGGCAAATCGTCGCGATTTTCCTAGCAGAAATCAATCCCGGTAGCGATCTCACTTTGATTAAACGGCCGACGGCGGCTTATCCCTCGCGATCTGACGGCGTGCCAGGACCATTCCGCCAGCGGCCCCGCCTACAACCTTCAATGCATGGGCGACCCAGTATGGCCAGGGTTCCGGTTGCGCGCGGGTGAGGCCTACGTACATAAGCGTGCCGACGACGCCGATGAGCACGCCGTGCAGGACAAACTTCGAGTTAATCCTCCGTCCGAGCCACACGGTAATAGCGAATGTGGCGATGAGCGCCGCTGGTGGAACGACGTAGACCAGGACTCGCCCTGCGCCGCTCAAGAATAGCGGGACCGCGATAGCGAAGAGGACGAGTTCCATTAGGAAAGCAGCAAGTAAGACGCGTCCCCATTGGATCGACATACGTTTCGTCCTAAACACCCTATTCCGCGGGAGTGCTAGGCCAGCGCCGATGCCGCGCTACGCCGCCGAATTACAGTCTCCGCAAAGCGCTCCATCTGTTCGAGTTGCGGACTGAACTGCAGCAACAGCAAATCCACACCGACCGCCTCGAACTGCGCCACGCGCTCCGCCACCTGCTCCGCAGTCCCCACCAACCCCGATCGCAACCCGCGATTCGACACCGAATAGTCCTCCAGCGAAACGCGCTGCTCGAGCTGCGTCCCCGCAAGCCACTGCTGGTAATTCGCGTAACCCGCAGCGGATTGCTGCACGTCCGTAATCCGCCGCTGCTCGTCCTGCGCTTCGCGCTCCGTCTCGCGCACGATCGCATAGCCCGCTACACCAAATTTCAGCGGCGGCAAATTGTGCCGCGCTCGCCGTTCGCGCAAATCCGCAATCTTCTCGCGCACGCGCTCCGGCGGATCGCCATGCATCAGATACGCATCACACTTCTCTGCAATCAGCTCCTTCGCGGCGGGCGATTCGCCGCCTGCATACAGCGTTGGCCGCGGTTGGGACAGCGGCTTCGGCTCCAAAACGTTGTCTTCCACCCGATAATATTTTCCAGAATACGAAAAATGGTCCTGCGACCACACCCCGTTCAGCACCTCCAGCCATTCGCCGGTGCGCGCGTAACGATCGTCGTGCTGCTCGAAACTCACGCCATACTTCCGCGCTTCGTCCGCCCACCAAGACGACACCACGTTCAGCGTCAGCCGCCCGCCGCTGATGTGATCGATGTTCGCCGCCTGTTTGGCCAGCAGCGCCGGCAAATGAAACGTCGGCCGCACCGCAACCATCAGCTCAATTCGCTCCGTCATCGCCGCCAGCGCCGCCGCGGTCGACCACGCATCCAGGGACGGCGCCTCCACTCCCTTGATATCGTTCAAATTCAGCTCGGCAATCAGCGTGACGTCAAATCCGAGTTCCTCGCTCCGCTGCGCCAGCCGCTTCACGTACGCCCACGTCGCCTGCATGTTTTCATCGGCTACGTTGCGCAGCCATCCGCCAAACACCGGAAGCCAGTATCCGTACCTCATGCCTTTTCTCCCGCCGCCACCAACCGCGCCTGCTGTTTCGTTTCGTGAACGCGCGCCTCTTCAATCAGAAAATCCGCCAAGCGCCCGTACGGATTGAATCCCAGCATGCGCTCTGGATCCGCGACAAAATTCGAGAGCGCATTGATGTCGTAATATATCTGCCGTCCGCTGTGCTCATCGAAGACGTATTCGACGCCGCCCACCTCGATGCCCGCGTTCTGCATAATCCGTTCGACGTCCGCAATCACCTGCCGCGGTGCTTCGTAAACTTCCACCGTCATCCCCGTCTTCGGCGCGTCCACTGGACAAGCAATCCGCGTCAGCTCCTCGCCCTTCGTGTTCTTGCAAATGTCCGCCGGGCACAAATCAAACGTCTCGCCCGTGATGTGAATCTGAATCGCATACAGATATTTCCCGCCCAGAACCTCCACGCGCGTGATGATCCCGTCGCGCGCCGTGAAACACTCTTGCACCAGCGCAGTGTTATCGATCCCAAAATGCAAGCTGCCCTCGTCGACTGCAGCTCGCAACTCATCCCGAGACGAAAATCGCTTGATGCCCGCCCCGCTGCCACCAATATTCGGCTTCACGATCAGCGGGTACCCCACCGCCTCCGCCGCGCTCACCGCCTGTGACGGATGATTGATCACGCGCGCCTTTGGATATGGCAGCCCCAGCCGTTCCAGCAGCGCAAGCTGCAGCGCCTTGGAAGTCTCATGCGTGAACGCCCGCGACCCGTTCACCACGCGCACGCCCTTGTCTTCCAAATGCTTCAGATAATTCAGCGTGTAGAAAATTCCGTGCCCCACGCCGCGCTGCCAAGCCGATGGGCTCATGCGATTGAATAGCAGCGAATACTCCTGCTCCGGCGACGCCGCGTCGTACTGGTGATATCTTGCGTCCAGCTTGAGCCAATTCACGCCGCGCGCATCCAGTTGCTGAAACAGCGGCACAAACCAGTTCGGCTGCTCGTAGTAAATCGCGATGGGTTTGCTCGCATTCCCGTTTCTGTTCGTCGTCTCGCTCATACGTCCTCTGTGCCCCATAAAATCAAAAGGCCGCTCATTCGCAGCGGCCCGGAATCCTTGCTGGCTGAAATTCGCGTTAACCCGCAGGATGTCCCGTGCCGCTAATCGCGGTACACATACACGCGCAGCAGCAACAAGCGCAGGCCTCCTGCCTATAGAGGCAGGCCAGGCTCGGCAGCAACAATCCCCTTTTGCGCTCGCAATTCACAGAATCCCCAGTATAGCGCGCCAAATTATCCTCGCAAAAGCAAATCCGGCCGGTTCCGCCGCGTCTTCTCGAGCGCCGCCGCCCGCCGCCATTTTGCCACTTCCGCGTGATTCCCGCCAACGAGTACCTCCGGCACCGCCCACCCGCGAAACTCCGCCGGCCGCGTGTAATGGGGATAATCGAGCAGTCCGTTGCTTTCCGCTAACTGGTGATCCGAGGCGCGATGTTCGTCGCTCAGTTGTAGGGGGGCAATATATTGCGCTCCTGTCGGCAAAATGCTGCCCGCACTAAACGACTCATTCTGCGACGAAGCCTCGTTCCCCAGCGCCCCCGGCAAAAGCCGCGTCACCGCATCCACCACCAGCATCGCCGGCAATTCGCCACCGCTCAACACAAAATCCCCAACTGAAATTTCCTCCGTGGCTAGATGCTCCGCCACGCGCTCATCCACGCCTTCATACCGCCCGCAAATGAAAATGATCCACTCCAGTCCTGCATACCGCCGCGCCGTTTCCTGCGCGAATCTTTTCCCTGCCGCGGACAGCAAAACGATCGCCGTACCGGACGGCCGCGCTGCCGGCTGTGTTGCATCTCCCACCCCGCGCCCAAGCAGCGCCTCCACCGCCTCAAACACTGGTTCCGGCTTCATCACCATCCCCTCGCCGCCGCCAAACGGACGATCGTCCACCGTGCGATGCCGGTCTTTGGTGAACTCGCGCAAATCTTGCACCCTCACATCAATCAGCCCCGCCTCGCGAGCCCGCCGCACAATCCCATGTTCCAGCGGACCAGCAAAAAACTCCGGGAAAATCGTAATCAGGTCAAATCGCATGCGCGGTTCAGTCTAGCTTATTTCTAAAATGCGGAAACCAGCCCGGCACTTGCCGGCAGTAGGCCTCATATTCTTCGCCGAACTTGCGCCGCAGCATCGGCTCTTCAAAGACCATCACGAACAACGCCGCGAACGCGAAGAATACGCACCCTATCTCCGCGAGCGCCACCGAGCGGAAGGCCAGCGCTTCTCCCAGCATCACGCATAGCACGCTCCAATACATGGGGTTCCGCACGACGCGATACGGCCCTTCCACAACCAGCTTTGTTGGAGGATCGAAAGGGGCCGGAGTTCCTTTGCCTCGTAACGCGAAGCCCCAGAACGCACACGTCAAATAAAGCGCGACGCCGGCGACGACAAGAAGCCCGCCCGCGCCCGCCGCGCCCCGCAACTCCAGCCGTGCCTCGCGACCTACCACCCAATAGGGCACCAGGACGGTCCAAAAGCCGGGAGCAATAATCGTGAAAATCAGCGTTCGAAAGAACGGAGACATTAGGACGAGAGTACACCTGTTTCGCTATGCGCGGTTCAGGTCGCGCAGTCCTTCCGGCAAGACTACCTCAATTCGCCGGCCGCGAACGTCGATGCCCGTGCAGATGTCCTCCGCGAGCGGAATCAGCAATTCGCCCTCTCGCGTATCCACCACCAGCAGCGGCGTTCCAGACACACCCTCACCGTTGAACAGTACGTCCGTAACGCCACCGAGCAACGACGGCGCTGTCGCCAACGAGCACGGCGAAGACGCCACAGGCGAAGCCTCCCGCACGCACTCGAACACCGAGCACCCAATCAGGTCCGAAATGAAATAGTGTCCAGCGGGCAGAGTCACCCGCTGTTCGATCGGAAGCAGCACATCCAAACCGCGAAATTTTTCAGCTTCGGAAATCGAGGAGCAACCCGCGAAGTGAAACACCGCTTGTCCGCGATGATTCTGGCTGAGCCAGCAGGCTTTAATCTCCATGCGCCGCGGCCCCGCTTGCTCACCGCCATCGCCGACAAACGCCTCGCGCAATTCCGTCAGCCGCTGCGGAAAATCCGTTAACAGCTCCGCCGCCACTTCGCCCTTGTTTCCGCGCGGGCGAAGTATGTGCGCCACCGCCACCCAACGTTGCGATTCGCCGCTCACTCTTCCAGGATTTCGAGCGTGAAGCGTTTGCGCACTTTCATTCCCGCCGCGCCCAGCAGCGTGCGCACCGCCTTGGCCGTGCGGCCTTGCCGCCCAATCACTTTGCCAAGGTCTTCCGGATGCACGCGCAATTCTAAAATGGTAGCTTGCGAACCCTCCACGGACCTCACCTGCACTTCCTCGGGATGGTCCACGAGAGCCCTGGCGATGGATTCAACCAGCTCTTTCATAGAGCACCTCTTCGAACGCGACTTTCATCAATTACCTACATGAGCCTGGGAAAAGGCGCCCGGACCAGGATGAGGGTGCACAAAACCGAAAATCTGGGGCTTACGCTATCTTCTGCAAACGGATGAAGCTGCGCACCGTATCGCTTGGCTGTGCGCCGACTCCGAGCCAATACTTGATGCGCTCGGCATCCAGCTTGATCTCTGCGGGCTTCTTCAGCGGGTCGTACGTCCCCACCAGTTCGCGAACTCGGCCATTGCGCGGCCGCGTCCTCTCAATCACCACCACGCGATAAAACGGTTTCTTCTTCTTGCCAATCCTTGACAGTCGAATCATCAGCACTAAGCCATTCCTCCGTACAGTATTCTAACCTTTCCCGCCATCCCCCGGCAATGACTCATGCTTCGTGGTTTGGGTCAGTTTCCGGTAAGTTAATCAGGCGTTGAGCGAGTGCCCACAACAGCCGCCTTTTGCTCGCTGTGGCGAAACATTTCGACAGCCTCCGGCGTCTCTTCGGTAGACCCTTACACTAGGCCCCTTACAACAAGGGAGGCAATATGAGTTTCACCAAGAATCCAGGCAGATTCGCAGGCCTGCTGTATGTCCTCATGTCCATACCCGGCTTCTTCGCCATGGTGTATGTTCCCAGCAAGCTGATCGTCCACGGAAACGCAACGGCGACGGCCAACAACATCGCGTCCTCCGAGACGCTCTTTCGCCTTGGCATCGCGTGCGAACTCATCGGATATGCCGGTTTTATCTTCGTGGCCCTGGCTTTATACGACCTGCTCAAGGGGGTCAACCGGCGGTACGCCTCGCTCATGGTGATATTGATTGTGGTCTCGGTCCCGATAGCGTTTCTGAATGAGCTGAACTCATTCGCTGCCCTCGTCCTCGTGCGGGGGGCTGACTTCCTATCCATATTCGAAAAGCCTCAGCGGGAGGCTCTGGCTATGCTGTTCCTCAATCTGCATTTTTACGGATTTGTTGTCGCCGAAATATTTTCGGGTCTGTGGCTCCT
>Ga0137415_10004536_pt1 | contig 13732 bp, 11 predicted proteins | sample CZODoug3_1_1_16f_FD_183082 | JGI IMG/M metagenome (GOLD analysis project Ga0137415, IMG submission 183082) | Vadose zone soil fungal communities from Angelo Coast Range Reserve, California, USA - CZODoug3_1_1_16fungal (Hybrid Assembly) | ecosystem: Environmental > Terrestrial > Soil > Vadose... | reverse complement strand
CTGAAATCATGGGAGAAGACCAAGCCGACGCTGGGCTTCCCGCGCCAGACCGATTCTCTTTGCCCCGCTTGCGTGAAAGAAGCGCGCGAAGCGATTATTGCGGGCAAGAAGGATTGGCGCGACCTGATGAGCGAGAAGGTCGGCGAAATCAAGGCGCAGATCATCGAGCGTGACGGCCAGGTGTGGATGGTGAAGGACTGCCCGCTGCACGGCCACTACGAAGACATGATGGCTGTCGATTCGAAATGGTTGAGCTGGATCGAACGCCAGTACCCGGGCCGCGATATTCCCGCGCACAACGACGAGGACCTTCATAAGCACGGTTCCAGCACGGTGCGTTACGGCCGCGGGTCGGTGCTCACCGTCGACCTTACGAATCGCTGCAACATGATGTGCGATCCCTGCTTCATGGACGCGAACCAGGTTGGTTACGTGCATGAGCTCGGCTGGGAAGAGATTAAGGAAATCCTGGATAACGCGCTGAAGATCAAGCCGCGCCGCCAGATGTCCGTGCAGTTCAGCGGCGGCGAGCCGACGATGAGCCCGTATTTCTTCGATGCGGTCGCCTATGCGCGCAAGATCGGTTACAACAGCGTGCAGGCAGCTACCAACGGCATCGAGTTTGCCAAGAGCAAGGAATTCTGCAAGAAGGCGTTCGAAGCGGGCATGCGTTACGCGTACTTGCAGTTTGACGGCATCGGCAACGACGCCAACAGCCACCGGCAAATCGGCAACTTGTTCGACGTGAAGCTGCGCGCCATCGAGAACATGCACGAGGCGGGCATCGAAATCGTGCTCGTCGTGACTATCGTTAACAACGTGAACAACGATCAGGTCGGCACCGTCGTGAAGTTTGCGATGGAGAACCCCAAGAAAATCGCGTTTGTCAGCTTCCAGCCGGTTTCGTTTACGGGACGCGACGAAGACATTACTCCGGAACGCCGCCTGCGCCAGCGCTACACGCTTTCGCACTTGGCGCAGGACGTCAGCGCACAGGTGGGCAAGGTCGAGCCGACGCGCGACTGGTTTCCGATTTCGTTCGTCAGCACGTTTGCCGGATTCTCGGACATGGTGAAGGGGCAAGAGTCGCAATGGGGTTCGCTCTCCTGCGGCTGCCACCCCAATTGCGGAGTGGGCACGGCGCTGATGATCAACAAGGAAACGAAGGAATGGGCTCCCGTTCCGCGCTTCCTCGATGCCGTACAGCTTACGAAAGACGTCACCGACATTACCGACGCGGCCCGCGGCAAGAATTTTTCCAACTTCATGATGGCCATGGCCCTCTTGAAGAACTACAAGCCCTTCCAAGGCCCCAAGGGGCTGAAGCTGTATGACCTCTTCAAGAAATTTGACAAGACCTGGGCGCTGACCAAGGGTGCGGAGAAGAAATATGGCCGGACTTCACCGGACCGCACCTACCAAGACGCCATGAAGCGCCGGCAGACCGATCCCTGGAACTTCCTGTTCATCGCGGGGATGTGGTTCCAAGATCTGTTCAACTATGACTTCCGCCGCACCGAAATGTGCATCATTCCGTACGCGACGCAGCAAGGCGAGATCAGCTTCTGCGCGTATAACACCGGCGTGGGCTGGCGGCAGATCATCGAGAACATGCACAAGAATGCGACCGTGGCCGAGTGGTACAAGAACCACGGGAAGCACGAGATTTACGCCAAAGGCAAGACCGTCAACCTGCAGAGTTTTGAGCATTCCTTGAAGATTGACTCCGAAGACGCCGCTCGCGTGCGCCACCTGGAGCACGACGTTCCGGTGACCGCGGCGGAAGAAGACCGCGCTCGCCGCAAGAAGGCTTACGAAGAACAGGCCAAGGTCCGCGCGATTTACGAAGAACTGGTGCTGAAGAAGCCTCAGCCGACAGTCGTGCAGATCGGCACGGTCAGCGACATCGCGAAGGCCGTGCCTGCCAATTTCGCGAACGCGGGCAAACCGGTGTCCATTGCTCCGGCCAGCGGAAATGGCAACGGCCATTCGAACGGTAACGGTGCTCGTGCCATCACGCAATCCGCCGAAAAGGCAGCCGAGGCTGTCGCCGGCGACTAAGCATCCTGTCCGAATCCGCAGTTTTAACGACAACCCTCGCCTTGTGCGGGGGTTATCGGTTTTCAGGCGAACTGTTTGACCCCCTATCAGCCGGAGAATAGACTTAGCTCATGGTCAGAGTGCGTATCCGCGAGAAGGCCTCCCAGCAAATTACCGCGCGCAATTACAGCTTCACCGTCGTATTTGAATCGGTCGGATCGGGGCGCGCGCTCTCTGGCAATGGCAGTAGAAAAGGCCGCGGTAACAAACTTGAGGCCTCGGGATATCAGGTCACAGTGCCGCTGCTTCCCGGCTTGATCACCTACGGAAGGACAATGACGGAAGCGCGTGAGATGGCGCGGGACGCGATTCGCTGTCACCTGGAAGGTCTTAAGAAGGATGGCGAGCGGATTCCAGATGAAAAAACACGATCATCAGAGCGGGAGCCATGCGCAATTGAAGCATCCAGGGAAGCCGCAGTTGCGGGTGACGGTTCCGAGACACGACCGGTTTGATTTGCCCGTTCCCGTCTTGCGGAGCATCATTCGGCAGGCGGACATGACCGTGGAAGAGTTCTTGGAATTCTTGTAAAGGAAGATGGGGACAATGCCGATATACGAATACATCTGCGAGGATTGCCAGACGCACTTTGAGAAGATTGTGTTGAACAAGACGCAGGAGATTGCCTGCCCGAAGTGCGCGGGGAAGAAGAACGCGATTCAGCTTTCCGTTTTCAGCGCGGCGAATGGGTCGAGCAATGGCGCTTCGGCTAAGTCCTCCGGCGGGTCTTCGAGTGGAGGTGGCAGTTGCTGCGGCGGCGGATGTGGCTGTAACTAATCTGAGCTAGGATCCTCCCACCAATGATCCCCAGCCATTCGTCGCTTCTGCTCTTTGTCAGCGCGGCCCTGGTGCTGCTGGCGATACCTGGGCCTGCCGTGCTTTACGTAACGAGCCGCAGCATCGGTCTGGGCCGGAGCGCGGGTCTGGTTTCTGCGCTCGGCATCGGGGTGGGAACGCTCGTGCATGTGGCCGCGGCAGCAGTGGGGTTGTCGGCGCTGCTGATGTCCTCTGCTGCCGCTTTCAGCGTCGTGAAGTACCTCGGCGCGGCATATTTGATCTATCTGGGCGTACAAAAGCTGCGCCGCGAAGAGTCTCTCGATCTTTCGCAAGAAGCCCCGCGCGTCAGACTAAGCCGCGTCTTCGGGCAAGGGATTATCGTCAATATCCTGAATCCGAAAACCGCGCTCTTTTTCTTCGCCTTCCTTCCGCAATTTGTGGACGCGTCTCGCGGAAATGTCGCGTTGCAGATTCTCTTTCTAGGGACGCTCTTTGCGGGGATGGGGATCATGAGCGACAGTCTGTGGGCGTTTTTCGCCGGAACCGTCGCGCGTCGTCTGAACCGGAACACTCGCTGGTTGCGCACGCAGCGGTACGTATCTGGCGGAATGCTGATTTCGCTCGGCGTGGCCACGGCATTCGCGGGTTCCGGCGCCAAGAAGTAGCGCGGCAAATCCATCCTGCGAGGGATTCCCCTAACTCCAGCAGTTCGGCAATTATTTTGCTGCAGGGATGGAGGTGCCGCGTTTCTGCGCGGCGAGCCAGGAGACGAGATCGGGCTCAGCGAAGGCCTTCAGCCATACGTCGTGGCCGACCTTGTGATATTCGGAATAGCGCGGCTGGCCGCCTGATCTCTTCAAATTCTTCACCATTTGCCGCACGAGGTCGACAGGGACGAGCATATCCGCATCGCCCTGGAACACCCAAAGCGGGATGCGCGCGATCCCCTTTGCATTTGTGAAATTGTCGAAGGCGCAGAGTACCAGCGCAGCGGCCCAGCGATCGGGCTGCGCTTGCAGCAGCGCCCAGACGCCCAGGCCACCCATGGATTGTCCCGCGACGTAAATCCGGCCGGGGTCAATCGAGAAATCCTTCTGCACCGAAGACAAGATATCCAGCGCCATCTGGAGATCAGGTGAAATCTCGTTCGTTTCCGGCTCCGACCAGAAGCGATCCTCGGGACATTGCGGCGCGAGAACAAGAGCAGGAAGTTGCGCCTGATTCGCTGGCGTCGTCCAGACGTGCGTGCCGTTCTCGTTTCCGCCGGAGATTTGCTTGAGGTTATCCGAGCCGCGGCCCGCCGCACCGTGGAGCCAGAAAATCAGCGGGTATTTCTGACTGGCGTCGTAGTTCGCAGGCACGAAGAGGCGGTACGGCATCTTGTGGCCCTGCTTGTCCGCGAACGTCTTCTTGCGGAAGGTGAGATCGTCCTTCTTCAGAATTTGCGCCGAAGTTTCTCTCAAGCCGCCGGCGCACGCGCAGATCGCGAACAACATCGAAAAGTGCATGGAGGCGCGAAGAACAGACTTCACGGTTCACCTCTTGGGGGCGACAAGTCCTCGTTCTGTGACGATGCCGCGAGGGAAAGTATAAGGCCACCGGCTATTGTGGCCGCGAATAATGCAGGATGTTCGCGGGCACGGGAATTTCGGGATTTCCGCGTGGATCCGGAACTGGCGCCTGGGCGGTCCACTTCATGGGAAGCACGCCGGTCCATGCTGGTGAAGCGTAGTCTTCGCCGTTGTCGACGGCGAAGCCGGTGCGCACTTTGGCGGAGGCTTCCACGAGTGGCACGGCGAGGACCATGGTGCCCTTCAACTCCTGCTCGCTCGGCGGACGCACCGTGGCCCAGCGGCCGCGGTTGACGTATTCGACGAAGTCGCGCATGGCCGCTAGCTTTGCCGCTTCGCCCTCGATAGGAACGGCCTTGCCCATGACAACGACGGAGCGGTAGTTGACCGAGTGCCCGACGGCCGTGGGGGCGAAGACGATGCCATCGAGCAGCGTGACGCTAAGGCAGAAGGGCGCGCCGCTCGCGAGCGTTTTCATCAAGCGGCTGGCGATCGAGCCATGCAGAAACAATTTGTCGCCGACCCGGACGTAGTTCGTGGGCACGACGTAGGGCTGGCCATCCACGACGAAGCCCAAATGGCAGACGAACGCTTCATCGAGAATGCGGTAGATCAGTTCGCGGTCGTAACTGCCGCGGTCGGGCTTGCGGCGGATTTTGGTTCTTTCCGTGGGCGTGAATTGGCTCATGACTGCAGGCTAGTCCCCGCGAACCCTTGCGGCAAGAGCCAATCTGGATTGGCCGAGTGAATTGACCCCGCCTTGGAATCGTGTACTCTGAGGGGCGCTGCGCAAGGGATCAAGCGAAAAGAGCGAGGCGTTCCATGGCTCCCGCAAAGGCTGTTTTCACACGCGAAACATTTCAGTTTTTCAAAGATCTCGGCCGCCATAATCGCAAGGAGTGGATGGAAGCGAACCGGGACCGCTATCAGGCTGCTCTCGTTCAGCCCTTTCGGCGTTTGCTGGAGAAACTCGCGCCCGCGGCGCTGGAGCTCGACTCGCGCTTCGATACCTCCGGACGCACCGGCGCGAATTTTTCGCGGATCAACCGGGATATTCGTTTCGCGAAGGACAAGACGCTTTACAAAACGCACATGTACTTGAAGTTTTCCGTTCCCGCGCCGGGAAAGCGGGAAACTGGTCAGCTCTACGTTGGCCTATCAGTGGACACGGTCACGGCGGGGTTCCGCATCTATTCGGGCGGGAAACGCAAAGAGTCCACGATTGCGCTGATTGCCGAGCCGCGCGTAAACGCAGATTCCGGCTGGGTCGCAAAACACAAGAAGGCCCTCGGCCGGCGTTACGAAAGCTACTGGTACACGACGGTGAAGGGGGCATGGACCAAGCACTCCGGCTGGCCCACCGCGCCGGACGATTGGAAAAAGATTTTGGCATGGATCGTCCGCCGCAAATTCGCGCCCTCTGCAGCCATGCGCGCTTCTTTTCCGCGCGAAGCCGCCAACGTCTTTCGCCATCTTTATCCGCTGCTGCGCTTCACTTCGTTGCCCGAGTAGGGATAGGAGAGCGACCATGAATCGCGCCACAGATCAGATCAAGACTAGGAGAAAATTCCTCCAGATGCTGTCGGCAAGCCCTTTATTTGCAAGCCATGGCTTGTTAGGCGGGTCTTTTGCCAATCTACTGGCGACTGGCGAAGTTACCGAGAGGAAGTTTCTTGGCTGGGTCGATTCTCTACAGCAAAGCGACGAAGTGATTTCCTCACCTGAACAGGCTATGGACGTGATGGACTTTGAGCCTGCCGCGCGCAAAGCCCTGCCACCCGCGCATTTCGGCTATCTCGCCACCGGCGTGGACGACGACGGAACGGTGCGGGCGAATCGCGAAGGCTATTCGCGGATTCAGATTCGCGCGCGCAGGCTCATCAACGTCGAAGACATTGACATGTCGGTGAGTCTCTTCGGCACGAGGTGGAACACCCCAATTGTGCTTTCCCCCGTAAGCGGTCAGAAGGCTTTCCATCCTGAAGGCGAAGTCGCCGTGGCGCGGGCGGCGCGTACCAAGGGCCACCTCATGATGTTGTCCACTGTCGCCACTTCGTCGATTGAAGACGCCATTGCCGCGCGGAGCGGCCCCGTCTGGCAACAGCTCTATCCCACAAACGTCTGGGAAGTTGGCCGAGCGATCGTCAAGCGCGCCGAAGCTGCCGGTGCCCCCGCGATCGTACTCACGGTGGACCTACAGGAAGGCAGCAACCGCGAAACTCTATTCCGCGCTGAGCGTGTGGATAAAAGAGAGTGTTCCGCTTGCCATCAAAGCGCCTACACGGGCGACGCTCGGGGAAGGGCCAGAGGAGGCTCGGGAGGCTTCGCCCAATACGCGGCCCGGAAGCCGATGTTCGACGGCCTCGATCTGTCCAAGGTCACTGCTGCGCAGCCCGCGAATCTCAGTTGGGATTTCGTGAAGCGGTTGCGCGATACTGTGACCGTCAAGCTGCTCCTCAAAGGCATCGTCACGCGCGAAGACGCGCAGCTCGCGGTCGAGCACGGTGTGGACGGCTTGATCGTCTCGAATCACGGTGGGCGCTCCGAAGAGACTCTTCGCCCCACGATCGATAGTCTGCCAGAGGTGATCGAAGCCGCCGCCGGCAGGATTCCCGTCATCGTCGACGGCGGCGTCCGGCGCGGCACGGACATCTTCAAAGCCCTCGCTCTTGGCGCGTCAGCGGTCGGCATGGGCCGGCCTTACGCATGGGGGTTAGCTGCATTCGGTCAGCCGGGCGTCGAGGCGGTGCTCGAAATCCTGCGCCGCGAATTGAAAACCATCATGCGCCAGGCGGGAACGATCTCTGTTGATAAGATCTCCCGAAATTACGTGGTCACACGCGCACTCTAACCGCCGGTGATTTACCTCACGGCGCCCAGAGGCGCAGTGCAAGCAGATGCCACGACAGGAGAAAACCTGTGACGACGCAGCAGGCGGAGGAAACCAGGAGTGAGTGAATCCTCACGCCGCGATGGATTTCGTCTTTCGGCACGCGAAGCACGAGGACCAGGCCGGTGATCGACAGGAGCGGGAAGAAAAATGTGCCGAGAAAGATGCCCGCAGTCCAGAGGTTGAGTGAGCCGATATGCGAGCCTTTGAGGTTCAGGAAACACAAGGACACGATCAAGAACGCCAGCGTTGCGAGCAGCGGCGCCACTCGTACGGACAGGTGGCGCACGTCCTTCATGGCGCCGAAGAGCTTAAGGAATAACCAAACGAGTGCAAACGGCAGAGAAGTCAGCATAAAAAACAGGCAAAGAGAGAGCAGGGCGATTCGAATAAAGGGCATGATGAGGCTGCTGCGCTCACTGTAAGGAATCCCCTCGAGCCCGCTGCCGGCGATTGCCATGTCGCCGAATTCGTTCGTAAAAAAGATCATGGTGCCTTCGGGTTCTTTATCGCTGCGGAATGCATTCTTGCCCACGCAGAGCAGCGGCACGGGCTGGCCGAATAACCCGGAGCGCGTCATCTTGCCCTTGATGACGCGGATGCGCGTGCCTCCGGCGAAATCATCTAGAAACGCAAATATCTGGGTTCGGGGCGCGCGCGGCGCATAAAAGCCGGCGAATTTTTCCAGATCACGCGCCGGCGGGTTGATCACGGCCTGCTGCGGCTTCGGAAAACCTCTCGAAAGAAAATCGATTGCCAGGAGATTCAAGTCGTGCAGCGCCCGGCCCGAATTGGTGCTGTTAAGCAGGACGACGTAACCCCAGTTTTGCTCCGGCATGTAACGATATGAGGAGACAAAACCATCGATGCCGCCATCGTGGCCGTGCGTCACCACGCCGCCTTCCACGCTCGAATAGTTGCAGAGGCCGTACCCAAGCCGCAGGCCGTTTTTTGCGGCCAGCGTGGTTTCCGGCGCTTCCATTCTGAGGATGGACTCGGGTTTAACCAGTTGCCCTTCCTCTGTTTTTCCACGCCGCAGGAGAAATTGCACTAGCTTTGCCAGCTCACCCGGCGACGCTTTTAGATCTCCCGCAGGCCGCAGGTAGATGAACGGATATCCCACCGCCTTTGGCGGGTTGCCATGGTAAGCGGCCGCCAGCAGCGGCTTGTTCGCATCGGTGAATGGATAGTCCGCTCTTTCCATGCCCAAGGGTCGCAGAAAAGTGTCGCGTATGTATTGATCGAACGGCTTTCCCGTGACCTTTTCGATCAGGTAGCCGGCAATCGCATTTCCGGGATTCGAATAAGACATGCGCGTTCCGGGGGGCCAGCGCGCGGCTTGTGGCTTCCTGAATCGCTTGAAAACTTCCAGAAGAGGAAAATCATATCGATCGCGCAGGTTGTACACTTCGCTGAATTCCATGTCGTCGAAGCCCGCCGTGTGTTCGAGCAGGTTCACGATGCGGACGGGATGAGTTGCCTCCCAGCGATTCTTGAACGGGATTTCCGGTGCGACATCCTGCAACCGGGCGTAAAGATTGATCTTTCCTTCTTCTTGCAATTTTAGCAGCGCCAGCGCGACAAAGGTCTTGCTGATCGAGCCCACGCGGAATTCCGTGTCGCAACTGACGGCACGATTTGCGGCAATGTCGGCCTGGCCGATTCCACCGCACCAGAGAACCTCGCCATTCGCCACGAGCGCCAGGCCCGCTCCGGGAACGTGCTCTTTGTCGAGAACATCCTTCATTGCCTTCTTTAGTTCCTCGACAGTTTTAGGGTGTGGCAGATCCTCTTTCTGCTGTGCGGTACTCCCGGGAGGGACGGACGCCAAGGCTGTAGAAAGGAGAAGTAAAATTGCGGCGGACCTGCCAGCACGGTGCATGCGGCGCTCCTAAGGACCAGAGTTACATTCGTGGGCCGCATTCTAACTGCGATTTCATGCGGGGCAATAGGAATCGCCAGTGAGGCGCGCGGCTGCGGGCATTCTGAAGCGATTGACGCTACTCGCACTCTCGCATACGATGCCGCACGTCGCAAGTTTGTGTTTTTCGCATGGATGAGAAGGAGACCTGCCACCCATGAAGTGTTGCCTTCGCTTTCTATGTTCCGTCGCGTTGTTTCTCCTGGGCGTAAGTCTGTGTTTCGCGCAACAGCAGCCAGCGCCACCGCCGGAAAAACCGGCAGAAAAGCCGAAAGAAGAAAAGAAGCCGCCCGTACCCGAAGAGAAAGTTGTTCAGACGAAGCATTCGTTGAAAATTAGCGGGCAGGAGATCAAATACACCGCGACGGCTGGCACCATCCTCTTGAAGCTCGAAGATGGCACGCCCAAAGCCAGCATCTTCTATGTCGCCTATACCAAGGACGATGTCAGCGACGCGAGCCAGCGCCCCCTCACCTTCAGCTTCAACGGCGGCCCGGGTTCCGCTTCCGTGTGGCTGCATCTTGGTTTATTGGGTCCGCGGCGCGTGCAGATGGGCGACGCGGGCGCGCTCCTTCCGCCGCCTTACAAGCTGGTGGACAACGATGTGTCGCTCCTCGACATCAGCGATCTCGTCTTTATCGACCCCGTTTCGACGGGCTACAGCCGCGCCGTTCCCGGCGAGGCGCCCAAGCAATTCCACGGTATTGAAGAAGATGTGGAGTCCGTTGCGGATTTCATCCGGCTCTATACAACTCGCAACAAGCGCTGGTCCTCGCCGAAATTTCTCGCTGGCGAAAGCTACGGCACGACCCGCGCCGCGGGCCTTTCCGGCTATCTCCAGCAGCGCTACGGCATGTACCTCAACGGCATCGTCCTGATTTCCTCGATCCTGAATTTCGAGACGGCGAAATTCGACACGGGCAACGATTTGCCCTATGTCCTCTATCTGCCCACGTACACCGCCATCGCCTGGTATCACAAGAAGCTTCCCGCGGATTTGCAGGGCGACTTGCAAAAGGCAATCGAAGAATCGCGCAAGTTGGCCGTCGGCGAATACGCTGATGCGCTGATGGCGGGCGACGCGCTCCCCGCACCGAGACGCAGCGAGATCACCCAGAAGCTCGCACGGCTCACCGGACTTTCGCCTGATTACATCGACCGCACCAACCTGCGCATCGAAATCCAGCGCTTCACGAAAGAACTCTTGCGCAGTGAGCGACGCACCATCGGTCGGATCGACGCACGCTTTACGGGCATCGATCGCGATGCTGCCGGCGAACGGCCGGAGTTCGATCCCAGCATCGCGGCAATTATCGGCCCGTATTCGGGCATGTTGAATGACTATGTGCGCAACGACCTCAAATTCGACAGCGACTTGCCCTATGAAGTGCTCACCAGCCGCGTGCGGCCGTGGAACTACGCGCCGTATGAAAATCAATACGTAAATGTTGCGGAGACGTTGCGCGGGGCCATGACGCAAAATCCGTTCCTGCATGTTTTTGTGGCCAAGGGTTACTACGACCTGGCTACGCCGTTCTTCGCCGCGGACTACACCTTCGATCATCTCGGCCTTGACCCAACGCTGCGCGGCCATCTCAGCGGCGCCTATTACGAAGCCGGCCATATGATGTACGTTCACCCGCCCTCGCTGGCCAAGCTCAAGGCGGACATCGCGCAGTTCATCAAATCCAGCGCGGCGGCGAATCCGGCAAAATGAAGCGCGTCTACGTCATCCTCGTTTGGCTCGGGATAGCGCTGCTTGGGGCGGGAGCGTTCGGCAAGATCGCTTTCGATCGCGGCGAGCCGCTCAATGCGACTTGGTTTGTCGTAGCCGCTGTCTGCTGTTATCTCGTGGCTTACCGTCTTTATTCCGCCTTCGTCGCCGCCAAGGTGCTTGCGCTCGATGACACCCGCGCCACTCCCAGCGAACGCCACGACGACGGCCGCGACTTCGTGCCTACCAACAAATGGGTTCTCTTCGGGCACCATTTTGCCGCCATCGCGGGACCCGGCCCGCTCGTCGGCCCGACGCTCGCCGCGCAGTTCGGCTACTTGCCGGGCACGCTTTGGCTGATTGCCGGCGCGGCGTTTGCGGGCTGCGTGCAGGATTTTGTCATTCTCTTTTGCTCGATTCGGCGCGACGGAAAATCGCTCGGCCAGATGGCGCGCGAGGAGGTCAGCGAACGCGGCGGCTTCATCTCGCAAATTGCCGTGCTGGCGATCATGACGATTCTTCTCGCCGTGGTTGGCCTCGTCGTGGTCAACGCTCTCAAGTCGTCTCCTTGGGCCACCTTCACGCTGGCGATGACCATCCCCATCGCGCTGCTTCTGGGGCTCTATCTTCGCTTTGTCCGGCCCGGCCGCGTGCTCGAAGCTTCGGTCATGGGAGTGGCGCTGGTGCTTTTTGTGGTCGTTGCTGGCCAGTGGGTGGCCGATTCTCCCTCCTGGTCCCGTGTTTTCACTCTGAGCGGCGTCGCGCTCGCCTTCGCCATCATCGTATATGGCTTCGCGGCATCCGCCTTGCCGGTCTGGTTGCTGCTCGCCCCTCGCGACTATCTCAGTGCGTTCATTAAGGCCGGCGCCATTTTTACACTTGCTGCGGGCATCCTGTTCGTCCGGCCGCAAGTCTTGATGCCGCCGCTCACGCGCTTCATCGACGGCACAGGCCCGGTCTTCGCCGGAAAGATTTTCCCCTTTTGCTTCATTACCATTGCGTGCGGCGCGATCAGCGGATTTCATTCGCTGATCTCTTCCGGCACCACTCCGAAGATGATCCTTCGCGAAAGCCACGCTCGTTTCATCGGCTACGGCGCGATGCTGCTAGAGTCGTTTGTAGGCGTCATGGCCATGGTCGCTGCGTGCGCGATGCCGCCTGGGATCTATTTCGCGATCAACAGCCCGCCCAGCATCGTCGGAGGCGCCGGGGATGCTGCTGTCGCAACGATCAGCGGCTGGGGCTATCCGTTGCAAGCGCAAACCATGACCGAGCTCGCCCACAAGGTTGGCGAGCTGACACTTTGGAATCGCGCTGGCGGCGCGCCCTCGCTCGCCGTGGGCATGGCGCAAATTTTTTCGAACACTATCGGAGGCGAGCGCCTCCTCAGCATCTGGTACCACTTTGCCATCATGTTCGAAGCGCTCTTTATTCTTACCGTGCTCGACGCGGGTACGCGTGTGGGGCGCTTCATGGTCCAGGACCTCGGAGGCCGCGTCTGGAAGCCCTTCGGCCGCACCGGCTGGATGCCGGGGATTCTGCTGTCCAGCGCCATCATTGTCGCCTTGTGGGGCTATTTTCTTTATCAAGGCGTTGTCGATCCGCTGGGCGGAATCAATTCGCTCTGGCCGCTCTTCGGCATCTCAAATCAACTGCTGGCTGCGGTCGCGCTCGTCGTGGCCACTACCATCCTGATGAAAATGGGCCGCCTGCGCTGGATCTGGGTGACGCTGCTGCCGATGGCTTGGCTCGTCGTCATTACCATGACCGCGAGTTATCAGAAAATCTTCGATGCGAATCCGCGCATCGGTTTTCTTGCTTACGCCAATGTCTTGGCGGGACAAATCGCAGCCGGGAAAATTCCCGCCGAAAAAATTGCCGAAACACACCGTCTTATCTTCAACCAGCGCCTCGATGCCGCGGTAACCGGCGCCCTTGCCGCCATGATCCTCGTTCTGATTGTCGAAGCGCTCGCACAGTGGTACTCGATTCTCAGCCGCCGCAAAGAACCTGTGCTTCATGAATCGCCCTACGTCGCCACGCGGTGGGCCGCGAACTTCTCTGGCGCCGCCCACGGAGATGACTGATGAGAAAGACTGCAAAGACTACGTCGCGTTTCCTGCGCCGCTTCTGGCGCGGCCTTCGCGAATGGAGCGGCGATGCCGCGTACGAGAGCTATCTTCGTTCAAAAGGTACGCAATCCGGCTCGGGCCGCACACTCACGCCGGCCGAGTTCTACGTCGAACAGCTCAACCGCCGTTATTCGCGCCCCAACCGCTGCTGCTGAAACTCTTTTCTTGCCGACGCGTCCCCATCCTTATCGCCAAGTTTCGGATTGGGCTTCTTGAATCGGCGACGGTGTGAGAGTAGACTCGCCTTATTCCCGGCTGGGCCGTTCAGATCACAATTCTTCAGGAGGGTTAAATGCGACGTATGCCTCGTCTGCTTTTGCTTCCTCTCTTTGCGCTTGCCGCTAGCTTTATCTACTTCACTTCTCCCGCGCAGGAGAAAACTTCCAAACCCGATTTTGACATGACCGCCAGCTACATCGAAGCTTGCAGCTGCGACATGTTCTGTCCCTGCTACTTCAACACCCATTCCACGAACCACATGGATATGGGTGAGCATCATATGGACGAACATTTTTGCCGCGCCAATCTCGTCCTAAAAGTAGACAAGGGCTTTTACAAAGACACCAAGCTGGACGGCGCCAAGGTCTGGATCGCTACCGATCTGGGCAGCGACTGGAGCACCGGCAA
>Ga0137415_10004535_pt1 | contig 13733 bp, 10 predicted proteins | sample CZODoug3_1_1_16f_FD_183082 | JGI IMG/M metagenome (GOLD analysis project Ga0137415, IMG submission 183082) | Vadose zone soil fungal communities from Angelo Coast Range Reserve, California, USA - CZODoug3_1_1_16fungal (Hybrid Assembly) | ecosystem: Environmental > Terrestrial > Soil > Vadose... | reverse complement strand
CAGAAGACGCCCGCCAGCGTTGCGGGAATGGCTGCCACTGATGCTACGACTACGTATCGCATCACGTCCCGCCGCTGGCCCAGAGAACTGTCAATTCTCAGCGGGCCCCGCAGCAGATACGCCGCCGCCGCATAGGCGGCAATTTCAAGCGGCACGCCGACGAGTGTGCCCCACGAATAAAATGGCTGGTGATAAAAAAGCATGCCAGAGATGGAACCGGCTGTCGCGAACAGCAACATGTAGCGAGGGCTGATCGCGAGCATTATCGCGAATGCCAATCCTATAGCCGGATACCAAGCCGTCAGCCCTAGACGGGAAAGAAGAATGACGTCGGGCCGATTCAGAAGTAGATAAATTAGAAGGAGACTAACGCAAAGAATTGTGTGACCGAGAACGGTGCGCGTACCTGATTGAAACAAGCTTTCCGTCGTTGGTTCAGACTGGTGCTGTATGTCTGCGATCGTGGCAGACTGCGAAGGCGAAATTGTAGTTGCTCGTAACATATGGTTCGGATTCAACTCAGTGCAAGTAAGTCTCCATGCCAAATTTCTCCGCGACATGCATCCAGATACTCATTGCCAAGCTTCATCGATTAACTCCTGCGCTCTAATCCGAGCCGCTCTTCCGCGGCGTCCAGCTCTTTCGCAAAACTTGAGAGGCCTTCCTGGGTAAGGCGCCCAGACTTGTAAAGAGTGACCAATTCATCGGCGGTCAAAAGGTAGTCTGAAACTTTGAACGCCGCGACACCCGACTTGATGACAAACGGGCCGACGTAAGTAATGAAGTTGTCTCGCAGGCATTGGACCGCTGCGCAGAGGTCTTCTCTCGAGGCGGAACACCATGGAGATTTGGTGACTTGATTTCTCTTAAGCTTTAACATGCTATGCCCTTTCGGCTGTGAATTGAGATTGCCGTAGTTTTGAGAACCGCTCCTTGATCGCCCCTTGGCAGCTATTGGAGCAACCAGTCTTCTGTCTTCTCAATGAACTGGAAACCATAGTTTTGCCGTGGCGCGCTGGAAGCTTCCTTCCGGGTCACGCGAGCCTTGCCCGCATACCGGTCTTCTTGCCCCGACAAATAAACCTCCACAACAGCGTCTTTCAGTAATGGAGTCGTGCAGGCACAGAGAAAACCTCCCGCACTGACGTTTTCCGCGGTCACTATCTCTGACTTGAAAATGTGATTTTCAGCGCGAGCCACCAACCTCAGTGCCACTTTCATGACAATCCGGAGGTGTGCGCGTCTCTCCGGCGAGTGATTCGGCACTGCCGATTCGATTGCCTTGATCAGCGCCGGGAAGTCTACAGGCTTTTCGAAGTACCCACTGGCTCCAAGAGTCTTGCAGTGTTCTCTAAACCGGTTTCCGCCTTCGCCGGTCACGATGAAAATGGGTATCTTGGAAGTAAAACTGAAGGAGTGCAGGCTCAGGCAAAGTTCAAAACCCGTATGTCCCGGCATGAACAAATCGAGCAAGATGGCATCCGGCTTGTTCGCCAGAACAAGGCCGAACGCTTCGGCAGGGTCGCCAGTGTCGAACAGCTCATACGTGGATTGCAATCGGACACGCATCAGGCTGCGCAGCTTTGGATCATCGTCAATCACGACAACTTTCTTCATAAATTTCTCCCTACTTGCGTTTGGATTTCTCTACCGACTGGCCCATTCCCAACGTTGGCTGGACCTCCAGCACCTCGCGCACCTTTTGCGCCAAATTGGCGCGTGTGTATGGTTTCGGAAGGAAGTGACAGTTTTCCTCCAAAATGTTGCCTCGTTCGACGCTCTGGCCTGTATAACCCGAGGTGAAAAGGACGCGAAGGTCTGGCCGTTTTTCGATGAGCATCTTTGCGAGTGCATGCCCGTTGATTTTGGGCAAAACCACGTCCGTCAGTAAGAGATCAATGCTCTCGTCTGACGCGGAGCTGATGGCAAGCGCCGAGGCTGCATCCTGCGCTTCAAGAACCCTGTAGCCGAAAGATTGCAGGTGGCAAACTGTCAGTTTCCGGAGGGGGTCATCGTCCTCGACGAGAAGAATCGTTCCGTTTCCGGCAACAGACTCTTTGGAAATGACTACCGCCTCACTTTTTCCACAAGCCTGCCCAACTCGTGGTAGGTAGATCCGGATGGAAGTTCCGAGTCCCAATTCACTGGTCAGATCAATGTAGCCACCGCTTTGTTTCACGAAACCATAAACCATTGCGAGACCCAGTCCGGTTCCCTTTCCCTTTTCCTTGGTGGTAAAAAATGGTTCGAAAGCGCGAGCGAGAGTCTCAGAATTCATGCCAACCCCATCGTCGGAAATGGTTAGGCGCACGTACGGGCCCGCAAGCACGGGATATTGATATTTGCCGGCAGCCTGTGCATCCATCTCGAAATTTTCGGTTTGAATCCTGAGCTGGCCGCCGTTCGGCATGGCGTCCCTGGCATTCACCGCCATGTTGACGAGGGCTTGTTCCAGTTGTCCCTGGTCCACCATTATTTTGTTGACTGCGCCATCCAGTTGCGTGATGAGCTCGATATCTTCGCCGATAAGGCGATGAAGCATTTTTTCCGTGTCATGCACGATTGCATTGACGTCGACGATCTTGGGCTCCAGAACTTGTTGCCGGCTGAACGCCAGAAGCTGGCGGATGAGCGAGGCAGCTTGCCCTCCAGCCTTGAGGATTTGATCCACACTTTCGCGAAGAGCTGGGGAGAAAGCGGTTTTCTCTTCAAGCACCTCCGCATAACCAATAATCACGCCAAGGAGATTGTTGAAGTCGTGGGCCACGCCTCCCGACAGGCGGCCGATGGCTTCCATCTTTTGCGCCTGGAGAAACTGCTTTTCAAGCAAACGGCGCTCACTGACGTCGCGATTGACAATAATCAGTTTTTCGACTTCTCCGTTCTTGTTGCGAACCGCACTGGCGGTTGACTCCAGGACTCGCCATTGCCCGGTTTTGTCCCGCATCCTGTATTCAATGGCTTGTCCCGTACCGGATTTCTGCGCGAAGGCGGCGGCGCTCGTAACCCGCTCCCGATCATCCGGGTGGATCTGCTCGAACGCGGAGGTCTGCTTTAGTTCTTCCGTGGTATAGCCCAGAATCCTTTCGTAAGAAGGGCTGTTATAAAGGCGATTCCCTTTGCTGTCGACAACAGCAATCATATCGGCTGCGTTTTCGCCGATCAGGCGGAATAGCTCGTCGCGCATCAAGAGCTGCCGCCGCATCCTTTGAATTCGAAGTTGCTGATAAATGCTGTAGAAATCAAACAACAGAACAAGGCCAATCAAGCTGCGCAGTATCTGATTGGAAGGCAAATCGGGATGCTGGGAAGATGCGTGGAAAGCGGGAACCGCGAAGGAAATAATCCCGGCGGTCAAAAGCAGTGTGATGATGATTGCCGTCGCCAGCAATCCCCATTCACGGAACTCAATCTGAAGAAAGCTGTTCCCGAGGGAGCTTGCCGGAGCGCGGTTGTAGATTAGTCCTTTCATTCGATACTTCCCCGCAGCCGAGTATCAGCCGCAATCCAGCGGCTATTAAGCAAATCTCCCGGCTTGTTGGAAACAGATTGATTAGCTGGGGCCAACCTAGGCGGGAAGTATGTGGGGAAAGGCGCCATGCCAATAGAACTGCGTCCCCTTAAAGACGGAAGGAGTGCACCGACGAGAGTCCTGAAGCTTTTCATGAGTGGACGTACCTTGCTGTGATAGATGCACAGGCCATTCCAAACTAGCGATAAATTTGGATCAGGTGACTTCAGATAGACACAGGTCATGTAATTTCAGTAACTTAGGAGGCTATATCGTGGCGATGGGATAAGTTCAGGATGCGTCGTTTGGCTCGGGTCTACAAGTGCATGACCAAATTTTGGACGTTCGTCAAGAACTTGCACGTCGGAAAGCTCGTGCAGCGGAGGATCAGGCTTTTGCCCTGGATAAAAGGTTGTACAGAGTGGAGCGGCTGATGCCCAGAATTTCTGCCGCGCGGGTCTTATCGCCTGCCACATGTTCCAGAACACGATGGAGATGGACGCGCTGCAGTTCTTCGAAAGTCAGCAATTTCTGCTCCTGAACATTAGCCTCTAAATTGAGCGTCAGAAGCGGCTTGGGCAGGTCATTGAGATCAATCAAATTGTCTTCGGCCATCATCACGGCCAGGCTGAGAACGTTTTCCAGTTCACGAACATTCCCCGGCCAGGAATAGGCGGAAAGGCAACTTTGTGCCCGGCGCGTGATGCCATTGATCTTTTTCCCATACTGCTTTGCGTACTTTTCCACCATGAAGCGTTCGAGAATTTGCAGATCTTCCCTTCGGTCCGCGAGCCGGGGCAAACTGATTTCAATCATCCCCAGACGGTAAAAGAGGTCTTCGCGAAATTTTCCTTCTTTTATTAGAGTTGCAAGATCGCGATTTGTAGCCGCGATGACCCGGACGTCCACTTTGCGAGGGACCGGTGAACCAACACGCTGCACTTCCTTCTCTTGAAGCACGCGGAGAAGCTTTGCCTGGGCGGGAAGCGGCATCTCGCCGATTTCGTCGAGAAAAACAGTTCCGCGATTGGCGTATTCAAATAAGCCAATCTTATCCTCAGTGGCTCCCGTAAAAGCGCCTTTCGCATACCCGAACAACTCGCTCTCAAAGAGGGTGTCAACCACGGCGGCGCAATTGCAGACAGCGAGCGGGCCGGAACCCGCGTTGCGGAGGTTATGCAGCGCTCGGGCCACCAATTCTTTGCCGGTACCGGTCGGGCCGGTGATCAGAACGGTCTGAAAATGTGGAGCAACGCGCCGAATCTTGGCAAAAACATCGAGCATTAACGGGCCACGGCCAATCATGCCTTCAAATTGAAAAACATCCATCAGTTGGCGTTCCAACCGGAAAGCCTCTTCCTTTTCCTTCAGTTCCGCCAAGAGGCTGGATATACGTGCTCGTAATTTCTGCAGGTTCAGAGGCTTGTCCAGATAATCTCGCGCGCCCTTCTGAATGGCCTCAACCGCGGAATCCGTAGAATAATGTCCAGTCATGAGGATTACTTCGACGCCAGGGTCCTTGCTGAGTATGCGCTCGAGAAGATCCATGCCCGTCATGTTGGGCATCATCAGGTCAACCAGGACGATGCGGGGTCGAATGCTTTTGAATGCTTCCAAGCCTTCCTGGGGATCGGACGCCGTATGAATTTCCAACCCGCTGTCGGCCAGAGCGTCCTGGATCAATCGCAGTGTTGCTGCATCATCGTCGATCGCCAGTAGTGTGACAGGGGTATGGCTTTCCGACATCGGCTCTCCTCCAGAGCAACAGTTTTATTTTCGGGCGCAAAAAATGAGCGAACAAATCAATAGTCGCAGCCATCATCCGGCGCCTGATAACCACTTTTATATATTAAGAGCTTTCGGCAAGCTGCCGCGGACGCTTTGTGGCGAATGCTTCCGAACCGGCGCGCCCGCCGGGGCAAAACTTGCGCTATCTCGAGATTCAGACAGATCTCCAGAGAGCAGGGCGTGTACAAATTATGGACGCCAATCCAGGAACTGAACGAGTGGAATAATCGAAGCCCGTAGCGCAAACGCCAAGACGTTGATTCGACAAGGCCCCCGCTGGGAATAAGCGTTCGAAAGAATGGCAACAGCCTTGCATTTCTACCCGCGCGTTACGAACTCACCCCTCAGGAGCAATGCTGTGATCAAATTTTACCGACTATCAAGCTTGACCTCAATTTTAAGACGGGCTGGCCTGGCTTTCGCCTGCCTTGCGTCCGCAGGCGTTGGTATTGCGTCAGCGGTAGTCCCCGTGGTTCAGGGACGATGGGAATTTGTCGTTACCTCTGGTGATAATCCTTCGCAACTCAGTACGATGGGGCAATCCATCTTTAGCACCTATCTGCTTGAGACTCCCGGCAGCACGGTCACGGTATTGACAAACATTTCCCAATTCACCATCGATACCGTAGCCTGTGACACCCAAAGCTACAACAATGTGACCGTAGCTGACAGCTCGATCAACGACCAGGGAAATGTCGTCGTCGATTTTGCAGTCACCCTTTCTGGCCAAACGCCGTTTCATTACGTGTTTACTGGTGTGCTCGCCCAAGGTCCCCCTAAGGTAATTACTGGGACTTATCAGAGGTCAGCGGGCGGTTGCACACAAGGGAATCTCGGCACCGCCAACACAGATGGCGCCTTTACGGCAACCTGGTTTCCCGATCTGTCGGGGACTTGGATGGGCGCATTTGACGCCCCGGACGTCGGGAGTGGGCCGGTAGGGGTTTTGGCTTCTTTCACACTGACCACGAATCCCGACAAAACCTTAAGCGGAACCATAGATATCCTTGGCAGCGGACTCGTATCTCCTACGTTGGGCGCAGCTTGCATCGCCACCAACGGCACCGGCACCCGCACAATCACCCTGCAACCCAACATGGCCGAAGGCGTTTCCCAGTCCTCAGGCGCTGGATTCGAACTCTTTGGCACAGATTCCGTCGGCACGCGTGTGTGGGTTAACGCGATGGCAACAAACCCTGACGGCTCGATCGCGGCAGTCGGCGAGGACAACCCATCTCCGACCAGCACAACAGGCACGGTTAACGATGGCACTAACAATGCCTACACGGCCTTTTACGGAATCTCCGGCGGCCCATGTGACGGACTCGGCGGAGGCGATGCGCCGTTCTTGCTTATCACGAAGACCAAGAAGGTGTCGAAGCGGCAAGATGGGCAACATGATCAAGACGGGCAGCGTGGACAGCACGGGCGTAACAACTCATTGTCGCGCTCTTCAGAGCGGTAAACGCCCGGCAGTGATCGTACTGACTACCGAATGTGCAGTGGTTTCGCGGAATTGAGTGATCTGCACATTCGGCAGAAATTCAACAAATGATTGTATGCCCAACGGTCTCGGTGAGCGCGCAAGACTCTCTCACGCTTTGCTTGCGCGTTCTCGGGCCCGGAAATTCGATAAGAAATGTGCGCCCTTCGCAAATTCGCCTTCAACCACAAGGCAACCCCGCGGAGCCGTGGGTATCGCCCCCGACCTGCTAGGTTGTTTTTCGGTTTTCTGTTCGGCGCACTGCTGGCTGGTACCGGATAGTGCAAAAAGTTCGTCGAAACAAGTTTTACTGTCTGGAATTCGCCGCCTCGATCCGCTTGGCGAGTCCCACAGGGGACTAACTTCCCCTCGACACGACTTGCGAGGATTCCGTGTTGCCGTGGAACTCTATGAGACCCATCTGCAACAGTTTCTGAAGGCACTCTGCCGTGTCTCCCGCCAACTGCTGTCGAGAAATGGGGAAGTGCTGTTCCATGTCATTTACGATATTTTCGAGCGTTAGACCGCCGCCGCTACCCTCGATAGTCCCCCACACGCGGGCGGCAGTCGGATTCAGTCCGTAACAGACGCCCTTTTTGATGTCGAGCAGCACCGCTCCATCGTTTGTGTAGGTTGAGCGAACGTCGGGTGAGATTGTCCAGATAGTATTCGTACCCAGGGTCATTATCCTCTCTCTCCTATGTGAAGTTGGGCTCGCTAGAAATCAAGCGTTCCTGGCGCGCAAGACTCGTTATTTTTGAGGGCTGGCGGGGCTGAGGCAACGGAAACAATAACACTTCGCAGTATCAGTGATCTTTGTACTCTTGTAATACCTATTCGCCTGTACTTTGTGCATCTTGGCTGATGACCATCTACCGTGTGCAAAAAAACTTTCCCCTGCCCGAGAATTGGACAGATGCAATTCCCTCGCCTGTGCCTCACAAATCGGCTTATGAAAAGATCATTCGATAAGCCGCTACAGACCCTTCTGATGGCGTGCTGGCGCCGACTCTGTGGTGGAATACGAGAGGGAGTAGTGGCCGAATATCAGACCAGGGATTTTTGACGGGCCGGGAATCTGGCCGAAGTCCTGGCCATCAGCGCAGCTTGCCGCTCAGGTAGCCTGAAACTTGATTAGGAGTCCCAACGACGCGCAAGCTCAAATAATTCAAAGAACCTGGTCACTGGAATTGTAATTGTTCGGAACCGTTATATAATACTGCTTGCCACGGAACTGGAAGTGTACTTCACGGGGCAAGTCTCCGGTGGCAAATGCAACCCCGTGAACATGGCTCGTATGACTGCCGTTTTCTTCTAACCCCTGCCCCTGAACGGAAAAGCAAACGAGTTTCCCATAAGCCCGCCTTCACCAACTGTTACTAGTGTTTCTCAACATTAGCGAGTAGCGAGCCAAACCATGCCATCTCCAAATCGATCAACCATGCTTGCGACGCGCAATCCGAATTACCCGGGCGTGCGTATTAAAGCTTTGCGGCTCGCGCTGGGGATTACAACACGCGGAGTGGAAGACTATAGCCGGCGCATCGCTCGCCTCGGCGGGAATAAGGCTTTCCTGATTCCTCACAGTTCGTTGAGCGAAATGGAGAAACCGGGAGCCGAACCGCCAGGCATCTACAGACTTTTCAGCCTGTGTGTGATTTATCGCTTAAGCTTCAGAGAGCTATTAGAAATCTATGGGTTGGACCTGAATGAGATTACGAGATTGCAGATGGAAATTCAGTTGCCGCAGACACACCTGATTTCGCCCGACGTTCACGACTTGAATCGTCGTATCGCATTCCCCGAGAAGATTAACCCCGAACTTGATGTGAGCGAGACACATTTGCTGTCGCGAATGGTCCAGACTTGGGGGGAGATTCCGCTTGCCTTCCTTCAACATCTTGGGATCAAGAAGCGGCTGTACGGCTACATCGGAATGAAGGATTTCACGCTTCACCCCTTCATCCCTCCCGGTTCCCTCGTTCAGATTGACGACCGTGACACAAGAATTCAGTCACGCGGGTGGGAGACCAACTTTGATCGGCCCATCTACTTTCTCCAACTTCGCGAAGGATTCGCGTGCGGGTGGTGTCAGGTGGATGGAGGGAACCTCACCATCATTCCCTTTTCTGCCTCCCGGCTAACGGTTCGCAGATTCCAGTTTCCGGGCGACGTCGACGTGGTCGGCCGAGTGACCGGTGTGGCGATGTCGCTGACCGCCCACCGTCGCAAGGTCGTCTCGGACATCTCTGACCGCACGGCGTAATTACATAATTAAGCGTTCGGTTAAATCTTCGTAAGTTTCGAATCTTCGCCGGACGTGCCGGAGCCCGCGTTGATTAGGGCTTTACGGATTCCTCGATAATAAGAAATTGGTTGGCCTTCACGCCGCGCAGATTCTGGTGAACACCGGACGGCCACCTGATTTCGATGTCGGCCGTGGCCGCGGAACCGAGGCCGAAGTGCAAGCGTTTGTCATTCGAGGAGAGATAGCTCCCGGCGGCAGTTGCAAACCGGGCTTGACCATTCACTTGAACGCGCGTGCCGAAACCATCGCGGTTGCTGCGCTTGCCGCGGAGGGTGATGGTGAGCCAGTGCGAATTTCCTCCGCGGTTCAGGAAAATCTGTGGACGATCACCGAGAGAAGTGGCGACGACGTCGATCCAACCATCGTTGTTCAGATCGCCGAAGGCTGCACCGCGTCCGGCAACCGGCATATCCGAGCCGGCGTCCGCCTTTTCGAAGTGCCCGTTGTGATTCATGGCGAGCAGGGGAGGATCCTTGTAGCGCAATGTACTGTCGTACTTTTCCACGTTGTCGAAGACGTGACCCTGAACGATGAAGGCGTCTTTCCAACCGTCATTATCAAAATCTTCCAGACCGACTCCCCAGCCAGAGGATTTTCCGGAGAGTGCGCCGAAGCCAGCTTCCAGTTCCTGGGCGCTGAACGAACCGTGGCCGTCATTATGAAACGCCACGTAAGGTTGGTGCGGAAGTTGCGTGACAAGAAGGTCGGGAAGGCCATCGTTGTCGTAATCCTGAAAGACGACGCCCATGCCAGAGAGCATCTTGCCGTCACTCGTCAAGGCCGCGCCTGAATCAAGACCGACTTCCGTAAACGTGCCGTTCCCATTGTTATGGAAAAGAAACTGATTGGTGACGTCATTCGCCACAAAAATATCGGTGAAGCCGTCGCCATCGTAATCGGCGAAGGCGACGCCCAGGCCGTGGCCTTTTTTCGATGCGATGCCTGAAGCGACGCTAACATCTTCGAATGTGCCATCACCACGATTGTGATATAGGACGTTCGAGATGGCGGGAAATTCAGTGGGCGGGCAATACATGGCATTTTCATTGCCGCAGGTTTTGCTGTTTGCAACGCTCCAATCGAGGTAGCGGGTGACAAACAGATCGAGGTGCCCGTCATTGTCATAATCGAAAAAGCCGGCGGAGACTGACCAACCACCCGCCCCCACTCCCGCTTTGGCGGTGACATCTGTAAATGTGCCGTTCCCGTTGTTGTGATAAAGAATGTTTTTGCCGAAGTTGGTGACGTAGATATCGGGATAGCCGTCGTTGTCGTAATCTCCGACGGCCACACCCATTCCGTAATCACCGTCGTCTACATTTGCCAGTCCCGCCTGCTGGGTAACATCTGTGAAGCTGCCGTCCTTGTTTTGGCGATACAACCGGTTCCAATAGGAAGGTTCATGGCGATCAAAACTCGGCAGTTGAGGTAGGGGATCGCGAACATGGCCGGCGTTCACGAGAAAAATGTCCAGCAAGCCGTCGTTGTTGTAATCGAGGAGCGCGACTCCCCCGGGCATGGTCTCGATCAGGTATTTTCTGGAGGTCGGTGAGTTGCGGAGAACAAAATCAATACCCTTGGGAGATCGAACGTCGAAGCGTGGACCGGGGCCGGGAGCCGGGGTCTGGGCAAGCAAGCTGAACGCGCAGAACAGTGCAAGCGTGCCGGCTTTGGTGAATCGCGCCGCGGACAATCGAATCTCTCTCTCAAGTTCTCTGGATTAGACCGCGTGAAATCCGTTCCCGAACAAGCCAGCCCAGTGGCGGGTTAGACTTCAGTTCGCGCGAAGAATCTCCAGATCGCTGCCTCGAGGATTGTCGTTCAACTCGAGCGTAAGCACATGCCGGGCTGGATCCACGGAATCCGACAACTCATCCGGTTTGTGTTTCAGGGTGACATGGGCCGACGGGCTCTGCCAATCATAAACTTCCAGGTGAATTGTCTTCCACCAGGGAAGATATTTGCCCTGACGCTCGCCGACGTGGACATCAACCCCTGAAGACGTTACCGCACACGAGAATTCAATGCGCAGGAAATCTCCGCGAGTGTAGGCAAGAGTTTTGCCGTCGTCGAGATACACCGATCCGTGACAATCCTTCCCGGGATACACGCGCAGAGTGAGAGGGCCTTGTGGCTTCTCATCAGTGCTTTGAACGAGCGGTTGCACTGGAATGATCGATCCCTCCCTCACATAAACGGGAAGAACGTCCAACTTCGGTTGAATGAGCGGTTCGGCTACCTTTGAGCCGTCTTGTGCTGGCGGTTGCTGAATTTTTTCTCCGGTCCAGTAGTCGTACCAGACGCCCGAAGGTAGTTTGAGGGCGTACGCTTCTTGTTGCTCCGGAAATGGCGGCGGAGCGACAAGCAGGTCTGGGCCGAAAAGAAACTCGTTACCCGCGCGGAGATCCAAGGGCTGCAAGTCCTGGGTGGCACGAGGAAATTCCAGGAAGAGCGGCCGGATGACGGGCAATCCGGTGCGCGAGAGTTCTTCTACCACCGTGTAAAGATATGGCATCAGCCGATAGCGTTCCTCGATGTACCGGCGGCGAATGGCTTCCTGCTCTGGCCCGTGGACCCAGACCTCCTTGTCGCCGGAGCCCTTGTTGGTGTGATTCCGATCGATGGGTTGAAAAGTCGCAAGCTCCGTCCAGCGCGTGAGCAAAGCCGGCCCGGGAGTTCCGATAAATCCGCCGACATCAGCCCCACTCAGCCCAAAGCCGCTCAGCCCTAGATTCAAAAGCATCGGCGTGGTCAATCGCAGGTGATCCCACGAACTGGTATTGTCGCCGGTCCAGGTGGCCGCATAACGTTGGCCTCCGGCGTAGGTGGCCCGGGTCAAAACGAAAGGACGCAAGTCCGGTTCGAGTTTCCGCAGTCCTTCGTAGGTGGCGCGAGAATTCTCCATGCCGTAAACGTTGTGAATTTCAAGATGCTTTGTGGTTCGGGGCCGGAAGCCAGGCTCGTCGATGCGGTGCTGTACATTGTCCGGCATCGTGAGGTTGTCGGTCTGAAAAACGCTTGGCTCGTTCATGTCATTCCAAAAACCGGCGAGGCCTTCCGACAGGAACTGCTTGTAGAGCGAACCCCACCAATCCCTGGTTTTTTCCTGCGTGAACTCCGGAAAAACCGAGGGGCCTGGCCAAACAGTGCCGACATACACCGAGCCGTCGGGATTCTTCACGAAATTATCGGCGGCGATTCCTGAGTCATATGGCGCGTAACCGGCGCCGGGAATGCGCGCGATGTGCAAATCGGTGATCGCGACAACGTGGAATTCTTCGCGCTTGAGGTCGGACAGCATCTGCTCGAAATGTGGGAAGCGCTCCGTGTCCACGGTGAACGGACGATGTTCCTTCTGAAAATCAATGTCCAGATAGAGCACATCGGAGGGAATCTTGTCGGCCCGCAAGCGAGATGCAATTTCGCGCACGCGAGTTTCGGTCTCGTAACTGAAGCGGGATTGCTGAAAGCCGAGAGACCACAAAGGGGGGAGCGGCGGCAATCCCGTTAGCCAGGCATACGTTTGCACAACCTGCTTCGGGTCTGGCCCATAGAAAATGTAATAGTCGATCGGGCCGCCTTCGGCTCCAAACGAATAGGTGTTTCGCTCGCTTTTTCCGAAATCAAAACTCGTGGACCAGGTATTGTCGAGCAGAAATCCCATGGAGCGGCCGGCGCGCATGGTCATAAAAAATGGGATGCTCTTATAAATCGGATCAGTCGATTCCTGGAAGCAGAAGGCATCCGTGTTCCAGAGCCGGAAGGACTGGCCACGGCGATCCAATGGCCCCACTTTGTCACCCAGGCCAAAGTAGTGTTCGTCCATGGCCATCTTCTTGTAAACGCGAAAGGCATCAGAGTGGAATTCCGGGAGCCATCCCTCGGCGTCTTCCTGAAGCACGTTGCCCGACAAGTCCGTTGTTGAGAGCCGCAGAGTAGTACGCTCGATCCGGACATTCAGTGTTTTGGTGTGAAAGCCAACGCTATCGGGAGAGGCATCGGGAGTAACTTCAACACGTTGGTGGCGGACCTCCGCCGGAACCGCCCAGGACGCGTCTTCCGGCAGCTCCCCTTTGGGAGAGAGGCGAACGCGCAAAACATCCTCTCGCAGGGCAAGAACTTGCAGCAACATCCCAGCGTGGCGGACCTCGATTCCATTCGGCAGAGCTTTGCTTGAATCCGCCTCTTGCGGTCTGCTGGCAGACTGCTCACTCTTTGGCTTTTCCTGGCCTGACGCAAATCCTACGGCGTTTATTTGAAAAGTGAGACCTAGAGCCACCAGGGCGAACCCGGTGCGCTGCAGCAATCCCCTAGCCGATATCGGAATCTTCATTCATCCGTCCTGGTGTACCGCGAAGGCTCAAGCCTTTCCTGATGCCCCATCGCGCGACAGAGACGAGGGGAAAGCACTTCTGTTCTTTGCGGGAGATGATCCGACTCCCTTGAATAAATCACGCGGAAGTTTTCCCTTATCGTCAAAACTCCTGCCCTTGATGGCTGGGATTGAAGGGCGGGCAGGCCGGGAATGGTTCCTCGACTTCAAACTCTTTCTCCCAGCCTGCCTCGCCCGTGCTCCCCCCAGGGTAAAGGGGAATTCTTGGCCTACACCAAACGCTAGAAGTAGAATTTGCCGGCGAATTGCA
>Ga0137415_10004531_pt1 | contig 13736 bp, 10 predicted proteins | sample CZODoug3_1_1_16f_FD_183082 | JGI IMG/M metagenome (GOLD analysis project Ga0137415, IMG submission 183082) | Vadose zone soil fungal communities from Angelo Coast Range Reserve, California, USA - CZODoug3_1_1_16fungal (Hybrid Assembly) | ecosystem: Environmental > Terrestrial > Soil > Vadose... | reverse complement strand
GGGTTGCCGATCTGCACGTTCGTCTTGAACGCGGCCAGCACCATCCACACCAGTGGCGCGGTGAACACGACCGCGACGGCCACGATCCCGACCAGCCGCCCGGTGCTCATCCGCGCGCCGGCTCGGCGGGGGCGGCCGCGCGCGGCGGTACCCGGCGCGGCGGCGGACTTCGGCAGCGTTGCGGTCATGGCTGGTCCTTAGCGGAGCGGCGCCGCAGCGCGATCACGATGAGCACGATGAACACGGTGAACAGCACCAGGACCGAGGCGGCCAGCCCGTACTCCTGGTAGTCGAAGGTCAGCCCGTAGGCGTACACGTTGAGCGTCTCGGCCTCGTTGCTGGAGCCGCCGCCCGGGCCCTTGGTGGCGTAGATGAGGTCGAACGTCTTGAGCGCGTCCACGCTGCGCAGCACCAACGACGTGATGATCACCGGCATCAGCATCGGCACGGTGACCAGGCGAAACCGTTGCCAGCCGCTGGCCCCGTCGATCAGCGCGGCCTCCTCGGGCTCCTCGGGCAGGGCGCTCAGCCCGGCGAGCAGCAGCAGCGTCATCATCGGCGTCCACTGCCAGACGTCGATCAGGACCAGCGTCGGCAACGACTCGGCCACCGAACCGAGGAACGGTTGCGGCGGGATGCCGACCAGCCCCAACAGGTGGTTGGCGATGCCCACGGTCGGGTCCAGGATCAGCAGCCAGAGCACGCCGACCGCCACCGGCGTGGCCAGCAGCGGGACCATCAGAACCGTGCGCACCCAGCGCATCCCGCCGAACGGGCGGCGCAGCAGCATCGCCACGGCCAGCCCGAGGCACAGCTCCAGCGCGACCGCGGCGATGGTGAACACCGCGGTGCGCAGCACAGCCGGCCAGAACCGACGGGTGTCAGTCAGCGCGTCGGAGAAGTTGGTCAGTCCGAGGAACGAGCGGTGGGCATTGACCGCGCCGAACGCGTCCGTCGTGGACAGGTACGCGGTGTAGAGCAGCGGGAACGCGATCATCGCCAGGATGAACAGCAGGGCGGGGCTGAGCATGGCCCACTTCAGCCGGCGCTGTTCCTGACGCAGCGTCGTGGCGGTCATCTAAATCTTCCGCTGGCGGGCGTCGCGGACCAGGAACGCATCGAGCTGCTGGGAGGCGTCGGCGGCGGCGGCCGCCACGTCCTGACCGAGAATGCTGGCGACCAGCGGGCGGCCGACGATGTCCCTGGCGCGGCCGACCTGCACCACGTCCGGCCGGTCGGCGCCCACCCCGGTCTGGATGCCGGCAAGCATGGACGCGGCCAGCTCGGGCGGGAACTTGCTGAGCGTGGCCTGGTCCCGCCAGGCGGACAGCCGCGCCCCCGGGACACCTTCGGCCTGCAGGGCGAGCACCATCTCCCGGCTGGTCGCCCACCTGATGAACTCCCACGCCGCGTCCCGGCGCTCGGAGAAAGCGTTGATCGTCAGCCCCCAGGACGGCACGTTGAACGGGCGGGAACCGGCCGGCCCCGCTGGGAAGGGCCCGAAGCCGGTCCGGTCGCCGACCACGGAGCTCGCCGGGTCGATGAAGTTGCGGTACACCGCGTCGGCGTCGATCGCGAATACCGCCTTGCCCTGCGCGAAGATCGGCGTGATCTGCTCGAGGCTCATGTTGGTGGCACCGATCGGACCCGCCTCGCGCAGCAGCCGCCCGTAGTACCGGAAGGCGGCGATCGCCTCTCGCGTACCGATGCCGGAGCGCTGGTCGACGGTGAAGGCGCCACCGAACGAGTACAGGTAACTGGAGAACATGCTCACCGCGGCGGCCCGCTGGCCACGGCCGACGAACCCGTGCAGGCCGGCCGCCGGGTTGTGCAGCCGCAGCGCCGTGTCGAACAGCTCGGCCAGGGTCGCCGGCGGCCGTCCGCCGGGCACCAGGTCGCGCCGGTAGTAGAGGGTCGGGCGCTCGGTGACCACGGGGACGCCGAAGACCTTGCCGGCCACCGTGGTCCGCTCCCGGCTCGCCGGCTGGAAGTCCGCCCAGTCGTAGCCCGGCTCGGCGCCGACCCGGTCGGTGAGTTCGGCCAGCCAGCCGTTGCGCGCGAACAGCAGCTGTTCCTGCAGCGGGCGGTACATCATCACGTCGACGTCCGGCGCGCTGGCGTTGAGCTTGACGTTGTAGGTGCTGGACAGCTGGTCGGCGGTCATCGTGCTGACCAGGACCCGGCGCCGGGCGAGGTCGGAGAACTCCGGAATGCGCTTGCGGATCGCCGTGGTCCAGACGTGGTTGGCCAGCACCACCCGCAGGTCCCCGTCCGGGCCACCGGCCGAGCGCCCGCACCCGGTCAGCGGCAGACCCGTCGAGGCCAGCACCGCGCCGGCAGCCGCGGCACGCAACAGCCCGCGTCGACTGAGCATCGTCGCCCCCCTCGCCGGCGCGCCGGGGAAGCGGCGAACACCCCTCGGCGCCCGGTTGTCATCACAACCGGTTCGACGGCTTGATCGCAAGGCGAAAGATCACGGGTTTGCGCAGAGCTGGCCGCCGGCAAGGGCGGCCCAGGGACCGAATGGGTGGCAATTCGGGCGCCGCCTGAGGACCGGATCTGACGGCGGGGGCGCCGGTGGAGTATGCAGTGGGGGTGGCGACGACAAGCATCGCGGTGGTTCGAGAGACCGAGCGCAAGTACGAGGCACCCGACACGGTCGAGTTGCCGGACCCACCCGACTCACTGGGCGTGCCCGGTGTCGCGGTGGACCATCTGCTCAAGGCGGTCTACTTCGACACCGCGGAGCTGCACCTGCTGCGGGCCGGGATCACGCTGCGGCGCCGGGAGGGCGGCTCCGACGCCGGCTGGCACCTGAAGCTGCCCGCCAGCGGGGACAGCCGCGACGAGCTGCGGCTGCCGCTGACCAAGACCCGCCGACCACCCGCGAAGCTGGCCAAGCTGGTGGCTGCGCGGACCGGCGGGGCGGCGCTGGCCCCGGTGGCCGAGCTGACCACCGAGCGGCGGGAGCGCATGCTCGCCGACGCCGACGGCCACGACGTCGCCGAGCTGGTGGCCGACCGGGTCGTCGCGCGGACCCTGGGCAAGGAGACCCGCACCGAGTCCTGGCGGGAGATCGAGGTCGAGCTCACCGGGCCCGGCGACGCCGCGTTGCTGGACCGCATCGAGAGCTGGTTGGCCGGGCTGGGTGTGCACCGCTCGAAGTCGAAGTCGAAGGTCGGCCGGCTGCTCGCCGACCAGCTGCCCCCACCGGCGCCGCTCGGGGGCGGCAAGCTCCGGCCGGGCTCGGCGGCCGAGGCCGTGCTCGAGTACCTCGCGGCCCAGGCCGAGTCGCTGCGCAAGCACGACCCGCTGGTCCGCCAGGACGCACCTGACGCGGTGCACCAGATGCGGGTCGCGGCCCGCCGGATGCGCAGCACGCTGCAGGCCTACGGGCGGGTGCTCGACCGCGACCGCACCCGGTCGCTGACCGAGGAGCTCAAGTGGGTCGCGGGCGAGCTGGCCGGCGCCCGGGACAGCGAGGTGATGGCGGAGCGGTTCACCGCGATGCTGGACGAGCTGCCCGACGAGCTGAAGCTGGGGCCGGTGCAGGCCGAGATCACCCGCTCGTTCGCCCGGCGGACCACGGACGCCCGAGCGCGGGCGATCGCGGCCCTGGACGGCGGCCGCTACCGCGACCTGCTGGCCGCGATCGACGCGCTGCTGGCCGACCCGCCGCTGGCCGAGTACGCCAAGAAGGCGGCGCCCAAGGAGCTGCCGAAGAGCATCCAGCGGGTCTTCCGCCGGGTCAGCCAGCTCGCGCTCGCCGCCGCGGACCTGCCGCCCGGCGAGCACCGGGACGAGGCGATGCACGACACCCGCAAGGCCGCCAAGCGACTGCGCTACGCCATCGAGGCCGCCCAGCCCACGGTGGGCGAGCCCGCCACCCGGCTGCGCAGCCAGCTGGCGAAGGTGCAGGACCTGCTCGGCGAGCACCAGGACACCGTCGTAGCGCGGCCCGTGCTGCGCGAGCTCGGCGCCGAGACGCAGGGCAACGGCTTCACCTACGGCATCCTGCACAGCGCCGAGTCCGCCAGGGCCGCGGCGATCGAGGCCGCTCTACCCGACTCCTGGACAGAACTGCGCAAGCCGGAGTACACCGCCTGGCTCAACACCTGACCCGCCCCTGCTTCTTGTTACCGAGCTGCACACCAGGCAGGTTTTTTCGGCGCGGAACCTGCCCCCGGTGGAGTTGGGTAACAGCAGGTAGGTAGCGCGCCCGTAGGCGCCCCGCTGATCGGCGACGGGGTGGCCGACATCATGAGCCCGGGCGGTTCAGGGCAGTTCAGCACCCGTGAGTGGTATTGGTCGCTATAGCGACCAATACCACTCACGGGTGCCGCGGTTAGGGCTGGTTCAGGGTCGAGGCGAGCGTGGCGGCGACGTCGTCCGGTGAGGGCAGCGCGGCGATCTGGTCGGCGACCCGGCGCGCGTTCTTCCGGAGGCTCGGCCGGGTGAGCACCGTGTGCACTGCGGCGGTCACCGACTCCGGGGTCACCGCGTCCGGCGCCAGCTGCAGTGCCGCGCCCGCCGACACGGCCCTGGCGGCGTGCACCGACTGGTCGGCCCCCTGTGGCGTGACGACGAGCGGAATACCGGCGGCGAGCGTGCCCATTGTCGTGCCGGCACCACCGTGGGAAACCACCGCGTCGATGCCCGTCAGCAGCCCGTCCAGCGGCAGGAACTCCTCGAAGGCCACCCTGCTGTGGTCGACGTCGAAATCCGTCGCCGACGCGGTGAACCCCAACGTCACCCGCAGCGCGGCGCCCGTCGCGGACAGCGCCCGCAGGATCGGGCTGAGCAGCACGGGGTCGGTGTACACGGTGCCGAAGGTGACCAGGAGCCGAGGGCTGCCGGCCAGCTCGCCGGGCTGCCTGGGGACGACGCCGTCCGGGTCGCGGTGCGGTTCGGGGCGCATCGGCAGCCAGCCGTCCGGGCGCCGCCACTCGTCCCACTGCAGCGCGGCAGGGCAGGTGTCCAGCACCCGGTCGGCCGGGCGCCAGGTCAGCCCACGGGCCGCGTAGCGCGGGGCGACCGTTGCCGTGGCCGGGCGGACGAACTCCGCCGAGACATCGGCACCGAACGTGACGACCGCGCCCGGCACCGCCAACGCCGCCGCGACGAGCGGCCCCACGAAGTCGTACGGGTCGTGCACGACGAGGTCCGGCCCCCACTTGCCGGCCATGGCCAGCGACTGCTCGGCGGCCATGTCGACCCGCACGCCGGCGAAGGCCTCGATCTCGGCCTCGGGGATCGGCGCGGTCAGCAGGTCGACACCGGTGCGCCGGGCCACCTCGGCCAGGATGTCCCCCGACCCCGGCCCGGCGGCCAGCACCTCGACGTCCTCCGCCGCGAACACCGGGACTAACGCCTCCGTGACCAGGAACGCCACGGCATCGCCCCGCCGGCGAAAAGCGCGGGCCAACGGCAGCATCGGCAACAGGTGGCCATGGCTGGGCACGCCGGTGAAGAGAACTCGCATGATGGTGGGGTCCGATCCTCGTTCGGGCCGCGCGGTCCGCGCCAGGGCCGCGCGTCCTCAGCTGGTCAGGAACTGTCGCACGGCTTCGCGCCCGCCGGCGCCGTTGGCGTGGTCCTGGGTGATGTGCCCCGACCCGGGGATGATCACGAGGTGCCCCTGTGGCGCGCGGGCCACCTCGGCCTGGGCGTCCGCGAGCGGGGTGTTGAGGTCGTGGTCGCCGGCGAGCACCAGCACCGGTACCGCCGGCAGGTTGCGGCCGGGCGGGAACGGCACGATCGGCGTGGTGGGCCATTGTGCGCAGGCCACCGTCTGGCCGTTGCCGGTCGCGGTGGCCCGGTCGAAGGGGAAGAATGCCGCATCGGGCAGCGCGGCGGCGACCGCGGCGGCCCTCGCTACCCGACCGGCCACCGGGGTGGCCGCGTCACCCCACGGCCCTTTCATGTCCTGGCAGATCGCGGTCGTGTGCAGCCCCTGGCTGAGGTGCTCGGCTGTGGTGGCCGCGTTCTTCTTGCCCTGGGCGAGCATCGCGTCGAGTGCGGCGGGGTCACCGAGCACGGCGCTGTGCAGGGCGGCCGGCACGCCGTTCAGGTCCGGCTTGCCGGAGGACAACCCGCCGATCGTGTCGAGCAGCTCGACCCCGTCGTGGCCGCGGCGCACCAGCTCGGCGAGGTCCGTAGCCGGGTCGGTGGTGCAGCTGATCTCCCGGCAGACCAGCCGCAGCACCTCGGTGGTGCGGGCGAAGCCGGCGATGTTCAGCATGTCGAAGCCGTCGTGTGGCACGACCGAGTCCAGCACCAGGCGGGAGACCCGGTCCGGGTAGGTGATCGCGTACCGCTCCGCGACGAACGCACCGTAGGACGCTCCGTCCAGGCTGACCTTGTCCACGCCGAGCGCCTGGCGCACCAGGTCGAGGTCGGCGACGGTGTCCGCGGTGGCGAAGAACCGCCGGTTCTCCCCGATCGCCTCGGCGCAGGCCGGGATCGAGCCGGGCGGTGGCACGGCGAAGTCGGAGTCGCCGACGCCGTCCTGCAGCGCGGGGCAACGCAACGCACCCTCCCCGGTGCCGCGCCCGCTGATGAAGACCATGCGGTAGTCGCGCAGCACCGCCGGGTCGAAACCGCTGGTGATGTCGGCGGTCAGCGGCACACCGGGCTCGCCGGGGCCGCCGACCAACCAGACCAGCACCCCGCGCGGGGCGTCCGCGTTGTCCGCAACCGCCACCCGCAGCGTCAACCGGCCGTCGGCCCTCGGCCCTGGCAGCAGGCCGTGGTCGAGCGGCACGTCGAGGCTGCCGCAGCTGAACGCGATGTCGACCGGCACGTTCGGCACCACGCCGGGCGGGTCGGCGCCGATGTCACCGAGCTCGGCCTTGGCGCACGGGTGCACATCGGCCAGCGCCGTCCCTCCGGAGGAGGACACCCCGCACCCGGCCAACCCGGCCACGAGCACGGCCGAGGCGCCCAGCACCCCCAGCCGGCGGCGAGCGCGATCCCGCGACACCCGAACCTCGGCTGCCGGTTGCCCAGAATGGACGATCATCAGTGCCCCCCGACGAGTGACCGGCCACGACCCTAGGACAACCCGATCTACGTCTGATCAACGCCCCATCGACCCGCCCCGTCGGGCCGGCTCTACTCAGCACGATCGGCCGCCGCCGACGCTGCACCGTGGCCGGTGACCTAACACGCCGGTCAGGTAGCTGGTGATCCGCCGCTCCATGGCGGTGTAGCCGACCGGGTCGCGCCAGCGCAGGTCGAACTCCAGTGCCTCCCGGATGACATCGTGCACGTGCAGGGTGTGCTCGGCCGCGTCGAGGTAGGGCAGGCCACGCAGCCAGTCGAGCAGCCCGGGCGGTTGCGCCGCCGGTAGCACCGCCGCCAGCAGCTCCTCGGTCGCGGCGTAGGACTGCGCGCACACCTGCAGCGCGAGCCGGTGGATCTCGGACGGGAGCACGCCGACCACCCGGGCCAGCAGCGCGTCGACGACGGCGCGCCGCGTCTGGAAGGAGTCCGCGGCCCAGTCGCCGGCCAGCACCGCTTCGGCGGCCAGCGACAGGGCCAGCGGATGTCCGCCGCCCAGGTCCAGGATGGCCGCCCGCTGCTCGGCGGGCACCCCCCGCAGGCTCAGCATCGCCAGCGCCTCGCGGGTGGCGAACTCGGACAGCATCACGGCCCTCAGCGCGCCCGCCGAGGCGCCCTCGGCGCGCCAGGCCGGGCTCGGCCGGTCCCGGCTCGCGATGACGACGACGGTCCGGCTCGGCAACCGGGGCAGGAACTGCGTCTGGAACCACGGCTCGAGCTCGGCCCGCGCCTCGAACGCATCGATCAGCAGCACCGGGTCGGACACCGTCGACAGCTGCTCGGCCACGGCCAGGAACGCCCGCCGCGACGCCCCGAGGGCACCGGCGTCGACCCGCAGCACCGACCGGCCGACGTTGCGCGCGTCGTCGGCGAAGCACTGCAGCAGCGCGGTCTTGCCGATCCCGCCGAGCCCGGTGAGGAACAGCACGGAGCAGTCCGCCGGGTCCCCGTCCATGGCGGCCGCGAAGATCCGTCGCTCGTGCGCCCTGCCGACGAACAACCGGTGCCGCCGCGCCTGCAGCCGCACGCCGAGCGGCACAGGCCCGGCCGATTCGCCGCCGGCCCCCTCCACCTGACCGGCCGCCCCCGGCCCGTCCGCCGCCCGGCCGGACCCCTCCACCGGCCGGGCGGGTGGCCGCCTCGGTGGCGCGGCCAGGTTCAGGCTCGGGTCGGCCCGCAGCAGCCGTTCGTGCAGCGCGCGCAGCCGGGGGCCCGGATCGACCCCGAGCTCCCGACCGAGCATGGCGCGGACCTTGCGGTACTCCTCGAGGGCCTCCGCCTGCCGGCCGCAGCGGTACAGCGCGAGCAGGTAGGTCTCGCGCAGCTGCTCGTCCATCTCGTGGGCCGCGATGACCGCCGGCACCTCCGCCATCACCTCGGCGTGCCGACCCAGCTCCAGCTTCAGCTCCAACAGCTCCCGCAGCGCGGTCAGGCGCAGCTGCTCGAGCCTGGTCCGCTCGTGCTCGGCGGCGTCCCCGGGCACCCCGGACATGGCAGTGCCGCCGAACCAGAGGTCGCGGGCCAGCTCCAGCTGCTCGGCCGCCATGGCCAGCTCGCCCCGCGCCCGGGTCGACCGGGACTCCTCGAGCAGCGCCTCGAACCGCGCGGCGTCGACGGCGACGGCGTCCTCGTCGATCGAGTAGCCGCCGGACAGCGCCTTGATCAGCACGCCGGTGTCGTCGCGGAATGCCCGGCGCAGCCGCGAGATGTAGGTCCGGGCGGTGGCTCCGGCGGTCACCGGGGGGCGGTCGTTCCAGAGCCCGTCGACAATTTCGTCCAAGCCGATGAAACGACCCCGCCGCGCCAATAACATGCTCAGGACCGCGCATTGCTGTGGCGAACCCGGGTCGATCTCCACATCGTCGCGCCAGGCCCGGACCGGGCCGAGCACCGCGAATCGGAATCGCGGCGCACCTGCTTCGTGTGGTCCCATCGCTGACCTCCAGTTGCGTGCAGCTCATCGAGCAGTTCGGGATTCGGGCCCAGCGGGAATTTGGGGCCCAGCAGAAATCGGGCCCAGCGGAATGGACCGGCGGGCCGGGAGCGGAGGTGCGCGGAGCACTCACTCGGGCGCGCCAGTCGGTTTCGGCTGGCATTGCGGATGGCGGCGTGGCTGTGTTCAGCCAGGTGTGCGGGTCAGCCGGGCACGGGCCCGACCCCGGGGCCGCGCGGTCGATCAGCGGCGCGAATCATCTGCGGCTCCTCGGCGTCGGGCCGACCCTTACTGGCCGGTAACACCACAACACCAGGCGGCGCCGAGGGCGTCTGCGTACTTCTGCACATTCACGCCGATCCGCGAAACGAATATTGGCGCGGCACATCGGGTCAGTCGGTGAGCAGCCGCAGTGCCTCTAGGTCGTGCACGACGATCTGCCGCCGGCCGGTGGTGATCCAGCCGTAGCCGCGCAGCAACCCGAGCGCCTTGCTCACGGCCTCGCGGGAGGCACCGGTCCAGCCGGCCAGCTCGTCCTGCGACAGCGGCACGGTGACCCGGACGCCGTCCGGGGTGCGCTGGCCGAACCGCACGGCGAGCTCCACCAGCCGGATGGCCACCCGCACGGTGGTGCTGTGCGCGCCGAACTCGATCCGCTTGCGGTCGGCGTCCCGCAGCCGCCCGGTCAGCATCTGCATCAGCAGGAAGCTGACCCGCCCGTTCGCCTGCAGGTAGCCGGTGAACTCGGCGACCGGCACCACCAGCCCGGTGAGCCGGTCGATCGCGGTGACCGTGGCCGAGCGGGGCTGCCGGTCGATCGCGGCCAGCTCGCCGAGCAGGGCGCCGGGGCCACGCACCGCCAGCAGCACCTCGCCGCCGCGCGCGGTGTCGCTGGCCACCTTCACCCAGCCGGACAGCACCAGCAGGACCCAGTCGGTGCGCTCGTCCTCGGTGCACACGACCTCGTCGCGGTCCCATTGCCGGCGGCCGCCCCGACGCAGCAGGTCGGTCCGCTCTGCCTCGGTGAGCAGCTCCAGGAACTCCCCGCTCGGGGGATCGACCGCGCTGCTCACGACCTGGCGCCCCGGGGCCCGACCAGCCCGGTGACCAGGTGCGCCCGGACCAGCTCGGTCTTGCCCTTGAGCGACAGCTCGCCGAGTGGGCTGGTGATCACGGCGTCGCCGAGCGCCAGCCGGGTGGCTTCGCCGATCACCACCTGGCCGGGCTCGGCGAGCGTCTGCAGCCGGGCGGCCACGTTCACCGCGTCGCCCATCGCGTTGAAGCCCCGCAGCTGCTCGCTGCCGATGTTGCCGACCAGCGCCGGCCCGGTGTTCGCGCCGACCCGGAACCGAGGCCAGTCCGGCTCGTCGGCGGCCAGCCGCTCCACCGCCTCCTGCAGGCCGAGCGCGGCGCGCACCGCCCGCAGCACGTGGTCGGGCTGCCGGGCGGGGGCGTTGAACAGGGCGAGCAGCGCATCGCCGACGAACTGCACCACGGTGCCGCCGTTGTCCAGCACGCACGGCACCGCGACCCCGTGGTACCGGTTCAGCATGGTCACGATGGCCGCCGGCTCGACCCGCTCGGAGAACGTGGTGAACCCGCGCAGGTCGGCGAACAGCGCGGTCACCTCGACCAGCGTGCCGCCCAGCGCCGCCTGGCTGGGGTCGGCGAGCAGCGCGGCGGCCACGTCCGGTGAGAGGTAGCTGCGGAACAGCGTCTCCAGCTCGCGGTACAGCCGGCTGTTCTCCAGCGCGATGGACAGCTGGCTGGCCAGGGTGCGCAGGGTGGCCACGTCCCGCTCGGTGGCGCCAGGCGCGGCGCCGGCGACCACGCCGGCGAAGATCCCCTTGACGGTGAGCGGGACGAGCAGCAGGTCACCGTCCGTCCTCGGCCCCGCCTCGAAGTCCGCCGCCCGGTACCAGCGTCCGTCCAACGCGACCGTGCCCTCGGACACCAGCTCGATCCGCACCTCGCCGTACGCGGCGCTGACCACCTCGAGCGCGTCACGCAGGAACTCGACCTCGGCCGACCCGACGCGGGCCTGCTCGCCGACGGTGACCAGCGCGCCGAGCCGCCGCGACAGCCCACGCTCGGCGGCCAGCGCGTCCCCGGCCCGGCCGAGTACCGCGGCCTGCCCCTCGGTCAGTCCGAACCGGGCCGCGACCCGGGACAGCACCAGGCCGCTGCCGTGCCCGCCTCCCTGGCCGGCACCGTGCTCCTGGTGCTGGAGCAGGTCGACCAGCTCCTCCAGGGCCTCCTCGTACTCGGCGCGGATCCGTCGGACGGTCTCGTTCAGCGACACGGCGTCGAAGATGCCCGCCGAGGTGCCCTCCCGGCGGAACTGCACGTGCGCGCTGTACGCCACGAACCCGTACGCGGCGAGCAGCAGCAGGTGCCACTCCCACCAGGACAGGTGCCACTTGACCGCGAAGATCACCGCGATCTCGGCCTCGGCGAGCAGCACGAACGCGGTGATGATGCTGAGCAGCACGGCGGCGGGGCGGCGCCGGTAGAGCAGGTAGTACCGGATCGCGGCCAGCACGTAGAGCCCGATGGTGAGCACGCCGACCACGGTCATCGGCCCGTTCACGTCGCGGGGGCCGGCCGGCGCGTTCAGGGGCGGCAGGTCCCCGAGGGCCAGCACACCCCAGAGCAGCGCCGCCAGCACGACCAGCCCGCACAGCGCGGCCTGCCACTGGCGGGTGGCCAGCGGCGAGCCGGTCAGCCGCAGCGAGGAGAGCACCGCGAGGATCGAGGCGATGGTCAGCCCGACCGGCTGGGCGAAGTCGAAGCCGATGGTGGCCGCCTGCAGCAGCACCCTGGGGGTGGCCAGCGCGTGCAGGGCGAGGAACCCCGCGCTGGCGCCGAACATCAGGGCGATCAGGAACAACCGGGCGTCCGCGCGCCGCTGCGACGCCCGCCCCATCAGCACCGCGAGCACGAGGTTGATCGCCGCGACCACGAGCACCAGCCACAGGTGGCTCGCGTGGTCCTGCCACATGAGGTCGACGGTCGGCGTGGCGATCAACAGCCACAGGCCGAGCAGCGGCAGCACGAGGTGCACCAGCCACACGACGACGCGCACCGGTTGACCGGTCACCGGCGCCCGCCCCGTCGGGGTAACCCGATCCGCCCGCATGCCCGTCTCCCCGCAGCAACCCGCAGCAACCCGCAACCCCGCCGACCCCGAACCTAACCGGGCGAGCCTGAATGCGCGCCGCGACGTGCTGAGCCAACCCCGCCCGGTACGTCGCAGTACGTCCGGGTACGTGGCAGTACCTCCCGGTACGTGGCGCGGCCGTCGCCCAGGTCGACGGCACACAGCGTCGGTACGCCCCACACACGTCCTGAACCGCCCCGGGTCTGGTAGAGACCCGTTGTTGGGGCTAGGCGATCAGAGTGACTAGGTCGCCTGACTCGTACAGGGCCTCGAACTCGACCGGTGGTCTGCCTCCGCAGGCCCCGTGCAGTCGACTGTTGTTGTACCACTCAACCCACGCGGCAGTGGCAACCTCGACGTCATTCTTATTGTGCCATGGACCTCTCGGTTTAATCAACTCCGTCTTGTACAGCCCGATCGTCGATTCGGCGAGCGCGTTGTCATATGCGTCACCGACAGTACCGATCGAGGCGTCGATACCGGCATCGAGGAGATGCTGAGTGAACCGAAATGATGTGTATTGGCTGCCGGCATCGGAATGGTGGACCAACTTGTCTTGACCCTCGCACCACTGGTAATCTCTGCGCCGCAAACCTTGATCGATCGCGTCCAGGACGAGAGTGGTTTCCTTGGACATGCTGGCCCGCCATCCCACGATGAACCGGGAGAACACGTCGATAGCGAAAGAAGCATAGACGGTGCCGGACCAAGCCGACACGTACGTGAAGTCGGCCACCCACAACCGGTTCGGCGCGCCCGCCGTGAACTGTCGTTTGACCAGGTCAGCGGCCCGAACCCCGTCCTTATCCGAGACGGTGGTGCGCACCGTCTTCCCCCGCACCGCCCCTTTCAGGCCGAGACCACGCATGAGTCGCTCCACCCGACCCCGGCCCACCTCGACCCCGTCACGGCCGAGCTGCCACCACACTTTCCTGGGCCCGTACACCGAATAATTCTCCTCAAACACGCGCTGGATTTCCTTCCTCAGTTCCTCGTCCCGCACTAACCGTGCCGATGGCGGCCGAGTGAGCACGGCATAATAAGTGGACGGGGCGATCTTGATGCCAAACTCGGTCAGCACCGTACAGATCGGCTCGACCCCGAACCGACTCTTATGCTCAGTGATAAACGCTACGAGCGCGGCGGACGAGGGTCGAGCTCCCTCGCGAAGAAAATCGAGGCAGCCTTCAAAATCTCGTTCGCTCGACGCAACTCACTATTCTCCCGGCGCAGTTTCTTCAGCTCCGCCGAATCCTCGCTCGTCGTCCCCGAACGACTCCCCGCATCAACCTCGCCCTGGCGCACCCACCGACGCAGAGTCTCCGCCGACACCCCGACCTTCCCCGCGATCGACACGATCGCCTCCCACTGCGAGGAATACTGCCCCACCTGCTCAAAAACCAGCGCCACCGCGCGTTCACGCACCTCACGCGGGTGCCGCGTGTTCCCGGACATGATCCACATCCTCACTCACATGAGGAGCCTCCATCAAACCCGGGGCGGTTCATCGCCTGCCTGCAACACCGCTGGGACCACGCCCTCACCGCCGTCGGCGGACACGTCGTGGGGGAGAACGGCCAC
>Ga0137415_10004530_pt1 | contig 13737 bp, 13 predicted proteins | sample CZODoug3_1_1_16f_FD_183082 | JGI IMG/M metagenome (GOLD analysis project Ga0137415, IMG submission 183082) | Vadose zone soil fungal communities from Angelo Coast Range Reserve, California, USA - CZODoug3_1_1_16fungal (Hybrid Assembly) | ecosystem: Environmental > Terrestrial > Soil > Vadose... | reverse complement strand
CACCGCGGCTGGATCCCACACGGCGGCCTCGAGCAGTACGTCAGTGGTGCTGTCCCGAACCTCGGTGGTGCCCGCGCCCATCACGCCGCCGATGGCGGCCGTCGCAACGTCGTCGACGATCAGGACGTCACCCGGGTCGAGCCGACGCTCGACGTCGTCGAGGGTGATGACCCTCTCCCCCGGCTTGGCGAACCGGACGTCGAAGCCACCGGTGATGAGGCTGCGGTCGTGGGCGTGCAACGGGTGCCCGATCTCGAGCATGACGTAGTTGGTGACGTCGACCGCCGGTGAGATGGAACGGATTCCGCTCAGCAGCAGCCTGCGCTGCATCCACCACGGTGACACCGCAGTCGGGTCGATCCCGGTCACGGGACGCAGACCGAATCGCAGGACACCGGTCCCCGGCTGGACGGTCACGGGCCAGGCGTCGCCGTCGGCGGGCAGCGGCGTGACGTCGGCGGGATCGACGAAGTCGAGGTCGTAGGCGCATGCGATCTCGCGTGCCATTCCCCGGATCGACAGGCAGTAGCCGCGATCCGGGGTGATCGCCAGGTGGAACACCACGTCGTCGAGACCGAGCAACTCGATCGCGTCGGTACCCGGTTCTGCGGTGCCCGGCGGCAGCACCAAGATCCCGGACTGGTCGGCGCCCAGATTGAGCTCGGCGGACGAGCAGATCATTCCGTCCGACAGATGGTCGTAGGTCTTGCGAGCGGCGATGGCGAAGTCACCGGGCAGCACCGTGCCGGGCAGTGCGACCACGACGAGGTCGCCAACGTTGAAGTTGGTTGCCCCGCAGACGATGTCGCGCGGCGCACCGTCGACGTTGCGCGAACCGACGTCGACCTTGCAGGCCCGAATGGGCTTCTTGAACTCGGTGAGCTCCTCGATCTGGGCGACCCTGCCGACCGTCAGCGGACCGGTTACCGGGCCGACCGGGATGATCTCCTCGACCTCGTGGCCGATGGCGATCAACGCCCGTTCGAGTTCGTCGACCGAGACATCCCAACCCGGTGCACCGGCTCGGACGACGTCACGGAGCCAGCTGTAGGGAACGCGCATCAGGCCCCGACCCCGAACGGCAGGGAGAATCGCACGTCACCCTCGACCATGTCGCGCATGTCGGGAATGCCGTTGCGGAACTGCAGGGTTCGCTCGAGGCCCATGCCGAACGCGAAGCCCGAATACGTCGAGGGGTCGATGCCGCAGGCGATCAACACGTTTGGGTTGACCATGCCGCAGCCGCCCCACTCCACCCAGCCGGGCCCGCCCTTCTTGTTCTCGAACCACACGTCGACTTCTGCCGACGGCTCGGTGAACGGGAAGAAGTGCGGCCGGAACCTGGTGCGGCCCTGCGGCCCGAACTCGGCCCGCGCCAACGCATCCAGCGTGCCCTTCAGATGAGCCATGGTCAGGCCGCGGTCCACGGCGAGCCCCTCGACCTGATGGAACACCGGGGTGTGCGTGGAGTCGAGTTCGTCGGTGCGGAACGTCCGGCCGATCGACACGATGTACACCGGCAGCTCGCGCTCGAGTAGCGCACGGATCTGCACGGGCGAGGTGTGCGTGCGCAGCACCTGACGCGACCCCTCTGGCGCGACGTGGAAGGTGTCCTGTTCGCTGCGCGCCGGGTGGTCGGGCGGGAAGTTCAGTGCGTCGAAGTTGAATTGCTCTGTCTCGACCTCGGGACCCTCGGCGAGCTCCCAGCCCATCGCGACGAACGTGTCGGCGACGTGCTCGGCAAGGATCGTGATCGGGTGCCGTGCACCGATCGGCTGACGCGTCGATGGCAGCGTGACGTCGATGCGCTCGGCCACCAGGACCGCCGCGTCACGTTCGGCGCGCAGCGCCGCGAGACGCTCGTCGTAGGCGTGCTGCGCATCGGTGCGGGCGACGTTGACGAGGCGCCCTGCGTCCGCGCGGTCGGCCTTGGGCAGCGAGCCGAGTGCCTGACGCGCCAATGCGATCGGTGACCGCTCGCCGAGGTACTCGGTCTTGGCGCGGGCCAGCGCATCGAGGTCGGCGGCCAGATCGAAGGCGCGGCGAGCCGCACTGACGGCCTTCGCTAGTGCGTCCTCGGAGAGGTCGATGGGCTGATCAGACACCCGGCGATCATAGGCGATGACCAGATGTGGGCCGCGCCACGCGATACCGTTGCGCCGTGATGATCCGGCCGCTCATCGTCGCCGTGATCTTCCTGGCCGGGGCTGGGGCCGCCGTCCTCGCTCTGGCGCGGAGCGGCTGGTGGGCCGCACCCTCCGTCGTCCTGCTCGGTCTGGCAGCGCTGGGCACCTGGGATCTGCTGCAGACCCGGCACACCATCCTGCGGCTCTACCCGATCCTCGGCCACGTCAGATTCCTGATGGAGTTCATCCGGCCCGAGATCAGGCAGTACTTCATCGAGTCCAACACCGAGGCGGCCCCATTCGACAGAGAGACCCGCGACCTGGTCTACGAACGCGCGAAGGCCACCAAGGGTGACGAGCCGTTCGGCACCGAGCGCGACGTCAGCGCGATCGGCTACGAGTTCCTGCGGCATTCCATCCGCGCGCACTTCGCCGAGAACCTCGACCCGAAGGTGCGCCTCGGCGGCCCGGACTGCACGCAGCCCTACGACATGGCGATGCTCAACGTGTCGGCGATGAGCTTCGGCGCGCTATCGGCCAACGCCATCGAGGCGCTCAACACGGGGGCGGCGCGCGGCGGGTTCGCCCACGACACGGGCGAAGGCGGCATCAGCCCGTATCACCTGCGCGGGGGCGGGGACCTGATCTGGGAGATCGGGTCGGGCTACTTCGGCTGCCGCGACGCCGACGGCCGCTTCGATCCGGTCGCGTTCGCCGAGAAGTCTCGGTTGCCGTCGGTGAAGGCCATCTCGATCAAGTTGTCCCAGGGCGCCAAGCCCGGCTTGGGTGGCGTGCTGCCCGGCGCCAAGGTCAGCGCCGAGATCGCGGCCACCCGCGGGGTTCCGATCGGGAAGACCGTGGTGTCGCCACCTGCGCACAGCGCGTTCTCCACGCCCACCGAGTTCGTCCAGTTCATCGCCACCCTGCGCAGGCTGTCGGGAGGCAAGCCGATCGGGTTCAAGCTGTGCATCGGCGCGCGCACGGAGTTCCTGTCGATCTGCAAGGCGATCCTGGCCGTCGGCATCGCGCCGGACTTCGTCATCGTCGACGGTGGTGAAGGCGGCACGGGCGCGGCGCCACAGGAGTTCGAGGACCACGTCGGCATGCCGCTGACCGAGGGCCTGATGCTGGTGCACAACAGCCTGGTCGGCGCCGGTCTGCGCGACCGCATCCGCGTCGGCGCGTCCGGCAAGGTCGCCAGCGGCGTCGACATCGTCAGCCGCGTGTGCCAGGGCGCCGACTTCACGATGTCCGCGCGCGCCATGATGTTCGCCGTCGGCTGCATCCAGGCGCTCAAGTGCAACACCAACCACTGCCCCACCGGCGTCGCCACCCAGGACCCCGCTCGGACGCGGGCACTCAACGTGCCGGACAAGGCCATTCGGGTGTTCAACTACCAGCGCGCCACCGTCGCCAGCGCCGCCCAGATCGTCGCGTCGATGGGCCTGAACGGTTTCCACGAGCTGTCGCCGGCCATGCTGAACCGGCGCATCGAGGGCCAACGCACCCTGACCTACGCCGAGATCTACGAATGGCTCATGCCCGGCGAACTGCTCGACGACCCACCGGATTCGTGGCTCTCGGACTGGATCGAGGCGTCGGCGGACGAGTTCACCTGACATCGGTTCTCGATACCGGCATCAAGAAACAGTCGACCCAGGTCGGGGGTGAACCTCGATACTGCAGTGATGAGCATCCCGTTGCGCCGCTGTATTTCTCTGACCGCGGTAGCAGTGATCGCCCTCAGTGGAACAGGATGTTCACGGGAAGCCTTGCCAGCGGTGCACGCGTTCGATACCACTGACCTGGACGGATCGGTCAACCCCTGCACCAACTTCGACGATTTCGTGAACTCCAAGTGGCGAAACGCCACGCCGATACCGCCCGACGTGGCCCGGGTCGGAATTCTCGATGAGATGCAAAACCGGGCAGACGAGACCACGAAGCGAATTGCCGAGGACGCGGCAAACCGTCTTGGTTCGCTCAAGGTGGACTCAGATGAATGGAAAATCGGCGCTCTTTACGCGTCCGCGATGGACGAATCGGCAATCAACCGGCGTGGATTCGACCCCGTAAAACCCACGCTAGCCAAGATCGACGCGATTGCCGCACGCCAGGACCTGACGGCGTTCATCCTCGACGACGCCACCGGCAATGACACCACCCTGTTGGGGCTCGGCGCCGAGCCGGACCCCACCGACGCATCGACGATGATTGCCTCCGTCTCCGACTTCGGATTGGGTCTGCCGAATTCCGGTTACTACATCGATGATCCCGCGAACGCGCCCGCCTTGGCCGGGTACACCGACTATCTACGCGTGTTGCTCACCCTCACCGGGGTCCCTGACGCTGCGGCGTCAGTGCAGGCAGGCCAGGCGATCGGCTTTGAAAAGAGCATGGTTGCAGCGACTCTGACTCCAGAGGCTCTCGTAGATGCGGCCCGCATTCGCCGAGTTGTCACCGTCGCGGAGGCGAATCAGCTGACGCCGGCGTTCGATTGGCGCCGCTACTTCGACGCGCAGAATCTGCGATCGGTCGATTCGTTCATGCTGTCGGACACGGCGTTCTTCCACGGCGTGAACGACCTGCTCGCGAGTGCACCCGTCGAACAATGGAAGTCATACCTGCGCACACACGTGCTGATCAGATTCGCAGGCCGGTTGTCCAGTGGATTCCGTGACGCCTCCTTCCAACTCAGCCAGTTACTCAATGGGACTGCCAAGGCGCCTCCGCGCTGGAAGTTGGCGCTTGAGAGCGTGAATACCGAGATGCCGGATGCGCTGGGCCGTCTTTATGTTCAACGGACGTTCAGCGCGAAGGACAAGGAACGCGCGCTGACGCTGGTCGGCGAGCTGTCCAACGCCCTTGCGGCAAGAATCCAGAGCGTTGGGTGGATGAGCGCGCCGACGAAGCTGAGCGCGCTGGACAAGCGGGCCGCGATCGTGGCCAAGGTCGGCTACCCGGACAAGTGGCGCGATTACTCGGGCCTGGACATCGAACCGGGAGATTACTTCGGCAATCTCGTGCGCGCGGCGAAGTTCGACAAGGACGCCCAGCTCGACATGATCGGCAAGCCGACAGACCGCACGCGCTGGACCGCCTCACCGCAGACCGTGAACGCCTTCTACGGCGGCTCCAACAACACGATCACCATCCCGGCCGCGATCCTGCAGCCACCCTTGTTCGACCCGAACGCCGATCCCGCCATCAACTACGGCGGGATCGGGTCGATCATCGGCCACGAATTGACCCACGCCTTCGACAACAACGGCAGGCAGCGCGACCGCGACGGCAGCCCCGTCGACTGGTGGACCCCCGAGGATGCGAAGCAGTTCCAGGCGCGAGCCGACAAACTGGTCACGCAGTACGACCACTACGCCCTGGTGCCCGGCAGGCCCGACGTACACGGCGGCTCCCGCGGTTCCTTCACCTTCGGGGTGCTGACCGAAAGCGAGAACATCGCCGACCTCGGTGGCGTACTCGTCGCCTCCGACGCACTGCAAAGAACAGCGGAGGAATCATCCAGCGGAACGATCGACGGCTATACGCCCAGCCAGCGATTCTTTCTGGCGTACGCACGAACCAAGCGCAGTAACACCCGAGAAGAATTTCTGATCGCACAAGTCAGCGGCGATCCCCACGCGCCAGACAATCTCCGCGTCAACGGGGTCGTGGCCAATGTCCCCAGCTTCGGCGAGGCCTTCGGATGCAAGCCCCAAGACCCCATGGTCAACGACGGCGAAAAGCTGGTTTCCATCTGGTAGCAGTGCTTTCGAGGTGGGACGATTTGGTGGTGGACGACGTTGACCCGGAGCAGCGCATCGCCGAGCTCGAACGTCGGCTGGCCCCGCCGCGCGCCGCCGCCGCCGCCCCCGGTGCACCCCACCACCAAATGACCCCAGCACAGGTCCACAATGTCTCGTTCTCCAAGCCACGCCTGTTCAAGCCGGGCTACGACGAAGACGAGGTCGACGCGTTCCTGGACTTCCTCACGATCGAATTCAACCGCGGCTCGTCGGGCCGTGGGGGCGGCGCCGGTTGAGGCGCCATCGCGCGTGATCGGTCCATCTCTTGGCGCCACCAACCCAGCAGAGCGCCGAGCACCGCCCCCGCCGCACCGCAGACCGCCGCGATCAGCATCGCCGGAACGGTGCTGGCCAGGACCATGAAGCCGAAACTCGCACCGATCACCAGCAGAACGGCCCGCGTGCCAGTCCAGGGTGCTGGTCTGCCGAACCGCGTCGCCACGACCATGCCGAGGGCCAACGCCACGGCATGCCCCACGTCGGTGAAGTCGCCGCTCAGCCAGACCACGGCCGCGCCGACCGCCAGCCACCAACCGACCCACGTGGAGCGCCAGCGGCGCGGCACTGCGCCGGTCAGCGTGCCAAGTACGGCAGTGGCCCCATAGCTCATGCCCACGTCCTCAGCCCGCGTGATGGCGACGGGCAGCCAGGCCAGCTTCACTGCCGCGGCGAGACCCGCCGCGACGAGCAATGTCGCACCGATGTGGCCGACGGCGAACGCCACCACCAGACGTGCACTGCGCCAGAGGAGTTCGGCAACGCCCATCAGGCAGACCAACCCAGGCAACCACAGGTAGAGGGCTCCGGCGTCGACGACGAATGCGCTACCGAGCAGCGTCCCGACGTGTCCGTGATTGAGGTTGTGCAAATTGGTACTGGCGTGCCGGATCACGCGATCCGCAGCGGTGGGTCCGAGCACCGAGAGCGTGGTGGTGACACCGATCAGGATCACCGCGTACGACACGGTCACCCGCATTCGGGCCAGTCCAGACCACAGTGCCGACACCATCACCATCCACTATGCGCCGGCAGAAACACCATCCCCGTTACCGTCAGCTGGCAAATCCCTGCGAATCCTCATGTGGTACATCGCCAGATCCTCGGGAACCCCGGCGATCTTCGGCGCGAACAGTTGCTTGCGTATGCGTTTCACCGTCACGCCGAGAGCGTCGAACTCTTCGTCGGGGATCCGCTCCAACGTGGTCCCCGACACGACGAGGCCGCCCTTGGTTGCCTGGTCCATCACCCTCGCCGCGATGTTGACGTCCACACCGAGCCAGTCCGAACCCATCCGCTGCGGCCTGCCGGTGTGGATGCCAGCCCGCATCCGCGGCGTATAGCCGTCGATCTCAACGGTTTTCACCGCCTCGAGCGCGGCGAGCACGGCCTTTACCGCGGTGGTGGGACGGGAGAACACCGCCATCGCGCCGTCCCCCATCCGCTTGACGATGCGGCCGCCGGTGGCCAACAGCGGCGGCTCCATCACCTGGGCGACGCGACGCAGCAGCCGCAGGGCGGCGTCATCCCCTGCCCCGAGTGACCATTCGGAGAAGCCGACGAGGTCGGTGAACACCAGCGTGACCTCGGGGTTGGCCGGCCGCCCCGAGACCCGTTCGGTCAGCGCCTGCCACACCTGCAGGCCGGCGAGGCTGAACTCCCGCGATGCGGCATCACGGTCCAACAGCCGGTCCGCGGCACGTGCAGCGGCCTGCGGACCACCTTCGCCCGCAGCGGACAAGGGATCCCCGAAGTCCGGATCGCCTGGCAGCGTGCGACGGGCGCGCCGGATGAAGGCGATGACCTCGGGGCTGTGGTTGGTGGTCTTCAGCCACCCCAACGGCCCGCCGGGTTTGAACCCAAGGTCGCTTCGCTCCAGCGCGCCGGGCCTGGTCTCCGAGTCGCTTGACTCCTGCCCATCGGGCCCACCGGATCTACCTCCGGGGTCGCTTCGCTCCTGCCCACCGGAACCGCCGGATCGTCGCTCGAACGATTCGACATCCACAGCGCCACCCTAAGTGGTCGGCGAGATATCCACCGAAGTCGCTGGTCATGGCTGATCTTGACCGGTCGATGTCGACGTATTCACGCGCGCGTCGCAGGTCGGTAACGGTGCGGTCCGACGCGCCCGCAAATGATGGACAACGCGTGTTGTCAACATTATCGTTGGCCGCACACCACCGGTTGGGAAGTCAGCGAGGACACCATGACCGCGAGATCGAAGACCACCGCGAGGGCAAGCGCCCCTGCCGATCCCCTCGGCCCCGACTCCCTGACCTGGAAGTACTTCGGCGACCTGCGCACCGGAATGCTGGGCGTGTGGATCGGCGCGATCCAGAACATGTATCCCGAGCTCGGTGCAGGCGTCGAGGATCACTCGATCCTGCTTCGCGAACCGCTGCAGCGGGTGGCCCGATCGGTGTTCCCGATCATGGGCGTGGTGTACGACGGCAACCGCGCCGCCGATACCGGTGCACAGATCCGGGGTTACCACGAGTCGATCAAGGGCGTCGACGGCGCCGGACGGCGCTACCACGCCCTCAACCCGGACACCTTCTACTGGGCGCACGCCACGTTCTTCATGCTGATCATCAAGACCGCCGAGTACTTCTGCGGCGGCCTCACCGAGGCCGAGAAGCACCAGCTGTTCGACGAACACGTGCAGTGGTACCGGATGTACGGCATGAGCATGCGGCCGGTCCCCGAGACGTGGGAGGACTTCCAGGAGTACTGGGAGGCCAAGTGTCGCGACGAGCTCGAGATCAACAAGGCCACGCTCGACATCTTCTCGATCCGGATCCCCAAACCGTGGTTCGTCCTGATGCCGACGCCCATCTGGGACCAGATGTTTCGACCGCTGGTCGGCGCGCAGCGCTGGATCGCCGCCGGTCTCTTCGACCCGGCCGTCCGGGAGAAGGCGGGCATGCGGTGGACGCCGAGCGACGAGGTGCTGCTGCGCCTGTTCGGCAAGTTCGTCGAGCTGGCGTTCGTCGTGGTGCCCGACGAGATCCGGCTGCACCCCCGCGCGGTCGCCGCCTACAAGCGGGCCTCGGGCCGGATCCCCGCCGACGCACCGTTGGTGGAGGCGCCGGCGTTCATGGCCCCGCCGCGCGAGCGCCGGGACCTGCCCATGCACTACGTGCCTCACCACAAGTCCCTGATGGAGCGGGCAGGCTCGCTCGTCCACACCACGTTCTCCCTGACCGGCCTGCGGCCTGCTCGCGGTCGGCAAAAGCCAGGAAAGGCAGCCTGAATACATGCTCGAGTGGTCTGAGATCGACCTTGCCGTGCGCGATGCCGTTCGCCAATTCGTAGACAAGGAGATCCGGCCACACCTCGATGACCTCGAGAGCGGCGACATGGCGCCCTACCCGATCATCCGAAAGCTGTTCACGACGTTCGGCATCGACGTGATGGCCAAGGACTCACTGGAGAAGCGCCTGGCCAAGATGCGCGACGGCGAGCCGTCCGCGAAGTCGGCGTCGGGTGGAATGTTCGGTGGCGGAGGCGACGCGGGCGGCATGGGCTTCGTCGTGGTGAGCGAACTGTGCCGGGTCAGCATGGGCATCGTGACCGGCATGGGCGTCAGCCTGGGCCTGACGGTGTCCACCATCGCCTCGAGGGGAACACTCGCCCAGCAGGAGCGTTGGCTGCCCGGTCTGGTCACCTACGAGAAGATCGGCGCATGGGCGATCACCGAGCCGGACTCCGGCTCGGATGCCTTCGGCGGCATGAAGTCCTACGTCGTGCGCGATGGCGACGACTACATCCTCAACGGGCAGAAGACCTTCATCACCAACGGTCCCGACGCCGACGTTCTCGTCGTCTACGCCAAGCTGGACGAGGGCGATCCGAGCGTCGAGAAGCGCAACCGCAAGGTGCTCACCTTCGTGCTCGATCGCGGCATGGAGGGTTTCGTGCAATCGAAGCCGTTCCACAAGATGGGAATTCACAGCTCGCGCACCGGTGAACTGTTCTTCGACAACGTGCGGCTCGGGCGCGACCGGTTGCTCGGCGAGACCGAGGACAACAAGGCCGGTGACGGACGGGACAGCGCGCGGTCCAACTTCGCCTCCGAGCGGATCGGCGTCGTGGCGATGTCGCTCGGCGTCATCGAGGAATGCCTGCGGTTGTGTGTGGACTACGCGAAGACCAGGACGTTGTGGGGTAAGGAGATCGGCCAGTTCCAGCTGATCCAGCTCAAGCTGGCGAGCATGGAGGTGGCACGAATGAACGTGCGCAACATGCTGTTCCGCGTGATCGAGGCGACGCAGTCGGGCACGCCGATCTCGCTGCCAGAGGCGTCGGCGATGAAGTGGTACTGCTCGCAGGCGGCCACCGACGTGGCCATGGAGGCGGTGCAGCTGTTCGGCGGCAACGGCTACATGACCGAGTACCGGGTGGAGCAACTGGCTCGCGACGCCAAGTCGCTGATGATCTACGCGGGTAGCAACGAGGTGCAGATCACCCACGTCGCGCGGGGGCTGCTCGCCTAACTCTGCGCCCTGGCACTCTGATACAGGCAGATCGCCGCGGCCGCAGCCACGTTCAGGCTCTCCGCGCCACCGCGCATCGGGATCTGCACCCGCACGTCCGCCAGCGCCGCGACGTCGGTTGCCAGGCCGTGGGCCTCCGGCCCGAACAGCCACGCGGTGGGCTTGGCCAGGTCGGCTTCCAATTCGGGGCTGTCGAGTGACGTCTCGCCGTCAACGGTGGTGGCGAGCACCCGGACGCCGATCCCCTGCAACGCCGCGATCAGCTCTTCGGTGTCGGTGACTTCGAGCACGGGTAGCGAGAAGATGCTTCCTGCGGAGGCGCGCAGGCACTTCCCGTTGTAGGGGTCGACACCGTGCCCGGCCAGGACGACGGCGTCGGCACCCATCGCGTCGGCCAGCCGGATGAGGGTTCCCGCATTGCCGGGTTCCGAGACCGCCACGGCGACCAAAACCAGGCGTGGGCGGGCGGCCAGCACGTCGGAAAGGCTGGTCTTCGGTAGCGAGCACACCGCGACCAGCCCGACCGGAGTCACGGTGTCCGACAACGCCTTCGCGGCCCGCTCAGTCACCACGGAAACCGGCGCGCCGTCGAGCATCCCGCCGAACTTGTGCCGAGCCTCCTCGGTGGCGAACACCTCACCAACGAGACCGCGCCGCAACGCTGCCTCGACGAGATTGGGCCCCTCGGCGAGGAAACGTGCGGCGCGGGTGCGGCTTACGTGGCGGTGCAGCTTGGCCGCAGCCACCACGCGAGCCGATCGCTCGGTGAGCGGGGGGAGGCTCAGGCGGCCTCTCCGGACGGTGCGTTGACGTCCTCCGGCAACGCGGCCTTGGCGGCCTCGACGAGCGCGGTGAACGCAGCCGGGTCGCTGACGGCGATCTCGGCCAGGTTCTTGCGGTCCACCTCGATGCCAGCGGCCTTGAGGCCCTGGATCAGGCGGTTGTAGGTGATGTCATTGGCCCTGGCCGCGGCGTTGATCCGCGAGATCCACAGCTTGCGGAACTCACCCTTGCGGGCGCGCCGGTCGCGGTAGGCGTAGGTCAATGAATGCAGTTGCTGCTCTTTGGCCTTGCGGTAGAGCCGGGACCGCTGTCCGCGGTAGCCCTTCGAGGCCTTGAGGACTGTACGCCGCTTCTTTTGGGCGTTGAGTGCGCGCTTCACGCGTGCCATGGGGGTGTTCCTATTCTCGTGCGGTCGTCAGGGGTGCTGCGCTCAGCCGTTGAGCATCTTCTTCACGCGGCTGGTGTCGTTGGCAGACACCGTGGTACGGCCGTCGAGGCGACGGGTGCGCTTGCTCGACTTGTGCTCCAGGAGGTGGCGCTTGTTGGCCTTCTGGCGCACGATCTTGCCGGTTCCGGTGACGCGGAAGCGCTTCGACGCTCCGCTGTGGGTCTTGGCCTTGGGCATGCTGTCCTCTAGTTCTGTGGTGGATCAGGTTCAGTTATGGAGCCGGTGGCGCGTCGCTCGGCGGCGCTGCCGCCGGCTCGGCGGGAGCCGGCGCCGGTGCCGCGCGTTGCGCCGGTGGCGCGGCTGCATCGTGTGCAGCTCTGGCCTTGGTCTTCGCGCCGCGGTGCGGTGCCAGCACCATCGTCATGTTGCGGCCGTCCTGCTTGGCGGACGTCTCGACGAATCCGTAGTCGGCGACGTCGGCGCCGAGGCGCTGCAACAGTCGGTAACCCAGCTCGGGCCGCGACTGCTCGCGTCCGCGGAACATGATGGTGACCTTGACCTTCGACCCGGCCTCGAGGAAGCGGACGACGTGTCCCTTCTTGGTCTCGTAGTCGTGCGGGTCGATCTTCGGTCGGAGCTTCTGTTCCTTGACGACGGTCTGCTGCTGGTTCTTGCGAGACTCGCGCGCCTTCTGAGCCGTCTCGTACTTGAACTTGCCGTAGTCCATGATCTTGCAAACCGGCGGTTTGGCGTCTGGGGCTACTTCGACGAGATCGAGATCGGCGTCCGCGGCGACGCGGAGTGCATCTTCGATGCGCACAATGCCTACCTGCTCACCACCTGGTCCGATGAGGCGGACTTCGGGTACGCGGATGCGCTCGTTGATGCGTGTCTCAGTGCTGATGGGGCCTCCTATGTAGTGTTGCCGGAGCCCACACCATCAGCCCCCTGTTCCATGGAACAGGAAAGGCCCTGCATATAGCAGGGCCCGATGCCGACCGATCACGGCTCTCACCGCCTGCGCATGACGCAGAACAGGCGTCGTGTGACACCTGTGACCGGACCGTTGAAACCGGCGTCGAAGACGTGGCCAACGGTGGGAGCGGGACTCCACTTGGGTGTCCTGGAATACACCAGGACGGTCGCACGTGCCAGTCTAGCAGGCATGACCGAGGTTTCTAACTCCGCCGAATCGCCAGCTCCGCCAGCAGCGCGCGAACTGGCCGAGATCCCCGCCGTCGAGGTGATCACGCGTTCGGCAGTCATGCTGATGAGCGCCGCCGCCGAGAAATTGGGTTTGTCGGCACCGAACCCCGACGACAGCCCCTACCGCGACCTCGACGAAGCCCGTCGCCTGATCACCGCGCTGGCCGGGCTGGTGACTGCGTCAGCCGAGTTCCTTGGGCCGCACGCCGGGCCGGTCCGCGACGGCTTGAAGAGTCTCCAGCTGGCCTTCCGCGAGGCGAGTGTGGCGCCAGAAGAGCCGGGGCACGGTCCAGGTGAGAAATACACCGGCCCCGTCTGGTAGGCAGTCTCACCCATTTCCAGGGTTGACCGAATATCCTCGCGGCCTATGACCCTGACCGCGGTGAACAAGAAACGGCGCTCCGCATTCTGGTGGGTCCCCGTTGCGGCGGGCTGGGCCGTCGGTGTCATCGCCACGCTGTCCCTGATCGCCAGCGTGTCCCCGCTGTTCCGGCTGATCATCAAGATCCCGCGTGAGTTCGTCAACGACTACCTGTTCAACTTCCCGGACACCAGTTTCGCGTGGGCGTTCGTGCTGGCGCTGCTCGCGGCGGCACTCGCGGCCCGAAAACGGATCGCCTGGTGGATTCTGGTCCTCTACATGGTGGCCGCGATCGGCTGGAACGTCCTCGATGTGGTGACCGGTGACGAGACGGTCATGGTCGACGTCGGCGAGATCATCGGGGCGGGCTTCCACGTCGCGGCGATCGGCTTCCTGATCCTGGCCCGGCACGAGTTCTGGGCGAAGGTGCGGCGCGGTGCGCTGTTCAAGGCGGCCGCCGCCCTCGTCGTGGCCATGGCGACCGGCACCCTGATCGGGTGGGGCCTGCTCGAGCTGTTCCCCGGCACGCTGGCCAGGTCGGACCGGCTGCTCTACGCCCTCAACCGGGTGAGCG
>Ga0137415_10004529_pt1 | contig 13743 bp, 7 predicted proteins | sample CZODoug3_1_1_16f_FD_183082 | JGI IMG/M metagenome (GOLD analysis project Ga0137415, IMG submission 183082) | Vadose zone soil fungal communities from Angelo Coast Range Reserve, California, USA - CZODoug3_1_1_16fungal (Hybrid Assembly) | ecosystem: Environmental > Terrestrial > Soil > Vadose... | reverse complement strand
TCCGTCAGGGCAGCCAAATGCCTTCAATGATCTTTGGAAGTTCAGTGCTGGTCAATGGACGTGGGTGAGCGGCGCTCAAGTCGTGAATCAGACCGGGAACTACGGTTTGCAAGGCGTTGCCGCTGCGTCCAACGTTCCCGGAGCGCGGTGGAACCCTGCGGCTTGGTCAGACGGAAGCGGGAACCTTTGGGTATTTGGAGGATTTGGTTACGATGCCACGGGCAATGGCACCCTAGCTGACCTATGGGAATTCAAGGGTGGTCAGTGGATCTGGGTAAAGGGAGCCAGCTCCGTTAGCCAAACGGGCGTCTATGGCGTCCAACCCGATCCCTTCGTTTATCCTCATTTCACCAGCTATCCCGGATCGCGCTGGGGCGCTGCGTATTGGGTGGCGCCCAATGGATTCTGGATGTGGGGGGGTGAGGGCTTCGATTCAGTTTCTGGAGGTGGCGACCATCTACTGAGCGATCTTTGGAGGTACCTGCCCTTCCCATAGGACTAGTTGGAATCGCGATTAGCAACGCCTCACTCTGTGTTTTCGCAAGAGTGAGGCATGCCTTTTCTGTGGCTCTCATTTAAGTGGAGAGCGTGAAATTTCATTCGGCTGCAAGAAATGTATCTAACGATAAGAATCATTGAGCATAAAAATTCTGTCGAATGTTCCGATCGTTCTTAATTCAAATACAGCGGGTGATCCAGAACCAGATCGAGCTTCGTGCCTTTCTGCAAATCCAACTCCTGGCCGAAGCCTGAGGACACCAGAAATCCCGCAAGACCTCCCATCGCAGCTCCCGCAGCTGCTCCTTTGCCACTGTGTGTGGCTTTTGCTCCCGCAGTGGCGCCGATCGCTGCTCCGCCTGCGGCCGCTTCGAGATCTCGGGTCCCCTTGCTGGTGCGCGCTTCAATTTCGCCCTCTTTGCTTTCTCCCGGCTTCACACTGAATTCACCTGGAACACTGGATACAAACGCGATCAGCGGCAAGCGTCGATGATTCGTGTCAATTTCGTCGAACGTCAGCCATATTCTTGCGCGCCCGGTTGTGCCTGCGGGTTCGATGCGGCTGATGTGCCCGCGAATCCTGGTGCCCGGCGGGATTACACTTCCGTTGGTGCTCTCCAGAGGCTCGAGTGTTTTCACATCAAATTTCCTGTTGACCTTGTCTTTCCCGGTGTTCACTTCGTCGTCCAGGCCCACGAGAAAATGCGTTCCATTAGGGACGGCATTGAAGGTGGCGGGCGGCGGCTCCGTGCCGTTCTGCGGAATCGCTCCCGACTTCGCCGATGCGAACCATCCAGCCAGTGACACGAGCCCAATGACCGCGATCCACTGAAAAAGTCTTTTACGCATGCGATTCCTCCGGCCGCTCGAATTTTCCGGGTCGCGGCGCTTTAAACCTATTCACCATTTACGTTTGCAGAGCCGGAGTGGGCTGTGGGGGCCCGGCTGGATTCATACCTTCGATCAGATGGCGGGCACGTTCCGGGGGTGGCCTGCCTGATTTCTCAATCCGGGGAAATGCCGCACCCTCGGGGAAAGTCAAGCCATTGTCTATCAAGGGAATACAAGGAATCATTTCTATAGATTTCTTTTCTCGTTATATATAATGACCGCGGTTCGACGTTTCAGTTTGGTACGGGGGGACTGGAAGCTGTCGCAACTGCGCCGGAAAAGCGAAATATATCTTTACCTGCCCAGCATCCAGAACTGTTTCTCCCACATGGTGGAATCAATTGACATTTGCTAGCGGAGGTTTGAAGAATGACGCGATTGATCTTGCGACTTGGGGCGCTGCTGACACTTGTTGTTCTGCTGACTACAATAGGTTTCGCCAAGAGCCCGGCGAAATCGAAAGCGAAGAGATCACACAACAAAACCGCCGATACATCTTCTTCCACTTCCGTTTCAGCGGACACGAAGGCAGCCGAGCCGGTCGCTTCGGCAGAAACTGCTCCGGCCTCGCCGGCACCTCCGGCGCAAAAGTCACTGGACAAGAATAAAGACAAGAACGGGGACTATAAACCCGCTCCGAAATTTACACCCATGCTGGCCACGACTGGAACCATTGGTGTATTTACCGTCGAGACCGCCGACACGTTGCCAAAAGGCGGTTTTGGATTTTCGGCGTACGGAAATAAGTTTGGACGAATGCCCGGAAGCGTCACGGTGTTTCAACTTGGCGTGGACGCGAGCTACGGCCTTACCGACTGGCTCAATATTTATGCCGCCTTCAATCCTTACGGACACACGCATAGCGGCATTCCAGGCGAATTGAGTCTGTCGAACGAAAACGCTTTTTTCCCGCTCTATGCAAATACGATTTTTCCCACTATTCCCGCTACAGGCACGCCCGGCTACGTGGAAGACTTCCCGTTTGCAGCAAACAATAATGGGGGAGTCGGCGAGATCACGGTGGGTCTCAAATTCGGTTTGCTCTCGGAACGTCGCGGCGCTCCCTTCAGCCTTTCGGTGCGCAATGACGTCATTATTCCGACGTGGGGAAATACCCAGCGTTTGCTGAAGGACGGAACGCAATCAGGGCAATTCAATGACATGATTTCAATGGCGGTCAGCAAACAGTGGAGCAACGTTGTCACGGCGACGTTCGATGCCGGATTCCGTTTTACGCGCGATCCGCAGGGCAACGATGGCAATCCACTCTTCAACCTGGCCGATCAATTTCGCACCGGAGCCGGTCTTATTTTTTTACCGGAGAGCCGTTTTCAGCCGATGGTGGAGTACAACGCCCTGGTCTACATTGGCCATCGCAACCAACAGACGCCGGACACGACTTTTGGCGCGCGCGATCCTGTCGATGAAGTGGTGGGCTTTCGCGTCTATCCCTGGAGGAACATCGCGTTCGATATCGGATACAGGTCCATGCTGAATTTGAAGGGCGCTCACGACCGCCACGGATTTGTCATAAAGATGGGAGCCGCCGTCTGGCCGGAAAAAGAGCCGCCCGCAAATCATTCGCCGAGTGCTTCCTGTTCCGTGGACAAGAGCATGGTGTATTTCGATTTGGGTGACTCCGTCGCGGTCAGCGCAACGGCAAGCGATCCGGATAACGATCCGCTGACATATACATGGTCCTCGAATGGCGGGCACGTCGATGGCGACGGACCGCACGTGCGCTGGCTTTCCGCCGGAGCTCCTGTTGGAAATTACACGGTAACACTTCATGTGGATGATGGCCGCGGCGGCGCGGCGAGCTGCAGCGCGGATATCCGTGTCGAAACAAAACCCAACCGTCCGCCAACGATTGCCTGTTCGGCGGACCGTAGTTCAGTGTTCGCCGGTGAGCGCGTTCATATTTCCTGCAAAGCAAGCGATCCCGACGGTGATTCGCTTTCCTACGGTTGGCACGCCAACGCCGGACGGATCACGGCCAGCGGTCCGGAAGGAGACTTCGATACCACCGGACTTGCGCCCGCCAATTACTCAGTAACCGCCCGAGTCGATGATGGACACGGAGGAGCGGCTGAGGCTACGACGGGAGTCGAGGTAAAAGCTGTGCCTCCGCCGCCGCAAGCCAGCAAGATGAGCGAGTGCGCCTTCGGAAAACCGTTGAGCACGCGCATCGATAACGTCTGCAAGCGCATCCTCGATGACGTCGCGCTGCGTCTGCAGAGCGAGCCGCGCGCCTCCGCGGTAATCATCGGTTATTCCGATCCAAAAGAAGCCAAGGCCGATAAGGTCGCCGGTGACCGCGCCACCAACGGAGTGAAATATCTTGGCGAGAAGGGCATCGACGCGTCGCGAGTCAAAACACGCACCGGCAGCGGTCAGGCCGGCGCGGAACAGAATCGGCATATCGATGTCATCTGGGTCCCCGAAGGAGCAACCTACTAGTTTCAAGATTTAATCCTGATCACGGGCTCCATGCGTCCCCGGTTCGACAGGCGCGCGGGGCCCGTGATTTTGGAAATCGCGAAGAAGAAGTGAATACTGTCATTCTGAGCGCCGGTTTTGCGCGAAGAATCCCTCTTGATTTTTTAATTGCGAAAAAATCTCACCTGCCGGACCTCGGGCCATCGCTAGTACAATGTCGAACATGGCGGGAGGCAATATCCAAGGCCGGAATTCATTCACGCGTCAGGTTTTTTTTATCGGGTTGTTATTGATTGCCGCAGGCGCCCGCGCCCAAGTCTGGAAACCCCTCGGGCCGCCCGGCGGTGACGTTCATTCGTTGGCCATGGACCCCTCGCATCCCGGCAAGCTTTTCCTCGGGACGGCGGATGGCCACATTTTCGGCTCCCAGGATGACGGTGAACACTGGACACTGCTGGGCCGCGCAGGCGCGAGACAGGATGCCGTGATCACGGCGATTGTTGTTGATCCGCGTGACGCCGACGTATTGTTTGCATCCGCCCGCACGCAAGACCCGGCGGCGGGAGGCGGAATATTTCGCAGTTCTGACGGCGGCCGAAGCTGGCGCACATCTGGACTGGAAGGTCAGGCCGTGCGTGCGCTGGCCATTGCTCCTTCCGATGCGGACATCCTCGTTGCGGGAACTTTGGACGGCGTGTACCGCTCCCACGACAACGGAAAAAGCTGGAATCGCATCTCGCCCGAGCACCATGAGGAACTGCGCAACCTTGATTCGCTGGCCGTCGATCCGCGCGATCCCCAAACGATTTACGCGGGAACCTTTCATTTGCCGTGGAAGACCACTGACGGCGGGCAAACCTGGCGGCCGATCCACGACGGCATGATCGATGATTCCGACGTAATGAGTTTGTTCGTCGATCGCGCAACGCCGGGGCGTGTGTATGCCGGGGCGTGCTCGGGGATCTACCGCAGCGACGCGGACGAGTGGCAGAAGATTCAGGGCATTCCCTACGCCGCGCGCCGAACCTACACGATTACGCAAGATCCCGGCCATCCTGATTCCGTCTTTGCCGCGACTTCCGAAGGGCTCTGGAAAACTTCCGACGCCGGAAGGACCTGGCATCGCAGCACGCCGCAAGACTGGGTGGTCAACACGGTGGTTGTGTCCAGCGGCCGGCCCGGACGAGTTGTGATCGGAACGGAGCAGTTGGGCGTGCTCCTCAGCGACGATGGTGGCGAACATTTTCAGGATGCCAATAGCGGATTTTTTCACCGGCAGATTCTGGCGCTGGCGCTTGATCCCGCCTACGCAGGCCGCATCCTTGCTGTCCTTGCGAATGCTTCCGAGCCGGTTGTAGCCACCAGCGATGGAGGAAAATCCTGGGTGCCGTTGGGCCCGGGTTTGGGCACCGAGCAGATGCTCCGCGTTTATGCCGCGCCGGACGGGTGGTGGGCATCCCTTGCGCAGGGCGGCCTGATGCGCTATGACGCGCAAAAGAATTTGTGGCAGCGCGCAGGCGCCATGACCGGCGAAATAGACGCCACGATCCCGCTCCAGCGCGGCTCGCGCTCACGAAAAACAAAAACGTCGCCGCGGCAACTGGGACAGATCGTCAATGACATGGCCTTCAGCTCGACTCGCTGGTTTGCCGCCACCGACAATGGATTGTTGAAGTCCTCCGATCAGGGCGCCACCTGGTCACTGCAACCGGTCGGCTCGCTCACCACATTGCCCGTGCGCGCTGTGCGCGTCTCTGCGAACGGGGAGAGGATTTGGGTGGTGTCACTCCGCGGCCTGGTGTTCTCGATCGATGCCGGAAAATCCTGGAGTTGGCACGACCTGCCGCTCGATGCCGGAGGCGCTCTCAGCCTGGATGTGGACCGCGCCGACGAACGCACGATGGTCTCGAGAGCAGCGAATGGCCTGTACATTTCTCGCGATGCCGGAAAGAACTGGCAGCAGGCCGGAACCGGCTTGCCCGCCGTCCCCGTGGAGAGCTTCACGATTTCGGGGAATGTTTTTGTCGCCGCGTTGCGCGCCGGGGGATTATATGGTTCCACTGATTCCGGTCGCACGTGGACACGCCTCGCCGGCACTCTGGCCGATGGTTTTTTTTCCGCTTTGACGACACAGGCCGGCAGTGGAGTCATCTTTGCGGCTTCGACGACGGAAGGACTGTATGCGGTGCAATGGCCCGAATCCGTTACCGCCGCCCAGACGATTCCCGATTTAAACCTGAAGTGAATCCCATTCGTGCACTGTCAGCTAAAATAAGAAGATAATTACAAATTACTATAAATACTCTTGCATTAATTCCCAGTATGGCAATAGAATCAGCGACACCACCGTGACGCTAGTCACGATATGTGACTAATTAGAGGGGTGTTGCAGTTTCCTCCTGATTTGGCACTGCCCTTGCTCCTGTTTCGAGATGAGGTTTCACTTATGCTAACGGACACCAAGTTAGAAATTGCTCCGGCAAAATTCGCGTCTCTGAATCTTCTTATTGTTGACGACGAAGTGACCACTCGAAATCTTTGTAATGATGTGGCGCTCGAAGCGGGACTGCACGTTCACGCTTCGGCCACTACCGAACAAGCTCTCGCTATCCTGGACCAGTATCCCATCGACATCGTGGTCACGGATTTAAAAATTCCGCAAATCGGCGGATTGGAGCTCATCAAACGGATTCGCACGGGCAATCCGCAGGTTTCGATCATTGTGCTGACGCAATATGGCACGATCGAAACGGCCATTGAGGCGACGCGTCTCGGAGCGACAGACTACATCACCAAGCCCTTCCACGTTGCGGAGTTGCGCACCAAACTCGATCGGCTGGTGCATACGATTGAGATGGACCAGGAGAACAAGCTGTTGCGCGAACAGCTTCGCAGCAAACCGGGTTTTGGCGGATTGATTGGCGTCTCCCCGAGAATGCAGCGCGTTTACAAGTTGATTGAAAAAGTCGCGCAGCATAATTATCCGGTTTTAATTTTGGGAGAGAGCGGCACGGGGAAGGAACTGGTTGCCCGGTCGATTCATTTTTCCGGGCCGCGCGGTAATAAGCCGTTTTCGCCGGTGGACTGCTCCTCGCTCGTTCCGACGCTCATCGAATCCGAGCTGTTCGGATACGTCAAAGGCGCGTTTACCGGGGCGCAGCATTCCAAACAAGGCCTGTTCGAAGCGGCTGGCGACGGCACACTCTTCCTTGACGAAATCGGCGACCTGCCGGTGGATTTGCAGGCGAAACTTCTGCGCGCGCTGCAGGAACGTGAGGTGAAGCCTGTGGGCTCGAACGAGCGCGTCGGCATTCGCGCGCGCGTGATTGCCGCCACGAATCGTGACCTCGAAGCCTCGATTCGCACCGGGGAGTTCAGGCAGGATCTCTATTTCCGTTTGAACGTCGTGCAGATCAAGCTCCCGCCCCTGCGGGATCGCCGTGTCGATATCCCGGTGCTGGTCAATACATTCCTTGAAAAATTCTCCGATTCCGCGCGTCCCATCCACACGATTTCCGAAGATGCCATGCGCCGCATCATGGCCTATGACTGGCCCGGGAACATTCGCGAGCTTGAAAATGCGATTGAACGGGCGGTGGCGCTGGGCTCCGGCCCCATTCTGCATGCGGGAGACTTGCCGTCGAATCTGCAATACACGTCCGTGGAAAACGCGCCCGACAGCGATCAACTGGTGCCGCTGGAGGCGCTCGAGCGTCGCGCAATCTTTCGCGCGCTCCGCGAAACCGCCGGTGACAAACTGGCCGCTGCGCGCCTGTTGGGCATTGGAAAAACCACGCTGTATCGCAAACTGAAACAATACGAGTCAGAACGGCCGCAAGCCTGAACGGTGCAAGCCGAGAGATAAGACTCCCCAGATAGTGTCAATCAAGATACAACTCGCAGCAGATGATCGCCTCGGGAATCTACTTGGCCGGACAATAGAACATCCGCATGTGCATTGTTTTTTAATTCCTTCGGAGGTTCATGTCCACTGCGCCGGTTGCTGTCCTACTCGTACTCAATGTGCTGATATTCATTGGCGGCTACTTTCTATTCGACAAAGCGCACCGGCACAGTGACTCCGTACTGTTCAGCGTTCTCTTCTTATGTTCCGGAATGCCCGCACTGATTTATCAAATTGTCTGGCAGCGCGTTCTTTTTTCCATTTACGGAGTGAATTCGCAGTCCGTGGCCGTAGTCGTCACGGCGTTCATGCTGGGCCTGGGAATCGGGAGTCTCGCCGGCGGCCGATTATCCGCGCGTTTTCCGAGGCGCGCGATCCTGATTTTCGGAATTGCCGAATTGTGCGTGGCCGCATTCGGTTTGTTCTCCCTGCGTATTTTTGAGTGGGCGGCGGTGCATACGGCCGGGGCAAATCTTCCCTCAGTCATATTTTTCAGCCTTCTATTGCTGCTCATTCCGACGATCTTGATGGGCGCCACGCTTCCTCTTCTGGTGGAGCATCTCGTCCTGCACACGAACCGGGTGGGCCCGTCGGTTTCCACGCTGTATTTTGCGAATACGTTTGGTTCGGCGATCGCCTGCTACCTCTGCGCGACGTTTCTTCTGCGCGATTTCGGCCAATCCGGCTCCGTGGGAATCGCGGCCTGCCTGAATGCTTTGGTTGGCGGGACTGCTTATCTTTATTCCCGGCGCGAAAAAGAAAACATCCAAACGACCTCGCCGTCAGCGCAAAACTCGGCTGCCGTGTCCATCACAGCGGCAATGTTGCTGGCAGGCCTGTCCGGTTTCATTGCCCTGGGATTTGAAATCGCCTGGTTTCGAGTTTTTGCAATGGCCTCATCGGACCGAGCCCCGGCCTTTGCGCTTTTGCTTTCCACGTATCTCGCGGGCATCGCTGCGGGCTCGTATCTTTCGGAAAAAGCCACCGCGCAGCGCAGTCCGGAAACCGTGCTGCGGGTGGTGGGCATTCTTTTGATTTTGGCCGGAGTGATCTCGGCATATCTGCCACCGCTTGTCGCCACGGTCATGTTCCGTAAGATTCCCTTTCTGGCGAGCGCCCCTGCATTTTTTGTTACCGCAGCGCTGATCGGCTCTGTGCTGCCGCTGCTGTGCCAAGTGGCCATCCCGCCCGATGACAAAGCCGGGCGATCGGTGAGTTTCATCTACGTTTCCAACATTATTGGTTCCGCGTGCGGAAGTCTGGGGATCGGTTTCTTTCTGATGCAACACTTTGATCTGCGATCTGTTTCCCTCGGATTGGGAATGCTGTCCGTCGTGCTGGGCTCCGCTGTCCTCATTTTTAAAAAGGCCGGAGCCGGTGCGCCTCCAGCATGGACATTGGCGCTGATTCTCGTGTCTATGATTGCCGTGCCGGCTTCGGCAGGATTGTATCCCTTGTTATTTGAAAGGCTCATTTTTGGCAATCGCCCGGAAGCACGGGCGGCATTCGCTCACGTAGTGGAAAATCGCAACGGCGTTATCGGCGTGACACAAGACCGAGCCGTGTTCGGCGGCGGCGTTTACGACGGCTATTTTAACGTCGATCCCATCCACGATGCCAACCTGGTCGTTCGCGTGTTCGCTCTCAGCGCCTTCAGTCCCGCTCCGAAACGAATTTTGGTTATCGGACTCGCCTCGGGCTCCTGGGGACAAATTCTAGCCAATCATCCGCAGGTGGAAACGCTTGACGCGGTGGAAATCAATCCCGGATATCTTCAGTTGATTCCGCAATACTCGATGGTCCGGTCTTTTCTCCAGAACCCCAAAGTTCACGTCTATACCGATGATGGCCGCAGATGGCTTCTCGCACATCCCCAAGCGCGCTATGACGTGATCGTTACCAATACCAGCTACAATTGGCGCGATCACAGTTCTGTCCTTCTATCCGCCGATTTTTTCCAATTGGCGAGAAAGCATCTCAATCCCGGCGGCGTCTATTACTTCAATACCACCGAATCGGATGAAACCATCGCCACGGCACTGCATGTCTTCCCATACGGTTTACGCGTGATCAATTGTCTTGCCGTCAGCGACTCGCCGATAACCATCGACAAGGATCGCTGGATTTCCGTCCTGCGCCGCTACTCGATCGACGGAAAAACGATGTTCGATCCCGTCGACCCGGCGGCGCAAAAAATGCTGGCGGGATATATGGCGTTGGCCGAAACCTTGAAAGGGCCTCCTCGATTTCTGGGATTGGAATCATCCGATTCCCTTCGAACGCGCACCGTACAGCGGCTGGTCATTACCGACGACAACATGGGCCTGGAGTGGAGCAGCAGCTTCACCGTTCCGTGGCACTGATCGCGACAGAATGCGCGCTTCGATCGTAAAAAGAGATCACCGGTTTCGGAGCACTGCCGATAAATACAACCTGTCCCGGATTGCGCGTACGCTTCCATGCCATTTCTATTCTCCGCAGACAAAATATCCTTCAAAGTTGATGCCGGTGATGAGAAATTTCCCATCCGGGAATTGTGCCCGTGCAGGAGTTTCGGGATGGGAAATCAGAATATTTAGCCGGCCTGCCCATAACGCTGCAGCACGATGATTCTGTGAGCCTTACCAGACTTCATACATTGGTCACCGCAGTGCAAGCAGAAGCGCGGGAGGCCGCCATGCTTATGCGCAGTTATTTCCTGCATTACCGTTTGATCCGCGAAGTGATTACCGTCGTTGTGACAGCGGGGACCGCGTTGTTGTTCAGCTACCTGATTCTGCAGGCGTGATTTTTGAAAGACTTTCGGGGAGATTTTTCAGGGGAGATAAGGAGAGCTGTAATGTCCGCATCTGGCTGGATGCGAAAACGGAAAGCGGCAAGTGCGCCGGAGGGAGACGCGGGCGCGCTGGTGCGTGCTTCGGTGCGAGGTAACTCGCTTAGCCAACTGCTGGACTTAGCGGTCCAGGGATTGCTGGAGCGCGCGTCGGCGGACCGGGCCGGATTGTGGCTGGCGAGCGAACGGCGGGGCGAAACAGGATGCGGGCGCGTGGTCGAGTCAATACCGGGTCCTATCCCGGAGCAGTGGAAACATCTCGATATTTCCACGCCTTTTCTTCGCGCGGCCCTGGAAAACCCGGAGCCGTCGCGGGTCGAATTTGGCCGGGACAATACCGCACCGCGTGTTGGTCCGCTCGTGGGTCTGCTGGGCGCTGTTTGGATTCCGCTCCGTGCAGGCAACCGTACACTGGGACTGGCCATGGTTGGCTACGCCCGAGCGCACGCCGCATCGCATCTGGATCTGGGTTTGTTGAGCGCTCGCGCGGATGAAGCCGCGCTGGCCATAGCGCACTACCATGACGTCCGCAAAAGGGAATTAGCAGCCGAAGAAATTCGCTCACTGGCCCGCCTTTCCCGCGCCATGCTTTGCGGAGTTTCGGTCGAATCCATCCTGCCGCAAATTGCTCGAGCCGCCCGGCATCACCTGCAGGCGGAATTCGTGGCCTTGGGCAGACGCGCGTCATCTCCCATGCTCGCGGAATTTTGGGACGGCGCGGAAGAATGGCGCGCATGGATCCAGCAGGACTCTGTGCAGCACTTGTGGCGCCGGGTATTGGAACAAGGCAATGAGATGGAACTAGGTCGCGAGGTTCTTGCGGCGCGGCAGGGTTCCTCGCGGGAGCAAGTCCAGCCCGCGCTGGATCGTGTCATCGCTTTTCCCATTGAAGTCCGGCATCGAACGGTCGGCGTGCTGATGGCTGGACTCCTGGCATCGGAGGATTCGCTCGACGACATGGCGCGCCTGGAATCCTACGCCTTACTCGTTTCCTCCGCTTTGGACCGGGAAGCCCTGCGCGAGGAGCGGGCCGGCTGGTCCGGATCCTTCCGCCGGGTGGTCGAGGAGAGCAGTGAATATCTCGTGTTTGTTGATGAAGAAGGACGCGTGTGCAATGCCAGCCGGGCTGCAAACGCCTTTCTGCTGCTCGACTCGCAGCGCACACACGAAATGCATATCGAAGACCTCTTTGCTCCAGCCGCGTGCAACGCTGTCGTCAAATGGCACCAGCATGTCGTTCAACACTTTCAGCGGGGAACGAGCGCGGAGCCGTCCGTTTTTCCTCTCGAAGCGGCTCTTCTCACTGGTACCGTCGTTCGGCTGCACTTGCGTTCCGTGATCGAGGCCTCCGGCAATGACGACCGGCGATGGCTGGTTTGCTTTGAGGATTTCGCTTTCCAAAAAGTTCAACTTCAGGCGGAAGCAATCCTGAACGCGGAAATGCTTGGCCTCATGGACTCGATCGATTACGGTGTGCTGTTGCTTGATGCGGCGGGGAAAATCCGCATTGTAAGCGACCGCTTTGCCCAGATCATGGGAGGGCAGGCGCGCAGCCTGCTCGACCTTGGAATGATGGACGTACTGATCGACAATCTTGCGAGCCGATTCAGCCATCCGGCGGAAGCGGCGGCGCGGTGGCGTGAGCTGCGCTGCGGAGACGAAGCGAGTTGGGATGAACTTGAACTCGTGCGGCCATCCCGCAAAGCCGTGGAACGTTTTACGCGGCCTCTTCTGGACGCGGACGGAACGCGCATCGGATGGCTTGAGGTGTACCGCGACATTACCGGGCAACGATTGATTCAGTCCAAGCTTCTGCAGACGGAAAAAATGGCTGCGCTGGGGCAGCTTGTTTCCGGCATCGCGCACGAACTCAACAATCCGCTGACGAGCATACAAGGTTACGCCCAACTTCTGGCCACGCGCCGCTCCGCGTCGGATCGCAATGCCGATGCCGGACGAATTTCGCTGGAAGCTGCGCGCGCCGCCCGAATCGTCAAGAATCTGCTTCTGTTTTCACGGGAGGCCAAGCCCGAGCGCCGCGCCGTCAATCTGAACGAAGTCATCGAGCGCACGGTGGCTTTGCGTGCTTATGAACTGAAAGTCGAAAACATTGTCGTGGACCTTTTTTTCGATACCGCGATGCCGCAGGCGCTGGCCGATGCCGCGCAACTGCAACAGGCGGTGCTCAATCTGATCGTGAACGCCGAACAGGCCATTCAGCACGGCCGGCAGCAGGGAGGCGAGCATGGACGAATCCATATCCGCACCCGCCGTCTTTCCGGCGATCGCATCGGAATGGAAATTTCCGACGATGGTCCCGGCATTCCCGCGGAAATCGTGTCCCGCATTTTCGATCCATTCTTCACCACAAAACCCGTGGGCGTGGGCACAGGCCTGGGCCTTTCGATTGTTTATGGAATCGTGCAGGAGCACGGCGGCGAGGTCAGCGTCGAGAGCCAGCCGGGACATGGCGCCAGGCTAAGCGTTGAACTGCCCGCGCTCTCCGGCGCGGCGTTGGAATTCACCAAGGATGAACTGGCTGCGACATCCCATGCTGTAACGTTCGTTCCAGTGCTTGCCCCCAGCCGGACTGCGCTTCACGCGGAATATATACTGGTCGTCGAGGACGAGCCGACCGTGTCGCAATTGATTTCCGATGTGATGTCAGAAATGGGGCATCGCGTGGACACGCTGCTCGACAGCCGGGAAGTCTTCGATCGCCTCAAGGATGGCAAATATGACCTGATCATCTGCGATTTGAGAATGCCGCACCTGGACGGACCGGGCCTTTATCGCGAACTGGTGCGACGCCGGAGTCCGTTCCAGCACAAACTTCTTTTCGTAACCGGGGACACCATGGGCCCGCGTTCGCTGGAGTTTCTGAACTCCAACGCCGTGCCGTATCTGGCCAAGCCGTTTTTAGTTGAAGAGTTGAAAGAGGCTGTGCGCAAGGCTCTCATCGCTGCGCTCGTTGCCGGGAATACTGTCGCTGAAGCGGGATGGTCGCAAGCTGTAGCGGGGGAAAAATGAATTCAACACGTCGAACAATTTTCATCGTCAGCGCCGATGCCGCGGTGACGCAGGGATGCATTCACGAACTTGATGCTGCGGGCGGACATTACCTGATGCGCACGGCCAGTTCGGTTGAGCTCGCGCGCCGTGAATTCGATCTCAATGC
>Ga0137415_10004526_pt1 | contig 13752 bp, 12 predicted proteins | sample CZODoug3_1_1_16f_FD_183082 | JGI IMG/M metagenome (GOLD analysis project Ga0137415, IMG submission 183082) | Vadose zone soil fungal communities from Angelo Coast Range Reserve, California, USA - CZODoug3_1_1_16fungal (Hybrid Assembly) | ecosystem: Environmental > Terrestrial > Soil > Vadose... | reverse complement strand
CTAACCGCCTTGATACCGGGCTGTTACGGGTTCATGGATACAGGAAATCGAACCTCACACCCCGATGTAGCCTACGCCTTTTCTTCGGTAGATATCGAAAAAGTTGCGCTGGCCTCCCCCGACCTTCACTGCGCCATTCGTCTGTAGGCTCGACGAGCCAGGCTGCCTGAAGGGCACGGCGGAAACTCGCTTTGTGCAAGCGTTTACCCAACAGCAGCTCATACATCTGTTGTAGCTCGCTGAGCGTAAAGGTGCCGGGCAGAAGCCTGAAAGCGATGGGTGCCTGGTCGAGGCCACGCTGGATCGTCCTGGTAGCGCCCTCGACCATCGCGCGCTGGCGGGGAGACAGGGGTGGCAGATCGGCGATCGGGAACCAGGCGTAACCCGCGCGCGGTTCCGCGGTCTCGTGCGGGACGAGTCCCAGATAGGCTACCGAGACATCGGCATCAGCCGGATGGCGCTTGCCGTCACCGAACGCTCCGATCTGTTCGATCCATGCGGGCGATTCACCAAGCGCATCCATCGCCGCGCGAGTCACCGCGCTATCGAACGCTTCGCCGGATTGCGTGATTCGCCACGGCAGCGACCATCGCTCACGCTCGCTCGAGCTGCGCGCCAGAAGTATCGCGAGCTCGTTTCCCATTGCCGTCACCACGACCACATCAACGCTGTGAGAAGAGGTCTTGGCAGGACGGTCGCGCATCGTGATGCGAATTAGTCACTTTCTGCGACTAAAGTCAAGACCGCGTCAATTGATTTTCTTTTGAATGACGTCAGCGATCACCGCCGAACGCCGCGAGGTGGGAGTGATTGATATAACGATGCAACGATCAAACCGTCAACTGACTTTTTTGAAAGATTTTTTGCTGGCGCGTCAACGATTGACTCGGCCGAACTGCCAGCCTCAGCGCACGCGAGCGGATCTCTCTTCGCCGATGCCGCGGCCCACGTATGGCGGTATGCTGATTGGTAAATGACCCGTGATCGCCGCCGTGCCGAGCAGTGCTCTCGCTGCCGCGCTTTGGGAAACCGGAAATCCTCCCCATGCAACGAGATACGCGCTCACCCACGGCAGTTGCTGGAACAAATATGGATTTCCAAACGCTACAACGATCGGCTTTCGGCCGCGTTGAACGAGCGTCTGCACAAAATTTGTGAACGCCTGGGGCGCGCTCGCGCTAACCGCATCCCAGCTTTGTCCAACGTACGAGCTGACGATCGTCACATCCGCGGAATCCGCTGCCGCGATCAATCGCGGGTAGTTGAGAGCGGCGTCTTCGGTGGCGACGAACTCCGTGCGCAGTTTTGGCAGCCCTCCTGCTCGTAGTTCCGAGTTGAAGGCATTTCCGGCCGGAAGATCCGCACGGCGCGCGACGGTAATAGAGAGAACGCGTGTCGTCGTGTCAGCGAGAAGAGGAATCTGCCGCAGCGAGTCCTTGACGAGCGTAATCGACTTCTCGGCGACACGTCGCGCGATCTGCGCGTTAGAGCTGTCCCCGACAAGAAACCGTAGCCCGTTGAGATCGACGAGCTTGTTCTGCCCTAGCCCCAGTCTGCGTTTCGCTTCGAGCACCCTCCGCACCGACGAATCGACGCGCGCTTCGGTGTATCGACCTTCAGTTACACCCGCAACGACGGCATCAATGGTTTGTGGTACGTCGAGTGGCTGAATGAGAACGTCGATTCCAGCCGCGATTGCTCGCTTCACCGCCTCGGCGGCCCCGAACTGGTCGAGAACTCCACGCATGTCCATCGCGTCGGAGATGATGATTCCGCGAAACCCCATCTCGCCGCGAAGAAGGCCAGTCAGAACTTTTGGGGAAAGCGTTCCCGGCACGTTGGAGGAATCGAGTGCCGGCATCGCTCCGTGAAAGGACATGATCGCTCCCACACCACCATTCACCGCTGCCCGGAATGGCACGAGCTCCACCGTGTCGAGCCTGCTTCTGCTAACGGTCACGATCGGGAGAGCCAGGTGGGAATTCACACCCGTGTCGCCATGACCGGGGAAATGCTTCCCGGTCGCAATCATGCCGTGATCCTGCAGGCCATGGATGAAAGCGACGCCCATTCGCGCCGCGAGAGCCGGGTCCTCGCCATACGAGCGAGTGTTGATGACGGGATTGTCCGGATTGTTGTTGACGTCGAGCACCGGCGCGTACGCGATATGAATCCCGAGGGCACGACCTTCCAGCGCTGTTAGACGTCCCTGCTCGTAAGCGAGTGCGGTGTCTCTTGTTGCACCTATCGCCATCTCGGGCGGGAAGACAGTCGCTCCGCCCAAATCGATTGCGTTTGGAACGAAATAGCCGCCGCGAGCACGAAACCCTGCTCCCGCTTCCAGATCCGCGCCGAACAACAGCGGAACTTTGCTCATCGATTGCAGGGCGTTGAGCTTCGAGGCTACTTCGGTCGGAGAGCCCACCGAGATCGTAAAGCCACCGACCTTGTCCTGCTGTACGTACTGTGTGAGCCGCCGCCACTGGGGTGAATCGCCGGATGTGTAGTCGCCGAAGACGCTCGGCCAGACGATTTGGGCGGCTTTCTCACGCAAGGTCATCGACGCGAGGACAGAGTCGGTCCAGTGCGACGAAAGCGCACCGGTTTGTCCGGTATTGCCCGCTTTGCCGCCGATGGTCGTACAGCTCGCCACGACCAGAGCGAATGCTAAAGCCGGAAATCCCTTGAGCTTCCGTATCATCAGTGGCTGATCGTGCCTTTTTTGCTGGTGTCGATGTCGGACGATGCGCCCGTCTTGAACAGGAATGCGGTCATGTTCTTCGTGAGAAAGGAGCGCGCCTGCGGATCCATCACGTTGAGACCGTAGTGATTGATCAGCATCGTCTGCTGCTTGAGCCAGTCGGCCCAGCACTGAGTGCAGATCTCTTCCACGACGCGGGCGCCGATAGTCCCCGGAAAGGGAGGCTTTACGAATCCTGCGCGCGTTTGCCCGCAACGCGCGCAGGTTACAGTCTCAGGCACGGGACAGCCCTAGCGGCGGGCGTACGAGATTTCAGCCAGGCCGAAGATAGAGAGCAGCCGGAGATAAACCCAGCCAATGTCGAGCTCATACCACTTTGCCTTGAACTTCGCGGAGTGCGGATCAGCGTGATGATTGTTGTGCAGCTCCTCGCCGCCGAGCCAGATCGCGATTGGTGAGATGTTCCGACTCTCGTCCTTGACGTCGAAGTTCCGGTAGCCGACTGCGTGTCCGACTCCATTGACGATTCCCGCCGCCCAGAACGGGATCCAGATCATCTGAACTCCCCACACCAGTGGGCCAACGAAGAAGCCGAACAGATAGATGTCTACTGCGAGCATTACGACGATGCCGAGCCAGTTGAGTGGAGAGAGGAGATGCCTCTCGAGCCAGTCGTTCGGGGTGCCCTTTCCATACTTGTCGAGAACGCCTGGCTGGCGGACTGTCTTCCTATAGTAGAAGGCTCCCTTGAGAACGATGTTGCGAAGGCCTTCCATCAGCGGACTGTGCGGATCGCCTTCGCGATCGGCGAATGCGTGATGCTTGCGATGGCAGGCAACCCATTCTTTCGTCACGATGGCGGTCGAAAGCCATAGCCAAAGCCGCATTGGAAGTGCTGCCAGGTAGTGCAGCTTCACGCCCCGGTGGGTCTGGGCACGGTGCAGGAACAGAGTGACGGACACATTAGTGAGGTGTCCGGCTACTATCACGAACAGAATTGGCTTCCACCAAGCGGTCGCCCAACTTCCAAAATCCGGCATTACTTGCTCCATTTTCCAGGTACTGGTTCTCGTTCAATTTACCCGAACGACTCCCCTATTCCAAACGACCGCATCACTTTCTCGTAACTGGTCCCGGAGGATTTGCCGTCGGCGGAGTCCCCCACGTGTCGTTTGAGGGGTTCCAGTCGGGAACCGAGGGGTCCGGCCAGAGTCGAACACCGGTGATTTTCCCGTGCACTGCGATCACCGCGTCGAACCGACTGCCGCGCGCCCAGACATTCACCGGGAACGCGAAGTCCTGAGTCGTCCCATCGGCGTAAGCAACTCGCAGCCGCACCGGAAATGGAACGGACGTGAACCGGTGAAGCGCGATCGTCGCGAACGTCTGCCCATCTGTCGCGTGAGTCGACACGCTGTCGATGCCGATGTCGAGGACATCAGTGCTGTAGAAGAAGCTGCGCCAGAACCAGGAAAGATCCTCACCCGTGGAACTCTCGATGCTGCGGAAAAAATCTCCGGGAGTCGGATGCTTGAAAGCCCAGCTCCGGATGTAATCCCTGAATGCGGTATCGAACAGATCGGATCCGACGACGTGGTTCCTTAGCGTAAGCAGAACCAGCGCCGGTTTTCTGTAGCCGATGGCGCCGAGCGCGCTGGGATCGATGTCGTCGGGAGCCGTCATCAAGGGTGACTGTGTGCCCCGCGTTACCGCATCGGCCCAGTTGCGGAGATACCCGGGATACGCACTCTGTCCGGAGTAGCGGGCCTCGTTTGCGAACGCGTTGAGATAAGTGTTGAAGCCTTCGTCCATCCACGCGTAGCGCCGCTCGTTGGAGCCGACGATCATCGGAAACCATTCGTGCCCATGTTCATGATTGATCGTGCCGAAGATCGACGCGGGGTCGTCGCTTCCGTACCCGACCATCACGAACATTGGATATTCCATCCCGCCGACCGGACCCGCTACGCTCGTCGCCTGTGGCCACGGATATGGGAAAAAGAGTTGTGAGTACTGCCGGATGGTCCACTGCGTCTGTTCGGCAGCCTGCTCCCAGGCCTTTCCTGCTTTCGGGAATTCGTAATAGGCCTGCGTCAGTATGCCATTCCAGCTGGTTGCATCCCACCGGAAATCCGGAGCGCCGGCCCAGGCGACATCATGAACGTTCTGGGCACGGAAATGCCAGGTTTTGATCCCCGCCTTTGACTGCGTCTTCGCCGCGGCTGCTTCCGCCTGCGTGATGATCGGAACGACATCGGTGCTGTGCGATGCCGTCGTTAACCGGCGCCGCTGCTCCAGACTCAGGACCTCGTCCGGATTCTGCAGCACTCCGGTCCCGGCGACAACATATCCGGCCGGTACCGTGACGGAGTAATCGTAATCGCCATACTCGAGGTAGAACTCACCCTGACCCAGGTAAGGATCTGTGTTCCAGCCCCGCACGTCGTCGTACACAGCCATGCGCGGGTACCACTGCGCGATCTCGTAGAGAGCGCTGTCTCTTCCCATTCGATCAGACCCGTGCTCGGGGACTTTGAATGCGTAGCGGATCGCGATCGTCGCCTTGCCGCCGTGCGGCGCCAAGGGGGTGGGAAGATCTAGGCGCATCATCGTATCGTTGATGCGCGGCTGAACGGATGTGCCGTTCACGCGGACTTCACTAAAGGAATACCCGCCTTCAAAACCTCTCACGCCCCAGCGCGAATCAGCGGGAAAAAGCGCGGATCCTTTGCTCCCCGTGCGATAAAGATTCTGATCGACCTGAACCCAGACGAAGCGTAGCGTGTCGGGAGAATTATTCGTGTATCTGATCTGAACCGAGCCCTTGAGCTCCGTGGTGCTGGTGTCGAGACTCGCGTTAATCGTGTAGTCCGCGCGTTGCTGCCAGTAGTCCGGACCCGAAATGCCGCTGGAGGATCGGTACCGGTTCGGCCCCGGCCAGTCGATTCGATTTGTGGTCGCGAATGGATCGTCCCGTTGCGTGTTGAATACGGCGTTGGGACCGCTGGCCGTCGATGTGTCGCCCGCCGGAGCATCCATCTGCACCGGAGGGAGCATTACCGGGCGCTGCTGCTGCGCGCACGCGGTCAGCGCAATGAACAGGAGGGCGTATGATTTCACTTCAATGGGTAGCAGTTGGAGAGACGTCGTAACCGGGAATCCAGCGTTGAGCAACGTAAGGGCCAGGGCACCTTACGCGCACCTTGCAATACTCGCCTGCCGCCCGTACCGTCTCCGCAATGACTCGTCCGAAAGTTTTGGAATCGCTTGTCGAAGGACATGCTACACCCGATGGCACTAAACGTTTTCGAAAGCGGTTTGCGAAGACCCAGCCTGATCATTTCTATCGCCCGATCAACGGTGGGCCGCTAGTCTCAGCGCTAGGTTTGGGTACGTACCTGGGCGAATGCGACGACGCGGAAGACGCGCGGTACTCCGCCACGGTCGGTGCGGCGCTGGAGAAAGGTGTAAACCTCTTCGACACCGCGATCAACTACAGGTGTCAACGCTCCGAGCGCGCGATTGGTGACTCGCTTCGCGCCATGATCTCGAGCGGCGCTGTTACTCGGGACGAAGTCGTTGTCTGTACCAAAGGTGGGTACATCCCCCTCGAGCGGACCCCGCCTGCGACAAAGGAAGGTTATAGGGGCTTTCTCGACAGCGAGTACTACGGACCCGGAGTCATGCAGCCCGGTGACGTCGTGTCGGGCGGGCATTGTCTCACGCCTCATTACCTCGACGATCAGATCGAGCGCAGCAGAAACAATCTCGGCCTCGCTGTCATTGACATCTACTATCTCCACAACCCCGAGCAGCAGCTCGATGCACTGACCCGCGACAGGTTTCTGACTGTGATGCGGGATGCGTTTTCGGAGCTGGAGAAACAGGTCGACCGCGGAGTGATTGCCAGTTACGGCTGCGCCACCTGGAATGGGTTCAGGATTCCGCCTGAATCCAAAAACCATTTGAGCCTGGAAGAGCTTGTATCGATCGCGCGCGACGTGGCCGGCTCGTACCACCACCTCAAAGTCGTTCAGCTTCCGATCAACCTGGCGATGACGGAGGCGGTGCGAAATCCAACTCAGTGCTTGGGAGCTGAGCGTGTTCCGTTGCTCGAGGCAGCCAGCCGGATGGGCATCTCCGTAGTTGGCAGCGCCACGTTAATGCAATCCCAGCTGACGCAGTCGCTTCCTCGGCAAGTACGCGCCGCCTTCCCGGGTTTCAAGACCGACGCCCGACGCGCGATAGCGTTTTCGCAATCACTGCCTCTGGCAACCGCGTTGGTTGGAATGAAATCGACTGCGCATCTCCAGGAGAACCTCGCCACTCCCGTGATCAGCTAGCGATTTCCGCCTCCGCGGGAACTTCAGCGCGGGAACGCTGTGTAGATTCAACTGCCTACACATGACAGAAATAGCTCAACAAAAAACGGAACTTCCGGCGCACCACCGGCCGGGAGGTGGGTTTCGAAATCCGTGGCCGTCAGCGCAGCTGCACGGATTTCTCGATTTTCTCAAGTGGTCTTTGGTCGAGAGGCGAAGAAGTCCGCGCCGCCCTGACCCAGACCCGCACGTCTTCGTACGAATGGCGCCGGAATTTGTGGCGCCGAGGGCAGCACCGGACCGGCTCACCATAACGTGGGTCGGACATACGAGTTTCCTGATCCAGATGTCGGGACTCAACATTCTGACCGACCCGGTGTGGAGCGAGCGAGCGTCACCGGTACAGTTTCTTGGACCGCGGCGGTGGGTCCCCCCGGCGGTGGAATTCGATCGCCTGCCACCAATCGACATCGTAGTTCTTTCGCACGACCACTATGACCACCTCGATGCCAATACGATTTCCCGGCTTGCCACACGTTACCCGGCGATCGTGTGGTACGCGCCACTTGGCGTCGGTGCGTTCCTCCGACAGCACGGCGCTCGCGAGGTGACGGAACGGGATTGGTGGGAGGAGAGTGAGGTTGGAAGCCTGCGCCTTGCCTGTGTTCCCGCTCAGCACTTCTCCGGCAGAACCATCGGCAAACGCGACACCACTTTATGGTGTGGATGGACATTTCGTTCACCGGACTATTCACTGTTCTTTGGCGGCGATACCGCACTTCATCCCGAATTCGGAGTGATCGCCGAGCGCTGCGGTCCGTTCGACGTCGCAATTCTCCCGATTGGGGCTTATGAGCCTCGCTGGTTTATGGGCGCGGTCCACATGAACCCCGAGGACTGCATGAAAGCTGTCGCCCAGTTGTCAGCAGCGCAGGGTGGGAGACGTCTGGTGATGGCCGCCGCACATTGGGGAACGTTCAAGCTGACCGACGAGCCGATGGACGAGCCGCCGGCAAGAATGCGAGAGCAGTGGCAAACGTCCGGTCTCGACGCCAGGGACCTCTGGATCATGCGGCATGGTGAGACGCGAACAATCGGATAATCGGGACGCAGTATTGCAATAGTGCCTGTCTCGGATACTGAGACTGACTGCTTTGTTGTGCGCGAATCTTGCTATCCGTTCTACGAACCCTCCTACACGGAGCTTTCCCATGGCTGCAGCCAAGAAGTCCAGTCGTTCAAGAGGTGGTAGAAAGCGGTCCGGGTCCTCCGGACGCAAGCGCGGAGGAGCGAGGAAGCGTTCGAGCGGAGGAAGTGCGCGCAAGTCGTCACGTCGCAAATCGTCGGCGAGGCGGAAAGGCGCACGGAAATCCTCAGCGCGGAAGTCAAGCGGACGCAAGGGAGGCGGACGCAAAAGCAGCAGCCGTAAGAGCGCGGGGGGCCGTAAGCGTGCACGTCGTCGGTCGCAGTCTCCCGTGGCTCGCGTGAAGCGCGTCGCAACCGGGGTCGTTCACCAGGCTGCAGACTTGGGCGAGCGCGCGGTCGATACGGTTACCGAATTCGTCCAGGACCGCTTTTAGTTTTCAGGGCCCGTTCGACAGCCGCTCGGCTATTTGGCAGCGGCTGTCGCGCCGCGGCTGGCGTGTGAGCGCAGCCACTCCTCAACCTCGCTGAATACCCGCTCGCGTCCGTAGTCGACGGTGATGATGTGTCCCGCGCCTTCGGTCCAGACGAGTCGCTTTTCTCGCGCACCGATTCTTCTGAGAGCGGATTCAGCAATGTCCGGAGCAATCCGGGGATCCTCCCGCGACTGAATTATCAGAGTGGGAGCCGTCACTCCGGGAAGCGCCTTCCTCGCCCTACGCACGACTTTCAGCAACTCGAAGAGCGCGCGCCCTGTCACTGCGCCGTAAGCCAGATTCTTTTCACGCTCGATTGGATCGCGAATCGATCGCGGATTCCTCGCGTTGATCTCGCCGGCAAGACCTCCCCAAACCAGATGCGTCGCGGCCGCAAGACGAAGTGTACGCGGCATTCCCAGATACGGTGCGATCAGAACCAGGCTGGTGATGTCAATGAACTCCGCCGCGAGTATAACCGCTATCGCTCCTCCCATCGACAGTCCGACAACACTCACCGCGTCGTACCGGCCACGCATTTCGAGCAACGAACGCCTCGCTGCGTCGATCCATTCATCAGCCCGTGATCGCGTGAACGCGTACATCGTACGGCCGTGTCCCGGCAGCAGCGGTGCAAAAACACCGTACCCCGATTTGTGTAATCGCCGTGCAAGGGAGGATAACGTTTGTGGCGTGTCCCCAAAGCCATGCAGGAGGAGAACTCCGTGTGAGCCCTCCTCCTGCATGTCAATTGTTTCCGCCCCTTTGATTACGCGGCCGGTATCAATGTCGTGCCGATCGACCATTCATCCTCGTTACCGGGCCATCTCGCTCGTCACCGGGACCGCCGAAGCGCTCTCTCCGTTGACTCCGTTCGCTCCGTTGACTGGAAACGTCGCCGACAGCGATCCGGGCTCGATCAGGAACGTCATGCCCTTTCTCTCCGCAATGCCGGCCGACACCAGTCGGCTCAGGGCCAGCGCGATCGACTCTCTCGTTGCGCCCACCATCTCGCAGAGTAGCCGGTGATGGCTGTTCTCCAGCTTGAGACGGCCATCCGGTGCGGTGAAGCTGCGGTCGGTACTCAGATGCGTCAGCGTTGAGATCAGACGCTGATCGACGTTGAGGGCCGCGAGCTCGTGTAGCTTCTCAAGCAGATATGCTCGCTCAGACATGATCTGCGACAATAGCGGAATCGTCTGAGCCGGATGCTCTCTCACGAAGGCGCGGAACTGCGCGCCGCTCAGGAACATCGTCTTCGTTTCCTCAGATGCGCCTGCGTCAGTGACGTACTGGCTGTTCGGAGAGAGTCCTTCGCTTCCGAATGTCTGTCCCGCCGTCGCGATGACGGGAACGAATCCACGTCCGACTTTTATTTTGTTGCGCAGAACGACGTGACCATCCAGAACGATGAAGACGCCGTCCGCCGGCGAGCCGCGCTGGTAGAGTTGAAATCCGGGAGGCCAGCTTGCCTTCGCGCCGTAAGCGCTAATGGGTGCGACTTCTTCCGAAGTGAGACGTGACCGTCGCACTCCTGCATGCCCGGTTCTCATCTAGTTCTCTTTCATTCCGTCCTCGTCGGGGATCATCTAACGCAATGTCCGGGCCTGAACACGACAGCAGATGATTCGCGTTTCAACTCCTCCTTAGCAATTCCGTCGCCATCTGCAGCGCACGTGTGGCCGCGTCGAAACGTTGAGCCAAGTCTGTCAGCTCTTTCCCGACAGTCGCTTCATCGCCCAACCGAATTGCTTCGTTCACCGACGGCAGGACCATCGTCGAATAGCCGTTGTTCTCATCAGCGGCGTAAATGAGGTTGCGGAACCATGGTCGAGTAACCAGGCCCTGTGGTCTTGTAAGCTGCCGTTCAACTTCGAGAAGAGTCGTGTTGATCTGCTTGGCAGTTGACGATTGTAGCTGAGCCGTAAGGGTTCGGTCTCGTGCCGCGGCGTATGCCACCGCCGCATTCTCCATTCTTCCGATCGCATCGGTCAAGCCGGCGGAAGAGACTCTCCACTTCTTGTCGGCAACGGACCGGTCGATCTGCGATGCGAATCGCCGCATCGTCCGCGCATATTCCACATAATCGTACGGAAGTATGTCGGCGTTCGCGATTCGCAGCAGAGTCACCGCCCCGATACGTCCAGCGGCCACGTGGTACTCGAAGTTGGGATCTCCAAACTTCGACATCCAGTGATAGGAGTCGTACGCTGAGTGATACACGCCCTGTGGTCCACCAAATCCCCAGTCGGCGATCGGTATTCCGAGATGATTGTAGAATCCGGCGAAGTCCGAGCCGCCGCCGGGATCCCCCATTTGCGGCTCCAGCGAATCAGCAGTGAGGTTAGCGCGCTTTCTCCAGACATCGTACACACTGCCCTCACGGCTGGGATCGGGAACCTGCTTCGCAACATCTCTGAGCAGCGCACGAAGCGATGGCGAACCGCCACTGCTGAAGTTCGGACCTTGCGCAATGTCATCCTGATTGAGATATGCTACCGCACTTTTTCTCAACCGCAGCGAATCGTCTTCCACGTACTCGGTCGACCCGATGAGTCCCCACTCTTCAGCATCCCATGTTGCGAACACGATCGTACGCTTCGGTCGCATTCCAGCCTTCACCTGCTCAGCGATTGCGCGGGCTGCTTCGAGAACGCTCACGGTCCCACTCACGTTATCGGCTGCTCCAGGTCCCCACGCGTCGCGATGCCCACCGATCATCACGATCTCATCGGGGTACACGCTGCCGCGTATGATTCCGAAGGTGTCCCAGATTTCCTTGTAGGGATGCGTCGTCGCATCCGTGGTCACTGCGATTCGCGCCTGCACCGGCCCGGGTCCAACGTGATACCGGAAAGCCAGACCTCCCTGCCACGGTTGCGGAATCGTTTTCCCTGCCAGTCCGCGCAACAGCTCGGCCGCGTTGCCATAGGAGATTGGCAACACCGGAATGTGTGGAACTTCCATCGCGGATAGCGGGATTCGCTTTGCGTTCGCCGTGCTTGGATATCCTGGCGTACTCGGATCGCCATTCGGATTCATGACGCTTCCACGCTGGATCCCGTGCGATGGTCGCATCGGACCTGTCGGATATACATCACCGCGCACGTAGCCATCGTCGGCGGGGTCGCTGTAGATGAGCAACCCCACGGCTCCATGCTTCTCGGCCTCGCGTGCCTTGATGCCGCGGTACGAGCGGCCGTAGCGAGCAACCGCGATCTTCCCCTTCACCGACACCCCCAGTGAATCCAGCTGTGCATAGTCCTCTATCAGTCCGTAATTCACGTAAACGATTTCGCCACGAACGTCGCCGGCAGCACCATAGCCGTTGAACGGCATCACCTGGGGGAACGCAACTGAAGTGGTGTCTTCCGGAATCGGGCCTTCCTCCAGATTGAGCTCGAGCGGATTCGGCGCGATTCGCCACACTCGTGTGCTCAGCGGATGCGGCATCCACACGCTGTATGACCGGACCTCCGTCTCGAGCCCCCACGACTTCATCTGGCTCACCACGTAGTCGCGTGTTCGCATCTGCGCCGGAGTCCCGGCCATATGCGGCTGAAAGGAGAGAAATCTCGAGTGCGCAGACGCGCTCGTCGACGACGGCCGACCGATGACATCGGCTTCGGTTGAGCGTTCGGTGGCGGCGGATTGTGGGGAATACCCGGGGATCGTTTGCGCACGAACAGGAAGCGCGAACACCAGTGTGATCGAAAACACGAGTTGTTTGCTCATTCAGTACGGATTCCTATGTTGGTTTATGTTGCGTTGAGGTGATGTTATTCATCCAGCTGTTCGAGCGCGGTGGAGATGGCTTCGCGCAGTCTGGCTTCGCCTTCCACTCCCGGAGCAATACCCCCAGCAAGTGAATTGAATTTCGACAACATCTCCGCTTCGACGAACTTCTCCGGTTCCCGAATTCCGAGCGACTCCAGAGAGCGAACCGCGAGCCGGCGCAGCAGCGATAGCGTTGAGGCTTCCAGTGCGCCCAGTGACTTCGGATCCGCCGGCGCCGCCAGGGGAGCGCGATCGCGCTTGCGTCGCGGCGCATCGAGAAGCGATGAGATCGATCCCAGTTTGATGACAAAGGATCCGGGTGAGTGCTCCCTCCATTCGCTCACGACCCCGCGCCGGCGCAGCGAAGGCAGAAGTGCAACGATGGCAGCACGGACGGCGGAGATGCCGCCCGGACTCTGATTGCCACGTCCGGTTATCACCAGAACTTCGCTCACGCTACTGACCTGTCGCTCGCGCAGCCACGCTTCGGTGCGATGACGCGCGTCCGCCGCGGTCGGCAGAGATTCTCTCAGGTTCAGAGTGTTTTTCGGCCCGAACTCGGCTTCATCGAAAGCCTTCCAGACGGAATGAAGAGAGACCCTACCGGATCGCATTCTGCAGCACGTGACCGTCGAGCTTTTCCTGCGGTGTCACACCTACGATTGCCGCAAGAGTCGGCGCCATATCCACGACCCGGGCAAACTCCGCGTAACGACCCGGCTTGACGTCCTTTCCGTAAAAGATGATTGGGACGTGTGCGTCCGAGTCGTTAGGACTTCCGTGTTGCGCCTGATAGCTGGACAGCCAATAGTTGTAAGGTGCCAGCGTCACCACGAGGGCGGCCTTGCTCTCATCGCCGAACATGTGCAGCCATCTGCGGGCAATCCTGTCGCTGACTGTGTCAGCCCGCGCCAAATCGGAGATCCTGTCCGCGCGCGCCACGCCCGGCACACGCAAAAAATCGGCGCGTACCGCGCGCAACAATGAATCCTGATTGATCTTGGCTCTCGCCAGCGCGGGCCTATCGAGCTCCAACACTCCACCGTCGAACGAAAAGCCGTTGCCCCCGTAAACGCCAAAGGAGGAGTTGAGCCCATAACCGGGCACGCCGAGCTGGGAAAGCGAGTTGCTAAGACGCTGCAAAACCGGGCGCACATCGACGCGAATCGCCCCCGTATTCGGATCGCGTGCGTGAACTTCCGGAAAGGGCGTAAGACCGTGGTCTGCTGTCAGCGCAATGACTACGTCCTTCTCGTTCCGAACGCGGAAGAGCGAATCCAGAAATACGCCCAGCGATCGATCCAGGCGAAGTATCTGATCATGCAGTTCTTTG